>Ga0308176_10003230_pt1 | contig 10403 bp, 8 predicted proteins | sample PhyCR2_3_FD_203890 | JGI IMG/M metagenome (GOLD analysis project Ga0308176, IMG submission 203890) | Soil microbial communities from UC Gill Tract Community Farm, Albany, California, United States - DLSLS.C.R2 | ecosystem: Environmental > Terrestrial > Soil > Agricultural land | place: USA... | reverse complement strand
GTCGTCGGTGTACACGAGCTGGTCGATCTCGACCCGCTCGTCCTGATGGACGTACGGCACGTTCTCGACCCGGACCGACACCAGCACGACGTGCTCGTGCAGCACGTGATTCGCATCTACGTTCGCACGCAGCGCTAATGGCGTCGTCTCCTTCGTCGGGTGCGGGAACACGGCAGTGCCCGGCACTCGGACGAGATCGCTCTCATGCATCTCGTCGACGAAATCCTGCAGTGGACCCTCCATCGCGATGCGCCGGCGGGTGACGATCTGCCGTCCCGTCTGCCAGGTGAGCATCACCGTGCTGATCGCGAGCGCGATGCACAACGGCAGCCAACCGCCGCTCGCGATCTTGGTGACGTTCGCCCCGAAGTACGCCAACTCGACGGTGCCGAAGAGCACGCCGATCGTGATCAGTCGCGCCCGCGACCAATGCCACATGGACGCGGCGACGATGAGGAACAGCGTGGTGTCGATGAGGAACGTCCCGGTCACCGCGAAGCCGTACAACGTCGCGAGTTTCTGCGACGAGCGGAACGCAACGATCAGCACGAGCACGCTGCCGAACACCAGCCAGTTGACCGCCGGGACGTAGATCTGCCCGCTCTCCCGTTTGGACGTGTGGCGCACCGTGAGATTGGGCAGATACCCGAGCCGCACCGCCTGTCTCGACACCGAGTACGCACCGGAGATCACCGCTTGGGACGCGATGACCGTCGCGATCGTCGCGAGGATGACCAGCGGGATCCGCGCCCAGTGCGGGCCGAGCAGGAAGAACGGATTCTCCGTCGCGCCGGGCTGGTGCAGCACGAGTGCGCCCTGCCCGAGGTAGTTCAGCGTCAGGCAGGGGAACACGAGGAAGAACCATGCGCGACGAATCGGTGCCCGGCCGAAGTGCCCCATGTCCGCGTAGAGCGCCTCGGCGCCGGTGATCGACAGGACGACCGCGCCCAACGCGATGAACGCAAGGAACGGATGGTCGGCGACGAACGAGAAGATGTAGGTCGGTGACAGCGCCTTGAGGATGTCCGGGTGGTCGATGACCTTCGGCAGCCCGGTAACCCCGAGCACGATGAACCAGATCGCCATGATCGGTCCGAAGAATCGTCCGACGAAATGCGTGCCGAAGCGCTGCACGAGGAAAAGCAGGGCCAGGATCGCGATGCTGATCGGGACGACCGCGTCGTGCAGATCGGGCGACACGACTTCCAGTCCTTCGACGGACGAGAGCACCGAGATCGCCGGCGTGATCACGCTGTCGCCGTAGAACAGCGACGCCCCGAGCACCGCGAGGAACAGCGCGATCGCGACGAGTCGTTTGTTGTCGCGGGCGTATCGCCGGGCGAGAGCGCCCAGCGCCATGACCCCGCCCTCGCCGTCGTTGTCGGCGCGCAGGATGAACGCGACGTACTTGATCGAGACGATGATCGTGATTGACCAGAACACCAATGAGATGACGCCGTACACGTCGCCCTGGGTGGCCTTGATCTTGTGATTGTCGAGCGCGAAGACCGTCTGCATCGCATACAGCGGACTGGTGCCGATGTCGCCGAACACGACGCCGAGCGCGCCGACCGCGAGCCCGATCATGCCTGCGCCGTGTGCGGCGGGATGCGCTCGTCGTGGCGGCGCGTCCTTCGATGTCGCGTCAGCCGGCTCGCCGGAGGCGACGAGTTCGCCGGCGCTCGGCGGCTCGCCCGGAGCAGCCGCGTCCTGCTGCTTCGGTTTCGGACGGGCACCGGCCGCCCGGCCGCCGGGCTTCGGTCGGGTCATGCTGCCAGTCTGGCGTAGGCCAAACGTCAGCCGTAGAGCGCGTCGATGTGGTCGGCGTACTTCGCGGCGATCGGCTTCCGCTTCAGCTTCATCGTCGGGGTGATCTCTTCGCCGCCCGGCTCCCAGACGTCCGGAAGGATCTTGAACTTCTTGATCTGCTCGACCCGCGCCAGCCGGGTGTTCGCCTCCTTGACGCCCGCCTCAACGGCCGCCTGCACGGCCGGGTTCTCGGCGAGGGCGGCGGGGGACTCGTCGCCGATGCCGTTCGCTTTGGCGAACGCGAGCGACGCGTCCGGGTCGAGGGTGATCAGCGCGACGACGTACGGCCGGTCGTCGCCGATCGCGACCACTGAGCCGGCGATCGGGACGTTGACCTTCACCGTGCCCTCGATGTTCGCCGGCGACATGTTCTTACCGGACGCGTTGATCATCAGTTCCTTCTTGCGGTCGACGATGCGCACGTAACCCTGGTCGTCGATCGTGGCGATGTCGCCGGTATGTAGCCAGCCGTCCGAGTCGACAGCCTCGGCCGTCTTCTCCGGCTCGTTCCGGTAGCCCTTCATCACCAGCGGGCCGCGGACGAGCAGCTCGCCGTCTTCGGCGATGCGCAGCTCGGCGCCCTTCACTGCGGTGCCAACGGTGCCGATGCGGATCGCGTCCGGCGGGTTGACGGTGACCGCGCAGGACGTCTCGGACATGCCCCAGAGCTCGCAGACCGGCAGTCCCAGGCCGAGTACGAACTCGAGCGCCTCCGGGTCGATCGCCGCGGCGCCGGTCGCGGCAAACTTGACCCGTTCGAGTCCGAGCCGTCCGCGGATCGCCGACAGCACCAGCTTCTCCGCGATCCGATGCTGGACGGCAAGCTGCGGCGGGATCGGCTTGCCGTCGGAAAGCAACCGGGCACGCGTGCGGCCGACGCCGATCGCCCAGGCTGCGAGCTTCTTGCGCACCGGCGACTTCTCGGCGGCGAGCTGGGCTTCGATACCCGACTTGAGGCGGTACCAGATCTGCGGTACCGCGCCGAAGAACGTCGGCCGCACGTTCGGCAGCACCGAGATCATCTGCTTCAGGTCGGCGAGCGTCACGATCTGCATGCCGGTGTAGAGGCTGTTGTAGTGCGCGCCCCACCGGTTCGCGATGTGCGCGTCCGGCAGGTATGAGATCACCGAGTCGGCTGGTCCCATCGGCACGATGCCGGTGGTGGCATCGAGCTCGGCGAGGATGTTGGCGTGCGTCAGTTCGACGCCCTTCGGCGGCCCGGTCGTGCCCGACGTGTAGATGATCGTCAGCACGTCGGACGGCTTAACCGCCTGCCATGACTTGGCGAAGCTGAATCCACGCGACGCCTTGCCGGCCTCCACCTGCTCGATCGACAACGTCCCCTCGACGTCGGCATCGATACAGACGATGTGCTGGACGGCCGTCCCGGTCGCCTCTGTCGCAGCGCGGATCTGAGCGAGGAACTGCTGCTCGCACACGACGACCTTGTTGCCGGCGTTGCTGAACAGGTGCGCGATCGTTTCCGGTGCGAGCGTGTTGTAGATAGAGAACGGTGTCGCGCCGGCATGCAGAGCTGCGGTGTCGAACAGGTGGAACTCCGGCCGGTTCGTCAGCATCAAGCCGACCGTGTCGCCCCGCTTGACGCCGAGCCCGGCGAGGCCTTTCGCCAACCGTTCCACGCGCTCCGCGTATTGCCGCCAGGTGATGCGCACCGAGCCATCGGACGTGCTGATGGCGATGTTGTGCGGAAAACGCTGCGCAGTCTGCTGGAACGCCGCGGTCAGCGTCGGGGGATTGGCCATGCGCGAATCCTAGGAGGTGCGCTCCTAGGCGCGCGCGGGGTGCGACGTGGGCCCGGCGACGAACAACGTGTCGTCGACGCCGGTGATCGACAGCACCTTGGCGACGGCTGTGGTTACGCCGGCGAGTACGAGTCGGCCGCGGCGGTAAAGCGCTTCGTGATGCACCTCGACGATCGCGGTGACCGCGGCGGCGTCGATGAACTTCACCGCGGAGAGGTCCACGCGCAGATACCGTCGGCCGGCGGTCAGATGACTCTGCAAGACCGACCACAGCGCTGCGGCGGTGGACACGTCCAAGTCGCCGTGCACCGAGATCGCAGCGCGCCGTTCGTCGTACCGGACGGTTTCGACTGACAGGAACTCGCTTGCGAGGTCTTCGGGCGTCCGAGGCGCGGTGCTCGTCATACGACCTCCTTGCTCGGCGGACTGGCTCGGTTTCCGGGCAAAACCGACGTTCATCGCGAACTGCCGGGGAGCCTACGGGACAGGGCAGACATTCCGTGTGAGGTCAGCGCTCAGTACTCGTCGTCCGTGAGGGCCAGGTCGTCTTCGTCCGGGCGGACTTCCGTTCGCTGGTCGGCCACATCGGCCGGATCCGCCTCGATCGGCCGCGGGCGCTGCTCGTCCGGTGTCTCGTCGACCTCGGCCTCCTCCAGCTCGGCCTTGGTCGGGCGGGTCACGTCCTCGGGATCCGATCCGGGCTCGCTCACGCCCTCACCGTAGGAGTCGTGCCGCGACGCCCGCAACGACCAACTCAAGCGGCGGTCGCGTCGGCGATTTCGCGGAGCAGCCGCGCGACGAGATCGGACCGGCAGATCACCAGATCTGGCAGGTACGGGTGCTCGCTGTTATAGGTCAGCGCACTGCCGTCGATGCGCGACGCGTGCAGTCCGGCGGCGACGGCAACGCCTACCGGCGCGGCCGAATCCCACTCCCACTGGCCACCGCCGTGCAGGTATGCATCGGCGTCGCCGCGAACGACCGCCATCGTCTTCGCGCCGGCCGAGCCCATCGGCACGAGGTCGGCGCCGAGCTTCTCGGCGACCGGGCCGGCCCACTCCGGCGGCCGGCTGTCGCTGACCAGGAAGGTCGGTTGCGGGCGGGGCCGTCGTCCGGCGCGGACGGTGTCGCTCGCGTAGACGGTGTCGAGCGCGGGCTGCGCGACCGCTGCGTCGGTGATGCCCTTGCCCGCCTGCCATAGCGCGACATGCACCGCCCAGTCGCTGCGGCCCGGCATGCCGTACTCGCGGGTGCCGTCCAGCGGGTCGATGATCCACACCCGGTCCGCGGACAGCCGCTCCGGCGAGTCCGCCGACTCCTCGGAGAGGACGGCGTCGCCCGGGCACACCTCCGCGAGCTCGCGCAGCAACAGCGAGTTGGCCGCGGCGTCGCCGCGCTTACCCAGTTCCTTGCCGGTCATCCCGCTGGCCCGGCGAAGGGTCAGCAGCAGGTCGCCCGCATGCCGCGCCAGGTCAGCTGCGACTCGCGCGTCCGACGTCATTCAGCAATCCGCTCGATGAGCTCCAGGACGAGTGCAGCCTGCGCGGCAGCGTCGCCGTCTTCCGGCCGCAGCCGCAGGTGTGGTGCCTCGGGCGCCTCGTACGGGTCGTCGATGCCGGTGAAGTGCTGGATCTCGCCGGCCCGGGCCTTCGCGTACATGCCCTTCGGGTCGCGCTGTTCGCAGACCTCGAGCGGTGTGTCGACGAAGATCTCGAGGAACGGCAGTGAGCCCTCGCTGTGGGCTGCGCGGACGCGCTGCCGGTCGGCGGCGTACGGGCTGACGAGCGAGGCGATCGCGATGACACCTGCGTCGGCCAGTAGCTTCGACACCTCGCCGACCCGGCGGACGTTCTCCGCGCGGTCCTCGGCGGAGAAGCCCAGGTCGGAGTTCAGCCCGTGCCGCAGGTTGTCGCCGTCGAGCAGGTAAGCGGGACGACCGGAGGCAACGAGCCGGCGCTCGAGCTCGGCAGCGACCGTGGATTTGCCCGAGCCGGACAGCCCGGTCAGCCACACCGTCATGCCAGTGGTGGCGCGCTCCTCACGGTGCACCGAGCCGCTGTGCCAGACGACCTTCGAGTCGCGCTGGGTCGGACCGGTGATCATGCCGGCGGCGACCGTGTTGTTCGTCGCCTCGTCGACCAGGATGAAGCTGCCGGTGTCCCGGCTGCGCCGGTACGCGTCGAACAGCAGTGGCTGCTGGGTGCGCAGCTGGATCCGGCCGATCTCGTTCAGGCTGAGCTCGCCGGCCGCCTCGTCGCGGTGCAGCGTATTCACGTCGAGCCGGTAGTCCAGCTCGCCGACGACCGCGCGGGTCGAACGGCTGGTGTGCTGGATCGTGTAGCGCGCGCCAGGCGTCAGCTGGGATTCGCTGGACAGCCAGCACACCATGGCGTCGATTTCCTGGCTGACGTGCGGACGGTTGTGCGGGCGGCAGATCAGGTCGCCGCGCGCGATGTCGATGTCGTCGGCGAGTTCGACGGTCAGCGCTTGGCCGGCGAACGCCTCTTCGATCTTCCTGCCGCCGGGCGCCCAGATGGTCGACACCTTGGTGGTGAACCCGGATGGCAGCACGGTGACCTCGTCGCCGGTGCGCATGACGCCGCCGGCGAGCGTGCCGCCGTAGCCGCGGAAATCGTGCAGCGTCGCGTGCGACGACTGGTGCGGCCGGATGACGTACTGCACCGGGAACCGCACGTCGATCAGGTTGCGGTCGGACGCGACGTGGATGTCTTCGAGGTGGTGCAGCAGGGAGGTGCCCTCGTACCAGGGCATCGCCGAGCTGCGCTGCACGACGTTGTCGCCGGTCAACGCGGAGATCGGGATGAACGTGAGGTCGTTGACCTCGAGCTTCATCGCGAACCGGCGGAACTCGTCGCGGATCTCGTCGAACCGCGCTTGCGAGTAGTCGACGAGGTCCATCTTGTTGATGCAGATGAGCAAGTGCGGGATGCCGAGCAGGCTGGCGAGGAACGCGTGCCGGCGCGACTGCTCGAGCACGCCGTTGCGCGCGTCGATCAGGATCAGCGCGACGTCAGCGGTGGACGCGCCGGTGACCATGTTCCGCGTGTACTGAACGTGGCCCGGTGTGTCGGCGATGATGAACTTGCGCTTCGGCGTCGCGAAATAGCGGTACGCGACGTCGATGGTGATGCCCTGCTCCCGCTCGGCGCGCAGACCGTCGGTGAGCAACGCGAGGTCCGGGACGTCCTGGCCGCGCCGCTGGCTGGTGAGCGCAACCGCGTCCAACTGGTCCTCGAAGATCGCCTTCGAGTCGTACAGCAGCCGACCGATGAGCGTCGACTTGCCGTCGTCTACCGAACCGGCAGTCGCAATCCGCAAAAGCGCGGTCATTAGAAATAGCCCTCTTTCTTGCGGTCTTCCATGCCGGCTTCGGAGATCCGGTCGTCGGCGCGGGTCGCGCCGCGCTCGGTAATTCGAGCGGCTGCCACCTCGGCGACGATCGCCTCGGCATCGCCGGCCGAGGACTCGACGCAGCCGGTGCAGGTCGCGTCACCGACAGTCCGGTAGCGGGTGACCGCCTCGAACGGGGTCTCGCCCTCTTCCGGCTGGATGAACTTGTTCACCTCGAGCAGCATCCCGTCGCGCTCGACGACCTCGCGCTTGCGGGCGAAGTAAAGCTGCGGCAGCTCGATCTGCTCTTCGTGGATGTAGGACCAGATGTCCAACTCGGTCCAGTTGGACAGCGGGAAGACTCGGATGTTCTCGCCCTTGCGGTGCCGGCCGTTGTACAGGCTCCAGAGTTCTGGACGCTGGTTGCGCGGGTCCCACTGGCCGAACTCGTCGCGGAAGCTGAAGACGCGCTCCTTGGCGCGGGCCTTCTCTTCGTCGCGCCGGGCGCCGCCGAAGACCGCGCCGAATTGGTTATCGCTGATGCCACGGAGCAGGGTCACCGTCTGCAGCCGGTTGCGCGCTGCGCCTGGGTAGTCCTCGTGCACTCGTCCGGCATCGATGTCGTCCTGGACGTATTCGACGACGAGCCGCAGGCCGTACTTCTCGACCGTCCGGTCGCGGAAGGCGATGACCTCGTCGAAGTTCTGCCCGGTGTCGACGTGCATCACCGGGAACGGCACCGGCGCCGGCCAGAAGGCCTTGACCGCCAGATGCAGCATGACGACGGAGTCCTTGCCGCCGGAGAACAGCATCGCCGGCTTCTCGATCGTTGCCGCGACCTCACGAATGATGTGGACCGCCTCGGCTTCCAGTTTCTCGAGATGGGTCATCTCGTACGCCACTGTCATGCCGATGCCTCTTCCCGCGGAACGCGTCCGCCCGCCTCTTCCGTGACCGCTGCTGCTGTCGCCATCAATGCCTTGCCGCGCCGAGTTATTTCGGCGCCGGTTATCGCAGCACCCACATACAGCGTGAGCACCATCTCTTGCCGTCCATCGCTTCCATAGGTGGGCGCGGCCAGCAGGTGTGTCGGGTGCTTGCCACGCGCCGTCAGTTCGGCACCGAGGTACACCCGCTCTCCGAGCGTGGACACCATCTCGCCGACCAGGCCGCGAACTTCGTCCGGTAAATCATAGGCGGCAACCCCGGCCATCAAGGAATGCAGCCTTGCCCCGACCTCAGTGAGCCCCTCGACGAGGTAGCCGCGCTCGCGGCATTCGGCAACGACCGTGCGCAGGTGCGCGTGGTCAAGATGCACCGGAAGCGCCGGACGCATCCGCAGCCACCGCTCGAACGCGCCATGTGCGTCCCACAGGACGTACATCAGCCCGATCGGCGGGGCGAACGGATAGCGCGTACCCGCCATTCCTTGGGCGCTGCGGCCATCTGGCCGCGCCGATGTCAGCACCACAATTTCGCCACCGATTACCGCGGACGCGGTGCACGGCGCCGAGTATCGGGCGGCGAGTTCGGTGAGATGCCGTTCGGCGATATCCGCCCCAGGAACCGTGCGACGCGCGAGCCGGCCGGCGGCGACGAGGGCCGGTCCGACGCCGTACCCGCGGGTACGCGGATCGCAGCTCAGCCAGCCGCTTTCGGTGAGTGTGGTCACTATCCCGAGGCAGGTCGGCTTGCTGATCTCGAGCGCACGGGACAACTCGGACAGCCCGAACCGCTCGTCCGGGTGCGCGGCGACGTGCTCGAGCAGCGCCACCACGCGTTGGGTGGGCGGTGAGCGACGCGACGATGCCATTGACCCCACCTAGAACAAGTTCTAATCTCGGTCCACACCCTACCGCGGTGTTTCACATTTGTACCGCACGGACAGGATCAGGTGACAGTGCTCACGCAGGTATTGGCCGACGCGCTCATCGAGGCCGAAAAGGTCATTCGCGATGCGCCGCACGTACGCAGCGAGCAGGACGTCGTGGACGGACTGGACTACCTCGCCGGCAGCCTGCGCGCCGCGATCGCGGCTGCGTGGAGTTTCGACAAGGAGTTCCCATACTTCGTCCGGTCGGCGACGCCGTACACGAAAGTCGGCCTCGACAACCCGGACACCTTGTACTTCAGCGCGCGCATTCGCGAGGACGCGGAGTACGTCGTCACCGGCCGTCGCGGTGACACCGCCGACCTCAGCTTCCAGATCCTCAACGGCGATTACACGCCGGCCGACGTGCCGGACAGTCTCAATGCGTTCGACGACCGAGACATCGAGATCAACCCGGATGGGACGTTCGAACTGCGCTTCGGGCCACCTCGCGCGGACGCAGGGCCGAATTACTTCGCCCTCGGTCAGCGCGCGGCGATGCTGCTCGTCCGCGAGGTGTGGAGCGACTGGACGGCCGAGCCGGGGCGGATCGCGATCCAGCGCGTCGACGGAATCGGCACAGCGCCCGAACTAGCCGACGAGGCGAAGCTCGCCAAGCGCTACAACGCCGCGGCGAAGTCTCTCGTCGGACAACTGAAGACGTTCTTGCAGTTCCCCGAGTGGTTCTACTTGAAGCTGCCGGTCAACACGATGACCGAACCGCGGCTGACGCCCGGTGGCCTGGCGACGCAGTACTCGTCGGCCGGGCACTACGAGTTGGCCGACGACGAGGCGCTGATCATCACCGTCCCAGCTTCGGACGCGCCGTATCAGGGGTTCCAGCTCGGCAGCATGTGGTACATCTCGCTCGACTTCGTCAACCATCAGACGTCCCTCACCGCGGACCAAGCGCGGCAGGACCCGGACGGGATGCTGCGCTTTGTCGTGTCGGAGCAGAACCCCGGCGTGGCGAACTGGCTGGAGACGACCGGCCACTCGCGCGGCTATCTGCAGATCCGATGGCAGCGCACGTCGCGTGAGTTCACCGCGGACGATGGCCCGGTGGTCGAGAAGGTGCCGTTCGCCGAATTGGCGCAGCGGCTGCCGCACTACGAACAGGCACGTGTGTCGCCCGACGAGTGGCGGGCCCGGATCGCGGCCCGGCAGGCCGCCGTTGCGAACAGGATGCTCGGCTGATGACCAACAACCTTCTCGAGGACAAGATCGTCGTCATCACGGGTATTGGACCCGGGCTTGGTCGGTCGATCGCGCTGCAGTGCGCGAAGGCCGGCGCGGACCTCGTGCTCGCCGCCCGCACGGAGTCACGGTTGGCGGAGGTTGCGGACGAGGTGAAGCAACTCGGCCGGCATTCGCTGCAAGTCGGCACCGACATCAACGACGACGCGTCCGCGCAGAACCTCGTCGACGCAACGCTCGCTGAATTCGGCCGGATCGACGTGCTGGTCAACAATGCATTCGCGACACCCCCATTGGGTCCGCTACAGACCGTCGACTTCGACCAGACGCGAGCGGGTTTTGAGACGAACGTGCTCGGCGCGCTCCGCGTCACTCGGTTGTTCGCGCCGGCGCTCATCGAGTCGCGGGGCAAC
>Ga0308176_10003229_pt1 | contig 10403 bp, 9 predicted proteins | sample PhyCR2_3_FD_203890 | JGI IMG/M metagenome (GOLD analysis project Ga0308176, IMG submission 203890) | Soil microbial communities from UC Gill Tract Community Farm, Albany, California, United States - DLSLS.C.R2 | ecosystem: Environmental > Terrestrial > Soil > Agricultural land | place: USA... | reverse complement strand
GGCAGCGCGGCCGTGAAGCGTATCGCGCTTTCCTGGCCAAGTCGACGCCGCGCGCATTTGCGGTGTCGCCCAGCGGCGCATGGAGCTGGGCCGAGGAAGGCGAAGATCCGGTCGGCCGTGTGTTGACGGCCTGCCAGGCCAGCAGCGGCCAGCCCTGCAGGCTGTATGCGGTGGATGACTATGTGGTCTGGACCGATGGCCATACGGCGCCGGCCGCCCTGGCCGACAATGCAATCCCGGCCGCGCCGCAGCCGCCTGTGGACGCCAGCCTGACGGCGTCGCTGCGCGGCAAATAAATCAGCGGCAAGCCCGGCGCCAGGCCAGCAGGCTGTTATTGGCCGGCAGCGCAAGGTCGGCCGCCAGCGTCAGTTGTTGCGCACGCGCCAGCGCATCGATGTCCTCCATGTTGCGCAAGCCCATATGCGGCGCCTGCGCTTTCAGGCTGGCGTCGAACCGGGCATTGCTGGGCGCGGTGTACTGGCCGTTGCGGTTGAACGGCCCGTAGATGCAGAGCATGCCGCCCGGCGCCAGCACCCGGCCTATGCCGCGGAACATGCCCTCCACCTCGGCCCAGGACATGATGTGGCAGGTATTGGCGGTATAGACGGCGTCGAACGGGCCGGCGGGCCAGTCGGAAGAGCCGGCGTCCAGCGTCAGCGGCGGCAGCACATTCGGCAGTCCCGCTTCCCGCAGCCATTCGACAATGCCGGCATGGTTGGCTGGCAGATCGCTGGTCTGCCATGTCAGGCCGGGCAGCGCGGCGCCGAAATACACCGCGTGCTGGCCGGTCCCGCTGCCGATTTCCAGCACGCTGCGGCAGCCATCCAGCAAAGGACGCAGCGCAGCAAGTATGGGTTCGCGGTTGCGTTCGCAGGCGGGGGAGAATTGTTTTTTCATCATTCAAATGCGTGGCTTGCGCAAGCCCACAGCCCTTTCTTGTCATCCAATGCGGCGCAGCATTTGCGCATGCTTCCTACATCAACTGGCGGCGTTTTCCTACGTGTGTGCGGCGCGGAAAATGATTTAATTCTTCCCAAGCGCAGGGACAAGCATTGTTCCTCCCCTCACCGTATCCTTACCCGAGCGAGGACTTCCATGAGCAGCACCGACGAGGCGATCCTGACTTTTGCAGAGGCATTTTCCCGGCTTGGCGACCGCAAGTACCACGACCTGTATGTGGAAGCGCTCGTCTCCATCGTGCGCATGGCCAAGGCCGAGGAGCGGCATGCGTCGCAGCCGGCGCCGGACAGCGCGGATGACTGCTTCATGCACGGCCGCGCCATCCACCATTCCATCGTCCTGCACTGAGCAAACGGCGGGCGCCGCGGGCTGGCCTTCTCAGCCCGGCCTACGACGCCTCCGCCGCCTCGGTGAAGAAACGTTCAGCGAGCTCTTCTATGCCCAGCGACTGCAGCACTTCCCGCAGCCGTTCGGACGGCCGCCGGCGCGGCAGGTCCTTGTAGCTGGCGATGATCAGCTCATTCTTCATCGAGTGCTCCCAACCCACCAGTTCGGTGACGGTAACCTGGTAGCCATGGGCTTCCAGTTGCAGGCAGCGCAGCACGTTGGTGATCTGGCTGCCGAATTCACGGGTATGGACCGGATGGCGCCAGATCTCGGTCAGCGCATCGCGCGCCAGCGAACGCGCCTTGTTCTTGCGCAGCACCGACGCCACCTCAGCCTGGCAGCACGGCACCAGCACGATGAAGCGGGCGCGCTTCTTCAGCGCGAAACGGATGGCGTCATCGGTCGCCGTGTTGCAGGCGTGGAGCGCGGTCACCACATCCACCCGCGCCGGCAGCCGGTCCGAGGTGATGGACTCGGCAACCGACAGGTTGAGAAAGGACATGCCGGGAAATCCCAGCCGGGCCGCGAGCTGTTCGGACTTCTTCACGAGTTCGTCGCGGGTTTCTATGCCGTGGATGCGCGAACCCGGGGGCAGGTCCTTGAAGAACAGGTCATACAGGATAAAGCCGAGATAGGACTTGCCGGCGCCGTGGTCCACCAGCTGTATGTCGGGCTTGTCGGCCAGCACCTGGCGCAGCAGCGGCTCGATGAACTGGACCAGGTGATAGACCTGCTTGAGCTTGCGCCGGCTGTCCTGGTTGAGCTTGCCGTCGCGGGTCAGGATGTGCAATTCCTTGAGCAGTTCCAGCGATTGCCCGGGCCGCAATTCGTCGGCCAGCGCATGCGCGCCGCCCTGCTGTATTACTTTCTGTTTCGCTTGCTTGTTCACTCGTGCATATTCCAGTGTTCCGGCCCGCCCTCGCCATGGCGCTCTTCAAACTGCAGAAGCAGGTCGGAGCGCACATGGTCGGGCAGGCTCGGGTATTTCTTGCCATTGGCGATCGCATGATATTCGGCCGCCGCCTGCTCCAGGCCTGCCGGCACCGGATAGTCATCCAGGTAATCCTCCAGCCAGGCGTCGCTCAGTTCATTCTTCAACTGTTCGCGCTGCTCATCCGACAGCGAAGCCAGGTCGTGGTCGCCGGCATCGATATGCCGCATCAGCGCGTCCAGCTGTTCGGCGGTTGAGGGCGGTTCGAAAGTGTGTTTGTTCATAGATGATGCGCTCCATGCGGTCTTGCTACCAGTGGATGGTAGTCGATTTCGCGCGACTGCATCGATGCCAGCCGGAGCGGCTTGATTTTACACAACCAGCCGGGGCCGCGGACTTTCGGCTGAGCCGGTCCGCGCCAGGCATGCATGAGCCGGCCGCTTGCGACACAGTATCGCCAAAGACAGACGGCCTTTATAATTGCTGCCGCAACAAGCAGGCGGTGATCCAGGCGCCGCCGATTCGGTCGGGCGCCTGGGCACCGCGACAATAACGATTGCGGCCTGTCGCGCATTGCGCAGGCAAGCGCAGGATATGGCCGCACCTGCCGTCCATAGCAATCCCAGGAGATACGCATGTCAGACCTTACCCGGCGCAAATTCTTGTCGCAGGCGTCAATACTTGCTCTAGGCGCTGTTTCGGGCGCCATCGCCAGCCCGGCGCTGGCGCAAAGCGCCGAATACACGCTGCGCTTCGGCAGCAACCTGCCGGCAATCCATCCGCTCAATGTACGCGCCACCCAGGCCGCGGAAGCGATACGCAAGGAAACCAATGGCCGGGTGGACATTCAGGTCCATCCCAACAATCAGCTTGGCTCCGACACCGACATGCTGTCGCAGGTGCGTTCCGGCGCGATCGACTTCATGACCCTGTCCGGACTGATCCTGTCCACGCTGGTGCCGGTCGCCTCCATCAATGGCATCGGCTTCGCATTCAAGAATGACCAGCAGGTCTGGTCCGCGATGGACGGCGACCTCGGCGCCCATGTCCGCGCCAGCATAGAAAAAGCCGGCCTGCATCCATTCGAAAAGATCTGGGACAACGGCTTCCGTCATATCACCAGTTCGACCAAGCCCATCATGACGCCGGCCGACCTGAAAGGCTTCAAGATCCGGGTCCCGGTCAGCCCGCTCTGGACCTCGATGTTCAAGGCGCTCGACGCTTCGCCGGCCAGCATTAACTTCGCCGAAGTCTATTCGGCCTTGCAGACCAAGATCGTGGAAGGCCAGGAAAATCCGCTGGCCATCGTGCAGACCGCCAAGCTCTACGAAGTGCAGAAGTACTGCTCGCTGACTGGCCATATGTGGGATGGCTTCTGGTTCCTCGCCAACGGCAAGATGTGGGCCAAGCTGCCCAAGGACCTGCAGGCCATCATCACCAAGCACATCAACAGCTTCGGGATGCAGCAGCGCGACGATGTGCGCCGCCTCAACAATTCGGTCGAGGCCGAACTCAAGGGCAAGGGCATGAAGTTCAACACCGTCGATCCCGAGGCGTTCCGCGCGGTGCTGAAAAAGGCCGGCTTCTACGCCGAATGGAAAAAGAAGTACGGCGCCGAAGCCTGGTCAGTACTGGAAAAATACACGGGCAAGCTCGAATAGGGCCTGCCGGAAATCGCTATGCAAATCTCCACCACCGACCATGCCGGCGTCGGCATGGCGGCGCGCCGCCCGTTCTTCACCATGGCGGACCGCGTCATCGCATGGGTAACCGAGCTTCCGGCCGCTGTTCTGGTCGGGCTCGAAATTATCATCCTGCTGGCGGGGGTGATTTCCCGCTACGTGTTCAATTCACCGCTGACCTGGTCAGACGAACTGGCGTCCATCCTGTTCCTGTGGCTGGCCATGCTGGGCGCGGTGGTTGCGCTGCGCCGCGGCGAGCACATGCGCCTGACCACGCTGGTGCAGCGGCTGGCGCCGGCAAGGCGTGCCTGGGTCAGCCTGGGCGCCGAGCTGATGGTGGCGGCCTTTCTGCTGCAGATCATCCTGCCGGCAATTGAATACTTCCAGGATCAGTTGCTGATCACCACGCCGGCGCTGGAAATCCAGGATGGCTACCGGGCCGCCGCCATCGCGGTTGGCGCGTTGCTGATGATGGCCATCACGCTGGTCCGCCTGGCCGAACGCTCGACCGGCCGCCAGTTGCTGCTTGCCGTGGCGGTCTTCATCGCGCTAGCCGCCGCGCTGTGGCTGGCCAGGCCGGTGTTCTTCAGGCTGGGCAATGTGAACCTGCTGATTTTCTTTGTCGGCCTGGTCGCGCTGTGCGTGGCGTGCGCAGTGCCGATCGCATTCGCGTTCGGCGTCTCGACGCTGTGCTACCTGGCCCTGACCACCAATACCCCGCTGACGGTGATCGTCGGCCGCATGGATGAAGGCATGTCCGGGCTGGTGTTGCTGTCGGTGCCGCTGTTCGTCTTCCTTGGCCTGCTGATCGAAATGACTGGCGTGGCCAAGGCCATGGTCGATTTCCTGGCCACGCTGCTGGGCCATGTGCGCGGCGGTCTGGCCTATGTGCTGCTGGGCGCGATGTACCTGGTTTCAGGCATCTCCGGGTCCAAGGCGGCCGACATGGCGGCGGTGGCGCCGGCCCTGTTCCCGGAGATGAAGCGCCGCGGCGCCGACGACGGCCGGCTGATCGCGCTGCTCGCCTCTTCCGGCGCCATGTCGGAAACCATCCCGCCCAGCCTGGTGCTGATCACCATAGGCTCGGTGACCGGGGTGTCGATCGCGGCGCTGTTCACCGGCGGCCTGCTGCCGGCGCTGGTCGGCGCGGCCGCGCTTGCCGTGGTGGTGTTCTTCCATAACCGCAATGAAGACCTGTCCAGCGTGGCCCGCGCCAGCGCCGGCCAGATCGCCAGGGCGTTCGCGATCGCGCTGCCGGCGCTTGCCCTGCCCTTCGTGATACGCGCGGTGGTGGTGGAAGGCGTGGCGACGGCGACCGAGGTGTCGACGGTGGGCATCGCCTATACGGTGCTGGTCGGCCTGCTGGTGTACCGCCGCTTCGACTGGAAACGGGTTTACCCGATGCTGGTGGAGACCGCGGCGCTGTCCGGCGCCATCCTGCTCATCATAGGCTGCGCCACGGCGATGGCCTGGGCGCTGACCCGGTCCGGCTTTTCGCATCAACTGGCGAGCGCGATGTCGGCGATGCCGGGCGGCCATGCCGGCTTCATGGCGGTGTCGGTGCTCGCCTTCATTGTGCTGGGCAGCGTGCTGGAAGGCATCCCGGCCATCGTGCTGTTCGGGCCATTGCTGTTCCCGATCGCGCGCGCCGTCGGCGTGCATGAAGTCCATTACGCGATGGTAGTGATCTTCGCGATGGGCCTGGGCCTGTTTGCGCCGCCGTTCGGAGTCGGCTTCTATGCGGCATGCGCGATCGGGCGGGTCAACCCCGACCACGCGATGCGCCACATCTGGCCTTACCTGGCGGCGCTGTTCGTGGCGCTGGTGCTGATCGCGGCCATCCCGTGGCTCTCGATCGGCTTTCTCTGACTGTTATTCAGCCGCGCTCCTGGTAGGTCTTCAGGACCGCGGCGTCATCCAGCTCGGACCAGCCGCGCCGCAGCGTTTCCCTGAACTGCGCCAGCGCCGCGTCGCCCAGCGGAGTCGGGTAATCCGCGGCGGCCGCCATGCCGGTCGCCAGCGTCACGTCCTTGGTCAGGATATGGGCATAGGCGCGCGGCGCGAAATCGCCTTCCAGCGCCCGCGCCATCCGGTCTTCAAACACCCAGGAGTTGCCGCTGGACGCCTTGATGATCTCGAACATCTTGTGCGGGTCCAGCCCTATCTTCATCGCCAGCGCCAGCGCTTCGGCGCCGGCCACCAGGTTGATGCCGGCCAGCAGATTGTTGACCAGCTTGGCCTTGGCGGCGTCGCCTATGCTGTCGCTGACGGTGAAACGTTTCGCCGCCAGCGCCGCCAGCAGCGCTTCGCAGCCGGCGATCGCGGCGGCATCGCCCGCGATCATCATGCTCATCGCGCCGCTTTCCGCGCGCGCGGGTCCGCCCGAGATGGGCGCATCGATGGCGGCAATGCCATGCTGCGCCAGGCGGCCGGCGATGCGCGCGCTGTCCTGCGGCGCGATGGTGGAGCACAGCAGCACTGTCTTCACCCTGGCGTCGGCCTGCGCCAAACCGTCGGCGCCGAACAGCACATCGTTTATCTGCTGCGCATTCACGACGACCACGATCGCGACATCCGCCTGCCGGCCCAGCGCCGCGCTGGACTCGCAGGTGTGGATGCCCAGCGCGCGCGCCTCATCCTGCGCTTCCGGCCGGATGTCGCGCACGCGCAGCGAAAAACCGCGGCGATGCAGATTCTTCGCAATGCCCATGCCCATCGCGCCTATGCCTATGACGCCCACTACAAGAGAATTGTTCATGAATGATAATTTAAGTTTTAATTAAAAATATGTTGCCCGAAACGTTAGCACGGCGATAACGCTCGCAATCGCGTTGGCTCGGAAGCGTAGCGATTTTAGCGTGTCGGCCACGGCGGAATAGTGACAAACGCAATTGCCGCCAATATAGTCCGATATCGCTCCCGCGCATTTCTGCGCTAACTGGTGTCATGGCTTTGCAGCGACTCGTGCAGAACTTCAGGCAGCCCTGCGATTCCATCCGGCATGACACGGGCTTGGCCCTATAATTCCCTGTTTTCAAGTCCATCGCGTTTGCTTCAGCACAAGGATTTTCATGAATGCTCTAATTTGGTTCGTTATCCTCTATTGGATCATTTCAGTAGGCATAGGCTTATACGCCGCGCGCTATGTAAGCAGTTCGAAGGATTATGCCGTTGCAGGCCGATCGCTGCCTATGTACGTGGTGACAGCCACTGTATTCGCGACCTGGTTTGGATCGGAAACAGTGCTCGGCATTCCATCCACCTTCCTCAAGGAAGGCATGCGCGGCGTCGTTGCCGATCCGTTCGGGTCATCGCTATGCCTGGTCTTTGTTGGCCTTTTCTTCGCGCGTCCGCTCTACCGGATGAATCTATTAACGATAGGCGATTACTATCGGGGCAAATTCGGCCGAACCGTGGAAGTCCTTATTACCCTTTGCATTGTTGTTTCTTATCTCGGCTGGGTTGCCGCCCAGATTAAAGCGCTTGGACTGGTTTTTAACGTGGTCTCCGGCGGCTATATTTCCATGGAAGCCGGCATGGCAATTGGCGCCGCCAGTGTGCTGGTGTACACCATGTTTGGCGGCATGTGGTCCGTTGCAATTACGGATTTCCTGCAGATGATCATTATCGTCATCGGCATGCTCTATATCGGCTGGCAAGTATCAGACATCGTCGGCGGGCCCAGCGCCGTGGTAGCCCATGCCGCGAACAGCGGAAAATTTGAATTCTGGCCTGCTCCAACCAAACGCGAGGTTTTATGGTTTTTTGCGGCGTGGATAACGATGATGCTTGGATCCATACCGCAGCAAGACGTGTTTCAGCGCGTAAGTTCCTCAAGGAGCGAAGCTGTCGCAGGCAACGCTTCCGTGCTCGGTGGCGTGCTCTATTTCTGCTTTGCGTTTATTCCCATGTTCCTCGCCTACTCGGCGACCTTGATTGATCCAAAGATGGTTGCTGATTTAATAGATAAAGATCCGCAACTGATCCTGCCGACCCTCATATTGACCAAGGTTCCGGTATTTGCTCAGGTCATGTTCTTTGGCGCACTTTTATCCGCAATAAAAAGCTGCGCCAGCGCTACCCTATTAGCCCCTTCAGTCACCTTTACCGAAAACATCCTTAAAGGCATCCTCCCGGGCCAGAGTGACAAACAATTCCTGCGTACGATGCGCATTGTTGTTCTTGTATTTACTGTGATTGTAACTTTATTTGCAATGAACACTGGCTCAAGCATTTACAAGATGGTGGAAAATGCATACAAGATTACACTGGTGGCAGCATTCGTTCCGCTGGCATTCGGCCTATATTGGAAACATGCAACCCGACAAGGCGCTCTTTTATCGATTTTCCTTGGCATAACTTCCTGGGTTTCATTGGAAATACTATTTCCGGACGGCCTCTGGCCTCCCCAGCTTGTTGGTGTATTGATGAGTATGGCAGGCATGATCGTCGGCTCTCTTGTGCCGCAGCTATTCCGCATGCGGTCCGCCGTAAGGGCTGGAAACTGAGCTTAAACAGTGTCCATTATGACTGGCATGTAAGCTTTGGATGCGGCGCCTCATAAATTCATCGAGAGTGGCGCCGCAAACGTTTTAGCTTGCCGAAATTATTTATTAACCAGTTTGGCGGGGACGGACAGCGTTAAAAGCGCGCCAAGGACAAGGAAAGCGGCTAAGGCATACATACCCATATTGGTGCTCCGTGTCAGATCCTTAATCCAGCCCACCATGTATGGGCTGACGAATCCGGCCAAGTTGCCAAGCGAGTTTATCAAAGCAATACCGGCAGCCGCCGCTGTCCCTCCCAGGAAAGATGTAGGCAGACTCCAGAATAGCGGCAGAGTTGTAATGATACCGAGCGTCGCGAGGGTTAATGCGCACATTGCAACCAGGGTGTTTTCACTATAAATGGCGCTCAGTATCAGGCCAAGGGCGCCTGCAACGGCTGGAACGACGATGTGCCAGCGCCGTTCCAGTTGCCGATCGGCGCTCCGGCTGATCAGAATCATCGCCACGACCGCAGCGGCGTACGGAATCGCTGACAGCAGTCCTATATCGATGGCGTCCTTCACGCCGCTCGACCTGATAAGCGACGGTAGCCAAAAGCTGATGCCATACAACCCCATTACAAAAGAAAAGTAGATCAAGCCCATCAACCATACTCTGCCGCTGGAGAAAACACCGCGCACGGAATGATCTTCCTTTTCTCGGGACTCTTTCTCAATGTGAGTTTCCAAAAGAATCTTTTCTTCTTCACTCAACCATTTTGCATGACGGATTCTGTCCTGCAGGAAAAAAATCACGACAATACCTAAAATAATGGAAGGTATGGCCTCCAGTATGAACAGCCACTGCCATCCAGCCAATCCTCCTATGCCCGGGAAGGTTTGCAAAATCCACCCGGATAGCGGGCCTCCAACCACCCCGGAGATCGGAATAGCGGTCATAAACAAGGCTATTATTTTTCCTCGGCGATAAGAGGGATACCAGTAAGTCAGGTAAAGTATGATGCCAGGGAAAAAACCGGCTTCCGCCACTCCCAAAAAGAAGCGCATGACATAGAACATGGTTGGCGTCGTCAGAAAACTCATTACGCCTGAAATAATTCCCCAGGTAATCATGATCCGCGCAATCCACAGCTTCGCTCCTACGCGATGCATGACAATATTGCTCGGCACCTCAAAAATAAAATAGCCGATAAAGAAAATGCCAGCGCCAAGTCCATATACTGTTTCGCTGAACTTCAGATCATTCAACATCTGCAGCTTTGCAAAGCCAACGTTTACCCTGTCCAGGTAAGCGGCAACATAGCAAATGAACAAAAATGGAATAAGACGAAGGGTCACCTTCCCATAGGTCGCTCTTTCAAACGAATCACGTGTATCCGCATCCATGGCGGCGGCTGGTGTATACGGCATTTCTGTCTCCTATTAGGTTTTTTCAGCTGACGATATTGAGAATAATGCGGGGAAGTTCGCATTCCTTCAGTTAAGCATGTCGTCAAAAACCGAGCAAAGCGATAAGAATCATGGGTAGCACTTGCGACAGCGGTATGGAAAGCGATATCTACTTCCGTGCCACGATCTTTATTTGTGCCAACTGGAATAATTGAAAGGCGTGTTGCCTCCATCGCTGCAATATCCGACGCTGCCGGTGTTGATGCCGCGCACGCGGCGGCACCCGTTTCGATGCTGCTCAAAATTGAAAAGATTCCCCGGAATCGCTTGCAGGAACTGCAGGCGTAAATTGCAGCGCCAATGCTTGGCTTAGATCGGCAACAAAATTGCTCTTCCCTTGTCGAGTTGTAATGAGGCCTTCAGCCTTCAGGTACGATAGGGCTTGCCGCACAACAGTTCCTGATACATTCAACTGTAGGCTAAATTCTGCTTCTGATGGCAATTGCGGGCCCAGTTGACAGCATCCGCTCAAGAGGACACGCTTGAC
>Ga0308176_10003228_pt1 | contig 10406 bp, 7 predicted proteins | sample PhyCR2_3_FD_203890 | JGI IMG/M metagenome (GOLD analysis project Ga0308176, IMG submission 203890) | Soil microbial communities from UC Gill Tract Community Farm, Albany, California, United States - DLSLS.C.R2 | ecosystem: Environmental > Terrestrial > Soil > Agricultural land | place: USA... | reverse complement strand
GTACTCAAGGGTTCCGGGTGACAAATTATAGATCAAAGATCACCCGGGGATCGGGCGGAAGAAACCGAAGTAAGATGCCGCCCGACCCCAACGCCGCCCCTTTCGGAGGAGGCTTTGTGGATCACTATTCAATCACGAATCAAAACAGAATTTCAAGACACTGGAGCAAAAAAATAACGTATGCTCGACGGCCTGCGTTCGCATTCCCGGGCCTACGCAGTGGGATCGCACATCGGCCGCGCAATTCGGCTGAACCTGTACGTGATGATGGATCGCAAGCTTGCGCCCCGGCGTCCGCTCCAATTGCAATCTGAATCGCACTCCGTCGTTGAGGTCCTTCCGACTCGCTTCGATACAAGTACTGACTTCGATTGACGAAGCTTCGAAGATGGTGATACGCTTATCGCGCCTTCAAAATACTCTGATCGGAGGGACAGGTGATGGCTCTGCACGTGTGAAACTGTGCCCGAGCGCTGCTTGCGATTTCTTTGCCGCTGTAACGGAGTTGCAAGCTGCGAAGATCACCTTGCAAGGGCATTCGACTTGAGGGCTGTGCACAGTGGCAAGTAGGGCATCGCCAGGAGAGACCAGGTGTCAGATGCAGGCTCAGGCCATCCGAACTTCTTTGTTGATGGCCAGCGACGGCGGAAATACCACAGCAAGAACAAAAATCTTCTGAGCCGGATTATGTCGCGCCTCAGCTCCAATAGCTGCCTGTACATTACCGTTTCATCGCTCTCTCGCGCACACCAGAGAGATCGGAGAAGAACTCAGATATGAAAATGCCGCCTCACGTGCCACATCTTTGCAAGCTGACCCTTATAGCCTTAAGCATCACCTCGCTGCGGTCGGCTCCACCGGACAGGTCTGATCGTCCGATCCAGCCGGTTATCGAACGGCTGAAAGCATTCGTCAAAGACGGGATGGGGAAGACCGGCGTCCCGGGCGTTGCAGTGGCAGTCGTCTACCGGGACAAGGTGGTCTACCTGGATGGACTCGGATATCGAAAAGCCGGCAGTACTGCGGAAATCAACGCTGATACGGTATTCCAACTCGCATCGATATCCAAGCCGATTGCATCCACGGTTGTGGCAGCCCTCGTGGGCGATCAAGAACTGGATTGGGATGACAGGATCGCCAATCTCGATCCGCAGTTTGAGTTATCGAGCCCGAAAGTCACGCAGCAACTTACGATACGCGACCTACTGTCCCACCGCAGTGGCTTACCCACTTCCTCCGGAGACGTGCTCGAAGATCTCGGTTTTTCACGCCCTGAGATACTGCATCAGATGCGATTGTTGCCGCTCACCGGAGAATTTCGGAAATCTTTCCAGTACAGCAATTTCGGATATACGGAAGGTGCGATCGCGGCCTCGAAGAAAGTACGCGTCCGCTGGGAAGATCTCGCGAAGCGGCGCTTGTTTCAGCCGCTAGGCATGACATCGACCAGCTATCGCTACTCCGATTACGAAAACGCGGTGAACAAGGCCGCCATCCACGTCATCATCAAAGGGAAACCGATCGCTCGCTACCATCGCGAGCCTGACGCCGAAGCTCCTGCCGGGGCCGCTAGCTCTTCAGTCCGGGATCTTGCCGAGTGGTTACGCCTGCAACTCGCCAACGGCACCTGGAATGGGCAACGAATCATCGCATCGGATGCGCTAAACGAAACTCACTCACCCCAAATCCAGCGGGGCACTGATCCGACCGGAAAGCCCGTATACTACGGACTCGGCTGGAATGTCGACCATGACGCTGCCGGCAACCTGATCCTGAGCCATAGTGGTGCCTTTTTTGTGGGCACGGGGACCACGGTCCGATTCTCACCCGCTCAGCAACTCGGGATCGTGGTGCTTACGAATGCCTTGCCGACTGGCTTGGCTGAGGCAACCGCCAATACGTTTTTCGATCTCTTTAACTATGGCGCCCCAGCACAAGATTGGCTTACGCTAATGGGCAATTTCTTCAAAAGCGACATTGAAAGCGGAAACAACGCGAGTACCGATTATTCCAAGTTGACGCCGCCCTCTGCTCCCGCGCCGGCCAAGCCCCTATCCACCTATGTGGGAACGTACGGGAACGAGTATTACGGGCAGATCGAAATCAGCGAACATCGCGGATCGTTGTGGATGCGCTTACCCGATACTGGCGCGCTCTATACGCTTTCGCACTGGGACGGCGATACTTTTACTTACCGGTTCGAAGCCGAGCAAGGCATCGGTACCCGAGGCGTCGTATTTAGATTCGCCGGTTCACCGAGCGTTTTGATTGAAAACCTGGCGCTCGAAGGAAATGGCGTTTTCACGCGAAGCAATTGAGTGGATGCGCGCTGGCGCCGGTTGGCCTTTGCGCGATCCACCAATCGTCGTGTTGAATCCGCCGACGGCGTTCACCCACAGGCGAAGGTCGTCGCAAGTTGTGCATTCCGAGCCCTGCAGTCGACAGTGCTATTTCTTTCTAGCGATGTTGTCGCCGAAGATAAATCCGATCTCTCCCATAGCCCGCGGCTGATTTCGGTTCATCCCCGTCGGTCCAAATGCCGAGCCGGGTGTGTAGTCGATGGCCCGGACGTAGGAAAGATCTCCACGTACGAAGAAGCCGCCCTTCTGAAGTGTTGGTGTGACCGTCACTGAAGTCCCCGAGCTACCGGGACCGAAGATCAGGTTTACCGCCTGCTGCGCTGCATTCCCTGTGCTTGCTATGTATTCCCAACGTCCCGCAAGCGAAAAGCCTCGGCCGAAAGAATGACTGACTAGAATTGCACCGCCGCGCGTCGAGGCGCCCTGCGCGATACCAACATTCTGGTTTGTAGGCACGTCGGTGTACTGAAAGTAGGGCTGAAATATCCAAGAGCCTTTCGAATACGTATAAATCACGTTATAGATGCTGCTGTTGTTTTGCACAGGAGTAGCAAGGGTTTGATATGCCGTTTGGCCCAGATTTCCACCACCGACGAAAGACAACGTATGGGGCCCATTAGTGTAGGCCAGTGAGCCCGTTATCCACGTATAGCGATTGGAATAGAAGCCGTCGTTCCAACTGAGCGATGCTGTGAACTTCCCGAACGTCTGGTTTACCTGAATCCCGCGGTTAACCGCGTTTTCCTGGTTCCATACCAGCCCGCGTTCAACGTTCATGTTCTCGAAAGTGAACGTGTATTCGGCGCCGATGAGAGTGGGAAGGGCGCCGATCTCGATCGAAGTGTTCTTGAAAGGAACAAGTTTTATGTACCCAACCGGTACGGGCCCAAAGAACTCTGATACCGTTCTGTCCGTGGCGAGAAATGGAGTGGCGAGACTGGGAACCGTGTATGCACCGGCTTGCAAGTAGAACTGAAACCAACTGTCAGCCCTTTGAATGAATATTTGTCCATTGCTCAAGGCCGCCTGTGTTGGCTCGTCGCCCGGGACATGATTGCTCTGCCATAGACCCGTTCCACTGAAAACCCCATTCACCGCGAGTTTGCCGAACGGTCCGGCGTCGAACGTGGCAGGCGGCTGCTCTTGCAGAGGGCCGGTGAAAGACGGGGTCGGCAATGGTGATGCCTGAGGTTCACTGGGAGCAGCGTTCGCGTCCGCCGACTTCTGACCTTCCGGCATCGTTTGTGCTCTGGAGGTACTGCCTGCAAGGAGCAGTGATAGCGCAAGCGCGTGCGTACTCACATGTTTAAGGGCAAATGTCATTTATGGCTTCCTTCTTTTAATTGGCGAATAATCCTGCTTTGTTCCACGGCAAAATCACATGCACGAACCCGGTGCACGCCTTTGAATAGGACGGGCGAACCTGTTCCGTTCGAGCCGTCAACGACCGGATTCGTTATCGAGATACTTCGCGACCGCTTCTCGAACCAATGATGAAATCAGGTGATTTCTCCTGCCCTGGACTTTGCGTCGTGCACACTCCTTCACGACCAGTTCATAGATTTGTGGAGGTAGCGTGACAGTTACTTTCCGGAAGTCATGCTTTGGCCCATCATCAAAGCACGGCTGATCATTGCGCGTTGTACTCGGATTTCTGTTTCTCACCTGGCTCTCCTAGATCGCACCCTAAATGCGGATTGTGCGGTTGAATCGAAGCTGCGATTGCTTCAAGTGCTGGCCTTTAACGCTGCGATCAGTCTGGTCGCCGCAATGCCTTCCAGGCCAATCGCTTCGGCTTTAACTTTTTGGCTTAGGAGGGTTGCGGGTTCGTTGCAAGCGAAACCGAGGTCACCGGTTTTGCTACGACAATCGGCTCAGCATTCATGCCGATCGGGCGGCCAGCTGAAGCAATCATGTACTCGGGATAAGCAGCGATCCCGTGCTCGTGGAGGTCCAGGCCGTAGCGCTCACCTTCTTCGGAAACACGCAGCAGCCCGAAAGAGTTCACGACATACATGACGGCGTACGCCACCGCGAAGGTGGAGATCGTAACGATCAGGCTTCCGATCATCTGAGCCGTCAACAGCGTGAGACCGCCGCCGTACAAAAGGCCCTTCAGGGGAGCAGAGTTGTCCGCCGAGAATGGCCCGGTTGCCCCGAATTCACCGGAGGCGAAAAGCCCAAGGGATAGCGTGCCCCAGATTCCACACATTCCGTGCACGGGAACCGCACCGATCGGATCGTCGATACGAAGCCACTCGAGCAACTCCGCACCCATGACCACCAAGACGCCTGCAACCGCCCCGAGCAGAATCGACCCGGTCGGGGTTACCCAATAACACGGACATGTGATTGCCACAAGTCCCGCGAGAAACCCATTCACGGTGAAGCTGACGTCCCACTTTTTGCTGAAGATATAGGCATAAAACATCGCGGTCAGGCCTGCCGAGCACGCGGCGAGAGTAGTATTAGCTGCGACGCGTCCGATCCCGACGAAGTCCATCGCCGAAAGCGTGCTTCCCGGATTGAATCCATACCATCCGAACCACAGCAAGAGACCGCCGGATGCGGCGATGGTTAGATCGTGTGGCAGCATTGGACCGCCGCCATCGCGTTTGAACTTACGACCGAGGCGCGGGCCGAGCACGATCGAGCCCGCCAGGGCAATAAAACCGCCAATGGTGTGAACGACGGTCGAGCCAGCAAAATCGTGGAAGCCAGTTCCGAGCGACGGGAGAAAGTTTCCGGCCGTTCCCATCGTAGCTAGAAAGCCGTCCGGTCCCCACGCCCAATGACCAATAATCGGGTAAATAAAGCCAGACACCGCGAGACTATAAAGCAGGTCTCCAGCGAAGCCGGTGCGCCCGATCATGGCACCCGAAGTGATAGTGGAGCAGGTATCAGCGAATGCGAATTGGAACAGCCAAAACGCCAGGAAGGCAACGCCTGTGCTCTCGTACGTTGCGGGAACGCCCTGGAGGAAGAACCAGTGGTATCCGATCAGTCCATGGCCATGGCTGAACATAAATGCAAAGCCGAACGCGTAGAAGAGGAGCCCGCATAGACATGTGTCGACGATGCATTCCATCAACACGTTGACTGTTTCGCGAGACCTGCAGAAGCCCGCCTCAAGCATCGTGAAGCCTACCTGCATACCAAAGACGAGGAAGGCCGCAACCAGAGTCCACATCGTATTGATCGGGTTGACGATGTCATTAGCCCTTAGCGTGGGATCCGCGGCAAAAACCCTCAATCCAAAGAGGTCGGGATTGATCAGATAAGTTATGCCGGCGACAACTGCGACCCCGGCGAGCTTACCGACCAGAAGAATTGCGCCGTAGCGACGCCATTCGGGGCTTCGCAACCGCTGGCCTACGCGAGCGAGCCAACTTTGATTAGCGCGAGTCCTGTTCGCACGACAGAGTCTTCGAGCCGTAAGCATCACAAAACTGAAGATGAATACGCCGATAAACCAAGAAATTGCTGAGTTGCCGCCCATTCTGTTTGTGACCTCCACAATATTCAGCGCACGCGAATTTTTGAGCACTCCGAACCGGATTCCTTGGATAGTTACCAAGGAGACATACTTACTAGCCGACAACTGTCAGGCTATGGCGGTTCAGGATGCGTTTTCGGTTGCGATACTGGGCAGGACCGAGACGGGTTATTGGGATTTTAAGAAATCCGCATTTAAGAAGTCCAATCAAAAACTTGGATTTCGTGGCCAAGCGTTTTGAATAGGTACTCTACTCAGATTTGCGGCTCACGCCCCATCTCACGGCGCCAAGTACGCGGGCGCGCCTGTGAACGGGGCTTTAGAACGCGTAATCTCTCCAACCGAAGCCCGCGATCGTATCTTGCGGGGACGGTCCCTTGTCCTCGGCAAGAATTCAATCGCAGGGCTACGCGCTTGTGCCTGGCGTCAGGATTCCTATGGTTAGCGTGATGTGACCAGATTGGGCGTCACGTGGATCAGAGCTCCGGGTTTCATGTCTTCCAACATCCATAACGAGCCATCGGGCCCTTCTTCCACATCGCGAAGCCGGTGGCCTACCTTCCAGCGCTCAGCGATCTTCGCCCCGCCATGGCCATCGAAGATGACCCGAACTAGTGCCTGGCTTACGAGGCCGCTGATGAAGCCATTGCCATTCCATTGAGGGAAGGTCTTATTGCCTCGATAGAACATGAGATTGCCCGGCGCAATGACCGGAACCCAGAAGATGACCGGCTTTGTCAAGTCGGGACGCGTGTCGGGATTGGGAATGGGAACACCGTTGTAATTCTCGCCATAGCAGACCAGCGGCCATCCGTAATTCTTGCCTTTCTCGATGAGGTTTAGCTCGTCGCCACCGCGGGGACCGTGCTCAACTTCCCACAATTCGCCAGTGGGCGAAAACGCAAGGCCGTAAGGAGTGCGGTGGCCGGTAGTCCACGTTTCGGCCGGTGTCAGATTGGGGCCAGGGAACGTGTAAGTACTGATGACCGGTGCAGTCTTGGCGGCTTCGGTATCTTTGGGTGGATCAATCAGTGGGATAGTGCTGGCGCCCGTCTTCCCGAAATTCGGATTACCACGAGCTGGTTTGCCGTCGAGCGTGAGACGGAGTATCTTGCCTTCCGGCTGGTTCGGATCTTGGGCCGGAGTGAAGCGTTGGCGGTCACCAACCGTCAGGAAAAGATATTTCCCGTCGGGCGAGAACGCGATCTGAGCGCCTTCCTGTCCTCCTTTGCCTTTGGGCATCTGGCGCCACAAGACGGTAAGATTCTCCAGGCTGGCGGTAGTTGCTGTGGCGTTGAGCTTGGCACGAGCCAGCGCCAGACCACCGCCATATTCGCCCGGCTCTGCATAAGTGAGATAGATGCTGTGGTCCTTCGCGTAATGGGGCGAAACAAAGACGCCCAGCATGCCGTTCTGGCCTTGGTAGTAAACCGGCGGCACATTACTAACCGGGATCTTCTCACCGGCCTGAGATACGAGCCAAACGGGGCCAACCTTTTCGGTGATCAGCATACGACCATCGGGCAGGAATGCAAGCCGCCATGGCAGTTGGAACGTAGCCACGGTGGTCATAGTGAACGGCAGACTGGCTTCAGGCTTCTGTTCACCCGCGTTCACTTGAGCCCAGGCCGCCGTCGCAAGGATAAAGCCCAACACCGCTCTAATCAATTTCAATCCGCTACTCCTTCTCGGTTACAATGGCCCGCCCCAAGCGAGCCGGCGCACCGTCGACACAACGCGGGTCGCAAACAGCGAGCACCACACATTCAATGATCGCCTATCAAATGCGGATATGCCTGATTTGGGGACTGCACGTCGCCCATCACTCCTGCGGCGCCACTAGAGAATCAATCTTTGCAGCCATGACGAAATCGTTTCGGTGGAGTCCGGCAATTGCATGTGTCCAGAGAGTTATTGTCACCTGTCCCCATTCGGTGAGAATGGCCGGGTGGTGTCCTTCGGCCTCTGCAAGAGCACCAACCCGGTTCGTGAAGGCTAGAGCATTCGCGAAATCGTTGAATCGGAAAACGCGCTGTAATCGAGGGATCGACTCCTGCTCGAGGACCGTCCATTCGGGAACTTGGAGCCTCAGTTCCCCCAATTCCGAGTCAGTTACACGCTGAGAATCACTCCTGCAAGCCGTGCATCTTTCGTTTGTAAGCGTACCCATAGACTCTTCAACTGAAGGATAACGCTGTTCTGGACGTCACTCCGAATCACTACTTTTCGCTCTGCGCGAAGGAGTGCGGCCGACGCCTAGTGCCGCACGAGCGAAGCTTCGGCCGTTAGTTCGCCGCCCGAAGTCGTGTCACTGGCCATCGTTAGTGCAATTGTGGCCCAGCTGGTCCCCGCCGCGGAGATCCACTGGTCGGGACCATACGGGAAACCGCTTTCAAAATAGGGCTGGAACGGGAAGGACCGGCTCTTCACTCTCCACGTGCCGTCTTCGGCTTGAGTCCTTAACAGATAATCAACACCCCGCTTCCAGACAGCGCCGGTCTTCCTGGCTACGTTCGTGACGCCGAGTACGTATAGAGTTTGCCCTGTGGCATAGGCGTCGCTCGATAGGCCCGGCAACTGTGCCCAGCCGCCATCGGAGCGTTGGCTCCTCAATATGGGCATAGCCGATTGAACGACCAGCTTGCGATCTGCATCACTCCAGAAGAGTCCCAGCGTCCTCCAATTCAGTTCCGAGGACGTCTCGGCCTTCGCGTTTTCCAGCCATCTACGGGCTGCCCGTATCCTCGTCTCGAACTCGGCTCGGCGCCCTTTTGGTGCATACAATTGCAAAGCTCGGAGAGAGAGCGCTGTGGTTTGAATATCTCCATACTCGATGGGAGGCCGCGGCGCCCACACCGTCCAGCTACCGTCAGAGCTCTGCTTATTCGCCAGATTGTGGACGGCAGCATCCGTGAGGAGATCGGCAGGATAGCCCCGCGCCGCGAGAGTCATCAATACGTAGGGACCTGTGATCGGCAAATCCGGAATGTTATCTCCGTTCTCAACCAGTAATTCGCGGGCCGGCTTCAGAATGCTTAGCAGATTGTCGTACTCCTGGTTGATTGCTGCCTCATCGATCTTGTGGCCTTGGGTTCGTGCCATGATCGCTGCCATCGTAGGAAGCATGTTGTTGTGACATGAAATACAGCCTCGCTGCTTGAATACAGCTGGACCGGCTTTTTGCAGGATAGGCAAACTCTTGTCGATCGCTGCGAAGAGGTTCTGGTGCTGCAGGGATGATATCTGCACTGTCGGACCAGCCTGATCTCTTTGTGAGGCGGCCTTACCCGGTCCAAGGAGAGCGACTACTCTCGTGTCTCCGCGCCTTTGGGCCCACGTCACTGCGGCCTCGCCCATTTTGTTCTTGTGATCAGGATCAGCGCCCTTCTGAAGCAGTAAGGCGACCAGCTTGGGATCAGCTTTTTCGGTGAACGCTGCCCACATGAGTGCTGTGTTTCCCGACCGGTCCTCGGCGTCCACGTTCACACCCTTACTAGTAAGGGCAGCAGCGGTCGAGAAATCGTCTCGCATAGCGGCGAGAATCAGTGCGGAGTATCCAGCGACGTTCGACGCGTTGACATCCGCCCCGCTCGCGAGAAGCGTATGGATGTTGCGGTGGTTCTGGTTCGCAATTGCGTTGAGGAGCGCCGTACTCCCGTTCTTCTCCTTACCGTTTACATCGGCGCCTTTCTTCAGTAACGCTGCCAGCGCCTCGCCGTCCCGCGCCTTTGCAGCTTGGATGAGAGCCGATGTGCCACCTCCTCCTACGGGAATTGCCGCGAACCCGGTCAGGTCATCTTTAACGTCGGTACGGGCGCCATGGGCCAGCAGGTAAGAGACTACCGGACCTGCCCCATCCCGGCTGGCTGCTACGAGCAGTGCAGTTTTGCCGAGTTTCGAGCGTGCGTTCACGTCTGCCCCGCGCTCCAGGAGTAACTCCACCTTCTCGCGACTGCCGGTACCCCAAATCAACGCCGTGGCCCCAGATCCATTGACGGCATTCGGATCAGCACCGTGATCGAGCAACAACCGAAGGCCGGTTGTGTCCGGGAGGTAAAGCGCGGAGTACATGAGCGGCGTGGAACCGTCGCTGTCTCTGCCATTGACGCGCGCCCCGCTATTCAAAGCGGACCGCATCGCGGCGAGGTCACCGGCCCGGATTGACTCAAACAATTTTTCCGTTTGTGACTGCGAGTCCAGGGTGGCTACTGCCATTCCGAGAGATACCCAGGCACTAAAGATCGCGACGGCTTTCAAGATCATCGTCAAAATTCCCGTCCATATACGCGCGTTAGCTCTTCCGATTGGCTCACTGGAAGGTTTGAACCGGAGAGCACCGGAATGTAACGCCTCAAGGACGTCTAGGAGCTCGTTACGAGAAAACCCGGAACTGAAGAATCAACGCTGTTATACGCTAGCTGCGATGACCGTCCGAAGTGTTTGGCTGGGCCTAACCTGCGCGAGTGTGTTGATGGCGCAAACTCCGATCCGGATCGCTGTTCACGCGAACGAAACGGTGGGGCAGCCGATTCCTCCGACACTGTTTGGCA
>Ga0308176_10003227_pt1 | contig 10406 bp, 8 predicted proteins | sample PhyCR2_3_FD_203890 | JGI IMG/M metagenome (GOLD analysis project Ga0308176, IMG submission 203890) | Soil microbial communities from UC Gill Tract Community Farm, Albany, California, United States - DLSLS.C.R2 | ecosystem: Environmental > Terrestrial > Soil > Agricultural land | place: USA... | reverse complement strand
CGCATTGACCGAGCCTGCGCCGCGGCGCCGTCGGCCCAACGTGAGCGCCGGACTGGTGCTGTTCCGGCGCGGTCCCCACGGGCTCGAGGTGTTGCTCGCCCACCCGGGGGGACCGTTCTGGCGCGACCGGGACGCCGGCGCATGGACCATCCCTAAGGGCATCGTGGACGAAGGTGAGGATCTGCTCGACGCCGCCCGGCGCGAATTCCAGGAGGAGACCGGCATCCCGCCCGCGGGCCCGTTCATCCCGCTCGGCAGCATTCGTCAGAAGGCGGGCAAAGTGGTGCACGCGTGGGCCTGGGAAGGCGACGCCGACGCCAGCGCGATCGTCAGCAATACGGCACGGGTGGAGTGGCCGCCGGGGTCGGGCCGATGGGTGACGTATCCCGAGGTCGATCGCTGCGCCTGGTGTGATCCGGACTCGGCCCGGCGGCGGATCAACGCGGCACAGGCGGAGCTGATCGATCGGCTGGAGGCGAAGCTGCGGGGCGGGCAATCGGACTGAGTGGGCTGCACGCGAAGGAGGGTTGCTGTCCGTCACCCAGCGACGCGAAGGGGGCTTCAGAACGATTCGGACTCAGGCTGGATCATTCACTCAACTCGCGGCGAACTCGCTCATGCCGCAATAGTTGAGAAACGCGACCATCTCCTCCGCCTCCTGCGGGGTCGAGACCATAATCGTCGTGTCGCCCCGCTGCACCAGCGGGATGAAGTCGAGACCGCCGCGGCCAGGCTTCTTGAGCGGCTTGGTCGCCACCTTCCATGGCCCACCCTGCAGCAGATGCATCGGCAGTCCAGCGCCCAACACCGCCGTAATGAAACGCCGCAGCAAAACCGAGTCTCGCCGCAGCCGTCCGCGCGGCTTGCGCTGGTGGTTGATCAGGGCCGCCAGTTCGAGCGCCGCCCGCTGGCAGAAGGTCTGAGCCTCATTTTCGTTGATAGTGGTCACCATGAGACGCTACTAGGAAATCGGCTCCGCGTCAAACCGTGTGACACGCCTCACCGGCGCGGTCCAGAGCCACGGGTGTGAGTTGGAACCCGGCGGACCTCGCAGGAATTGGGTTACAGTGAGAAGGAGCTTACGCCGCATGTTGACGATGGCATCGATGCGACGAGTGTAGCGGCAGAGCGCTGGGGTAAATGGACGGGCACGATGATGGACGGAAATGTCCTGGCATGGAGTGGCGCGATCGGTGTCTCCATCGAGCACCTGGCGCGCACGCTGGCGGTGGTGGTAGGAGGGTCGTGGATCGCCCTCCTGTTTCACGAGCTGGGGCACGCCTTTGCGGCCTCGGCGCTAGGGGTCCGAATCTGGGGAGTGCGCCTCGGTGCCGGGCCCACGCTCTGGCGCGGCACGGTGGGCCAGTGCCGCGTCCACCTGGGGTTGCTGCCGTTTCTGGGCGCGGTCCACCTCCTCGACGAGGACGCGTGCGCTATCGGCTATCGCGACATCGTCGCGGGCCGTTGGCGGTTCGAGTGGGGTCCGCAAGCGTGGCGCGCGCCCATCATCTCCGCCGCCGGTGCCATCAGCAACCTGTTCGGCGTGCTGCTCCTCGGCGCCTGGTGGGACTGGCTGGGCCAGCCGGCGATCGGGACGATGCTCTCGGACCTGGTGCTCTTTGCCATGGTTTCCAACTTTGCGGGCTATCTGAATCTGCTCCCCGGGTTTCACTCCGACGGAACCCACCTGCTGGCGCACCTGCGCGCCGCGCGTTTCCGACAGCAGCCTGCTCGCGCGGGGTAGACCATAGTCCATGGCCGGCCCCGGAGGCCTGCTCGACCGTCGGGACGCGCACGGGCATTCCGACGTGACAAAACGTGCACCCGGCGCGTCCATTTCATATCTACAGATGCTCGACTTTGGAGGCGGCCCGGTCGTATAGGCGGGCTCGCCGGATAGGGCCGGCCACGCCGCGCGCTGGCGCAGCTGTTGCCGCAATCGAGCCCGGTAGGTCGTTACCTTATCGCCAAGCGCCTCAAACATCGCGACTTGCCGTGACGCGCATTCCCTCCGGGGCCGTGCAGCAGTCCGGCGCTTCGCCAGGCGGCAGCAGAACGCGCGGCTGCTGGACGCCAGCCTCGCTGTGCCATCTCGACCGGAAGGCCGCATGCTCAGCACCCGACGATTGCTGCCTGTTCTCCTCTCGCTGCTTGCGGCCTGCGGTGGCAGTGACCCTAGCGGGCCGAGCGGGGGTAGCCTGGCGGTCAGTGTGTCCGGCCTGCCGAGCGGAGCGGCAGCCGAGGTGGAAGTCACGGGCCCGAATGGCTACAGCCATGATGTGAGCTCCACCGAGACCCTTTCGGGACTCAGCGCCGGGACCTACACGGTGGCGGCCAATCCGGTGACCACCGGCGGCCAGTCGTACGCGGCGTCGGTGCCGTCCCAATCCGTCACCGTCTCATCCGCAACGGCCACGGCGAATGTGATCTACGGCGTATCCGGGGGCACGCTCATCGTCAACGTGGCCGGGCTTCCTCCGGCCACGCTGGCCGCGATCCACGTGAGCGGGCCGGGCGGCTACGCGCAGGATGTCACTGAGAGCACGACGCTCAATGCGCTCGCCGCGGGGAGCTACAGCGTGACCGCCCAGAGCGTGACGCCCGCGGGGACCACCTACAATCCGAGCCCGGGCAGTCAGCTCGCGACCGTGTCGGCTGCGGGCACGACGTCGGCGAACGTGAGCTACACGGCTGGGGCGGCGGGCGGCTTCAACCTCCGCATCGACGGCATGTACCTCACCCAGAGCGTCCAGACCTACACCGGCGCCGTGCCGCTGGTGAAGGATCGGGATGGCTATCTCCGCGTGTTCGTCACCGCCAACCAGAGCAATCTCACGGCGCCGCAAGTGCGGGTGCGGTTCTATCAAGCCACGACCCTGGTCTCAACCATCACCATCGCGCCGCCGGGCACATCGGTGCCCTTGTCGCCCAATGAAGGCACCCTGACCTCGTCATGGAACGCGGCGGTACCCAGGACGCTGATTCAGCCGGGGCTGTCGGTGCTGGCTGATGTCGATCCCGGCAACGATGTCGCTGAAGCCGACGAGAGCGACAATCAGTTTCCGGCCTCGGGTGCTCCGCTGTCGCTGGACGTGCATACGACGTCGGCGTTCAGCGTGCGCTTCGTTCCGGTGCTCCAGAGCGCGAACGGGCGCCAGGGCAACGTCACCAATGCCAACAAGGACAGCTACCTCACGGCTGCGATGAAGATCCATCCGCTGGCCTCGTACGACGCCGACCTGCGCGCGCCGTACACGACGACGGCGCCGGCGGTCGATGCCAACACCACGAGCACCTGGACCACGATCCTGAGCCAGCTGGACGCGCTCCGGACCGCGGATGGGAGCTCGCGCTACTACTTCGGCGTGGTCAATCCCTCCTACAGCAGCGGCATCGCGGGCGTAGGCTACGTCGGCGGCAAGACGGCGATCGGCTGGGACCGGAGCGGCGCCGATTGGGTGGCGGCCCACGAGTGGGGGCACAACTGGGGGCGCGGCCACGCGCCCTGCGGCGGCGCGGGCGGTCCGGACGCCAACTATCCCTATCCGGGCGGGTCGACCGGGATCTATGGTCTTGACGTGGCCACCGTGACGCTCAAGCCGCCGACCTATACGGACATCATGGGCTACTGCGGCAACCAGTGGATCAGCGACTACACCTATAAAGGCGTACTCGCCTGGCGGGAGTCGCAGCCCGATGTGGTTGGCGCCGACTTCGCCGGGGCGATGCAGCCCTGTCTGCTCGTCTGGGGCCGGATCGAGAACGGCGAGCCGATCCTCGAGCCGGCCTTTCAGATCGTGACCCGGCCGAGCCTGCCGGCCCGACCTGGCTCCTACAGTGTGGAGGGTCGGGATGCCGCGGGGGGCGGAGTGTTTCGACTGAGCTTCGAGCCGGAGCAGGTGGCTGACGACCCCGCGGGCGGGCGCCATTTCGCCTTCGCCGTGCCGCTCCAGCCCGATCGGGCGGCCCGGCTGGACGCGATCCGGCTGAGCGTACCCGGTCGGAGTGCGGTGTCGATGCGGGCATCGGCTGTCCCCGGCGCGGCGCTCGACCTTCGCACCGCGCGCACCGGGCCGGGCCGCGTCTCGCTGCGCTGGAATGCGGCCGCGCATCCCATGCTCATGGTGCGCGACCCGGTGTCGGGCCAGGTGCTCTCGTTCGCGCGCGGTGGTGCAGCCGACATCGCGACCGAGCGCGCCGACCTCGAGGTGCAGCTCTCCAACGGGATCCTGGGCCGGTCGGTGCGGATCGCGGTGCCGCCCCGATGAGGCGGCTCGCGCTGCTGCTGGGCATCGCCGCGTGCGGCCGTTCGCCGGCGCCCGAGCCGCACGCCAGTCCGGCAGCCGCGCACGGGCATCTTTCGCTCGAGCGCCGACCCTGCTTCGGCACCTGCCCGGTCTACACCGTCACGCTCGAGCGCACTGGGGCGGTGATCTTTGAGGGCCGTCGATTCGTCGCCGACACGGGCACGCACACGGCCTCGATCCCCGCCGCGCGGGCCGACAGCCTGTTCCGCGCGCTGGACGCCGCCGGTTGGTTCACCTTTGCGGACCGCTACACCATGGGCGAGCCGGGCTGCGAGCACTTCGCGACCGACCTGCCGTCGGTGATCACCGAGGTGCGGATGGACGGCCGAGTCAAGCGAGTGGAGCACGACCACGGCTGCCGCGACGCCCCGGCCGCGCTCGACGAGCTGGAGCGGAGGATCGACCAGGCGACGGGAGCCGGGAAGTGGGTAGGTCGATAAGGCGCTGGCTGGCCGGTCTGTTCGTATCCGCCGAAGCCAGGCCTAACTTCCCGTCTTCCCGTCTTCCCGTCTTCCCGTCTTCCCGTCTTCCCGTCTTCCCGTCTTCCCGTCTTCCCGTCTTCCCGTCTTCCCGTCTTCCCGCCTTCCCGTCTTCCCGTCTTCCCGCCTTCCCGTCCTCCCGTCTTCCCGTCCTCCCGTCCTCCCGTCCCTATCGCCTTCCCGGCTGTCCGCCTCCCGCCGGATCGTACCGATCCCGCACCGCATCGCCGAGCAGCGTCGCCGCGACCACCACCGCCACCAGCGCGACCCCCGGCGCCGTGGCCACCCAGGGCGCATTCACGAGCGTGTCGCGTCCGGACGCGATCAGGTTGCCCCAGGAAGGGGTCGGCGGCTGGACCCCGAGGCCGAGGAACGACAGGCCCGCCTCGAGCAGGATCGCGTTGCCCAGTCCGAGCGCGGCGGCCACGATCACCGGCGTCATCGCGTTGGGCAGGATGTGCCGCACCAGGATCCGTGGGCCGGGGACGCCGAGCCCCACGGCGCTCTCCACGAAGGGCCGGATGGCCAGCGCGCGCACTTCCGCGTGGACCAGGCGAGCGATCGTCATCCAGCCGGTGAGCCCCAGCACGACGATCACGAGCCCCGCGCTGGGGCGCCACAGTGAGGCCAGCAGCAGGAGCAGCACCACCCGGGGCAGGGCCAGCGTGAAGTCGGTGAGCCCGAGCAGCACGGTACCGATCCAGCCGCGCCAGAACCCGGCGGCCGCGCCCACCGCCACCCCCACCAGCACCGACAGCAGCACAGCCAGCACGCCCACGCCGAGGGAGATGCGCGCTCCATAGACCAGTCGCGCCCACACGTCGCGCCCGAATCGGTCGGTGCCGAGCAGGTGGAACGCCCCCAGCGGATCGGTGGCGAGCGGCGGAAGAAACCGGGTGAGCACGATGTCGTGCTGCGCGATGGGGTCGCCGGCGAGCAGCGGCGCCAGCGCCGCGGCGATCACCGCTCCGCACAGCAGCACCGCGCCGGCCACGGCTCGGCCGTCGGCGAACAACCGGCGCGTCTCCCCTCTCATCGCGACTGCTGCTCCCGCTGGAGCGTTCGCCACCAGCCCCGGTTCATCGGACCCGCGGGTCGGCCAGGCTCACCAGCACCTCGGCCAGCAGGTTGCCCAGCACCACCAGCGTGGCGCTCACCGCGGTGGCGGCCATGACGACGGGGTAGTCGCGCGCCTGCACCGCCTCGACCAGCACCCGGCCGACGCCGGGCCATGCGAAGATCGCCTCGATGAAGACCGCGCCGCTGAACAGGGCCGGCAGCGAGAGCCCGAGCAGGGTGAGCACCGGGATGAGCGCGTTCCGGAGCACGTGGCGGAGGGTGACGCTCCGCTCCGACAGTCCCTTGGCCCGGGCTACCGTCACGAACGGCGCCCCCGCCACGTCCAGCATCGCGCCGCGCACGAACCGCGCGGTACCGCCGACGCCGACGAGCGTCAGCGTCGCCAGGGGGAGCGTGAGATGGCGGAGTCGGTCGGCCACCCGGCCGGCCGGCCCGAGGAAGTCGGCGTCGAACCCCGCGGCGCCGAAGGCCGGCAGCCAGCGCAGCCGATAGGTGAACACCATCACCAGCATGAGCCCGAGCCAGTAGCCGGGGAGTGCGAACAGGGTGACGGTGGCGATCGAGAGCGCGGTATCCAGTCGGCCGTTGCGCGCGGCCTGGACCACGCCCACCGCGATGCCGAGGAGATAGCTCAGTACCAGCGACAGGCCGACGAGCCGTACCGTTGCCGGCCAGGCCTGCGCCAGCATGGTGCGCACCGGCCGTCCGGTGGCGATGCTGGTGCCCCAGTCCCCGCGGGCGAAGCGACTCAGCCACGCGGCATACTGCGCGGGCAGCGGGCGGTCGAGGCCGAGGGCGTGGCGCTGCGCGGCCACCTGTTCGGCGGTCGCGGTGGGGCCGACCAGGAGCAGGGCGGGGTCGCCGGGGGCGAGGCGAAGGAGGGCGAACATCAGCGTGACCACGCCGACGACGACACCGAAGCCGCTCACGGCGCGGCGGGCGAACGCGTGCATGGCTGGAATCTCCGCCCGGCCGGGGCCCGGCGCCAGCGGCACCGCCCTATCGCCTATCGCCCCATCACCTTTATCGTCCTAGCGTGCTCCCACGCGCTCTCCTCCTGGCGCTCGTGCTTCTCGGCGGCTGTCAGCCGACGGCAACGCGCCGCGGCGCGACGGTTCTGTTCGCCTCCGGCGCCGATCTCCAGAGCATGAACCCGCTGGTCACGCTGCACCCGCTCGCGCGGCAGGTGCAACGGTACGTGCTGCTCACGACGCTGGCCCGATACGATTCGGCGCTGGTGCCGCGGCCCTATCTCGCTCGGGCGTGGACCTGGTCGGATGACCGGCGCTCCCTGGTGCTGCATCTGGCGGCCGGCGTGCGGTGGGGCGATGGGGTGCGCACCTCGGCGCGGGACGTGCGCTGGACCCTGGAGGCGGCGCGCGATCCGGTCGTGGGATACCCCCGCGCCGCGGAGCTCGCGGACCTCGAGCGCATCGAGACGCCCGACGATTCGACCGTCGCGCTCCGGTTTGCCTCGCCGGTCGCGCGCTTCCCCGACGTCCTCACCGACCTGGCGATCGCGCCGGCGCACCTGCTCGACTCGGTTCCACGCGACCGCCTGCGCCAGGCCTCCTGGAACGAGCACCCCGTCGGCAATGGCCCGTTCCGATTCGTGGCGCACGAGCCCAACCGGCGCTGGGTCTTCGCTGCCAACCCGGATTTTCCCGCGGCGCTGGGCGGCCCGCCCCGGCTCGAGCGCTTCATCGTCGTGGTGGTGGATGAGCCGGCCACCAAGCTTGCCGCGCTCACCGCCGGCGAGCTCGACATGGCGGGAATCCAGCCCGCCCACGCGAGCTTCGTGGCCCGCGACCCCCACCTCGCCGTGCTCACCTATCCGCTGCTCTTCACCTACGTCATCGCGCTCAACACCCGGCGCGCGCCGTTCAACGACCTCGCGGCGCGGCGCCGGGTGGATGCGGCGATCGACCGCCGCGAGATCGTGGAAGGCTATCTCTACGGCTACGGCACCCCGGCGCGCACGCCGGTGCCGCCGGACGTCCCCGGCTATGTTCCGGTGGCTTCTCGGACCGACTCGACGGCGTCTTCGGGGCCACCGCTCCGATTCGAGCTGCTGACGGTGGGCAGCGGCGAGGCGCCCCTGGAGCAGATGGTGCAATCGAGGCTTCGCGCGGCGGGCATGAGCGTCGACATCCGTCAGCTCGAGCTGTCCGCGTTCCTGGGCCGAGTGTACGGGCCCGCCCATGACTTCGACGCGGCGGTGCTGGGCGTGACGGGCGACCCGGGCCTGGCGTACCTGGGGCCGCTCGCGGCCGTCGCCGGCCTGACGGCCCCGCGCGATCCCGCCGCCGCACAGCGAATGTTCGGCGACTCGCTGCCGGTCGTCGGGCTCTATCACGCGCGGGGCCTGCAGGGGATGAATCGACGAGTACGCGGGGTCGTCATGGATCTTCGAGGTGAGCTGCCCACCGTGCACGACTGGTGGGTGGGCCGATGACGGTGTTCCGCGCCGCCGCGCCGGTGCGGCTCGACTTTGCCGGTGGATGGACCGACGTGCCGCCGTTCTCCGCCCGGGAAGGCGGCGTGGTCGTTTCTGCCGCGATCGGGCTCTCCGCGCACGCCGAAGTCCGTCCGGGCGGGAGCGGCCTCCGCCTGGTGGCCGAAGATCTGGACGCCACGCTCGACCTCCCGGACGTGGCGGCCCTTGACCCGACCGGCCCGCTCTCTCTGCTTCAGGCCGGTCTTCGCATGCTCCCGGTGGGGGCCTGCGCACTGACCACTCGCTCGGACGCGCCGGCGGGGTCGGGTCTCGGCAGCTCGGGGGCGCTCGACGTGGCGCTGGTGGCCGCGCTGGCCGCCGCGCGGAACGAGGTGTTCGACGCGGGCGAGATCGCCCGCCTGGCCTGCCGGCTCGAGCGAGTGGAGGCGGCTATTCCGGGCGGGCGCCAGGATCAGTTCACCGCGGCGTTCGGCGGGTTTCTTCGGCTCGGGTTTCGCGATCCCGACGCGACCGTAGAGCCGCTCGCGCTCGATGGCGCCCTCCTCGCGGAGCTCGAGCGCCGGACGGTGCTGGTGTACACTGGCGCGTCGCACTTCTCGGGCGCCACGATCAGCCGAGTCATGCGGGCATACGAGCGGGGCGAGCCGGGGGTCACCGGCGCGCTGCACGGCCTCCGCGAGGTGGCGGAGCGCATGGCCGACGCGCTCCGCCGCGGCGATCTGGCCGGCGTCGGGCGGCTGCTCGACGCCAACTGGCGCCATCAGGTGATCCTCGACCCCGGCATGTGCACGCCGCCCATGGAGCGCCTCGCCCAGGCGATGCGGGAGGCCGGGGCGCTGGGCGGCAAGGCGGCCGGCTCGGGCGCCGGCGGCTCGATGTTCTTTCTCGGCCCCGAGGATCCTGGCCCGACCGTGGCCGCCGCGCGCGGGCTGGGCATGACGATCCTTCCGGTCCGATGGTCGCGAACGGGGGTACGGGCATGCTGACCGCCGCCGACCTCGACCTCCGACGCGAGCAGCTCGCCACCTCGCCCGATCTCGCGGCGCTCGCGCGCCGGCTGGCCGAGCGGGCGGCGCCGTTGCTCGGGCGTCCGCTCGCCATCCCACGGCACAAGGCGCTGCTCTCGGCCGACGGCGGAGTCTGTCCGGACGATGGAACGACCCTCGCATTCGATCCTTGGAGTCCGACCTCGCACCGCTGTCCGCGCTGCGGACGGAGCGTTGCCGGGGAGCGCCACGACCGCGCCTGGGCGCGGTTCGGCCATCTTTGGCTGGCCGAGCGAGCGGCATCGCTGGCCACCCTCGCGAGCCTCACCGGGCACGAGCGCGCCGCCCGCCGCGCCGCCGAGATCCTGACCGGCTACGCGTCGTCCTACTTCGACTATCCCAACCGCGACAACGTCCTCGGCCCGAGCCGGCTGTTCTTCTCGACCTATCTCGAGTCGGTCTGGGCGACCAACTATCTGGCGGCGGCCTCGCTGCTGCGGGAGAGCGGCCACCTGGCCGACGACGTGGCCGAGGCCGTTGGCGTGGTGGCCGAAGAGGCGGCCAACGTCATCGGTGAGTTTGACGAAGGCTTCTCCAACCGGCAGACCTGGCACAACGCCGCGCTCGCGGCCATTGCGGTCTGGTTCGAGGACGAGGAGCTGCTGAACCGGGCCGTCCAGGGGCCCACCGGCATGCTGCCGCATCTGGTGGAAGGCTTCGGCAACGATGGGATGTGGTACGAAGGGGAGAATTATCATCTCTTCGCGCTCCGCGGCCAGCTGGTCGGGATGGGGTGGGCGCGGGAGGCTGGCGTGGATCTGCTGGAGGACGAGCGCCTGGCTGCGCGCCTGGCCGCGGCGCTGCGAGCCCCCGCGCTCACCGCGCTCCCCGACCACACCTTTCCCGCACGCAAGGATTCTCGCTTCGGGATGTCGCTGGCCCAGCCGATGTACCTCGAGCTGTGGGAGGTGGGCCTCGCGCGTCTGGGCGACGAGGGCTCGGACCTCTGGACCTGGCTGCGCGAGCTGTACGCTGCACCGGCGCCCACGGCGGAAACGTTCGACTCCTATCTCCACGAGGCCGGAGGCGACCACCG
>Ga0308176_10003226_pt1 | contig 10407 bp, 8 predicted proteins | sample PhyCR2_3_FD_203890 | JGI IMG/M metagenome (GOLD analysis project Ga0308176, IMG submission 203890) | Soil microbial communities from UC Gill Tract Community Farm, Albany, California, United States - DLSLS.C.R2 | ecosystem: Environmental > Terrestrial > Soil > Agricultural land | place: USA... | reverse complement strand
GACCGAGGACAGCGCGTTCTGGCGGCACGAAGGGATCGACTACGCGCAACTCAAGGAGGCGATGGAGGAGAACCTCGAACGTCTCGAGTTCGCCCGCGGCGCGAGCACGATTACCCAGCAGCTCGCAAAGAACCTGTATCTGTCGCCGTCGAAGAATCCGCTGCGCAAGCTCCGCGAGCTGCTCATCACGCGGCGGCTCGAAGCGGAGCTGTCCAAACAGCGCATTCTCGAGCTGTATCTGAACGTGATCGAGTGGGGGGACGGCGTCTGGGGTGCCGAGGCCGCCGCGCGCCATTACTTCCACAAGCCTGCGGCCGAGCTGTCGCCGCCTGAAGCGGCACTGCTCGCCGCCGCGATCGCCAACCCGCATGTCTTTGACCCCGGTCGTCCAACCGCACGCCTTCGCCGCCGTCAGCAGATGATCATGGGGCGTATGGGCGCCGTCACGCCGCCGCCTGTCATCGCGGCGCAACCGGAGCCAGCGGCTGCCGCGCCGCTCGAAGCCGTTCCTGAATTGCCGGGCGGCTCACCGCTGCTGTTACCGGGGTCGGCGCTCCCGCCTGAGAAGCCGCCGAAAAAGCCAGGAGGCGGCGGCTGAATTTAGCCAGGACGCATACGTCAATTTCAGTAAGTCGAGGTGCTTACGTCTGGAGTGTTGCGATCGGACGCGGATCACAGTTGTGCCGTCGCGGTTGCACTTTCGTGAATTCGCAAGCATTCACGAGAGTGCTTTAAGGATCACCTTGACACTGATCGCCTCATGTCCGTATAGTCGCCTCATCTCCGCCCCCCAGCGATAAGCGGCCCGTTCGACCGAGGAACGCGGGCGAAGCTGTGCTTGGCCTTCGTGTTGTCGGGATGATCAACTACACAGAGCGCATCTCGCTCCTGATGGAGGACTTGATTGCGCGCACGCCCGCGCTGGCGTTCATCGACCTGCGCGAAGTGCTCGTGTTCGGCCGCTTCGGCCGCCCGGACGCCGAAGGCGCGTTCGCCACGTGCCACTGCATGACCCTCCCCGAAAGCGAGCCGGGCTATTTCTTCTGGCGCGATCGCGTAACCGGCGAGCTGACGAGGCGCTCCGAATGGTTCGTCACGAAGACGCCGGAAGTGCGCGTGGGTCCCGTGCGCATCAAGTATCTAATCTCGTTCGTGCTGCCGCGGTTCTGCGAACAGCGGCTCGAGCGATCGTGGAAGACGGAGCTCTACGATGGCGCGCCGTCGTGGATCGCAAAGCTCGACACGATCGTGCACGAGCTTTATCACATCGATCCGAACACGAGCGGCATGCGGCAATGCCTCAACGCCGACGGCTCGCGGTCGCCACGGCTCCACGGGGCGCAGTTCTACGAGGAGGTCGCGGCGATGACGCGTGCGTATCTCGAATCGAACCCCGACCCCGCGTACACCGAGTTCCTGCACGACGACTTTGCCCACCTCGAGCACCGCTACGGCGGCGTCGTCGCGACCACGTTCCGGAATTTCCCGTCGTTTCCGCAGCGCTACATGGAGCCGTGCACGACGCTTCCGGTCGAGTCGAACGTCAAGCTCGAACCGTTGAAGCCGTTCACGCAGCCGCTGCTCTACACGGAAGACGACCTGCACATCCGGCAGTTCACGTCATCGAGCACGCGTCGGCTCGCTCGTAAGGGCGCGGGCAGGGCTGCGTAAGGTCAGTCGCCGATCCTCAATCTGCAATTCGCCGGGCGCCCACGTAGCGGGACGCCCAGTACGCGGCGCTGAGATGCTCGATGCGCACTTCGCCGCTCCCGCTTGGCGCATGCACGAATGTGTCGCCGCCGAGCGAGATGCCGACGTGCGACGCGCCGCGCGAAACCGTGTGGAAGAACACGAGGTCGCCTGGCTCGAGGTCCTGACGGCGGACGCGGCGGCCGACCCCGTACTGTTCCGCCACCGTCCTCGGCATCGGGACGCCGTAGCGCGCGAACACGTATTCGACGAGACCACTGCAGTCGAAACCCGCAGGCGTCGCGCCCCCGGTTCGGTAGCGCGTACCCACGAACGAGACGGCGAGGTCGGCGATTGCCGAGCCGGATGCCGAACCGGCGATGGGCGGCATCGCATGGCCGCCAGGAGTCGGAAAGGGTGCGGGCCGGGCGCGTCCGCTGGACGCGCAAGCGCCGGACGCGGCGGCCATTATCAGGATGAGAACCGGGGCGAGACGAACCATTGACATTCGCATTATCGGCGCGGTGCTGGCTGGGGGTCAGACCATCCTTAAGTTGCTGGAAACATGCCTCTTAGCCGTCCAGTGCCTTGACACCTGCGCTCCCAGTCAGGCAAAATGACTCAGGCTTATGGAGCAGACCCTGCTTCTGAACGCCACGTACGAGCCGCTCAAGGTCGTCCACTGGCAGAAGGCGATCACGCTTTGGTGCCAGGGGAAGGTCGAAGTCATTTCTGTGTACGACCGCGAAATCCGCGCGGTTTCGTTCAGTTTCAAGCTGCCTTCGGTCATCCGCCTGCTGCGCTACATCAAGATCAAGCGGCACATCGATTACGTCCCCTTCTCGCGCGCCAACATCTACGCGCGCGACAACCATACGTGCCAATACTGCGCCCAGTCATTGCCCACCTCCGATCTCACCTTCGATCATGTGGTGCCGGTCGCCCAGGGCGGCCGAAAGGATTGGGAAAACATCGTCACCTGCTGCATCCGCTGTAATCGACGCAAGGGAGGCCGTACTCCGGAGCAGGCCGGCATGCACCTGGTTCGGATGCCGCGGCGGCCCGATAAGGCGCCAGCCATACGCATCACGATCGGCCTCCGCGACGCGCCAGAATCGTGGCGCGACTACTTCTACTGGAACGTCGAGCTCGACAAGGGCGACTAGTGGGTGAATACGCGTCGACTGCCAACTCCCAGGCTCCAACTCCAGATTTTCCATACGCGCCTCAATCTGACCTGACATGGGCCGGCTGACTGCCGTCCGGCCCGTGTGGGCGATTCAGGGCGGCCGCGTAAGCCTCGAAGGTGACAGCCTGCCGGTCGACCCGGACCTGCCGGTCGTGCGAATCGACGGCCTTCCCGCCCGTCTCGCGAAGGCTTCGACAACGGAGCTGACCGTGATCGTTCCGGACGGGCTCGACGGCGGCCAGACTGCGATCCGCGTCGATCAACTGCCCGGCGAGACGGTGTACATCGACGTCGGCACGCCGCTCGCGACGGGGCTGCATCAGGTCGACAGCCCCGCGTACGATCGCCACGGCAATCTGTTCGTCACCTTCAGCGGTTCGCGCGGGCAGCAGGCACCTGTCACGATTTTCGTCGTCCGGCCCGACGGCACCCGCGAGCCCTTCGTCAGCGACGTGCCCAATCCGACGTCGCTCGCGTTCAGGGCCGACGGCGAGCTGTTCGTCTCGAGCCGTTTCGACGGCAGCATCTACCGCGTGACGGCCGACGGTCGGGCGACGATGCACGCGGCAGAACTGGGGATCGCCTGCGGTATCGCTTTCAGTCAGGACGGCACGTTGTACGTGGGCGATCGATCCGGCTCGATCCTGCGCGTCGATAATCAGGGGCGCACGGAGACGTTTGCCACGCTCCCCGCCAGCGTCGCGGCGTTCCATCTGGCCTTCGGTCCTGACGGGGGGCTGTATGTGACCGGCCCGACGCTCGGCCCGAGCGACGTCGTTTATCGCATTCCGCCGGACGGCCGTCCGGCGGTGTGGGCTGGCGGCTTCGGCCGCCCTCAAGGTCTCGCGTTCGACGCCGCGGGCCACCTGTACGTCGTGGATGCCCTCGCCGGCGGCAGCGGCGTGTATCGCTTCCGCCCCGGCGCTCCCGACGAACGGGAACTGGTGTTGAACGGCGGCGCGCTGATCGGGCTTGCGTTCGATCCGCACGGCGGCATCGCCGTCGCGACGACGGATAGCGTCCACCGGCTCGCCGTTGGTATTCGCGGGTTCCTGCCATAGAATTCGCGGACGCATGTCTCAACTGTTCCGACGCAAACCGATCGCCGAACTCGTCGTCGAAGGCGATCAGGCGCTGAAGCGCGTGATGGGCGCCGGCGACCTGATCATGCTGGCGATCGGCGCCGTGATCGGCGCCGGCATCTTCAGCGCGATCGGCACCGCCGCGGCCGGACAGATTGGGCCCAACGGAGAGGTCATCCGACAGGGCGCGGGACCGGCGCTGGTGTTCTCGTTCCTGCTGCTCGGCGTCGCGTGCGCGCTCGCGGGCCTGTGCTACGCGGAGCTGGCGTCGATGATTCCGCAGGCGGGCAGCGCCTACGCCTACAGCTACGCCACGCTGGGCGAACTCGTGGCGTGGATCATCGGCTGGGACCTCATTCTCGAGTACGCGGTCGGGAACGTCGCCGTCGCGATTTCGTGGGGCGACTACTTCAATACGCTGCTGCACGGCTTCGGCTGGACGCTGCCGCCGTGGCTCACGACCGGCTATCGAACGGCCCTTCTGAGCCCCGACCCGGCAATCCACAGTCTGCTGGATTCCGCGCCGCATGTGCTCGGGATTCCGATTGTCGTACACGTGCCGGCGTTCACCATCGTCATGCTCATCACGTGGCTCCTGCTGCAGGGCGCGCGCGAGAGTTCCACGGCGAACAACATCATGGTGGTGATCAAGCTGCTCGCGCTTGCGCTGTTCATCGCGGTCGGCGCGACGCACCTGCACGCGGAGAACTACCATCCCTTCGCGCCCAACGGCTTCAAGGGAATCCATCAGGGCGCGGCGATCGTCTTTTTCGCCTACATCGGCTTCGACGCGATCTCGACGGCGGCCGAAGAAACGAAGAACCCTCAGCGCAACCTCCCGATCGGCATCCTGGGCGGGCTCGCGATCTGCACCGTCATCTATGTCATCGTCGGGTTCGTGCTGACGGGGATGGTGCCCTATCAGCAGCTCGCGGTAGCCGATCCGCTCGCGCGCGCGCTGCAGCTCTCTGGTTTCAGCGCCGTCGGATGGATCGTGGCGCTTGGCGCCGTCGTGTCGATGTCGGCCGTCCTCCTCGTCTTCCAGTACGGACAGCCGCGAATCTTTTTTGCGATGGCGCGCGACGGCCTGCTCCCGCACTGGGCCGCGCGCCTCAACGCGCAGAAAGTCCCGGTCATGACGACCATGGTCACCGGCGTCGTCGTCGCGTGCTGGTCGCTCATTGGCGATGCCGGCGAGACATACGACCTGACGAACATCGGGACCCTGTTTGCGTTCATGCTGGTCTCCATCGGTGTGCTCGTCCTGCGTTACAAGGAGCCCGACCGTCCGCGCCCGTTCCGCGTCCCGTTCGTCTGGCCCGTGACGGTGCTCTCCGCAGCCGGGTGCGTGTTCATCATGCGCGGTCTTCCGCACCAGGCCTGGGAGCGGTTTGGCTACTGGCTGGTCATCGGCCTGGTTCTGTATTTTCTGTACGGCTACTCACACAGCCGGCTGAGACAACGAGCGTAGCCGCATGGCACGGCCGCGACCGGCCGATCTCGACATCGTTTTCGAGGACGGGTCGCTCATCGTCGTCAACAAGCCGGCGGGACTGCTGAGCGTCCCGCTCGAGCGCAAGCGCGGCGCGGATTCCGTCTTCGATCGCGTCGAGCGGTACCTGCGGCCGTTTGGAAAGCGGCGGCCCCTCGTCGTCCACCGGATCGACCAGGACACGTCGGGCCTCGTCGTGTTCGCGAAAAACATGCGCGCGCAGACGGCGCTGAAAGATCAGTTCAGGCGGCGGGAACCCGGCCGCGTCTATCTCGCCGTCGTGTACGGCCATCCCACGCCCCGTTCGGGCACGTGGCGCGATCGTCTCGTGTGGGATGAGAAGGCGCTGATTCAGAAGTCGACACACCCGAGGGACCCGCGCGGCACCGATGCGGCCAGCGAATACCGCGTCCGCGAGTCGTATCGCGATGCGTCGCTCCTCGAAGTGCGCCTGGTCACGGGGCGCCGGAACCAGATCCGGCTGCAGGCACGGCTCCGAGGGCATCAGCTCGTCGGCGAGAAGCGGTACACCTTCGGACCGGATACGCTGCGCACGGTGCAGTTCGAACGGCATGCGCTCCACGCGTGGCGCCTCGCGTTCCGTCATCCCGTCGACGGACGGCCGCTGGAATTCGAGGCGCCGCCGCCGCGCGATTTCGCCGCGCTGCTGGAGCGGCTGCGCGCGCAGTCCCGCACCTAGAGTCCCCTCTCAGTGCGGGGCGCAGGACGACGCGCGCCGTGCACCTCAACCGTAAAAACCTCGTGTGATAAAATTTCCCTTTTGGGCCCCACCAAAAGTCCGCTCCAGTAAGGCATGGCTCACGACTGGGTTGCCGTGCGCGGCGCGCGCGTGCACAACCTGAAGAACATCGACGTCGACCTCCCGCGCGATCAGCTGGTCGTGATCACGGGCCTTTCAGGTTCCGGGAAGTCTTCGCTCGCCTTCGACACGATCTACGCGGAAGGTCAACGCCGCTACGTCGAATCGTTGTCGTCGTATGCCCGCCAGTTCCTGGAGCAGATGGAGAAGCCCGACGTCGATCTGATCGACGGACTCTCGCCGGCCATCGCCATCGAGCAGAAGACGACGGGGTCGAATCCCCGCTCCACTGTCGGCACCGTCACCGAGATCTACGACTACCTGCGGCTCCTCTTCGCCAACATCGGCGTACCGCACTGCCATCTCTGCGGCCGCGAAATCTCGTCGCAGTCGCTCGAGCGCATCATCGACATGGTGATGCTCTCGCCCAACGAGGAGCGCATCAACGTGCTCGCGCCGATCGTGCGCGGGCGCAAGGGCGAGTTCAAGAAGGAGCTCGCCGCGCTCAGGGCGCGCGGCTTCACGAAGGTCCGCGCGGACGGGCAGATGCGGTCGCTGGACGAAGACATCAAGCTGGATCGGCGCCGCAACCACACGATCGATGTCATCGTCGATCGCGTGGTGCTGAAGCCCGGCGTCGAGCGGCGACTGACCGAATCGGTCGAGATCGCGCTGAATCTCTCGGACGACGTCGTCGTCATCAACACACTCGACGGCGGAGACCGCCTGTTCTCGCGCAGACTGGCGTGCACCTACTGCGGCGTGAGCATGCCGGAAATGACGCCGCGCGCCTTTTCGTTCAATTCTCCGCATGGCGCATGCGCGGAATGCCAGGGGCTGGGAGCGGTGTACGACTTCGATCCCGCACGGCTCGTTCCCGACGAATCGCTGTCGCTGGAGGACGGCGCCATTGCGCCATGGGCGAAGGGCGATCGCAAGCTGGTGAAGGAAGCGCTCGCCGCGCTGAGCCGCACGTTCGGCATCGATCTCGCGCTGCCGTTCAAGCGGCTTCCACGCAAGATCCGCGATCTGATCTTCTTCGGCGCCCCGCCCGCAACCGGAAGCCGCAAAGAAGCGAAGAAGGCCAAAGATCCCTTTGGCGCCGGATTCGAGGGGCTGATCCCAAACCTCCGCCGCCGCTACGAAGAAGGCAGCTGGGTGGATCAGGAAGCGCTCGAGCCGTATCGCGGGCTGCGGCCGTGCCCCTCGTGCCAGGGCGCGCGCCTCAAGCCGCAGAGCCGCGCCGTTCGCGTCAAAGGCCGAACGATGGTCGACTACGTCGGGTTGCCGATCAGCGAGGCGCTGCACGTCTTCGAGGGACTGGAACTGACGGATCGCGAGTCGCTCATCGCGAGCCGCATCCTCCGTGAGATCCGGGATCGGCTCCGCTTTCTCAACGATGTCGGTGTCGGATACCTGACGCTCGGCCGAAGTGCGGCGACGCTGTCGGGCGGCGAAGGGCAACGGATCCGTCTCGCCACGCAGATCGGCTCGAACCTGACCGGCGTGTTGTACGTGCTCGATGAACCGTCGATCGGGCTGCACCAGCGCGACAATCGGGCGCTGCTCGCGACGCTCGCCCGGCTTCGCGATCTGGGCAACACCGTCGTGGTCGTCGAACACGACGAGGAAACGATCCGCAGCGCCGACTACGTGATCGATCTCGGGCCCGGCGCCGGCGAACACGGCGGCCGCGTGATCTTCCAGGGGCATCCGGCCGATCTCCTGAGCAACGGGCACGACTCGTTGACTGGCGCATATCTCAACGGCGAACGCTCGATTGAGACGCCGAAGACGCGGCGGCCCTCAAACCGAGGGTCGGTCGTCATCCGCGGCGCGCGCGAGAACAACCTGAAGGACATCGATGTCGAAATTCCGCTGGGAACGCTCATCACGATCACGGGCGTCAGCGGGTCCGGCAAGTCCACTCTCGTCAACGACATCCTCTATCGCTCGCTCGCGCGCACGCTATACCGGGCGGCCGATGAACCAGGCGCGCACACGTCCATCGAAGGGATCGAGCTCCTCGACAAGGTGATCCAGATCGACCAGTCGCCGATCGGGCGCACGCCGCGGTCCAACCCTGCGACTTATACGGGCCTCTTCACCTTCATCCGCGACCTCTTCGCCATGCTGCCCGAGTCGCGCGCGCGCGGCTTCCGCCCCGGACGCTTCTCCTTCAACGTGAAGGGAGGACGCTGCGAAAGCTGTCAGGGCGACGGCGTGATCGCCATCGAGATGCACTTCCTGCCCAACGTGTACGTCACGTGCGAGCAGTGCAAAGGACGCCGCTACAACCGCGAGACGCTCGAAATCAAGTACCGCGGCAAGTCGATCGCCGACGTGCTCGACCTGACCGTCGATCAGGCGCTGCCGCTGCTCGAGAACTTCCCGCCGATTGCAAACAAGCTGCGCACGCTGCAGGACGTCGGCCTCGGCTACATCGAGCTGGGGCAGTCGGCGACGACGCTGAGCGGCGGGGAAGCGCAGCGCGTGAAGCTGGCCAAGGAGCTGTCGCGCCGGGGAACCGGGCGGACGCTCTACATCCTGGACGAACCGACCACGGGACTCCACTTCGCGGACACACACAAGCTGCTCGACGTCCTGAACAAACTTGTCGATCAGGGCAACACGGTTGTGATCATCGAGCACAACCTGGACGTCATCAAGTCGGCGGACTACGTCGTCGATCTGGGGCCCGAAGGGGGGGCGGCCGGCGGCCGCATCGTCGCGAGCGGGACTCCTGAAGACATCGCCAGGAGCCGAGAATCCTTCACAGGGCGGTTTCTGGCCGATATTCTGGGAACACCGCCGGCGGCAGCGGCGTCGTGACGGGGCGGATGGTGACTCTTGTAAGAGATGGGCGCGGTGGGTGTGGTAAAAATGCCACGCATTGCGCCCCGCTGCCTGTGGTCACGGAGCCACAGTTTGACGGTCTTCTGACAGCGACTGCGACGTTGTCAGGTTCACAAGTTACTGAATCGAGACCGTTTAGCTGCAAGTTGTCAGGGAAGTCGCTGCTGGCAGCGCCTTTGCTGAGCTGCTTGCAGCCCTCCCAGCGGCCCTAAAGAGGTCCATGAACGCGCAGCGCACTCTACGACGACCTGTTTCCTGCTCCGGAATCGGACTGCATTCCGGAAACAAGGTCACGCTTTCACTGAAGCCGGCGCCGGTCGACTACGGCATCCGTTTCCAGCGCTCCGATCTGGGAGGTCTCGAGATCCCGGCCACCGTGACGCACCTTGGCGGGATCCGGCTGGCGACCGGGCTGACGCGCGAAGCGGTCTCGGTCGAAACGGTCGAACACCTGCTCGCGGCTCTGACGGCGCTCGGCATCGACAATTGCATCGTCGAGCTGAACACGCCGGAAGTACCGATCATGGACGGCAGCGCGGCGCCGTTCGTCTATCTGATTCTGAACGAAGCCGGCGTCCGTCGGCTGCCGGCGCCCAAGAAGTTCCTGAAGGTGCTCCGGCCGATTTCCCTGAGCCAGGGCGACAAGCGCATCGCGCTCTACCCGTCGGATCATTTCAAGGTCACGTACAGCATCAGCTTCGATCACCCGCTCATCCGGCATCAGTCGCGGACGATGAAGATCACGGACGACACGTTCGTGGAAGAAATCGCCCCCGCGCGGACGTTCGGGTTCCTGAAGGAAGTCGAGATGCTGCGACAGCGCGGCCTCGCGCTCGGCGGATCGCTCGACAACGCGATCGTGCTCGGCGAGACGGGCGTACTCAATCAGAACGCCCTGCGCTTCGAGGACGAATTCGTGCGCCACAAGATTCTCGATGCAATTGGCGACCTGTCGCTCGTCGGGTACCCGGTGATTGGCCACCTGGTGGCACATCGCGCCGGCCACGCGCTGCACACGGCTTTCGCTGCACGGATTCTCGAAGACGTCGATGCGTGGCGTCTCGTCGAGGCGGCCGCAGATCAGACGCTCGCACAGCCGATTCCTGCGTCCGCAAGCGCTCCGGTCGCCGCGCCGCGGCTCGCGAACTAACTGTAGGGCGCCCCTTCACGGGGCGCCATCGCCCTACACGACCTCGAATTCCTTCGTCGTCACGGCTGATCCGCACGATTCGAACCAGTCGATTCCCTCGTAAACCAGATCGAACTTGAGCCTGTAGCC
>Ga0308176_10003225_pt1 | contig 10408 bp, 10 predicted proteins | sample PhyCR2_3_FD_203890 | JGI IMG/M metagenome (GOLD analysis project Ga0308176, IMG submission 203890) | Soil microbial communities from UC Gill Tract Community Farm, Albany, California, United States - DLSLS.C.R2 | ecosystem: Environmental > Terrestrial > Soil > Agricultural land | place: USA... | reverse complement strand
GATTTAAGCAACATCAGCCAGCACATGCTGGCGAAAATTAGCGCCGGACAGGCATTGCGTATTTAACAGGCCCGTCCCGCCGGGCGAGACAACTCAGGAGTAGATATGGCTGATAAAAACATGCGCTTTTTGGTAGTAGACGACTTCAATACGATGCGTCGTATTGTGCGTAACCTGCTGAAAGAGCTGGGCTTCAATAACGTAGAAGAAGCGGAAGATGGTGTGGACGCCCTCGGCAAACTGAAAGCGGGTGGTTTCGACTTCGTGATTTCCGACTGGAACATGCCAAACATGGATGGCCTGCAGCTGCTGCAGACCATTCGTGCCGACGCGGCAATGAGTTCGCTGCCGGTGTTGATGGTGACCGCGGAAGCGAAGAAAGAGAACATTATCGCCGCCGCCCAGGCCGGTGCCAGCGGATATGTCGTGAAGCCATTCACTGCGGCAACCCTGGAAGAAAAGCTGGGTAAAATTTTCGAAAAACTGGGCATGTAAGGGGATGTGATGAGCGACTTTCCGAAACCAACTGAGGATGCCGCGGCACACGACATCATTTCACGTATTGGCTCTCTGACGCGCATGCTGCGCGACAGCCTGCGCGAGCTGGGGCTGGATAAAGCCATAGCCGATGCGGCTGAAGCCATTCCTGATGCCCGCGACCGTCTGGATTATGTTGTGCAGATGACGGCGCAGGCCGCTGACCGTGCGTTGAACTGTGTTGAAGCAGCACAACCCCATCAGGATAAGATGGAAGCCGGGGCAACCCAGCTGAAAGGGCGTTGGGATGAGTGGTTTGAGAACCCGATTGAACTGGGTGATGCGCGGGAGTTGGTGACGGATACGCGCGCATTCCTCACCGCCGTGCCAGAGCATACCGCCTTTACCAACAAGCAGCTGCTTGAAATCATGATGGCGCAGGATTTCCAGGACCTGACCGGTCAGGTGATCAAGCGCATGATGGATGTGATCCAGGAAATTGAGCGCCAGCTGTTAATGGTGCTGCTGGAGAATATGCCAGAAGTCAGCGCTGAGAAGCGTCAGGAAGGCACCAGCCTGCTGAACGGTCCGCAGATTCACGCCGATGCACCGGGCGTGGTGGCGAACCAGGATCAGGTTGATGACCTGCTGGACAGCTTAGGGTTCTAGGTTTCGTCCGCCTGCGGGCGGGCAAAACAGCTGCAGATTATAATAAACAGGGTCACCTTCGGGTGGCCCCGTTCCGCATTGTCAGACCCATCCCCGAAAGAACGCCTGTTTTCTTCATCTTATCTCCGCTTTAACTTAAGCCAGATTTGTCATCCTATGCTCAGAATTCCTGCCAACCGAGGTTTGTCGTGGCTGAAGATAGCGACGAAGACAAAACAGAATCGCCCACGGCCCACCGACTTGAGAAAGCGCGTGAAGAGGGCCAGATTCCGCGTTCGCGCGAACTCACATCCGTACTGATGCTGCTGGCCGGCATCATGATCCTGTGGATGGGCGGCAACATGATGGCGCACCGGCTGGCGGCGATGGTCGCCACCGGACTCCGTTTTGATCACGGCATGGTCAGAGATGACAAAATTATCGTCAGCCACATCGGCAGCCTGATCACGCAGGCACTGATGGCGCTGCTGCCGCTGATGGGCGGTCTGGTGCTGGTGGCGATTGCCGCCCCTATGCTGCTGGGCGGTATCGTTTTCAGCGGTAAATCGATCAAGTTCGACCTGAAGAAGATGAGCCCGATGGCTGGGTTCAAGCGAATGTTTGCGGCGCAGGCGTGGACCGAACTGTTTAAAGGCATCCTCAAGACTATTCTGGTTGGCTCGGTGGGCTGGTGGTACATCTGGAGCCACTGGCCCGAGATGCTGCGGTTGATCAGCGAAGCGCCCGTCACCGCGCTGATTCACGGCATGGAGATGATCGCAGTCTGCTGTTCGCTGGTGATGCTGGGGCTGATCCCGATGGTCGGATATGACGTCTTCTGGCAGCTGCACAGCCACTTTAAAAAGCTGAAGATGTCGATGCAGGAGATCCGCGACGAGCATAAGCAGCAGGAAGGTGACCCGCACGTTAAAGGGCGCATCCGGCAGCAGATGCGCGCCGCAGCGCGACGCCGAATGATGGCGGATGTGCCGAAAGCCGATGTCATCGTCACCAACCCGACGCACTACTCGGTGGCACTGCAGTACAACGAGAAGAAGATGAGTGCGCCGAAAGTGGTGGCGAAAGGCGCAGGTGAGATCGCCCTGAGAATTCGTGAACTGGCTGCCGAACACCGCATCCCGGTTCTGGAAGCACCGCCGCTGGCGCGTGCGTTATACCGACATACTGAAATTGGTCAGCACATTCCCGGCGCGCTCTATGCCGCCGTGGCCGAGGTGCTGGCGTGGGTCTGGCAGTCGCGTCGCTGGAAGCGCGAAGGCGGCCTGATCCCAACCAAACCAAAAAACCTGCCGGTTCCGGCAGAGATGGACTTTGCAGGAGAGAGCAAAAACGATGGCTAATAACCTGGCCGCAAAACTACGTTTACCGGGCAACTTTAAAGATATGCAGTGGCAGGTGCTGGCCGGGCCGGTACTGATCCTGATGATCCTGTCGATGATGGTTCTGCCATTACCGCCGTTCATCCTCGATCTGCTGTTCACCTTTAACATTGCGCTGTCGATCATGATCCTGCTGGTGGCGATGTTCACCCAGCGGACCCTGGAGTTTGCGGCGTTCCCGACCATTCTGCTGTTCTCTACCTTGCTGCGTCTGGCGCTGAACGTGGCTTCAACCCGTATCATCCTGATGGAAGGGCATACGGGTGCCGCCGCGGCAGGACAGGTGGTTGAAGCGTTCGGTCACTTCCTGGTGGGCGGTAACTTCGCCATCGGTATCGTGGTGTTTATCATCCTCGTCATCATCAACTTTATGGTTATCACCAAAGGTGCTGGCCGTATCGCCGAAGTGGGCGCGCGCTTTGTGCTGGACGGGATGCCCGGTAAGCAGATGGCGATCGATGCCGACCTCAACGCCGGTCTGATCGGTGAAGATGACGCCAAACGCCGCCGTGCCGAAGTGACCCAGGAAGCGGACTTCTACGGTTCGATGGACGGTGCCAGTAAGTTCGTTCGTGGTGATGCCGTCGCCGGTATTATGATCATGGTGATCAACGTCATCGGCGGCCTGCTGGTGGGCGTGGTGCAGCACGGTATGGATGTGGGTCATGCCGCAGAGACCTATACGCTGCTGACCATCGGTGATGGTCTGGTCGCGCAGATCCCGGCGCTGGTTATCTCTACCGCAGCCGGTGTTATCGTGACGCGCGTTGCCACCGATCAGGATGTCGGCGAACAGATGGTCACCCAGCTGTTCAAAGATCCGCGCGTGCTGATGCTGAGCGCCGGCGTGATTGGTCTGCTCGGTCTGGTGCCGGGCATGCCGAACTTCGTCTTCCTGCTGTTCACCGCCGCCTTACTGGGTCTGGCCTGGTGGCTGCGCGGCCGCGAAATGCAGCCGAAGAAGAAAGTGGAAGTCACGGGCGGCATCGCCAAAACGGCGGATACGCCAGCCGCCACCGAAGCGTCGTGGACCGATGTGCAGCTGGAAGATACGCTGGGCATGGAAGTGGGCTATCGCCTGATTCCGATGGTCGATCATCAGCAAAACGGTGAGCTGCTGGGACGTATCCGCAGTATCCGTAAGAAAGTCGCTCAGGATGTCGGTTTCCTGCCGCCGGTAGTGCATATCCGCGACAACATGGAGTTGCCACCGGCACGCTATCGCATCCTGATGAAAGGGGTGGAGATTGGCAGCGGTGATGCCTATCCTGGCCGCTGGATGGCGATTAACCCGGGCACGGCTGCCGGAAGTCTGCCAGGCGAAGCGACCGTTGATCCCGCCTTTGGACTGGCGGCGGTCTGGATTGATAGCGCGCTGAAAGAGCAGGCACAGATTCAGGGCTTTACCGTGGTTGAAGCCAGTACCGTGGTGGCAACCCACCTTAACCATCTGATTGGCCAGTTCGCCAGCGAGCTGTTTGGCCGTCAGGAAGCGCAGCAGTTGCTGGATCGTGTGACTCAGGAGATGCCGAAGCTGACCGAAGATCTGGTGCCGGGAGTGATCTCGCTGACCACCCTGCACAAGGTGCTGCAGAACCTGCTGGTGGAGCGGGTGTCGATTCGCGATATGCGCACCATTATCGAAACGCTGGCGGAACATGCGCCGGTGCAGAGCGATCCGCAGGAGCTGACCAGCGTGGTGCGTGTGGCGCTGGGCCGTGCGATTACTCAGCAGTGGTTCCCGGGTAATGACGAAGTGCAGGTTATCGGGCTCGATTCCACGCTGGAGCGCCTGCTGTTACAGGCGTTGCAGGGCGGTGGCGGACTGGAGCCGGGTCTGGCCGATCGGCTGTTAAGTCAGGCACAGGCGGCATTACAGCGTCAGGAGATGCTGGGCGCGCCGCCGGTGCTGCTGGTCAATCATCCGCTGCGTGCGCTGCTGGCGCGTTTCCTGCGCCGCAATCTGCCACAGCTGGTGGTGCTCTCTAATCTGGAGCTGAGCGACAACCGTCAGATCCGTATGACTGCCACCATCGGAGGTAAATAATGCGCTGGCTGGTGATGGCATTCGTGATGCTGCCACTGATGGCGCAGGCGGCCGGTGGTGCCTGGAGTGCCACGGCCAATGGGCCGCTGCTGGCGAACCGCGGCAGCTGGCAACGGGCGCAGCCGCTGACGCCGCCCGCCGACATTGGCGGGGAGGTCAGCGTTATTAACTGGCGTTATCAGCTGAGCAGACCGGCCCCGTCCGGCCTGCAGGTGCGCTTGTGCGGCGAACAGCGCTGCACTTCCCTGGAGGGGGCAAGCGGCACCACGCGCGGGCTGGCACATCTGAGCGCCAGTGAGACCCTGCATATGGTGTTTGGTTTCGCCGGAAGCGGGGCGCTGCCACCCGGATTACGGGTGGTGAGCAGTGAAGTGATGGTCAATTACGAGTAAGGATATCGTTGCTGAATTGACTAGCGCACCGATGCACAGTGCGCAAGTGCATAGTTTGTATTCAGGCGTTCACCCCCTTCATTCCCTCCTCAGAGTAGCGACCGCCTTTAACTTCAATCTGCTGATGAACAGCGTTCAGCATCGCGATATCTTCCTCTTCCAGCTCGATATCTGCGGCCTGCGCGTTTTCAGTAAGGTAAGCGATCTGTTTGGTGCCCGGTATCGGCACAATTTTGTCATACTGGGCCAGTAGCCAGGCCAGCGCAATCTGCCCGGTGGTGGCGTGATATTTCTCAGCCAGTGGCGTCACCGCGTTAAGAAGCTGGAGATTGTGATCGATATTTTCCTGCCGGAAACGGTCATTGTTTTTGCGGAAATCACCCTCGGCAAAATCGCTGTTTTTACGGTATTTACCCGTCAGGAATCCTCTGCCCAGCGGCGAATAGGGCACCAGTCCGACACCGAGCTTTTTCACCATAGGGAGAATCTCTTCTTCGATGTCACGCGTCCAGAGTGAATACTCTGTCTGCAGCGCGGCCAGCGGATGGATCGCCTGCGCCCGATTCAGCGTTGAAACCGATGCTTCACACAGCCCAATCCGGGCAATCTTTCCCTCCTGCACCAGACGGCTGAGACACTGCATGCTCTCCTCAATCGGTGTTGCCGGACTGATCCGGTGCAGATAAAAGAGATCGATACGCTCAACGCCTAGCCGTTTCAGTGATGCATGGCAGCAGCGGGTAATGTAGTCCGGCTGATTGTTGATGGTGCGGGCATAGGCCTCTTCAGCAGGACGTTCAATGCCACATTTGGTGGCCACGGTGAACTTCAGCCGTTCGGCCTGTTTGAGCCCGGCAAGAAACTGACCTATCAACTGCTCGTTGTGACCGCGACCGTAAAGATCGGCGGTATCGATAAAGGTGATATCCAGATCGCGCAGCTGGCTGAGCAGTTGCAGGGAATGACGGTCATCGGTCTGACCATAAAATTCGCTGAGCCCCATCGCGCCATAGCCGATTGCGCTGACGTCCAGACCCTGAGTTAACGTTCGCTTTTTCATTGTCGCTCCTCGTATGTGAGACGCGATTGTTTCACTCCGCGTGAAAGCAATGAATTGCTCTTTCCGTCATGCAAAAAAGGTATCAGGCGAATGAAAGGGCTTCAGACATCCATCCGGCGTGTCGACACAGTAAGCTCTCAGCAACAGGCTGAGCGGGGATTAACAAGTAAGAAGAGTGTGGTGGTGCTTCGCTCTGTTTCAGCGGCGCGGCATCATGCGGACTTTATCGCATTCCCGGGATGAGAGAGTTCTCTCAGCGCATTAAGAACCGCCTCATTTTTTTCATCGGCGCGAATCGCCGCGTAAACATCTATCGCCAGCTGCTGTGCCGCATCTTCTGTCAGCGGGCGGTAACAGAGACCTACCTGATTAAAAGTGCATTTTGACTGCGGCATCAGGGCGAATCCTTTTCCTCTGGCGATGTGTGACAGCATCAGCAGGGAATCGTCCGGCTCTCTCACCCGTTTCAACGTGACGCTGAGCGTGGCGAAGTAGCGCTCGCATTTATCGTAAAACAGCGGATTGGCGCTGCGGGCAAACCAGAACAGCGGCAGATCGGCCAGCGCTTCCAGCGAGACCCGTTCCGCCACACTGGCAGGATGCGCCGACGGTATGGCAATCAGCAGCGGCTCACGGTAAACCCAGGCGTACTGAACGGTCTCTTCCGCATCCGACCCCTTTTCTCCGGTAAGTATTAAATCCAGACTGTTTTTGGCCAGGCTTTGCAAAAGCTGAGGGGAGGTCAGGCGGGGCATCTCCATCTCTTCGCTGGCATGAAAAGCGGCGAGCAGCCGGTTAAGTGGCGCAATCAGTTCAAAGTTCAGCGTGCGGGTCAGCCCGATGCGTAGCCGTGCCGCTGCCGGCTGCGCATCCTGCTTCAGGGCATTCAGCGCAGTCAGGATCGCTTCCGCCTTCGCGACCAGCGCACGGCCAGAATCGGTGAGCGTTACCTCATGGGTCGTGCGGCTGAACAGCGAGTGGCCCAGCAGATCTTCCAGACTCTGAATCTGACGGGTCAGCGGAGGTTGCGTCATGCTGAGACGTTCTGCGGCCCGGCGAAAATTCAGCTCGTGCGCAACAGCCAGAAAGCACTGTAACTGTTTTATGGTGGGAAGGTGGCTGCTGATGAGGTGCGCGGCTACAGACATAACACCATCCTGCTGCGAAGATTTGGGGGATCAGAGCGGATATACGAATTCAGCAACGGAGAGGGAAACCCCTCTCCGTTTAAGAGGTTACATGCGCTCGACGGTGTCGATGCCCAGCGTATCCAGGCCCTGCTTCAGCGTCTTCGCGGTCAGCGCGGCCAGCTGCAGTCGGCTCAGACGGGTTGTGTCTGATTCTGCGGTGAGAATCGGGCAGTGCTCGTAGAATCCGGAGAACAGACCGGCCAGATCGTAGAGATAGGCACACATCACGTGTGGCGTGCCGTCACGAGCGACCTGCGTAATAACCTCTTCGAACTGCAGCAGACGGGTGGCCAGCTGCGCTTCACGCTCTTCGCTGATCACAATCTCCGCATCCAGCGAATCGGCATCAATGCCCGCCTTGCGGAACACGGAGAGTACGCGGGTATAGGCATACTGCATGTAAGGCGCGGTATTGCCTTCGAACGCCAGCATGTTGTCCCAGTCGAAAATGTAATCGGTGGTACGGCTTTTTGACAGGTCGGCGTATTTCACCGCGCTGATGCCAACCACTTCCGCCAGCGTTTTCACTTCCGCTTCGCTCATCTCCGGGTTCTTCTCACGCACCAGCGTGTAGGCACGCTGATAGGCTTCATCCAGCAGATCGGAGAGCTTGATGGTGCCGCCGCTGCGGGTTTTGAACGGACGGCCATCTTTGCCCAGCATCATGCCGAACGCATGGTGCTCCAGCGGAACAGATTCCGGCACATAACCCGCTTTGCGGACGATAGTCCAGGCCTGAACCAGATGCTGATGCTGACGTGAGTCGATGTAATAGAGCACACGATCGGCTTTCAGCGTTTCGTAACGATATTTCGCACAGGCGATATCGGTGGTGGTGTAGAGGTAGCCGCCATCCTTTTTCTGGATGATGACGCCCATCGGTTCACCCTCTTTGTTCTGGAATTCATCCAGGAACACCACGGTCGCACCTTCACTCTCTACCGCTAAGCCTTTCTGTTTCAGATCGGAGACGATGCCAGGCAGCATATCGTTATAGAGACTTTCACCCATAACATCATTGCGCGTCAGCGTGACGTTCATGCGGTCATAGATTTTCTGGTTCTGACTCATGGTGATGTCGACCAGCTTCTTCCACATCTGGCGGCAATAGTCATCGCCGCCCTGTAATTTCACCACATAACTGCGCGCGCGCTCGGCAAACTCAGGATCTTCATCATAAGTGCGCTTGGCTTCACGGTAGAAGCCTTCGAGATCGGCCAGCGCCATCTCTGCATGATCTTCATTCTGCTGCTTTTCCAGGAACGCGATCAACATACCGAACTGCGTTCCCCAGTCGCCAACGTGGTTCGCTCGGATCACTTTATGTCCGAGAAACTCCAGCGTACGCACCGCCGCGTCACCAATGATGGTGGAGCGGACGTGGCCCACATGCATCTCTTTCGCAACGTTAGGCGCAGAGTAGTCGACGACGATAGTCTGGGGCTCGGCCAGTTGCACGCCAAGGCGCGGCAGACGCAGCGCTTCCCGGGCATGACTGGCCAGCCAGTTGTGGTCAAGGAAGATATTGATGAAGCCCGGCCCGGCAATTTCGACTTTGCTGGCGATGCCGGTCAGGTCGAGGTGCTGAATCACCGTTTCCGCTAATTGTCGCGGTGCCTGTCCCAGCTTTTTCGCCACGGCCATAATGCCGTTGGCCTGATAGTCTCCAAACTGAACCCGGGCGGATTGACGAACCTGGGGTTCGCAATCGGCGGGTGCGCCGGCTAAAACCATTGCCTGACTGACTTTTGCGGAAAGAAGTGCCTGAATATTCACCGAGTTACCTTCATGTGCTGAGCAACGCCCGGACCAGAAAGCCGGGCTGTCATCATCTTGCCTGAGCGCATCGCGTCACGAAGAGGCAGAAACGGATGGGGCAGACAAAACGGAAAAAAATGAGGGGAAAAGTATACGTGAAATGTCAGTGGGCGTCAGCAGTTGGATGAAGCGGGGAAACAGAGCTGAATAAGATGTTTCCCTGAAGCATTAACGACGTCGCAGATGACGGCGTGGGTTCTTTACGCTTTTATCTTCACGCACCTTCCAATGGCGGGAGATTGCAAATCCCATCAGTGCGATCAGGACAGCGACAACGATGAGCATAGACATAGAGCCATTCCTTTTGGTTGTGTTAGGTCAAATTTATAGGAAGGCGGGGTGGGCTGCAATTGTTTGCCAGGTAAATGAGAGTTATCTTATTGTATTAAAGAAGTTGATATAAATCAAATATTTAACATGCTTTCATCAAGGAACTCATGGTCCTAAACAGGAGATAAATCCGAAATGAAAGATGTTATTATGAGGATTAGCGTTAAATTTCGGGCCAAATAAGATGAATCTTATCATTATGTGATGCTCAGCACGCGGCGCGCCAAAAGGCAGGCGGGTTATAAATGCTAAACAAATTGAGAGGAAGTGGGGTAGTGAAGAGATCTTTTCCGGCAGAATTGGATGATTTAAAGACAGATTTAGGACGTTTTGAAGAATCGTTGCAAAGTTTTGCGCAGCGGCTCGGTTTGCGTCTTACCGATCTGGAGGTGGACCATATCGCCGTGCGTTGCCATCAGGACACAACGGCGATGCGCTGGCAGCAAGGTTTGCAGCAGATTGGCACGCAGTTTTCGGCGGCGATGATCAATGGCAGGAAGATTTGCCTGTTTAAACTCCATGACCCGCTGATTGTCGCAGGCAGGCAGATTGATGTGGTTGAACTGCCATGGCCGGGTGAAAAGCGTTATCGCCATGAAGGCTGGGAGCATATTGAGGTGGTGTTACGGGGCGATCATCAGACGCTGGGCGTGCGCGCGATGGCCTTGCTGTCAGATGAGGCGCTGACGCAGCCGGGTATTTCATTTAAAACCAGTTCACCGCAGGGCGAGAATGAGCGCCTGCCCAATCCGACCCTGGCGGTAACGGATGGGCAGACGACAATCAAGTTCCATCCGTGGCGACTGGAGGAGATTGTCGCCAGCGAGCAGAACTAAAGACGGGCGGCTAACGCACGCTTCAGGCGCGCAACGGCTTCGTCGAGCAGCGCGCGGGTACAGCCGAAATTGAGCCGGACAAACTGGTCATTGCCAAACTCACGTCCGGCGGTTAAGCCCAGCCCGTGCTTTTCAAAATAGAGCGCCGGGCTGGCCACACCCAGCGCGCTGGCGTCGATCCAGGCCAGGTAGGTCGCTTCCGGTGAGGCG
>Ga0308176_10003223_pt1 | contig 10414 bp, 7 predicted proteins | sample PhyCR2_3_FD_203890 | JGI IMG/M metagenome (GOLD analysis project Ga0308176, IMG submission 203890) | Soil microbial communities from UC Gill Tract Community Farm, Albany, California, United States - DLSLS.C.R2 | ecosystem: Environmental > Terrestrial > Soil > Agricultural land | place: USA... | reverse complement strand
AGCCGCGCTGGCCCGACACCGGCAGCTTGTACTTCAGCTTCGCCGCCTCGGGCAGGGCGAAGAACGCCTTCATCTCCCCCAGCGCCGCGTCGATCCTGTCCTGCGGCAGGCCGTGGTCGCTGATCACCGCGAAGCCCCAGCGGGCATAGCTGTCGCCCAGCGCCTTGGTGAAGGCGTCGAAGTCGGTCTCGAACAGGCGGAACGAGACGGGCGCGATGTGATCCCGGAGATCGAGGGCTTGGCTCATGGGCGGGACTCCTACACCCCTCAGGCGTCCTCCTCCACCCGCTCGGGCGCCGCAAGCTGCGGGGCGTCTTCCAGGTCCTCCTCGGCGGCGATGCGGGCCATCTCGGCGCGCAGCACCCGCTCGGTCGTCTCGCGACCGTCGCGCACCGCCACCGTGTAGCGGTCCTCCTCGCCGGCGATCGGCGCGAGCTGCTTCAGGATCGTCTCGTCGGACTCACGGAACACCGCCGCGGCCCGTCCGGCGCGGCGTTCCGAGACGCCCAGCTTGATCAGCGCGCGGCGGCCGAAGCTCAACGCGCTCTCGAAGGTCTCCCGCTCGGTCTCCACGCCCGGCGTCTTGATCAGCTCGTAGACGTGGCGGCGATCGTAGGCGCGGGCGATGATCGCCAGGTTCGGGAACGCCTGGCGCGCGGCCTGCACCATCTCCACGGCTTTGTCGGTGTCGTCGATGGCGACGAGCAGCAGCCTGGCCTTCTCGGCGCCGGCGCTGCGCAGCAGGTCGAGGCGGCTGGCGTCGCCGTAGTGCACCCGCCAGCCGAACCGGCGCAGCAGGTCGATCTGCTCGATGGACGACTCCAGGATCACCACCCGGAAGTTGGCCGCCATCAGCAGGCGCGTGGCGATCTGGCCGAAGCGCCCGAAGCCCGCGACGATGGCGTCCGGCGCGCTCTCGTCGAACGGCAGGCGCTCCGGCTCGGGCCGCGCCTCCTCGCGCGACAGCACCCAGCGGTCGTAGGCCGCGGTCACCAGGGGCGTCGCCGCCATCGACACCGCCACGACGGCGGTCAGCAGGCGCGCCAACTCCGGCGCCATCACCCGCTGGCCCAGCACGAAGCCAAGCAGCACGAAGGCGAACTCCCCGCCCTGCGCCAGCGCGACCGCGGTGGTCAGCGCCGTGCGATGCGAGCGGCGGAAGAGGCGGCCCGCGGCGTACATGGCGATGGTCTTCAGCACCATCAGGCCGATCACCGCGCCCACGATCACCAAGGGCTTCTTGGCCACCAGGCCCAGGTCCAGGCCCGCGCCCACGGTGATGAAGAACAGGCCCAGCAGGAGGCCGCGGAAGGGCTCGATGTCGGTCTCGATCTCGCGGCGGAACTCGCTGTCGGCCAGCACCACGCCCGCCAGGAACGCCCCCAGCGCCGGCGACAGGCCCACCAGCTCCATCAGCGCCGCCACCGCCACCACCAGCAGCAGGCCCGAGGCGGTGAAGATCTCGCGCAGCCGCGCCGCGGCGATGAAGCGGAACAGCGGCCGCATCAGGTAGCGCCCGCCCACGACCACCAGCGCGATCGCCGCCAGTTGGGCGCCGGCCTGCGCCCAGCCGGGCAGGGGCGCCAGGATGTTCGAGACGTGCGGCGCGCCGGGCGCGGCCGGCGCGCCGGGCGGGGCCAGCAGCGGCAGCAGCGCGAAGAGCGGGATCACCGCCAGGTCCTGGAACAAGAGGACGCCAAACGAGGCCTCGCCCACCGGCCCCTGGCGCATCCCCTTCTCTTCCAGGCTCTGCAGTACGATCGCCGTCGACGACATGGCCAGGATCACGCCGATCGCCGCGGCGGCGCGCCAGTCGGTCCCCAGCGCCAGGGCCGCGCCGCCCACGAGCGCCGCGGTGGCCAGGAGCTGGGCCAAGCCGAGGCCGAAGATCGCCGTGCGCAGCTTCCAGAGCAGGGCGGGGCGCACTTCCAGCCCGATCAGGAACAGCAGGATCACCACACCGAACTGGGCGAAGGCCTGCACGTCGGCCTCGGCGCCGACCACGTTCAGCACGAACGGGCCGATGACCACGCCGGAGATCAGGTAGCCCAGCACCGAGCCCAGCCCCAGCCGCTTGGCCACGGGCACCGAGATCACGCCCGCCGCGAGATAGACCAGCGCCTGGGTGAGCAGCGATTGGGCGTGCATGCGCCCTTGCTTAGAGCACAGCGCGCCGGCTCGGGCGATTTTTCCGGCCCGCCCCGTTCTCAAGCCGCTCCGGGCGGCGTAAAGGGCGCCCATGGCAAGCAAAGTCGTGAAAAGCGCCGCCGACGCGCTGGCGGGCGTGCTGTTCGACGGCATGACGATCATGGCCGGCGGGTTCGGCCTGTGCGGTATCCCCGAGAACCTGATCGCCGCGATCCGCGAACACGGGGTCAAGGACCTGACCGTCGTCTCCAACAACTGCGGGGTCGACGACTTCGGGCTCGGGATCCTCCTGGCCGGCGGCCAGATCCGCAAGATGATCTCCAGCTACGTAGGCGAGAACAAGCTGTTCGCCGAGCTCTACCTCGCCGGCAAGCTGGAGCTGGAGTTCAACCCGCAGGGCACGCTGGCCGAACGCATCCGCGCCGGGGGCGCGGGCATCCCGGCCTTCTTCACCCGCACCGGCGTCGGCACCCTGGTCGCCGAGGGCAAGGAAGTGCGCGAGTTCGACGGCGAGCTCTACGTCATGGAGCGCGGCCTCAAGGCCGACCTCGCCATCGTCAAGGCCTGGAAGGGCGACCACGAGGGCAACCTGATCTACCGGCTGACGGCCCGGAACTTCAATCCGATGATGGCCACCGCGGGCAAGGTGACCCTGGCCGAAGTCGAGCATCTGGTCCCCACCGGCGAGCTCGACAAGGACAAGATCCACACGCCGGGCATCTACGTCGACCGCATCTTCGAGGGACAGTTCGAGAAGCGCATCGAGCAACGCACGTTGCGTCAGCCGGAGGCGGTTTCCTGATGGCCTGGGATCGTAACCAGATGGCGGCCCGCGCCGCCCAGGAGCTGCGCGACGGCTTCTACGTCAACCTCGGCATCGGCATCCCGACCCTGGTGGCCAACTACATCCCGCCGGGCGTGCACGTGACCCTGCAGAGCGAGAACGGCATGCTGGGCATGGGCCCGTTCCCGACCGAGAACGAGATCGACCCGGACCTGATCAACGCCGGCAAGCAGACGATCACCGAGCTCGCATCCTCCAGCTACTTCAGCTCGGCCGACAGCTTCGCGATGATCCGCGGCGGCCACATCGACCTCTCGATCCTGGGCGCCATGCAGGTGTCCGGCGGCGGCGACCTCGCCAACTGGATGGTGCCCGGCAAGATGGTCAAGGGCATGGGCGGCGCCATGGATCTGGTGGCCGGCGTCAAGCGCGTGGTCGTGGTCATGGAGCACGTGGAGAAGTCCGGTGCGCCCAAGCTGGTCACCGCCTGCTCGCTGCCGCTGACCGGTCAGGGCGTCGTCGACCTGGTGGTCACCGACCTTGCCGTCTTCGACGTCAACCGGGGCAAGAAGCCGCTCACCCTGCGCGAGCTTGCCCCCGGCGTGACGCTGGAGGACGTGAAGGCCAAGACCGAGGCGGCGTTCGAGGTGGCGGCGAGCATGGGCGCCTAAACAGCAAAACGCCGTCATCCCGGCCGGACGGCCGCGAAAGCGGGCGGGAGAGCCGGGACCCAGCAGCTCCAAACTCGACGTGCGCAGCGGCCGCGGTGCCGTTGGCCGCGTCCAGGTCTGAGCAGCTGGGTTCCGGATCGGCCTGGCGGCCGTCCGGGACGACGGCTGTTGGTTGCGATCCGAGCCAATGCGGCCGCAGGGGTAACCATTTGCCCCGACACGCCGTATATTCCAGCGCACAGACCGTTCACGAGAGCGCTCGGAAGACACCATGAAGACCCGTCTGATCGCGGCCGTCGCCGCCTCCGCCATCACCCTCGCCAGCGCCGGCCCCGGCGCCGCAGCAGCGCTGAAGACCGCCGTGTTCGCCGGCGGCTGCTTCTGGTCGGCCCAGCACGACATCGAGCACACGCCGGGCGTGAAGGACGTCGTCGTGGGCTACGCCGGCGGCACGAAGCCCAACCCGACCTACGACGGCGGCCACGACGGCTATCTGGAGTCCATCAAGGTCACCTACGACCCGTCGGTGATCAGCTACGAGAAGCTGGTCGACACCTTCTTCCACCACATCGACCCGACCGACCCCAACGGCCAGATCTGCGACCAGGGCCCAACCTATCGCACCGCCGTGTTCGTCGCCGACCCGGCCGAGAAGGCCGCGGCCGAGAAGGTCAAGGAAGTTGTCCATCAGGAGCTTCGCCTGCCGATCAAGACCATGATCCTGCAGGCCGGCAAGTTCTGGCCCGAGGTCGACCAGCGGCACCAGCACTACGCCGAGAAGTTCCCGGCCAACTACATGGCCTACCGGATCGGCTGCGGCCGCGACCGCACGCTGAAGGCGGTCTGGGCTATGGCGTCGGGTCCGCCGCGCTCAGGCGGTCACTAGGCGTCCACTCCGGGCTGGGATAGCCGGTCTTTGCGTCGCGCGGCTTGGGCGCGAAGCCCAGGCCCACGAACATCTCGATCTGCCGCTGGTGACGGCGGTCCAGGAAGACGTCGTCCAGTTCGGGGCCCAGGGCGCGGCCGAAGTCGCGGGCGATCTCGGTGTCGAACCAGCGCTCGTTGGCCACGACCAGCACCCGCTGGCCCAGCGCCGGCGTCAGGGGCGCCTGCGCCTCGGCCTGGTTGCCGGGTCCGGTCCCGCGGATCCACATGGTCAGCTTCGGCGACAGCGGCTCGGCGAGGTAGTCGCGGGCGTAGTAGGCCAGGCTGTAGAACAGGAAACGGTTGTTGACCGCGATGGCGGAAAGCCCCGCCGGCGCCTCGTTGCGCGCGCGGCGCACCACCGCCTCGGCGGTCTGGCGCCAGCCGCGCGCGCGCTTCAGGCTGTTGGCCGCGCCGGCCCGGTCCGCCAGCGACGGCGAGACCGCCACCGCGAGGATCGCCACAGCCACCACTGCGCCCATGGCGATGGCGCCGGTCAGCCAGCGCCGCGCCCGCCAGCGCATAAGCCACGCCGCGACCAGCACCGCGCCGGCCAGATAGCTGGCCCCGGACCAGTTGGCGTTGGCCCGGCTGACCAGCGCCTGGGCCGCCACGATCACGATCGGCGGCAGGGTGAAGCAGAGCAGCAGCAGCTCGCCCGATTCCAGCCGGCGCCGCCGCGCCGCCAGGCCCGCGCCGGCCAGCAGCGCGCCGAACGGGATCGGCCCGAACACCGCGAACTGTGCGCCCAGGAAGGCCGCCAGCCCCTTCGGGTTGAACAGCTGCCCGGCCCGCCAGTTGGCGTCGTCGGCGGTGTGCTGGACCGTGGCGAACCCGTGGGCGGCGTTCCAGGCCACGTTGGGCGAGATGACCAGCGCGAAGACCGCCAGGGCCGCGCCCGCCGAGGGCCAGGTCCAGGCCCGCCGCGCCGAAGGCGATAGCGCCAGATGCAGGGCCGCCCCGATCAGCGCGTAGACCGCCGCGTACTTCGACAGGAACGCCAGCCCGATCGCCGCGCCGAACCCGGCCGCCAGCCACAGCCGGCGCGATCCCTCCGCGCCCTGAAGGTGGACGTAGGCCAGCACCGTCAGGCCCAGGAAGAAGAGCAGGGGCGCGTCGGTGGCCACCACCATGGCCGAGAGCTGCACGCCCGGCGCCAGCGCGTAGAGCGCCGCCGCCGCCAGCCCGACGCGGGCGTTGAACAGCTTCCGCCCGATGGCGAAGACGGTCAGCATCGCGCCGGCCTGGAAGGCCACCGCCGGCAACCGCACCCAGGCCTCGGCGTCGCCCAGCGAGGTGGCCGCGCGGATCGCCCAGGCGATCATCGGCGGCTTCGACCAGTAGCCGAACGCCAGCGTCCGGGACCACAGCCAGTACTGCGCCTCGTCCGGGTAGAGCTCCAGGGGGCTCCGGAACAGGATCACCAGCCGCACCAGAGAAAGCGCAATGGTCAGCATCAGGGCGGCGCGTGCGTCCGCCTGCGCCTCCAGGTCCCGCGGGGTGTCAGACATTCCGTAGGCCCCTCATCGCGGCTCGTCGGTCCCTGCCTCAAGTAAGGCGCCGGCGCCACACCTGCGCACGGATCGTCCGCGACGAAGCGTCACCGCAGCAAAAGCGTCATCAACGGATGCCAATTGCGGTCTATACGGCTAAACAGTGGCAAGGATGGCCGGCCTGGGGATAGGCCGCGTCCGGGGTGTCTAAAAGGGGTAATCATGCAGCTGAGACTGAACCGCGCGCTCTGCGCGACGACGGCGCTGGCCACGGGCCTGCTGATCGCAACAGGCGCGCTCGCCCAATCCACCGGTACCCAAGTGCAGGAGCTGGTGGTCACCGGCTCGCGCGGCCTGCCCGACACGGGCGGCCTGGCGCAGCAGGTGCAGGTGGCCAAGGACGAATCGGTCATCACGCAACAGTTCATCAAGAGCCAGATCGGCACCTCGAACTTCGCCCAGCTGATCAACCTGCTGCCGGGCGTCACCTACTCGTCCGAAGATCCGACCGGCATCCTGTCCGGCGACTTCCGGATGCACGGCCTCGACTGTAACCACCTCTCGGTCACCATCGACGGCGCGCCGGTCAACGACAGCGGCAACTACGCCTGCTTCCCCGGCGAGTACCTGGTCGCGGAACTGACCGACCACATCAAGGTCGACATCGGCGCGACCGACGTGGACAGCCCCACGGCCTCCGCCGTCGGCGGCCAGGTGACCATCGTCTCCAAGCGGCCCGACACGGACTTCCATGTGTACGGAAGCGTCGGCGGCGGCTCCAACAACTTCAAGCGCGTCTACGGCGAGGTGGATTCCGGGGCGATCGGGCCGTACGGCACCCGCGCCTACTTCGCGGCCAACTACGCCGAGGGCGACAAGTACCGGGGCGTGGGCTACGTGCGCCGCACCGGCTTCGACGCACAGATCTTCCAGCCGCTGCAGGGCAGCGACTTCGTCGCGCTGGCGGCCAGCTACGTGAAGAACCGCACCATCTTCTACTTCGGCCCCTCGCGCGCCCAGTTGCTGCAGTTCGGGCCGTCCTTCGACTACAACCCCGTCTGGGTGGTCCCGACCATCCGTCCGGGCGTGGCCGACTCCCTGCCGATCGTGCCGGTCGGCGCGGCCGCGACCGCGGCTGGCCTGCCGGCCAACGCCGGCCAGGGCGGCGCAGAGACCAACTACTGGTCCGTGCACCCGAACCCGGTGGACTTCGGCTCGATCCGCGGCAGCTCGAAGTTCGACCTCGGGCACAACCTGACGCTGACGGTCGACCCCTCGTTCTTCTACACCCTGGCCAACGGCGGCGGCTCGACGGGCGTCTCCGAAAAGGACCTGCGCCTCGTCGGCAAGAACATTATCATCACGCCCAACGGGACCGGCTCGACGGTCTCCGGCCCGGGCGTCGACCTGAACGGCGACGGCGACACGCTGGACACGGTGCAGCTCTACACGCCGAACAACACCAACACCCGGCGCTTCGTGATCAACTCCTCGCTGCTGTGGGAACTCAATCACGAGAACCACTTCCAGGTCGCCTACACCTACGACTACGCCCGCCACCGCCAGACCGGCGAGTACACCAAGATCAACCTGCTGACGGGCGACCCGGGCGACGTGTTCGGCGGCAAGGACGGCTACGGCACGCCGATCGCCACGTCGGACGGCAGCATCATCCGCGGCCGGGACCGCTTCTCGAAGGCGATCCTGAACCAGTTCTCCGTGAACTACATCGGCTCGTTCATGGACGATAAGCTGAAGGTCAACGTGGGCGTCCGCGTCCCGCAGTTCGAGCGCGACCTGAACCAGAACTGCTACACGTTCAACGGCACGACGGTGTTCTGCTCGACGGTCGACCCGGCCCTCGTCCAGGCGGCCTTCAACAACGCTGTGGCGAACAAGAGCAGCGGTTTCTCGACGGCCACCACGCCCAGCCTGAATGCGCTGATGGGCGGCGCCAACATCAGCTTCAACACCCAGGCGGGTCGCCCGAACTTCCGCTTCCCGTTCAAGGAAACGGTCAAGTACAACAAGGCGCTGCCGAACGCGGGCGTGAACTACCGCTGGAACGACAACCTGTTCTACCTCAGCTACTCGAAGGGCTTCTCGGCGCCGAAGACCGACGACCTCTATTCGAGCACGCCGGACTCGGTGCAGCCCGAGACGACCGACACCATCTCCGCGGGCTGGCGCTATCAGACCAGCGCGCTGACCACCTCGGTCAACTACTTCTACACGAACTACAAGAACCGGATCGTCCAATCGATCGACGTCAACGACCCGACGCTCAGCATCGACCGCAACGTCGGCACGGTGGTCGTCCAGGGCGTCGACGCCGAGGCCGGGTGGAAGCCGATCGACCACCTGTCGCTCTACGCTTCGGCGACCTACCAGGACAGCGAGATCAAGGACAACATCGCCGTCAGCGTCGGCGGCCAGCCGGCCTTCCTGCCCACCAAGGGCAAGGAATTCGTGCTGACGCCGAAGTGGCAGTTCTCGAGCCGTGTCCAGTACGACTGGAACGACTTCACGATCGGTCTGCAGGGCAAGTACGAGAGCTCGCGCTGGATCTCCGACGTCAACGACGACCGCATCCCGGGCTTCGCCACGTTCAGCCTGGACGCCAGCTACAAGCTGCGGTTCATCAACGACGACACCGTGATCCGGGTGAACGTCGCCAACCTGTTCGACCGCTTCTACATCGACCGGTCGAGCACGGTGAACGCCACCAAGGCCGTGCCGGTGACGACGCAGGCCGGCTCGACCGTGACCTTCAACCCTTCGTCGACGTTCCTGACCCTCGGCTATCCGCGGTTCACGACGGTGACGCTGAGCACCAAGTTCTAAGGCGTCCCGCCTTAGCGGCTTTGCAAGGGGGCGGTCCGGCGACGGGCCGCCCCTTTCGCTTGGGCGTCATCTTCGGGTGCTTGACGGGGCGGGTCCGCGGCCCCAATTGGCCCGGCTCGTTCTGGGCAGAGGGCAGCGATGACCGTCACCGTGCCGGCAGAGTGGGCGCCGCACCGGGCCATGTGGCTGGGGTTTCCCAGCCATGCGGAGCTGTGGGAGGACGACCTGGCGCCCGCCCAGGCCGAAGTGGCGGCGCTGGCCCGCGCCCTGGCCGGCCCCGGCGGCGAGCGCGTGCGCCTGATGACCGCCACGCCTGAGGCAGAGGCCGAGGCGCGCCGGCTGCTGGATGGCGTTTCCGGCGTCGAAATCGTCCCCGGCCACTTCGGAGACATCTGGCTGCGCGACACCGGCCCGATCTTCGCCCGCGGCGACGACGGCCCTGTGGCGCACGGGTTCCGGTTCAACGGCTGGGGCGGCAAGTACCGGCTCGCCCACGACGACGAGGTTGCCCGCCAGATCGCCCAGGCGTCCGGCGTGCGCCAGCAGGCCCACGACTTCATCCTGGAAGGCGGCGCGCTCGACCACGACGGCGAGGGCACGGTGCTGACCACCGGCCAGTGCCTCTTGAACCGCAATCGCAACGTCATCTGGGACCAGCTCTCCGCCGAGATCGCGCTCGGGCGGTCGCTGGGTGCCAAGAAGGTGATCTGGCTGGGCGAGGGCCTGCAGAACGACCACACCGACGGCCACGTCGACAACCTGGCCCGCTTCGTCGCCCCCGGCGTCGTGACCTGTCCGGTGGCCTGGGGCCGCAACGACCCCAACGCCAAGGCCTACGACGACGCCGCGCGGCGCCTGGCCGAAGCCACCGACGCGGCCGGCCGGCCGTTGCAGGTCGTGCGCATCCCGTCGCCCGGCTGGATCGACAGCGTCAGCGGCGACAAGGGCCCCGCGCCCGCCAGCCACATGAACTTCCTGATCGCCAACCAGGCGGTGATCGTCCCCACCTACGCCGACCAGCCCGGCCGCCTGGCGGTGGAGGCCTTGCAGCATCTCTTCCCCGACCGCACGGTGATGGGCCTGCCGTCCGTCGCCATCCTCACCGGCGGCGGCTCGTTCCACTGCATCACCCAGCAGGAGCCCGCCTGATGGCCCGGACCCTGACCGTCGCGGCCCTGCAGGCGTCCTACGGCATGGACCTGCAGGCGAACATCGCCAAGACCGCAGAATTCATCCGGGAGGCGGCCGCCAAGGGCGCCCAGGTGGTCCTGCCGCCGGAGCTGTTCCAGGGCCCCTACTTCTGCGTCGCCCAGGAGGAGCGCTGGTTCCGGGAAGCCCATCCCTGGCGCGAGCACCCGTGCGTCACCGCGCTGGCGCCGCTGGCCGGCGAGCTCGGCGTCGTGCTGCCCATCTCGATCTTCGAGCGCGAGGGCCCGCACTACTTCAATAGCCTGGTGATGGCCGACGCCGACGGGTCGCTGCTCGGCGTCTACCGCAAGAGCCACATCCCCGACGGGCCGGGTTACATGGAGAAGTACTACTTCCGCCCC
>Ga0308176_10003222_pt1 | contig 10414 bp, 9 predicted proteins | sample PhyCR2_3_FD_203890 | JGI IMG/M metagenome (GOLD analysis project Ga0308176, IMG submission 203890) | Soil microbial communities from UC Gill Tract Community Farm, Albany, California, United States - DLSLS.C.R2 | ecosystem: Environmental > Terrestrial > Soil > Agricultural land | place: USA... | reverse complement strand
GACGGTTTCGAACCGCCGACATCCTGCTTGTAAGGCAGGCGCTCTACCCCTGAGCTACGCACCCTGGAACAGGTCGACAGCCTACATTGTCCCCGCGGCGGCCCGGCAAGCCCGAGCGGGCGTGTGGGCAGGCAGGCCGCACTTTCCGCCCGGTGGGCGTTCCGGGCGCGGTCGGTGAAAGTCCCGGAGTGTGCGGCGAACTGATCGGCTCGTGTGTTCGTCTTCAACAGGTGGGAGAATGACTCCAGGTAGGGCGGACCACAGCACGGGAGAGGGATGTGAGGGCGACATCGGGCACGCCATCCACGCAGTCGTACCCGCCGTCGCCGACCGGACGGACCCGGCGTGGGTCCGCGGGGGTGCGTGACGTCCTGACGCTGATGAGTGTGCCGGTGATGGTCGCGCTGGTGCTGCCGGCCGCGTTCGCCGGGGGCGGCACCCGGCGGTGGTTCGGCGGGCGTGCGGAGAGTCAGCGGGCCGAGGCGCAGGCCGCGAAGGACGCCGCGGCCGCCGCGTTCTACGAACTGGACACCGCCCAGCGGGATCTGCGGATCTCGGTGGAGACCATCACGGCCGTCGACGACTCCCCCGCCGCCCGGCGCGCGGTCGCCGACTTCGAGGCTCTGGGCGCGCGGATAGACGAGGTCAGTCAGCGGTACATCCAGGCCGTCGACGCCCATGACCTCGACCGCGACGGTCTGGAGGCCGCCACGGCCGCCCGGGCGCGCAGCGAGCTGACCACCGCCAAGGACGAGCTGGTCCGGGTCAAGCAGGAGCTGGACCGTTTCGGCAGCTCGCTGGGGCCGTTGCTGGGCAAGGCCGAGACCCAGCTGGCCCGGCTCGCGCCGGCCGTGGAGCGGGCCCGGCAGGCGCTGCTGGGTGCGAGCAACGCGCTGGACGCCGTTCGTGGGAAGGGTCTGGGGGCGGATGATCTCGCCGCCCGGCTCGCCGCGCTGTCGCCCGAGCTGACCAGGCTGAACCAGGGCGCCGGGCAGCACGGGGTGCCGCAGACGCTGGAGCGGGCCGAGCGGGTGCAGCGGGAGGCCGCCGCGATCCGGGTCGAGGCCGAGCGGCTGCCGGAGCGGGCGGCGGAGATCGATCACCGGCTGGTCAGTCTGCGTACCCGCGCGCAGGCGCTGACCACCAGGGCGGGGCAGGTCGACCCGGTGCTCAGTGAGCTGCGGCGGCGGTTCGCGGCCGCGTGCTGGCAGGATCTGCAGCAGGTGCCCGCGCAGGCCGCGGAGAATGTGCGGCACGCCGAGCTGAAGCTGCGCGAGGCGCAGGCGGCGCGGGAGGCGCAGCGGTGGCCGGACGCCACGTCGCTGCTGTCGACGGTGCGGGCGCTGCTGAACAGCACCGACGAGGCCGTGTCGGCCGCCGGTGACCGGCTCGCCCGGCTGAACGCGGTGCAGAAGGATCCGCAGGCGGAGACGGAGCGGACCCGGTTCGCGATCCGGGATGCCCAGCGGCTGGCCATGACGGGGCGTACGACGCCCGATCCTCGGCATGCGCGTCCGCTGGACGACGCGGTGGGCCGGCTGGAGCGGGCGGTCGGGTCGCTGGAGGGGCGGCACCCGGACTACTGGCACTTCCTGACGGAGTTGGAGGCGGTGCGGCAGACGGTGGCCGGTGTGGTGTCGCGGATCCGCGAGGAGCGCGGGGGCGGCGCGGGCCGCTGAGCCGCCGGGTGTCCGGTGTGGCCCCGGGGCGCTGATCCGTGTGGTGGCGGTTCGGGGTGGGCGGGCGGATGCTGGAGGCACGGATGGCCTCCGCTAGCGCCCGACAGGAGGCGGATATGGCCACACACGCAGTGCACACGAGGCCTCGACGGCAGATCCGGTTCGACGAGCACCTGCCCGTCGACCACCGGCTGAACACGGTCTACCGCATCGGGGCCGGCCTGATCGGCGCGTTCCTGCTCGTCTTCGGCATTCTGGGGCTGATCGACCAGATCGGTTTCTTCAACACCGGGGGTGACAGGGTCATCGGGCTGAACACCAACGGCACGCTGAGTGTGCTGTCCATCGTCGTCGGGGTGATCCTGCTGGCGGGCATGGTGATCGGCGGGAACGTGGCGTCCACGCTGAACATGGTGTTCGGGGTGCTGTTCCTGCTGAACGGCTTCCTGAACCTCGCCCTGCTGGACGGCGACTACAACTTCCTGGCGTTCCGGATCCAGAACGTGATCTTCAGCTTCATCGTGGGTCTGCTGCTGATGACCTTCGGCATGTACGGCCGGGTCGGTTCGACGCTGCCACCCGACAATCCGTACTACCGAGCCCGTCATCCCGATCCGGCCACCGAGCCTCCGGGGCGTGAGCACGAGACCGGCACTCCGCCGGTGACGATGCCGCTGCCGGGCAAGGAGGAGAGCCGGTCCGACCGCCCCGGTCTGCGGTGAGTCCGGACCGGGTGCCGGTTACTCTGGGCGCATGCCTCGCTATGAGTACCGTTGCCGTACCTGCGGTGACACTTTCGAACTGAGCCGTCCGATGGCGGAGTCCGCCGCCCCCGCCGCCTGCCCGGCTGGCCATGACGACACGGTGAAGCTGCTGTCGACGGTGGCCGTGGGCGGCACGGCCGGCGCCCCGGCCGCGGCGCCGAACCCGGGCGGTGGCGGCGGCTGCTGCGGCGGGGGCTGCTGCGGCTGATCAGCGGGACGGGCCGGCCGGTGTTTCGCCCCGGGCGGCCCGCAGGAACTCCCGGGTGATCCGTTCGCCGGCGAACACGCCCCGTTCCGGCAGGGTGGTGATGGCCGGTGCGGTCCACTGGCTGTCGGCCAGTTCGCCGTGTCCGGGTCGCCAGCCCCGGTCGGCGGCGAGGAGCAGGTCGGCGTCGAGGAGGGAGTCCCCGGCCGCCAGGGTCAGCTCGGCTCCGGTGCGCCGGGCCACTTCGCGTACGGCCGCGCTCTTGGTGAGCGGCTTGGGGACGGCGTAGATCTTGCGGCCCTGGAGGGAGACCGCCCAGCCGCGGTTCTCCGCCCAGGCCGCCAGTTCCTTGACCCAGTCGTCGGGCAGCAGTTCGCGCTCGACGACGAGGTAGGCGAAGAGGTCCTCGGCGATCCGGTGCTTGCGCAGCCAGACGGGGTCGGCGGTCCGCATCAGGTGCTCGCGGATCTCGTCCAGCGGCGCGCACTCGTCGGCGAGGCGTGCCAGTACGCGCGCGTGCCAGGCGTGGTCCGTGACCCCGTCGACCAGCAGATGTCCGCCGTTGGCGCAGATCGCGTAGGCCGGCTGGGGGCCGGGCAGGTTGATGCGCTGGTACTGCTTGCGGGTCCGGGTCGTGGTGGGAACGAAGACGGCCGCGTCGCCGAGGTCGGTGAGCAGCTGGGCCGCCGTCTCGGTCATGTAGGACAGCGGTCTGCTCTCGTGGACCTCCACGCAGAGCAGGCGGGGGGCCCGTGCGTCGGGCATGGTCAGGGCCAGGGCCGCGGCGGAGTAGATCAGCGTGCGGTCGAGGTCGCTCGCCACCAGTACCGGCATCAGACGCTCACCGCCCGGCCGTCGGCGCCGGTGGCGCCCCGGGTGTACTTGGGGTGGATGAGTCCGACGCAGGTGTAGGGCAGTTCGCCGACCTCCTCGACCGGTACACCGCGCTGTTCGGCGAGCAGGCGTACGTGGTCCAGGTCGGGGCCGGCGCCGGCCTTCGCGAGGATCTTCCAGGGCACGCGGCGCAGCAGTACCCGGGTGGTCTCGCCGACGCCGGGTTTGACGAGGTTCACGTCGTGGATGCCGTACTCCTCGCTGATCCGCTCGACGGCCTGCCAGCCGGCCCAGGTGGGGGTGCGGTCCTCGGTCATGAGTTCCTTGACGGCGCTGTCGACGGTGTCGGTGGACTCCGGGAAGCGGGCGCAGACGGCGTCGAGGAAGGCCATGGAGGCGTCGGCGCCGGCGAGTTCGCGGTAGAACTTCGCGCCGTGGAAGTCGTCGGGCCCGACCAGGTCGGCGCGCAGGACCGTGCGGGAGATCAGGCCGGAGACCGTGGAGTTGAGGCAGGCGGAGGGGATGAGGAAGTCCTCGCGGGTGCCGTAGGTGCGTACGCAGGAGCCGGGGTCGGCGAGTACGGCGATCTCCGGGTCGAAGCCGGTGACGCCCTCGGCTTTCTCGAACTCCTGTATCGCCTGGGCGAGTTCGCGGGTGATGGCGCCCTTGCCGGTCCAGCCGTCGACGAAGACGACGTCCCGGGGGTCGTGGTGGGCGGCCAGCCAGCGCAGCGCGTTGGCGTCGATGCCGCGGCCGCGGACGATGGAGACGGCGTAGTGGGGGAGGTCGAGGCCGTGCCGGAACTGGGCCCAGCGGCGCATCAGGATGCCGACGGGGGTGCCGGCGCGGGCGAGTGAGACCAGTACGGGGCGTGGCGAGCCCTCGTTGAGGACGGTCTCGGTGACGACTCCGACGGCGTGCGCGATCCGGGCGGCCGAGTCGTCCAGGGCGGCGTGGAACAGCCGCTGGTACTGCTCGCTGGGCTGGTACTCCACGGGGAGCGACTCGGCGTAGTGGGCCCCGCCGCTCTGGATGGCCTCCTCCCGTTCCTCCGTGGGCGCCTCGAGGGTGACGTCCGAGAGGTCCTGCAGCAGCCAGCCGACCTCGTCGGGCGGGTACGAGGAGAAGGCGGGGCCGCGGAGGGGCTCGGGCAGCATGGCCGGCCTTTCGGGGGTGGTGACGGGGGGCGTGGGGACGTAGGAGGGGACGACCGCCAGCAGGACGTGCGGGGTGTGGGCGGCGAGGCGGGCCGGCAGGCCGTCGCCGGCGTGCAGTGCGGGGGTGTCGGCGACCGAGTCGACCACGGCGACGACGGCGTCGAAGCCGGCGCCCGCGACGTTGTAGGCGTACCGCTCACCGGGGCCGTCGGCCGGGTCGTCGTGGGCGGGGAAGACCAGGCGGGTGCGGATCGCGTAGCCGGGGTCGTCGACGGCGAGGACGGGTGAGCGGGTGGTGGTGGAGAAGCGCACCTGGATCTCCGGGGCGATCTGCTCCAGTTCGCGGGCGAGGCGCAGCGGGGCGTACATCAGTTCTTCGAAGCCGAGCACGAGGACGTGCCGGGCGCCGGTGGGCAGCGCTTCGGCGACCCGGGCCGCCATGGCGGGCAGGGCGGCTTCCAGGCGGGCGCGGTGCGCGGGTGTGAAGCCGTGCCGGCCGCCGTCGGGCAGGCCGCGGGGCCAGCGCAGGTCGACGCGGGTGATCCGGCCGTGGGGCGGTTCGGGCGTCTCGTCGGGCCTACCGATCTCGTGCTGTGCGACCAGCTCGCGGCCCTTGTCGAGGACGTCGTCGGGCAGCCGTACGGTGCCGGAGGCGGCGGCGATCAGGTCGACGCGGGCGCCGATGCCGTCCGCGAACCGCTGCAGGCGAGCGGTGTCCTCGGGTGAGCGCATGTCGACGAGGGCGACCACCACGTACCGCTCGCGCGGGTAGCGGGCGTGCAGGTCGCGGATGGTGTTGAGGACCGTGTTGCCGGTGGAGAACTCGTCGTCGACCAGGACCAGCGGGCCGTCGCCGGCCAGCAGGGCGGGGTCCTCCGGGAGCAGCAGGTGGGAGGTGGCGTGGGAGTGGGACTCCTCGAAGCCGCCGGCGGGGGCGATGCCGGTCACGGGGCGGCGGGTGGAGTGCAGGTACGGGGCGAGGCCCAGGCCGTCGGCGACCGCGTGGCCGAGGCCGGTGGCGGTCTCCGCGTAGCCGAGGACGACGGCGGAGGCGGCCGGTGTCTCGCCGAGCAGCGCGCGGACCCGGCGGCCCAGCCGGAATCCGTGGCCGTAGACCACGGACGGCGACTGGGGTACGTGCTTGCCGAGCACGTTGGAGACCAGGAGGTGGGCCCGCTTGGGGTTGCGGCGCAGCGCGAGTCCGAGCAGGGCCGGCAGCCCGTCGTCGCCCTCCAGTCCGACTCCGAGTCGCTCGGCGACCCAGCTGCCGGACCAGACCCCGTCGTTCACTGCGTTGTTCATGCGTTCCTTGGGTTGGGAGGGGTCAGCCGGGTATTCCGGCGGTGAGCAGTTCGACGAAGCCGACGTCCTCGCCGGCCACGCCGAACACCTCGGCACGCTGCAGGGTGCGTTCGGCCCAGGCGCGATGCGGTTTCACTTCGTTCATCTTGTTCGTGTAGGCCGACCTGAGTACACCCCCGCCGCCGCGTTCCGGCCGGAGGATGTCCGCCGCGTCGCTGAACTCCTCGTGGCTGACCACGGACAGCGCGTGCACGGGCAGGACGTGGGAGGGGTGGATGCAGGTTTTGCCGAGGAGGCCGTTCGCCTGGTCGAGGGAGATCTCCCGGAGCAGTCCGTCCATCGCGTGCTCGATGAGCTTCTCGCGCAGGTGGACGGCCTGCACCTCCAGGAAGGGGCTCTGCCGCAGCTGTGGCTTGAACATGCGCTCGGGGACCCGGAAGTACTCCCAGACGGGGCCGGTGACGGTGAATCCGCTGCCGTCGGCGCGGCCCAGCATGTTGACCACGTCGGCGATCACGGAGGCGACGATCTGGACGTCGTAGGCGGTCATGTCGGGGGCCCGGCGCAGGCCGTAGGAGGAGCAGAAGTCGGTGACGCCGAGGCGCAGGGCGAGGACCCGGTCGCGGGACTTGCCGACCGCGCGGGCGATGCCCTCCAGGGTGTCCACGCGGCTTTCGCGGTAGAGCAGCTCGGGCGATTCGAGGACGGGCATGGCGAAGAGCCGGTGTCCGCTCTCGGTCTCGGCGAGGGCGAGGGCCTCCAGGAAGGGGGTGCCGCGTTCCTCGGTGAACTTGGGCAGGACGAAGCCGGACAGCAGCCGTACGGAGGGTCCGAGGCGCCGTACGAGGTCGGGGATCTGCTCGGGGACCCGCACCCGGATGAACAGCAGGGGCGGTTCGGTGCCCGTGCGGGAGTCGAGGTCGGCGAACTGCCGGACGAGGTTCTCCTCGCCCGCGGCGACGTCCGCGTCGCTGATGGAGTCCTCCAGGCACAGCACCATCGAGACCACGCCGCTGCCGGCCTGTTTGACGATGTCGTCGGCCAGCTGCGGCCGGGTGGCCGGGCTGTACAGCGTGGCGCCCAGGGCCGCGGAGAGCAGCCGGGCCGGGGAGTCGGCGGTGAATTCGCACGGCTCCTGATGGAAGAGGCGCTTCCGCACCTCGGGGGCGATGTGCCCGAAATGACGCATACAGCTCCTTCGGGGTCCGGGTCGGACCTCTGGATTCGGTAAAGGGTGGCCGGTAATAGTACGTAGGGATCTATGTCGGAGGTTCCCTCAGGGCATGAACTTCCGGTAACCGGCCCGCGTCGGCGCCACCACACCCCGCATTGTCGTGGCCAGGACCCAGAAGGCAGGATGACCGCATGACGCACGCGATGCTGAAGGGGTCCAACATCCCGCTCGAGGCCACCACGGTGCGCGCCGTGCTGCGCTGGACGCCCGGGCAGGGGGTTCCGGACGTGGACGCCTCGGCGCTGCTGCTGGGCCAGGACGGCCGTGTGCGCTCCGACGAGGACTTCGTGTTCTACAACCAGCCCCGGCATCCGTCGGGGAAGGTCTGGCGGCTGGGCAAGAAGCGGGTCCCGGAGGGCCTGACCGACACCATCCAGTCGGACCTCGCCGGTGTGGAGCCCGGTGTGGGCCGTGTTCTGCTGGTCGCGTCGGCGGACGGTGTCTCCTTCGACCAGGTCCCGGCCCTGTGCATCCTGCTGTACGACGCCGCCGTCGCCGAGGGTGAGCCGCTGGCCCATTTCGAGATCAAGCCGGAGACGGGTGCGGAGACCGCCTTGATCTGCGGTGAGCTGTACCGGCGTGGCGAGGGCTGGAAGTTCCGGGCGCTGGGTGAGGGCTATTCGAACGGTCTGCGGGGCCTGGCCACGGACTTCGGCATCTCGGTGGACGAGTCGGAGGTGGAGGAGCCGCGGCAGGCCCCGCCGGAGACGACGTCCCAGCCCCTGCCGCCGGAGCGGCCGACGACGGCGGTGCCGTCCCAGCCGGCGTACGGCTATCCGCAGCCGGCGTCGCCCCGGCAGCCGGCGTACGGCTATCCGCAGCCGGCCTCTGGGCTGCCCGCCTACGGCTATCCGCAGTCGCAGCCGGCCCTGGCGGCTCCGCTGGACCCGGACTTCCGGCTGCCGCCCCAGGGGCCGCAGTTCATCGGCCGGTAGGGGCTACTGCTCCACCTTCGACTTGTAGCCCCGCCCCCAGGTCAGTCCCCATCCGTACAGCCGGTCCAGTTCGCCCTGGAAGCCGTAGACGAACTTCACCTCGCGCCGCACGACCAGTTCCCCCTTCACGTTCTCGATCATCACGACCGCGCAGGACCGGGCCTGGGGATGGCGTTCGTCCAGGCCTATCTCGATGCGTGGCCCGTTGCTGGGGTAGAGCGTGACGATGGCGTGCGTGCGGTCGAAGGCCGGTGTGCGGTCGTAGATGTACACGAACACCAGCAGCCGCTTGATGGCGTCCCGGTGGTCCAGGTTGACGTACATGGTCTCGCCGGACGCCGAACCGAACCGGTCGTCGCCGCTGAGCTTGATGTACGGCGGTGCGTTGACGTCGCCGAGGTAGCCGCCGAGGGGCTGGACGACCCCCTTGGTGCCGTCGGTCAGCTCGTACAGGCAGCCCAGGTCGAGGTCGACGTTGACCATGCTCTGGCCGTGACCGAGCACCTCCGGTGGTTTCAGTGCCCGGAAGGGGTGCCGGAAGAGGCTGGTGCGCTGGGTGACGTCGAAGTCGGAGGTCCGCATCCGCCAGGCCAGGTTGACGCGCAGGTGACCGGTGGCCGCGTCCTGCTTGGTGAGGGACACCTGCTGGTGCCGCCGGGTCAGTTCGATCGCGTTGCTCGCGGCGCTGCCCGAGTCGAACTCGGCGGCGCGTCCGCCGCGCAGCCCGTCGAAGAATCCCATTCCCGCCCCCAGATACTCGTCTCGAACGCCGTCGGGGCGGCCGACCACGTCGGCCGCCCCGATCAGAGCGTTCCTCACGGCGCGGGGCGTCACACCCCGTCACGTCCCTGATCTTGCCCTTAGGGGCCTCACGCCGGTCCGATCCGGACGAAGGGCCCCGGGGCTCACCAGGGGGCTGTCAGACCCCGGAGGAGACCTCCGCCTTCTCGTCGGAGCCCTCGCCCGCGGCCGCGAGGGCGCGGTTGCGGCGGACGGAGGACCAGAAGGACCAGGCGATCAGGACGACGCCGACGAGACCGGTGATGACCTCGTTGATCTCGTACCGGATGGTGACCATGAGGATCACGGCCAGGGCACCGATGGCGTAGTGGGCGCCGTGCTCGAGGTAGACGTAGTCGTCGAGGGTGCCCTGGCGGACCAGGTACACGGTCAGGGACCGGACGTACATCGCGCCGATGCCGAGGCCGAGCGCCATCAGGACGATGTCGTTGGTGATGGCGAAGGCGCCGATCACACCGTCGAAGGAGAAGGACGCGTCCAGGACCTCGAGGTAGAGGAACATGAAGAACGCCGCCTGGCCGGCCAGGACGACCGGCGAGCGCTTCTTGCCGGTGCGCGCGGCCTCTTCCTCCTCCTCGTGCTCGCGCTCCTCCTGCTCCTCCAGCCGGTCCTCGAAGAAGCCGGAGAGGCCACCGACGATCATGTAGGTGATCAGGCCGGCGATGCCGGCGATCAGGACCGTCTGCGCCTTGTCGACGTGGGCGCCGCCGTGCTGGTGGGCGTGGGTGGCGAAGGTGAAGGCGGTGATGAGCAGGACGATCAGGGCGATGCAGACCGACAGCATGTCGACCTTGCCGAGCTTGGCGAGCGGCCGCTCGATCCAGCGCAGCCACTGGATGTCCCGGTCCTCGAAGATGAAGTCCAGGAAGATCATCAGCAGGAACATGCCACCGAACGCGGCGATCGCCGGGTGGGCGTCGGTGACGAGTTCCTGGTAGCGGTCCTTGTTGTTGAGCGCGAGGTCGACGGCCTCGATCGGGCCCATTTTGGCGGTGATCGCGACGATGACGACGGGGAAGACCAGCCGCATGCCGAAGACCGCGATGAGGACGCCGACGGTGAGGAAGATCTTCTGCCAGAAGGCGCTCATCTTCTTCAGGATTCCGGCGTTGACCACCGCGTTGTCGAACGACAGCGAGATCTCGAGGACGGCGAGGATCGCCACGATGCCGAAGGCGGTCCACCCCCCGTAGAACGCGGCCGCGACCAGGCCGAGCGCGGTGACCGCGAACGACCAGCCGAAGGTTTTCAGAAGCACTGGCTACCCCATCGTGTTGTGGGGGCACCTCCCAGACGATGTCTGGGGGGAGAGTTTCCCCCGCGCCGTACTCGGCTTTGCTAAATGTTGACCACGAGTCTAGAGGGGCACTCCGCCAGAAGGGGCGGCGAGGGGACCTCCGTCACAACGCCGCAGGTCCCCGCCTCGTTCCGTCAGCGCCCCTTGACTCCCTCGAAGATCACGAGGAAGGGAGAGGTGAACCCGGAAGCCTCGACCGGGTTGGC
>Ga0308176_10003220_pt1 | contig 10417 bp, 10 predicted proteins | sample PhyCR2_3_FD_203890 | JGI IMG/M metagenome (GOLD analysis project Ga0308176, IMG submission 203890) | Soil microbial communities from UC Gill Tract Community Farm, Albany, California, United States - DLSLS.C.R2 | ecosystem: Environmental > Terrestrial > Soil > Agricultural land | place: USA... | reverse complement strand
AACGCGGGGGCCGACCACTCCTTCGACGCGGCCGGGGTGGTGCTGGCCGCCGCGGGCCTGGGCGGCGTGACCTACGCCCTGACCGTCGCGCCCGAGCAGCCCGGGGTCGTCTCGATCGGTGCCGGGATCGTGGGGCTCGCCGCCCTTGCGGCGTTCGTCCAGCGCGAGCGCCGTACGCCCCACCCGCTCGTGCCCCCGCGGCTCTTCACGAGCCGGGTCTTCACCGCGGTCAACGTCGTCACGCTCCTGGTCTACGCGGGGTTGTCCGCGGCGCTGCTCTTCGTGGTCCTCTTCCTCCAGGTCGCGGGCGGCTGGTCGGCTCTCGCCGCCGGCGCGGCGACGTTGCCGCTCAGCGCGATGATGCTGCTGCTGGCCAGCCGGTTCGGCGGCCTCGCCACCCGGCACGGACCGCGCCGCTACATGACCGGCGGCACGCTCGTGGCGGCCGCGGGGTTCGTCCTGCTGGCCTTCGCGCCCCGCCATCCCTCCTACGTCCTGCACGTCCTGCCCGGCATGACCCTCGTGGGACTCGGGCTCTCGATGACCGTGGCACCGCTGACCGGCACCGTGCTCGCCGCGGCCCCGGACGAGCTCGCCGGCACCGCCAGCGGCGTCAACAACGCGGTCTCGCGCACCGCAGGGCTCGTCGCCGTCGCCGCGCTACCGCCGCTCGTGGGCCTCGGGGGAGCGGCGTACGCCGACCCGGCCCTGCTCGCCCCCGCGTACCGCGCGGCGATGCTCGTCTCCGCGGGCCTGGTGGCGCTCGGCGCCGTCGTGACGGTGGTCGGCCTCGCCGTCGGCAGGGAGCGCACCGAGCCGAAGTGCGCGGCCCAGCCGCACCTCGACCTCACGGCCCGCTAACCGCCGGGACGCCGCCAGCGCCCGTCCCGGCCCGTCGGCTAACCGCCCGAGACCGTGTCGGAACCGGCCCCGGACTGGTCCAGCAGCTCGAGCACGTGCTGAACCTGCGGGAGCAGACCGTAGCCGTCGCCGGCCCGCAGCACGGGCACCTCGTGGGGCTGGCGCTGGCGCTCGAACTCCTCCAGCGAGACGGGTATGCCGTGCGAGAGCACCTGCTCGCTGGGCGTCAGCTCGCGGATGGCGACCGCGGCCACCCGGTCGGGTCGCTGCTCGGAGAACTCCCCGTAGGTCCGGGGGTCGTGCTGGCCGTCGTCACCGATGAGCACCCAGCGGATCGAGGGGAACTCGTTGGCCAGCCGGTGCAGGCACGAGCGCTTGTGCTCCTGCCCCGAGCGGAACCACCCGGTGTTGGTGGGTCCCCAGTCGGTGAGCAGGAGGGGCCCGGCCGGGTAGCCGTGCCGGCGCAGGAACCGGGTCAGGGTCGGCGCGGTGTTCCAGGCCCCGGTCGACAGGTAGACCATCGGCGCGCCCGGGTGCTCCTCGAGCAGCGCGCGGTACATCGTGGCCATGCCGGGGACCACGTGGCGGGCGTTCTCGTTCTTCACGAACGTGTTCCACGCCGCGATCATGGGCCGCGGCAGCGAGGTCGAGATGACGGTGTCGTCGATGTCGGAGATGAGTCCGACCGTCTCCGAGGACGAGACCACGACCACGGCCGCGCCGACCTCCTCGGCGCCGAGGGCGGACAGCCTCGCCTCGTGCCAGCCGGGCTCCAGGCCGTGGCCCTTGACCCGCACGTCGATGTAGCCGCTGCGGTCGCTGCGGGTGTGGATGGTCTTGGCGCCGATGCCCACCGTGACGGGCACGTCCATGGCCGGGGCGGTGATGAACGCCCGCCAACCCCGGCGCTCGTCCTCGGCGCACCGCAGCTCGGCGGGCGCGGCCGAGGCGTCGGCCGAGGCCTCGACGTCCGGACGCCGGGTGAGGAGCACCCGCCCCATCACGCGCACGAACTCCTCCGACCCGTACCCGGTGTGGGCCACGACCCGTGTGCCCCAACCACGCCCGCGCAGCACGGCGTCGAGCCGTCGGTGCCAGGCGTCCTCGACGATGGAAGCGGCGTGGGGGCGGGCCATGCGACGACCCTACGGCCTCACCCCTGCCGGCACCCTGCCCGAGGCGCGTGACGCCGCGCTCACGGGGTCAGGGACGGGTCAGCACCGTGCGGAACTGGTCGACGAGCCGCTGGCTGGAGGCCCCGAGCCCGTCGAACTCGAAGAGGTGGTCGCCCCGGCTGGCCAGCAGGAGCGGGCGGCCTCCGACGTTGAGGTCGCGGGCGACGGCGAAGTCCTCGACCGCGAGCTCGTGCGCCCGGGCGGAAGCGGCGAAGAGCTCGATCGCCTGGGCGTCGAGGCCCAGGTTGGTCGCCACCCGGCCCAGCACGCCGGGGGCCTCGAGCGGCTGGCCGCACACGAAGAACTCGTGCTGGACCGCGCCGAGGACCGTCGACACCGGCATCTGCTCGGTGGCGAGCAGGGCGATGACCCCGGCCGCGGCGGCCTCGGCGTCGACGACGAGCGAGCCGGACCGCACGGCGGCCAGGAACTGCGGGCCGAAGCAGGCGTCGGTGGCCCCGCGCACCGCATCGACGTCGGCGGCGAACGAGCCGGACCGGCCCGTGGTGTCGTGCCCCGACTGGACGATCTCCACGTCGACGAGGCTGCACGCCGCACTCAGCACCGCGCTGACCGACGGCAGGTAGGCGTAGGCCCAGGGGTCGTAGACATCCATGATGTAGACCAGCAGGGTGCTGGCATCGACCATCCCGGGACCCGGGAGGACCCGTCCGTCGTGCAGGCGCTCCTCGGGCCGGCCGAGGGCGGCCCGGCCGACGCGGCCGGGGATGTCACAGCGCATCGAGGCCATGACGTGCTGGGCAGTGGGTCGTACTGCTCCGTACTCGCAGGAGCGGTGTGGACCTCGCATCTGCACCTCCAGGGCACTAAAAAAGCAACCGGATGGCCGATCGGCCAAACCCGGTTGCTTCAGGTGCCCCCCACACTAGCTCACATCGCCGCAGATCGGGTAGAGCGGACCTGGTAGACCAGCTGGCTGGCGAGGACGCGCAGCTTGAGGTTCTGTTCCTGGGACTGGCGCCGCAGCAGCTCGAACGCCACCATCTCGTCGATGGAGTGACGCTCCATGAGGATGCCCTTGGCCTGCTCGATGACGGCGCGGCTGGCCATCGCCTGCTCCATCTGGCCGGCCACGGCGCGCGCACCCGCGAGGGTGACCGCGGCGGCCAGGGCGTCCGCCGCGCGGGCCGCGGCCATCCGTGCCAGGCGCAGCTCGGTGCGGTCGAAGGCGTGCCGGGCGTTGCCGTAGAGGTTGAGCGCGCCATAGCGGCGGTCGGCCGAGATCAGCGGCAGGGCCAGCAGGGTCTGCACGTCGCCCGGCTCGCACCCCTGCATGAAGGCCGGCCACCGCTCCTCGCCACCGGAGAAGTCCACGAGGTTCTCCCGGCCGTTGCGGAAGGCGTCGAGGCACGGCCCGTCGCCCACGGCGTACTGCACCGCGTCGATCTCCAGCGTGGCGGCGGTGGTGTAGGCGGCGGTCCGCGGGCGGTCCTCCATCACCACGGTGACGCCCACCGAGTCGCAGCCGTCGATGTTGGCGTTGACGGCCTGCACCAGGCGCTCGAGGAAGGGCGTGAGGTCCTCGACGCCGTCGAGGGTGCCCGACAGCTCGTGCATGAGCTGCTCGGCCGCGTCGAGGTCGCGCGTGCCGGCTCTGTCGTGCAGCTCGGCAGCGGCTGCGACGTCGTCGTTGCTGGGCACGACGGTGTTGGTGGTGGCCTGGTCGACCATGGTTCTCCTCCGCGGGGATCGAGCTGCTCGCCTCCCCACGGTACCCGCAGGTCAGGGTGTGTTCAGGGCCAGATGGCCCCAACCCACTCAGGATGGTCGACGAACGGGTTGCGATTGTGCTGCCAGGTGGCGTAGATGACCTCGTTCCTCCGCTTCTCGAACGCGTCCGGCGGGTCACCCGCGCTCCACGCCTTGAGCACCGACAGCCGGCCGATGTAGGGAGCGGTGCCGTTGGCGACGCTGTCGTTCGGCTCGAGGTTCGGCCAGCCGTCGTCGCCCTCGTAGCGGATGGCCATGTAGAAGATCATCCGGGCCACGTCGCCCTTGACCGCGTCGCGCGGCTGGAACGAGTCGCCGTCGCTCAGGCACCCGGTGCACTGGGCGACGGACGACCCACCGTTGTCGAAGTCGAGGTTGCCGCGGGTGCTGTTGACCGTCACGTCCTCGGGCCGCAGGTGGTGGACGTCGGTGCCGGGGCCGTTCGCCGTGCCGAAGTCGCCGTGGCTCTTGGCCCAGACGTGCTCGCGGTTCCACTGGTCGACGCCGCCGCCGTTGTCGGACTTGGCGATCGAGCGGCCCGAGTAGATCTCGATGACGTTGTTGCTGTTGTTCGGGTCCTGGTCGGTGTCCTTGAGCGCCTCCCAGACCTGGTCGTAGGTGAGCACCGTCTGGTTCTTGATGATGCCGTGCAGCGAGCTGCGGAGCGCACTGCCGCTCTTGCCGATCGCGGCGGCGTAGTAGGTGCTGTCGTAGGGGCCGGTGGCCGGGCCGGTCGGGCTGGGCGAGGTGGTCGTGCTCGTGGGCGAGGTCGTCGAGGTCGTCGGGTTCGGCGTCGGGCCCACCGCGCTGATCGCGGTCGGCGACTTGAGCCCGGCGTGCGAGAAGTAGGCGGTCAGCGTGCCCGTGACGTCGACCTGCTTGCCGAGGTTGGCGGGGTGCGTGCGCAGCCCCCACGTCGCGCGCCACTGCGAGGTGAGCTGGACGTAGACCATCTTCGACGTGCTGGTCTCGGAGGCGGTGTCGGCGAGCGCGATCGCCAGGTCGTCGGTGAAGCCGCTGCGGTTCACCGTGGTCGTCGCGACCGGCTCGCCGACGATGTAGCCGCGCACCGTCTGCACGCTGTTGTTCTGGGTGGCGATCGCCTGCGCGACGGTCAACGGGGTTGCCGCGGTGGCCGTGCGTGCCGTCGCCGCGACGAAGGCGAGGAGCAGGAGGACGGCGACGCCTGCGAGCCGTGGACGCACGCGGAGGGTGAGCTGCTGTGGCATGGGGGCAACATGGCAGCACCACGGCATGCGCCGGGCGAACGACCGGTATGGGCGTGGGCCCGGCTTGGCAAAGATCCCGTATCGCGCGAGCCCCCTTCCGGGGCGGCGTCGGCGAGGATGGCCCGGTGACCGACGACCGCGCCGACCGGGTCTTCCGCAAGGGCAGCGCCTCCGCGCCCGACGGCTACTTCCGTTGGGAGGCCAGCGGGCTCGTCTGGCTGGCCGCGGCCCCCGGCGGTGCACCGGTCGTCGAGGTGGTGGCGGTGGAGGACGACCACCTCGACCTGCGACGGCTGTCCTTCGTCAACCCCGACCCGGCGATGGCGGAGGCGTTCGGCGCCGGGCTGGCACGGACCCACGACGCCGGCGCGGCTGCATTCGGGAGCGCCCCGGACGGCTGGGAGGGCGACGGCTACCTCGGCCCGGCGACCTCCCTGCTACCCCTCGAGCTGCGGCCCACGGCGTCGTGGGGCGAGTTCTTCGCCGAGCAGCGCATCCTTGCCACGCTTGCCCTCGGCCACGACCGCGGGCTGTGGCACCGGGCGGACGTGGCCGTCTTCGAGAGCGTGGCGCGACGGCTGGCGGGTGGGAGGTTCGACGACGGCGCACCGCCCGCCCGCATCCACGGCGACCTGTGGTCGGGCAACATCGCCTGGACCGCCGGCGGTGGCGTCCTCATCGACCCGGCGGCCCACGGCGGCCACCGGGAGACCGACCTGGCGATGCTGGCGCTGTTCGGCTGCCCGCACTGGGACTTCGTCATCGGCGGCTACCTGTCCCAGCACCGGCTGGACGCCGAGTGGCCGCAGCGCGTGGCCCTGCACCAGCTGCACCCGCTCATGGTGCACGCGGTCCTGTTCGGCGGGGACTACGCCCATCGCGCCGTCGAGCTCGCGCGCCGCTACCGCTGAGGCGGCCGGGGACCGCGGTTCAGCGGAGCAGGCCGCGGGCGTAGGCCGCCTGGCCGACGTGCTGCTGGTCATCGTTGACGACGCTCACCAGGCGGGCGCCGAGGGTGACCGGCGGGTCCCAGCGGCGGTCGACGACCCGGTCGAGGTCCTCGGGAGCAAGGCCCTCGACGTACCGCAGGGTCTGCTGGTGCACCGCGTCGAGGTAGCCGAGGAGCTGGTCGGCCTCGACACCGCGCACCTGGCCGACCTCCTCGACGGAGTGGCCGTAACCGGTGTCGGCCGCCTCGAAGGGCAGACCGAGGCGCTCGTGCCACGCACCGGCCGTCCACACCTGCTCCAGCCCCGCGGCGTCGGCGACGTGGTCGTCCTGCACCCGCGTCAGGTGCCACACGATCCAGCCGACGGTGTTGGCACCCTCGACCGGGCGCTGGGCGAGCTGGGCGGCGTCGAGGCCGTCGACGACGCCCTCGACGCCCTCCCGGATCCGGGTGAAAGCGTCGGTCAGCAGCTCGGCAGGAGTCATGCCCTCGATGGTAGGTCGGCCGGCGACTCCCCGCTCAGGGGCAGCGGGGCAGGACGCTGGTCAGTCGAAGCGCAGCGGCTCCGTGCGCTTCGGCATGACGAGCACCGCGAGCACCATGGCCACGGCGAGGACGACCACCGCGAGGAAGACCTGGTGGGTGGCGCCGGTCAGGGCGTCGCGGACGAAGTTGCGCACCGTGGTGCTCACACCGGTGCCACCACCGAGCACGACGGCCGCGTCGTCAGCGGTCTTGGGCAGCTTGCCCGTCGCGCCGGCGGGGGGCGTCGCGAAGTCCCGGGCGAGGGTCGCGTTGGCGATGGCCCCGAACACCGCGACACCGATGGCGCTGCCGACCGAGCGGGCGAAGAGGTTGGTGGCCGTGACGACCCCGCGGCGGTCCCAGTCGACCGAGGACTGCACCGCGACGAGGGTCGGCACCGACGCGTACCCGAGGCCCACCCCGACGAGGAACGTGTAGGCGGCGATGGTCCACAGGCTCGTCCGGCCGTCGACGAGCAGGAGCAGGGCGCTGCCCAGCACGACGAACGCCACGCCGAGGATCGAGGTGTTGCGGAACCCGAAGCGCATGTAGATCCGCCCGGCCGAGGCGGCGGCGATGGGCCAGCCGATGGTCATGGCCCCGAGGGCCAGACCTGACAGCAGCGCACCGAACCCGAGGACGCCCTGGGCGAAGGTGGGGACGTAGGAGGTCAGGCCGATCAGCACGGCGCCGATGACCAGGGACGCGGCGTTGGCGCCGACGAGCACACGGCGGGTGAACACCCACAGCGGGAGGATCGGCTCGGCGGCCCGCTTCTCGACCACGAGGAAGGCGGCGAGCAGCACCACGCTCGTCACGACGATCCCGATGCCGGTGGCCGACAGCCAGCCCCAGGAGCGCCCGCCCTCGAGCAGGGCGAGGATGAGCAGCGAGACGCCGGAGGCGAGCAGGATGGCGCCGGCGTAGTCGATGCGGTGCCTCGTGCGCTCGATGCGCTCGTGGAACCCGCGCAGCAGCATGACCGTGGCGATCGCCCCGATGGGCAGGTTGACGAAGAAGATCCAGCGCCACGACACGTACTCGGAGAAGACGCCACCCAGCGTGGGACCCACGATCGAGGCGATGCCCCACACGCTGGCGATGAAGCCCTGGACGCGGGCGCGCTCCTCCACCGAGTAGATGTCGCCGATGATCGTGATCGACATCGGCATCACCGCTCCCGCGCCGAGGCCCTGCACCACGCGCGAGGCGATCAGCAGCGGCATGGTCCACGCCACCCCGCACAGCACCGACCCGAGGAGGAACAGGGCGATGCCCACCAGCATCACCGGCTTGCGGCCGAGGCTGTCGGCGAGCTTGCCGTAGATCGGCACGGAGACCGCCTGGGCGAGCAGGTAGATCGAGAACAGCCACGGGAACTGCGAGAAGCCACCGAGGTCGCTGACCACCGCGGGGACGGCGGCCGCGAGGATCGTCGCGTCGATGGCCACGAGGGCGGTGCAGAGCATGACGGCGAGCAGCACTGGGCCGCGTTCGCTGCGCAGGCCGACCGCGCTCCTGGTGCTGGTGTCTTGGGTCACGTCAAGCGGCAACTCCCCGGGAGAGGTGCCGTATTCCGCGGCCTTGCCCGACGGAGCAGCCGGGGCGCAGACTCGGACCTCAAGCGCACTTGAGATATGGGCACCAGAGAGGGATGACATCGTGGAGCCGACCGACGTCCTGACGGTCTCGGAGGTGGCGCACCGCAGCGGCTTCGCGCCGTCGGCGCTGCGCTACTACGAGGCGCAGGGGCTCATCGAGGCGTCACGGACCGCCGGGGGACAGCGGCGCTACGCCCGCAGCGTGCTGCGCCGGCTCGCCTTCATCCGCGCGGCGAGCAACGTCGGCCTCGCGCTGGAGGAGGTGCGCGCCGAGCTGGCCCGGCTGCCGGCGGGGCGCACCCCCACCAAGTCGGACTGGCACCGCATCTCGGTGGACTGGCGCGCCCGGCTCGATGAGCAGGTCGCCGCCCTCGAGGCGCTGCGCGACAAGCTGGACTCGTGCATCGGCTGCGGGTGCCTGTCGCTCAAGCAGTGCGGCATCTCCAACCCCGCCGACAAGGCGGCCGACTCCGAGGACGCACCGGGCGCGGCATACCTGCCCGGCCTGCTGCGCCGCCAGACGCACAGACAGCCGGCGCACTGACCCGGCGGACGGCCGTCGCCCTTCGACGTGCAGCCAGCGCTCGCTAACGAGCCTGCCCGGACCTGCTGAGCCGGCGACGCGGAGCTGCAGTGGCGGTGGCGGTTGCGGTGGCGGCGGGTGCCTCGGGAGCCGCCGCGGCGGCAGCCGCGGACAGGCGCGCAACGCGGGCCTTGGTGTCACGGATGGTCGTGGCGAGCAGGGCGACGAGGCGGTCCACCGCGTCGTCGACGCAGGCGACCGCAACACCCTCCACGGCGTAGGCGACCACGTGCGGCGCCGTCTGCCGACGGAACACCCGCTCGCTCACCCGCGCGTCACGGGAGTAGCGCAGGGCCCAGGCGTGCGCCTCGGGCGCTTGCGCGAAGGCTTCGTCGCAACGCCGCAGCAGGTCGTCGTGCGGGCCGGGCAGGCTGCTGGCGAGGTGGCGGCAGGTGAGCAGGCCGACGGCCATGACGTTCTGGCGAGCCACCGGGGCCACGGGCAGGGCCGCCGCCGCCGCGTGCACCGCGATGGCGACGTCGATCTCGAGGTCGTCGCCCGTGAGCCCGACGACGTCGGGGATCAGGCCGACGATGCGGGGCCGGTCGACGTCGGTCAGCGAGTCGTTCACGAGCCGGGCCATCGTGGCCAGCAGCGGATGGGTGCACGACGGGTGGTCGCTCCACCGCTCTCCGGCCAGGAACGAGGCCATCTCCATGAAGCACGCGCCCTTGCGCGGGTTCCGGTGCTTGCCGGCCGACAGCACCGGGACGACATCGGGAAGGGGGACCACCTGTTGACCCTGACCGAACCTCATGGCGCCTCCAAGGGCGACGTACCCCGCGGGCCCACCCCGCGGGTCCTTTCCACTATGCGCCTCGCATCCCCCGCCGCGCCAGTGGTGCGCGGCCCTCGCTCCAGACCCCGGCCCCGAGCGGCCGCGGCACCCACTGACAGCGGCTCGAGACACCCACCCGCAGAGGCTCGAGACATCCGCCGGGAGGGACTCGCAGCGCCAACCGGGGACAAACGGAGGCGTCCGCGCGGCAGCGCTCCACCGCGTGGTGGAGAACGCGTGCCCGCTGCTGGCCGATGTGTTCCGCTGTCGCGCTGCCGACCATTGGACGAGTCGGGGAGGCCCCCGCCAGACGCCGCGCCAGACACGCCGGCAGGGGCCGCCCGACACCAGTACCGAACCGGAGCGGGACCTCACCCCACGCCGGCTCGGTCCCGACGAAGGCAGCACCGCAGGGTGGAGAGAGATCAGGACATGACCGTCATCGAACGCATCTACGACAACGCCTGGTACGTCGCGCACGCGGCCCCGGGGATGCGCGAGCAGCTCGCCGCCGACGTCACGCGGACCTGGATGGCCTGCGAGGCCGCTCGTGAGGACGCGGGTCGGGCACGGACCGTCGCCGGGTTGTCGGCGGCCCGGTCGGCGCTGGCCCTGTCCTTCGGCAACGTGACCCAGGCGCAGTACGACCGGGCCCGGGCGAGGGCCGCCGAGGCCGCCCGGTGCACCGACATCGTCGACGGGCACGCGTTCGGCATCCGCCGCGACCTCGGCCAGAACGGCGCCATGACCGTCGACATCACCTCCTGCACCCTCCTGCGGCGAGCCACCCTCTCGGTGGGCGCCAAGGGTGAGGAGTGGACGGCCGACCTCTACGACCCGCAGTCACGGGTCGAGCGCTTCACGACCACGCTGGGCAGCGACCCCTGGGAGGCGGTCCACCGGGCCTGCGCGTGGATCACGACCGGGGTGTTCCCAGCCCGGGCCTGAGGGCTTCCGAGGCACGAGTGCAGGGAGCCACCCGCCC
>Ga0308176_10003219_pt1 | contig 10419 bp, 10 predicted proteins | sample PhyCR2_3_FD_203890 | JGI IMG/M metagenome (GOLD analysis project Ga0308176, IMG submission 203890) | Soil microbial communities from UC Gill Tract Community Farm, Albany, California, United States - DLSLS.C.R2 | ecosystem: Environmental > Terrestrial > Soil > Agricultural land | place: USA... | reverse complement strand
GGACGGCAATAATGTCGGCGGCACAAATCCTATTTCCTTAAGGCGGCAGATCGGGTACGTTATCCAGGAATTCGGGCTAATGCCGCACTGGACGGTGGAAGAGAACATTACGCTTACCTTGCGGCTATTGAATCGGCCCGCTGCGGAGTGCGAGACGCGCGCGAAAGAACTGCTCGAACAGGTCGGTCTTCCTCCGGATCAGTTTCGCCATCGACGTCCCCATCAACTCTCCGGCGGGCAGCGGCAGCGAGTGGCCGTTGCCAGAGCCCTCGCGGCACACCCGCCGTTGCTGTTGTTCGATGAGCCATTCGGAGCCCTTGATCCTGTTACACGCCACGAAATGCAACAGCAGTTTCTAGAACTACGAGCTAATTACAATTTCGCGTCGGTATTTGTGACCCACGACGTTGTGGAGGCCCTGACGCTCGGTACGAGAATCGCGGTGTTACATGCAGGCCGGCTCGAGGTCGTCACTACGCCCGACGCTTTCTTGCACGTCGAAACTCCGACCGCTCTCTCGTTCCTCCAAACCTTGCCCCCGCAGCTCTTAGCGGATCGCGGCAAGTGGCAAACTTAGCTTTGGATCCGATCGTCCTCAAAGCGCTCGCTCATGACGTGGGGGAGTTGACGCTGGAACATATCGTCCTGGTTGCTGCCTCCTCCAGTGCCGCAATCGTGATTGCCGTTTTTCTCGGCGTCATCGGCACGCGTCGAGCGGGCATCCGGCGCGTGTCGCTGGCGGTTGCAAGCGTACTGCAGACCGTACCCAGCCTGGCGCTCTTCGGATTTCTCCTGCCGGTGCCGCTCATCGGAGGTATCGGCAAACACACCGCGATTCTCTGCCTCATCCTGTACTCCTTGCTTCCGATCTTGCGGAACACGATCGTGGGAATCTCGAGCGTAGACTCACCTGTCCGGGAGGCTGCCGTGGCTATGGGCATGACGGACATGCAATTGCTTCGGATGGTGGAACTGCCTCTGGCAGCACCGACCATTATTGCTGGTATCCGCGTTGCTCTCGTAACAAACATCGGGACAGCTGTGATCGCTGCCGTTATTGGAGGGGGCGGTTTGGGAGTTCTAATTTTCCGCGGGGTTGCTTCGGTGGACACGCTGCAAATCCTGGCGGGCGCGCTACCGGCTGCGGCCCTCGCCCTTTTAGCCGATGCCGGCATGGGATTGCTGGAGCGCAGAATCAATCGGACATGAAGCACTTTTTACTTCTATTGATTTCGCTGGCCAGCATCACGTCGTGCTCGCGCACAAACGCCATCGTAGTGGGTTCGAAAAACTTCACGGAGCAGCTGATCCTCGGCGAGATTGCGGCGCAGCAGATCGAACGCAAGCTCCACCTCACCGTGGAGCGTAAACTCAATCTGGGAGGTACACTGCTAGCCCATGAAGCTCTGGTGAAGGGCGACATCGATCTGTATCCCGAGTACACCGGAACGGCAAACAGTGTTGTTCTGAAGGGGAAAACGCCGTCAGATACAGCTCGCGCGTACATGGAAGTGAAGGACGCTTATTTCAGCCGATTTCACCTGGTCTGGCTGCCCCCTTTGGGATTCAATGACACGTTCGCTATGGTGGCCAGAGCCGCCGACGTCCATAAGCTCAGTTCACCGAAGCTCTCTGCTGCGGAATCGAGGTCCTGGCGCTTGGGTGTGGGTTATGAATTTCTGACCCGGCCGGATGGTCTTCGTAAACTCGATGAGACCTATCATTTACGCTGGGAAGGAACGCCCAAGAGCATGGATCTTGGCTTGCTCTACCGCGCTTTGAAGTCTCACAACGTTGATATGGCCGCCGCGAATTCGACTGATGCGTCTCTTACCGATCCCACTTTTACAGTGCTTGAAGATGATCGAAACGCCTTTCCTCCCTACAATGCATGCTTTGTGTTGCGAAAGAACCTGATTGACCAAAGGCCGGACGTAGAGATGGCGTTGACCATGCTCTCCAATCACATCAACGCGGAGACCATGCGCGGATTGAACCGGCGGGTGGAAGTGGATCACCAGCCTGTGCAAACGGTGGTGAGAGACTTTCTTCAGACCCAGCCATGAGTGCCGGTCAGCCATTCACTATTCGATGATCAATAAGCTCGTTCTTGAAAATTTAAAACACCGATGGGTGCGCACGTTTTTGTGCGCACTCGTGGTCGGCGTTCAGGTAATGTCGATCCTTACCCTGATAGGCCTCAGCCGGGGCTTGCTGGAGGATTCTGCGCAGCGCGCCAAAGGCACAGGGGCGGATATCTGGTTGAAAGCCGGCGCCTCGTTTTCGATATCGGCGGCGCAGGTAAACGAAAAATTTGTTCCGTTCATTCGTAAACAGCCGCATGTCACCAAAGCTGTCGGCGTGCTGATTGTGCCACTCGGTGGAGCCGAAATTCTGACGACTTTGAACGGGGTTGACATTGCTGAGTTTCACGCCCTTAATGGCGGGTTTCGTATGCTTCAGGGCAGGGAACCAACGGAACCGAATGACCTGATTGTTGACGAATACTATGCGCAGCAGCATAAGTTGCACGTGGGTCAGCCGGTCGAATTATTAAAGCACCAGTGGAACCTGAGTGGAATCATGCAGGGTGGCACGCTAGGCCGACTGGTGGTTCCTCTGCGAACGCTGCAACTGCTTACTGGTAATGCCGAGCCTGCGCGCATCTCCCAGATCCTCGTCAAACTCGATGATCCTAACCGGACAAACGACGAAGTCAAGATTCTGAATAATCTGCTCGAAGGAAATCTGACCGCTATCTCATATCGGGACTTCATTGGACAGTTCAGCATCAGCAATATCCCGCAACTCCAGGCCTTCATTGGCGTGATGACTGGGATGGCTGTGGTTGTGGGATTTCTGGTCGTTTTCCTCGCGATGTATACGGCCGTGCTCGAGCGTACTCGTGAAATCGGCATCCTGAAAGCATTGGGAGCGAAGCCACGCGTCATCGTCGACATCCTGGTTCGCGAGGCTATTGTGCTGGCGTTGGCCGGATGCCTGATCGGTATTGTGCTTGCGTTCGGTGCAAAGTCTCTGATTATGCAACTCGTGCCAGCTTCTCTGCAGGTGGTCACCGTTCCTGACTGGTGGCCGATTGCCGGCGCGATAGCGCTGGGTGGCGCGCTACTAGGAGCAATTTATCCCGGTTTGAAGGCGGCCCGGCAGGACGCGATCGAGGCGCTTGCGTATGAGTAAGAACGGACTGCGAGACCCGGAGATGGACCGGCTTATTATCAGGGTCCGTGACCTGCGCAAGACGTATCGGGTTGGCGACATCGATGTCCACGCACTACGCGGAGTGAATCTGGAGGTCGGGCGCGGCGAGTTTCTGGCTGTGATTGGGCCTTCCGGTTCCGGTAAATCAACTCTGTTCCACATCCTCGGGGGCCTTGCGCCGCCTACGGCTGGAGAGGTGAACATAGACGGCGTCGACCTGCTTGGGCTGGCGGAGAACGAGCGCACGGAGATGCGGAAGCGGAAAGTCGGGTTCGTGTTCCAGAAGTACAACCTGCTTCCCACGCTCACCGCCCGTGACAACATCGCCATTGCCCAATCACTCGCCGGGATTACGGAGCAACCGGAAGATTTCGGTGAAACCCTGAAAACCATGGGAATTTATAACCGGTTGGATCACAAGCCGCGCGCACTCTCCGGTGGTGAGCAGCAGCGCGTCGCGATCGCAAGAGCCCTGGTGAATCAGCCCGCGATCCTGCTGGCCGATGAACCGACGGGAAATCTCGATACCGCGAACTCCGATGCGGTGCTCGGGATTCTTCGCCAATTGAACAAAGCCAAAGGCCAGACGATCCTGATGATCACGCATAATCCGGAAGCGGCGGCGTTCGCCGATAGGACTGTGACCATGCGAGATGGCCGCATCGAGCACGCCTGAACCGTCGGGCCCTTGTATGATTGTGCAAGCCAACTCGTTCGTCTCGGTCGACGAATACCTCGAGCGCGAGGCGAACGCTGTTGTCTCATGCGGGCAAGAGCAATCAGAGAAGAACACTCTGTTAAATCCAGTTCTGATCGTGGAAGTCCTTTCGGAGGGGACCGAGAATTACGATCGCGGGCAGAAATTCGAACTATACCGGCAGATTGACTCTTTCCGCGAGTACCTGGTGATTGCGCAGCATCGAGTGTACGTTGAGCATCACCGGCGCGACGAAAGCATCCAAACGCAATGGACGATGCATGTGTTTACGGGCCGCGATGACGTTACTCCGCTGAGTGCTGTTCCGGCACAGTTGCGGATCGCAGACATCTACCACAAGGTCGCTGTCGGGGCTTAATCGAGAGCTTCGGGCTTACTCTCCGCGGTCTCTCCGACTGCCTTCTTTTCCCAATATTTCCGGACCCACGCCTCCCAGCTTTTGCCCGCCGCGGGGTCGCGGTCGCTGAAGCGCAGGGCGGCAATATCCGAGTAGGCGATATTTAAGCGGGGGCTACCATCCGACGGAAGAATGCGGGCGAGCGAATTCGCGAGCGTGTTGGCGCTACGGCGGTCATAAAGATACCCCTCCACCATCGTGCCATTTTTGCGAGTGATCTTTACGTCGCCGCGGTAGTCAAAGGCCTTCTCGAGCGCGGTCCGCACTTCTTCTTCGGTCGCAAGCTCGGGAACCCAACCCTGTAGCTGCTCGTGTACGAAGCCCGGTGCAACTTCCAGTTCATCCGGATTCAGCGCACGATTTGGCTCGTGTTCTGTCAAAGCTGCGTTTCTCCCGGCGACTGAATCTGAACCAGAGGATTGTAGGAGTGCGTGGGCTTGGCCGGTTCGTTCAGGAGCGCTTTGGCGTAGGAATCGCGATAAGTGCCCAAGAGGGTCGCGCGTGTCATTGCCAGGAAGCCGCGAAGCGTGTTGAAGCCGTAGTGAACAGAGGATGCTTCATAGCCGCTGTGCACCATACAGTTCGCGCATTTCGGATTACCCGATTCCGTGCCGTAATTGCTCCACTCGGTCTCGCGTATCAACTCATCAAAGGAATCCGCGTAGCCGTCCTGCAGAAGGTAGCAGGGCTTTTGCCAACCAAAAACGTTATAGGTCGGCATGCCCCACGGCGTGCAGGCGAAGTCGCGCCGCCCCATCAGGAACTCCGCAAACAACGGCGACATGTTGAACTTCCAATTCGGCTTGCGATTCGACAGGATCGCCCGGAATAGCCGGCGGGTTCGCGCCCGGCCCAAAAAGTGTTGTTGATCGGGCGCCTTGTCGTACGAATAGCCGGGCGAGAGCATCATGCCTTCGACACCGATCTCCATCATTTCGTCGAAGAATCGCCGGACGCTGTTGGGATCGGCGCCATCAAAGAGCGTCGTATTCGTGGTGACGCGGAATCCGGCCGCCAGTGCTGCCTTGATACCTTCCACCGCGATGTCATAGCCGCCTTCGCGGCAAACGGAGAAGTCATGGTGCTCGCGCTCGCCGTCCACGTGAATAGAAAAGCTGAGGTACTTGCTGGGCTTAAAGAGGTGCAGCTTTTCCTTCAACAGCAGCGCATTCGTACAGAGATAGATGTACTTCTTGCGCGCGACCAGCCCCTCTACGATCTCCTGGATCTGCGGGTGCATGAGCGGCTCGCCGCCGGGAATCGAAACGGCTGGCGCACCACATTCATCGACCGCACGGAAGCATTCCTCGGGCGTCAGTTGGCGCTTCAAAACGTGGGCCGGGTACTGGATTTTGCCGCATCCGGCGCACGCAAGGTTGCACCGGAAGAGAGGCTCGAGCATAAGCACCAGCGGATATCGCTTCCGTCCAGCCAGTCTTTGCTTGAGGACGTAGGACGCCACCGTCCACATCTGGGATACAGGCACACTCATAGGGTTAGGGCTGAAGCCAAAGGAAACGCAGAACGTCTAATTTGCTCTATCTCAATGATACCGAACAGCTTGACGCCGGTCTATACGCTATTGCTGCTGTTGCTGGATCATCATGAGTTCAGCTTCATTGGTCCTTCTCGAGAAAGCGTGAGCCTCCAACCGGGCGTGTGTTGCTCCTTCGGCTGACCGGTCGCTGTGCCAGGCTCCATGATGCAGATAGCGGCAAGGAGTTCGAGCTCCCCGAACAAGCGCAACCATGATGTGTGCGAAGTCCTGCCGACTCCCTGCCTTTTCTCAAGAGCCTCGTCGATCGGCAGGCGGCGTTGTGCTCTGCTTTACGTAGTCAAACGCACGATACGGCTGAGTATTGAGAGTTTGCAGCAGGATGAGCGGATCCCGGTTTCCTCTTTCCGCTGCGTCGGTTGAGTCGGATAAGAAGGTGAGCGGGTCAAGAAAATCGTCGTCTACGCGCCTGTAGATCACGTCGTTACGCTGCAGTTCTGACGTTATCCGCATGTAGACCACCAGATCGCGAATGTCGCATAGAACATCCTTCGGAATTGCACGCCTGGCGAACTTCTCAGTCGTAACGCATGAAGTTAGCGACGTCCATTCCTAGTGTGCGGCCATCTGACGGGTTTCGTTCGGGCGTGGTCTGCGCATGATGAACGGCAGCGGGACGAGGAAGACGATGACCATCGACATGGTCCAGAAGCTGTTCTTAAAGCTGAGCGCTGCCGCCTGACTCTGGACGATGCGGTAGGCCATGGCGGTCGCCTTATGCGTGGCCGTCACGGGGTCGAATCCTTGGGACTGGAACATACCCTTGAATCCCGAGAGCATGGCCTGGAAGTTGAAATCTCCATGGCCGGTATGAGCAACAAAGGTGTTCTGGTGCGTTTGATTCTGCCGCGCGAGGAACGTGCTGAGCAAAGAGGTGCCGATACTTCCACCCAAGTTGCGCGAGAAGTTTGACAGTCCAGACACCTGGTTGTTCTTTTCCCGCGGTACTCCAATGTAATTGAGCGTGCTGATCGGGATGAAGATGAAGGGCATCGGCAGTACCTGGATGACGCGCAGCAGCACAATCGTCTTGAAGTCGATTCCCGGATAGATGACGGTCATGAGGTGGAGCGTGGATGCCATGCCAAGGAACCCTAACGAGACCAGTAGGCGTGGATCTACTCCGGCCTTCGACGTCACCATCCCGGCGATCGGCATCATCACCATAAGCGCCAGTCCGCCCGGTGACAATGCCATGCCAGCGCGCTCCGCCGTGTAGCCCATACTCGTCTGCAGAAACTGCGGGATCAGAACTGTCGTGCCGAACAGAACAAGACCGAGAACAAACGAAAAGAATACGGCCGTTCCGAAGTTCCTATTCTTTAGCAGTCGCACGTCAACGATTGGATTGTCGTGATACCACTCCCACAAAAAGAAGGCGACCAGAACGGGAACGCCGATGCTGAACATGGTCGTTATCAGAGGCGAGCTGAACCAGTCTTCCTGCTGCCCCTTATCCAGCACGAACTGGAAGCATGCAACTCCGATGACGATCAGAGCAAGACCTATGTAGTCGATACGGATACCGGATCGCTTCTCCTCCTTCAGCCAGGGCGGATCCTCGACAACGTTGTGAGTCATGAAAAGAGAAAGGAGGCCAACAGGCAGATTGATGAAAAAGATCCAATGCCAGCTGTAGTTATCGGTGATCCAGCCGCCCAGAGTAGGTCCGATCGCGGGCGCCGCTACTACCGCCATACCGTACATCGCGAACGCCATGCCGCGTTTCTCGACCGAAAACGTGTCGGCGAGGATGGCCTGTTCTGAAGGTTGCAGGCCGCCTCCGCCCACGCCTTGGAGAACCCGGAACAGAATAAGAAGCGGCAGGCTCGGAGCAAGACCACAGAGAACGGAAGACGCTGTGAATAACACGACGCAGAGCATGTAAAAACGCTTCCGTCCAATGACCGTTGAGAGCCAGCCCGAAATTGGCAGAACGATGGCACTCGACACGAGATAGCTGGTCAAGACCCAGGTCGCCTCTTCGTAGCTCGCGCCCAGTGATCCCGCGATGTGTGGGAGGGCCACGTTCGCAATGGAGGAATCGAGCACCTCCATAAAAGTCGCCAGTGTGACCGTAATGGCAACCAGCCAGGGATTATGGGAGGGCTTCCAATCCCGGTGTGAGGGAGGAGGAGGCACGCTACCCTCCTACTCGTACATCCGGTTCAACCGACATGCCAGGCCGTAATAGATCGAGCCCTGCCTGATTCGGCTTGAAGCGGATTCGTACAGGAATCCGCTGGACGACTTTCACATAGTTGCCGGTGGCATTCTCGGGGGGCAGAACGCTTGCGACCGAACCTGTCGATCCGCCGATGGTTTCAACGTACCCCTCCAAGTCTTTCCTCAGGGCGTCCACATGGATCGATGCCGTTTGATTCGGGCGGATGCTGCGGAGCTGCGTTTCCTTGAAATTCGCTGTTACCCAGAGATCGCCGATTTGTGCGATCTGCATCAATTGCTGGCCCGCCGAGATATGGGACCCGACCTCCGCCGAACGCTTTAACACGATGCCAGAAACCGGCGAAGTGATCTTCGCGTAGCTAAGTTTCAGCCGAGCCGCCTCCACCTGTGCTTCCGCGCTCTTCGCGCTCGCCACGTTCGATCGCACGTTCGCGCGCCGGATTGCGAGCTGCGCGGGAGCCGTACGCCGATATTGGTCGAGTTTGGTTTCTGATTGCGCAAGTTGCGCCTTCCGTTGGTCCACGGTTTGAACAGCGGCTTCCAGGCTCGCCTGGGCGGATCGCACACTGGCGGCCTGAGACTTCGCTGCGGCCACAATCTGGTCGTATTCCTGTTGGGAGACTTCCTCTTTCGCGATAAGCAGACGGTAGCGCGCCAGGTCTGCTTGCGCACGGGCGTTGTTGGCGTCCGCTTCGCTCAGCTTGGCGGCCGACGCTTCCCCATCCCGTTCTGCGACGGCGAGCGCTGCTTTTGCGGTGGCAACCTCGGCCTCGGCGCCCGAGATGCTGGTGACATTTGTGACTTCGGTGATCGGGAGGTTCGGGCGTTCGGCAATCACCATGCTTTCGGCTTGGGACAGTTGGGCTAATGCCTGATCGAGGTTGACTTTCAGATCGCGCGCGTCAAGGTCAAGGAGTGGCGCACCTGCCTGGACGAACTGGTTGTCATCCACGTGCACCGCCGTGATTGTGCCCTCGACCCGGGACGTAACCGGATTCAGATGCGCGTCCACTTGGGCGTCATCCGTCGATTCGAACTGCGAGCTATGAAGCCAATACAAGAACCCGGCGACACCCGCTACGAGCAGAACGCCAAAGAAAATCGTGAATGCCCGGCGCCGCCCGGCTCTGTTGGAAGTTGCGTTCGACTTCGGAGGGGCCGTATCTGCGGTTCGCGCCTGAGTTTCCGGACTTGTCTGTTTCTCTTCTGTCGTCATGGCGTGTCTCTCTTCAAAAGATCGGGCAAGCTTGTTTCGGCTTGGCCGGTTGCGCGTGCCAGGGTCAGCTTTGCGAGGTTGAGCGAGAATAGACTCGAAACATAGTCGTTTTCGGCGCTTGAGACCTGCTCTTGCGCCTGAACGACTTCCACTGTCGTTGCCACACCAGCGCCAAACCGATCACGCGCTTCCGTTAAGGTTTCATTTGCGTATTCGCGGTTGCTAGCTGCCAGATGCAACTGTCCGGCCGCGGTGTCTAGTTCGATGAGTGCGTTCCTGACCTCACTCTCAATCCTGCTCCGGTATTCCTCCAACTCCGCTCGCCGCTGGCGCAGCGTCGTTTCCGCCTGTTGAATATCCGCTTTGATGCGTCCGCCGTCCCAGAGGTTCATGCTCACTTGGCCCGTCACGGCAAAGACCCCGTGAGTCGATGCCGGATTGGGACCGATCACGCCATAGTTTCCATTGACGGAGGCAGTGGGATAACGCTCGGCTTGTGCCGCGGAGAAAGCCAGTTCGGCCGTTCGGACCTGCGCGGTTAAGGCTTTGAGATCCGCACGATTGTTCATTGCGAGCTGTATGACTGGCGCCGCTTCGGGTGTCTTACTTTCATTACCTCCGAGAGGCTCGGTCAGGTTCAACTCGCGGTCTTGCGGTAATCCAATGATTCGCGCCAGGGCCAGTTTCTGCTTCCGAAGGTCTCCCTGTAACGCCTGCAATCTCTGCTGTTGCGTCTGGAGTTCGACCAGGCTGCGCATCACGTCGATCTTTGCGTTCGTTCCCGCCTCTTTTCTCGTGACCGCTTGCTGATGTACGGCTTGCGCATTCGCGACCTGCGCGTTCTGCGATTGTAGGCGCGCCTCGAGAGCTACCGTCTGCAGGTACGTGCCGGCGACCGCGAGCACCAGCATTTCGCGCGTGTCTTTCACGCTGAACGCGGCCGCCTGTTCGGCAGACTTGCTGCTTTGGTAATTTCGCCGTTGCACCAGGTCGAATACAGACTGTGAAAGAGCGCCCTGCAGCTGCGAGTACGAATACGGCCCGACGATCGTCGGGATCGAAAAATTGCTTCCGGGAGGCGGCTGGATCTTTAATCCATATGCGGCAAGGTTGACCTGCGTCACGGT
>Ga0308176_10003218_pt1 | contig 10419 bp, 5 predicted proteins | sample PhyCR2_3_FD_203890 | JGI IMG/M metagenome (GOLD analysis project Ga0308176, IMG submission 203890) | Soil microbial communities from UC Gill Tract Community Farm, Albany, California, United States - DLSLS.C.R2 | ecosystem: Environmental > Terrestrial > Soil > Agricultural land | place: USA... | reverse complement strand
CCGCCGAGGATCACGACGGCGAGCGGGTGCTCGATCTCGTGCCCGGGACGGGACCCGAGGACCACGAGCGGCACGAGGGCGAGTCCGGTGGCGAGCGTCGTCATGAGGATGGGCGCGAGGCGCTCCTTGGCGCCCCTGACCACCAGCGGGAGCCCGAACTCCATGCCCTCCTCCTGCTCGAGGTGCTGGTAGTGGTTGATGAGCAGGATCCCGTTCCGGGCGGCGATGCCGAAGACCGTGAAGAAGCCCACGAGCGAGCCCAGCGACAGGATCCCGCCGGCCAGCCAGGCCGCGAGCACGCCTCCGACGAGCGCCATCGGCAGCGTGAGGAATACGAGGATGGCCAGCCGGAAGCTGCGGAAGGACGCCTGCAGGAGAAGGAGGATGAGCAGCCCGGCGGCGACGGCCGAGCTCAGCAGCCGGCTCTGGGCCGTCTCTCGCTCCTGGTACTCCCCCAGCACCTCGGCGTGGTAGCCGCGGGGGAAGCTCACGCCCGCGAGCTTGGCGTTGAGCTCTTTCACCACCGAGCCGAGGTCCCGGCCCTCCACCCCGGCGCCGACGTCGAGCCGGCGCGAGTCGCCCTCTCTCTCGATGGTGTTCGGGTTCGGCCTGACGGACACGTCGGCGACGTCCTTGAGCTGCACCCGCCCACCGGAGGGCGTGTCGATGGGGAGCTGCTTCATGGCGGTCACATCCGACCGGGTCTGCGGCGTGCTCCACACGACGACGTCGTACGCGCGGCCGGCCCGGAAGATGTCGCCGACCTCCTCGCCGGCCACCAGGGTCGCCGCGGCGCGGCGGACGTCACCGGGCTTCAGCCCGACCTTCTCAGCCGCGTCCAGCTTCACGCGTACCTCGATCTGCGGGACGTCCTGGGAGATGTCGGTGTGCGCGTCCTTGACCCCCGGGATCGACGCGAGCAGGGACAGGATCTCTGCCGACTTGGACCGCAGCACACCCAGGTCCTCGCCGTACACGCGGACGATGATCGGCTCCTTGCCGCCGGTGAGGACCTCCTCGACGCGTTCGTCGAGGTAGGTCTGGACCTCCGCGAACACGCCCGGGTACTTGGCGGCGACGGCGTCGATCTGCTCCTTGGCCTGGGCGTAGTCGGCAGAGGGGTCCAGGCTGATCCAGTTCTCGCCGAAGTTGACTCCGAAGACCTCCTCGCCGAGCAGCGCCTGCCCGATGTGCGCGCCGAAGCTGCGCACGCCCGGGATCGCACGGATCTCCTTGCTGACGGCTGTCGTGGTGCGCACGGTCTCGGCATCGGACGTGCTCGGCACACCCACCCAGTGCATGAGGAAGTCACGCTCCTGGAAGGCGGGGAACAGGCTCTGGCCCAGCCCCGTCCCCACGAAAGCCCCGACGACGGTGACGACGGCCGCCATGGCGTAGACGCCGCGCGGTCGCGCTGCGATGCGCCCCAGCGCCCTGACGTAGCCACGCTGGAGCCAGCGGACGACCGGCGACGTGCGCCGTTCGATCGGCGCCTTGCGCAGCAGGATCAGGCACAGTGCCGGCGTGAGCGTGAGGGCCACGGCCATCGAGGCGACGATCGCCAGGGTGTAGGAGACGGCCAGCGGCTGGAAGAAGGCCCCGGTCAGCCCCTGGAGCAGGAAGACGGGGACGGCGGCGGCGACGATGATCAAGGTCGCGTAGACGATCGGGCTCCGGACCTCGAGCGAGGCATGCAGGATCACCGAGGATGTCGACTCCGAGCTGCCTGACAACCGGCGCTCGCGCAGCCGACGCACGATGTTCTCCGCGTCGATGATCGCGTCGTCGACCACGGCCCCCAGGGCGATCACCAGGCCGGCGAGCGTCATCGTGTTGATCGTCGCTCCCCGCAGGTGCAGCACCAGTAGCGTCACCACCAGCGACAGCGGGATGGTGAGCAGGCTGATCAGGGCCACCCGCCACTCGAAGAGGAAGAGCAGCAGGATGGCGACGACCAGGAGGAAGCCCAGGAGCAGCGACTGGGACAGGTTCGAGATCGCGAGCTTGACGAAGTCGGCCTGCTGGAAGACGTGGGTGTCGAAGTTGACGTCGGGCAGCCCGGGCTTGAGCTCGGCGATGGCCGCCTCCACCCCGGCGGTCAGCTCGAGCGTGTTGGCCCACGGCAGCTTCTCGACGACGAGGAGGATGCCCGGCTCCGAGTTGACGACCGCGTCGCCGATGAGGGGCTGGTGCGTCTCCGCGACGGTCGCGACGTCGCCCAGCGTGGGAGGGCGACCCGTGCCGTTGGCGCTGCCTCGCGGCGCCGTCCCGGACGTTGCGGTCGTCGTCCGCGTCGCCGCGGACGTCGACCCGGCCCCCTTGATCGGCACCTTGGCGAGATCGGCCGGCGTGACGATGGGCAGGATGTTCCGCACGGACAAGCGCTGGTTCGCCGACTCGATCATGCCTCCCGTTCCGATGACGCTGCCGCTGGAGAACCTCAGCAGTCCTGAGTCGACCGCATCAGCGGTGGTCTCCATGACCTGGTCGAGAGTGACCCCCTTGCCGGCCATCCGGGCCGGCTCGACCTGCACGTTCATCAGCTGGAGGCGCTCGTTCCAGATCGCGACGTTGGCGACACCCGGCACCTGGAGCAGGCGGGTCCGGATGTTCCAGTACGCCGTCAGCGACATCGCGATGAGTGAGCTCTTCTTCGAGGTCATGCCGATCTGCACGGCGCGGCCGGTCGCCGACACGGGGGCGAGCATGATCGGCGGCGCCGCCCAGGTGGGCAGGGTCGGCGCCACGATGTTCAGACGTTCCTGGACGAGCTGCCTCGCCCGCAGCAGGTCGGTGTCGGGCGAGAAGAGCAGCTCGATGGAGGACAGCTGCGGGACCGACCTCGAGCGCATGTCGTCCAGGCCCTGCACACCGTTGAGGCCCTGCTCGAGGGGCACGGTCACGAGCTCCTCGACGTCCGAGGTGGACAGGCCCACGCAGGCGGTCTGGATGACCACGCGCGGCGGCGCGAACTCGGGGAACACGTCGACGCGCATCTGCGACAGGGAGGAGAAGCCGAGCACCATCAGCACGACCGACGCCGCGACCACGATGAAGCGCAGGTTCAGGCTGGACTGCACGATCCAGCGGATGACGCCGCGCCGGGGGCTCATTGCTCGCCGCTGATCTCGAGCTCGGCGCCGAGGACCTCAGGAGCCCCAACGACCACGACCTGGGTGCCGACCGGAGGCCCGGCCGTCAGCGTGGCGACCTGACCCGAGATCGACTTCACGCGGATCGGCTCTCGGCGGAAGGTGTTCTTCGACTCCAGCCGGTAGGTCCACGTGCTGCCGTCGAGGTAGTACATCACCGCGGCGTAGGGCACCGTCAGCTCGCCCGCGGCAGGGCCCTTGGAGACCGGCGCCGTCGCGATGCCTGCCGCTGCGGCCGCGTCGTCGGTGAACTTCACGGTCTTGACGTCCGACCCCGGCACCTCCTCGACCACCGCGGGTGGGTTCGCTTCGGATTGGGCGGACGACTGCTCGCAGGCGGCGACGCCCGGGACGAGGAGCAGGCACAGGGCTGCCAGCCCCGCTCGCTTGGCAGTGGTCATCGTTGGGCTCCCTTCGGGACGCCGCAGAGGGCGGGGACCAGGCACAGCACGACGAACGAGCTCGTCACCAGACCCGCGAGGAGCGAGACGGCGAAGGGCTGAAGGACCTCCGAGCCGGCGCGGTCGCCGAGGACGGCGGCCGGCGCCATGGCCAGGGCCACGAGGACGGCTGAACGGAGGACGGGGACGACGCGTTCGGTTGCCGCCGCGGCCACCACCGAGGCCCCGCGCGGACCCGGACCAGCGCCGGCTGCCACTCCGGGTCCCGCGTCAGGACCAGCGCCGGCCCCGGCGGGCAGCAGCACCCGCGCACCGATGCCTCGGGCCGTCGCCAGGCCGCCCACCAGGGTGAGGGCGATCGCAGCGAAGACGCCCAGAAGTGGGCCGGTGGACTCGAGGCCGCCCACCGCCGGTGCCACCAGCACCGCGCCGACGCCGCCGAGCGGTGCGAGCAGCACAACCGCCGCCGCGGCGCGCCAGCTTCCGGTGGCGGCCTGGACGAGGAGCAGGAGGCCGACGAGGACCGCCACCGACACGAGGGCCACCCGCCTGGCGTCCGCCTGGCGGTCTGCGGCGTCGCTCAGCACCTGGAGGTGTGTCTCGCTCGGCATCGGGATGCGGTCGACGGCCGTGGTCACGTCGGAGACGACGGCGGCGGCCCCGCCGCCGGCCAGATCAGCCACGACGTCGACGCTGCGCATCGCCTGGTCGTGGACGATCGAGGCGGGCTCCGGAGCGACCGTGATCTTGGCGACGTCGCCGAGTCGCACCTGGGACCCTCTCGGCGTGTCGATCCGCACGTCGTCGAGACCGGAGAGGTTCGCCCGGGTCGTCGGAGTGCCGAGGACGACCACGTCGAAGACCTTGGCCTGCTCGTAGAGGTTGCCGACGATGAGCCCGCTCGCGAGGGTGGTGGCCTCACGACGCACGTCGCCCGGACGCAGGCCGGCGCGGTCGGCAGCCGCGAGTTTCACCTCGACGTGCACGGTCGGCTGCCGCGGGGTGGCCACGACGTGCGCGCCCTGCAGTCCCGACACGGTCGACATCGCCGCGGCGACCTTGGTGGCCGTCGCCTGCATCGCCGTGAGGTCCTGGCCGAAGAGGCGCACCACGATGTCGTGGTTGCCGGCGGCCGTGGCCGCGTCGACCCGGTCCGTCGTGTAGGTCATGAGTGCTGTGCTCACTCCCGGATACCGGTGGGCGACACGATTGATCGAGTCCCTCACCGACTGGTAGTCGGCCGAGCCGTCCAACGTCAGCCAGAGCTCGCCGCTGTTGACGTCCCCCAGCTGGTCGGAGCTCACGGCCCGGCCGACGTGCCCGCCGACGGCCGTGACGCCCGGCAGTGCGCGCAGCTCGGACGACATCCGCCCGGTGACCCGGGTCATCTCGGTCAGCGAGGTGCCCACGGGCGTGTCGACGTGCAGCAGCAGGTCGAGGTCGCGTGCCGTCGGCAACAGGGCAGGACCAGTGAGCGAGACCGCCGCCGCCGACACTCCCACGCCGACCACGGCGAGCGCTGCCACGAGCGACCACGCGAGCGCGCGCGTCGTCGCGAAGCGGGAGACGACCCGCGAGAGCGAGCCGGCGACCGCCTTCACCGGCTTCGTCTCGTGGCGCACGGGGCCGCGGTCGCGCAGGAAGAGAAGCAACAGGGCAGGCGTCACCGTGAGGCCCACCACCAGGGCGACCGCGAGGGCCAGGACGTAGGTGAGGACGAGCGGCCTCGTGAAGGCCGTCGCCAACGTGCTGAGAGTGAGTACCGGCACCGCTGCCAGCGCACAGGCCAGCAGTCCCACGAAGGCCGTCCGCCGGGTCGCGCCCAGCACGTCGGTGAGGACGTCCCGTGCCGGCCGGACCCCTCCGGCGGACTTCTCGGCGCGCCAGCCGGCCCGGACCGTCTCGACGTCGTTCGCCACCTCGTTGACGATGAGCACGACTGCCACGAGCAGGCCGGCGAGCGTCATGCTCGTCAACGGGGTCCCGCGCAGGTAGAGGATGTACAGGGTGGCCGTCACCGAGACCAGCACGGAGCCGGCGATGACGAGCGCCGCGCGGAGCGACCAGAACAGCAGCAGGGCGCCGATCGTCAGGGCGACGAGTCCGGCGGCACCGGCGAGCCCGACCGTGTGGGCGGCGCTCTCGACGAAGTTGGCCGGACGGTAGACGGACGTGTCGACGTCGATACCACCCAGGCCGGGGCGCAGGCCGGCCAGTGCGTCCTCGACCGCCTTGGTCACGGTGAGGGTGTCGGCCTCGGGGAACTTCTGGATCACGAGGAAGAGGGACGGGTCGGCCGTGACGGCGTCACCGATGAGCGGCTGGTGGTCCTCGATGACCTGGGCGACGTCGCCGAGCCGCAGGGGCGGCTGGGTGTCCTGGACGGAGACCTGGGCGAGGTTCTCGGCGGTGGTGATCGGAAGGACGTGCTGGACGGCCAGGCGCTGGTTGGGCCCCTCGACGAAGCCTCCGGTGCCGGGCGTCGAGGCCTCCACGAACGTCAGGGGCGAGACCCACAGCGCGTTGCCGGTCGTCTCGATCACCTGCGTCAGGCTGACCCCTTTGGTGTGCAAACTGGCCGGGTCCACCTGGACCTGCAGCTGCCGGTCGCGTTGGCCGTAGATGGACACGTTGGCGACCCCGGGAATGCCCATGAGCCGCGGCCGGATCTTCCACCGGGCGAGGACAGACATGTCGATGAGCGACACGTTCTTGGAGTGCAGGCCGATCATCGCGACGCGGCTGGCAGACGCGAGCGGCTCGACCATGACCGGCGGGCTGCCGACGTTCGGCAAAACCCGCGCCTGGGTCAGCCGCTCCTGGACCATCTGCCGGGCCGCATAGATGTCGGTCCCGGGCTCGAAGAGGATGTCGATCGCGGACAGGCCCGGCTGCGAGCGCGAGTGGATGCGGTCCAGCCACGGCACACCGTTGAGCAGGTCCTGCTCGAGGGGGACCGTGACCAGCTGCTCCACCTCCGCTGCCGACAGGCCGAGGGCCTCGGTCTGCACCTGCACCGAGGGAGGCATGAACTCGGGGAGGAAGTCCAGCTTGGCCGAGCCGAGGGCGGAGGCCCCCAGCACGAGGATGCCCGCGGCGACGGCGAGCACGAGCCTGCCGAACCGCGGGTTGGCGCCGACGAGCGACCCGGGACTCATGGCCGTGTCCCTGCCGCAGCGGAGCGGCTCGGGCAACGTGGCCCGCTGGAGCGGCTCGGGAGCCTCGTCGGCACGTGCAGGCACGGGGCAATGGCAGTCATTCCCGCTCCCCTCGTTGGGAGTCCGTCGTACGGTGATGCTCGAGGCTATTAAGGGGTGATGGTCGTGGTCTTCAGCCGCCGGACCCCACTTCGCCTCCTCCAGCCGCAGCCTCCCGGCCTCCCGCAGGACGTCCGCGTCCCCTCCTCCGGGAGGACGACCCTCGGGCCCGCGGACCCCGGCACTGACCAGACACCCAGCCCCGTCTCGCTCGCCGACGTCGCCCTCGTCCTCGTCGTGGCGACCGCGTCGCTCATCGGCTTCGTCGAGCGCGCCAAGCAGGCTCTGGACATCGAGGACGCGCCCCTGCACTACCTGGGTCTGGACCGGCTGGGCGCCGGCCTCACCCTGGTGGCGTGCGCAGCGCTGCTGTGGCGGCGCTCGTTCCCCGGCGGGGTGCTCCTGGTCGCCACGGTCGCCGCGGTCGCGGGGAACGTCGCCGGCTACCCCCCGGCCCCCCTGCCGTATGCCGTCGTCGTCGCGGCCTTCACCGTCGGCCAGCGCTGGTCGCTCGCGGCGTCCACGGTCGCCCTCGTCCCTGCCCTGCTGGCCATGGCGGTGAGCGCCTTCGCGCGGTTCGGGACCGGTGTCGACGACGAGGTCCTGACAGAGGTCCTCGCGATCCTCGCCGCCTGGGCGTTGGGCCGCCAGTACCGGCTCGGTCGCATCCGCACCCGGCTGCTCGAGGAGCGAACCCGCCTGCTCGAGCAGCGGGCCCGGCACCTGACCCAGGAGCAGTCGACCGTGGCAGCGCTCGCCGCTGCCCAGGAGCGGGCCACGATCGCGCGGGAGCTGCACGACGTGGTGGCCAACGACGTCGGCGTGATCGTGGCGCAGGCCGGTGCCGCGCGTCGTCGGGAGCAGCTCGCCGGTCACGGGTCGGCCGAGGTGCTCGCGTCGATCGAGTCCCTCGGCCGGGAGGCCCTGACCGACATGAGGCGGCTGGTGGGAGTGCTCCGGTCGATCGGCGACGACGTGAGCGCCCGCCAGCCGGGGTTGGACCGGCTCGAGCACCTCGTCGCCAAGCTCGCCGCCACGGGCACGGACGTGCGACTGGTGGTGTCCGGTGACCGCCGACCGCTCTCACCAGCGGTCGAGCTCAACGCGTACCGCATCGTGCAGGAGTCCCTCACGAACGCCATGAAGCACGCCAGCGGCTCCCCCGTGCGGGTCATGGTCGACTTCGGGCCGGAGCAGCTCCATCTCGTCGTGCGCGACCTGGGTTGGACCGCCGGCTCCGAACCCACCCAGCCCATCCAGCTCGCCGAGCCCACCTCGGGCAACGGCCTGCTTGGCATGCGGCAGCGGGTGGACCTCCTCGCGGGCGCCCTGCGGACGGGACCAGCCGCCGACGGCGGTTTCGTCGTCGACTGCGTCCTTCCCCTCCCGGCTCGAGAGGTGGCACATGACAGTGCGGGTGCTGATCGCTGACGACCAGCCGCTCATGCGACGTGCGCTCGCGGACTGCCTGAGGGGCGAGCGCGACATCGAGGTCGTGGCCGAGGCGGCCAACGGCCAGCAGGCCGTCGAGCTCGCGACGCGGCTGGGGGTCGACGTCGCGCTCCTCGACATCCGCATGCCGGTGCTGGACGGGCTCGAGGCCACGCGCCGCATCGTCCGGGCGAACGGCGGGTCGCGCACCCGGGTCGTGATGGTGACGACCTTCGACTTCGACGAGTACATCGTCGCCGCGCTACGGGCCGGGGCCAGCGGCTTCCTGCTCAAGGACGCGACGCCGGAGGAGCTGGTCCAGGCCGTCCGGGTCGTCGCACGAGGAGAGGCGCTGCTGGCCCCGGCGGTCACGAAGCGGCTGCTGGAGCGCTACGCGCGCTACCTGCCGCTCACGCCGCCCGACCGGGACCCGCTGGCCGGGCTCACCCCGCGAGAGCTGGCCGTCCTGCGCCTCGTGGGGCGTGGGCACACCAACGCCGAGGTGGCGGCCGAGCTGCACCTCGCCGAGAGCAGCGTGAAGACGCACATGGCGCACCTGCTCTCCAAGCTCCGCGCGCGCGACCGCGTCCACCTGGTCATCCACGCCTACGAGGCAGGCCTCGTGGCGCCCAACCGGGAAGCGGGTCAGGACGACTCGGGGCCCGGCGTGCCGGCCGTGTAGGCGCGCGAGAGCAGGGCCTCGGTCTGCACCGTGTTGCGTCGCTCGGCGACCCACGGCACGACCGGCACGAAGCCGGCGAGGAGGTTCTTGACGATGCGGACCGGGCCCCACGCGGCCTTGAGGCCCAGGTTGGCGACGGACACGGCATACGCGAAGTAGATGAGCCCGTGGATCGGGCTCCAGTACTGCGTCAGGACGTTGGTCTGCTTGAAGACGTACTTCATGACCATCTCGAGGATGAGGACGAAGAGCGCGAAGCCCGCGACGGTCGCGAGGACACGGTAGGCGGACAGGGCCGAGCGGATCTGCGCCGGCTTGGCCAGGGTCTGGGGGTACGTGCTCACGTCGGAACGCCTTCTCTCGGTGCAGCGACGGGCTCGGCCGCCTCCTGCTCTGCTCGGAACATCTTCCACCACATCCAGATCGCGAAGATCCCGAAGACCCACCACTGCACCGCGTACGCCGCGTTGCGCAGGTTGAGGGGGGCGTCGAGCTCGGGCGGTGGGACCCGGGTCAAACCTGCCGCGGACAGGGGGCTGCCGGTCGTCGGGCCGGCGGACTCGGCGGAGGCCAGCACGACGACGTTGTAGAGGTCGCCGGGCCACTCGTTGACGAGGGAGGCGAGGTCGATGGAGCGCACCCTCGGCGCGGGCAGCGGGTCACCGGGCTTGGGCGACTCCCCCGGTCCCAGCGTGCCGCTGACGGTGACGACACCGCCGGGGGCCTCGGGCACCGAGGCCGGCGTGCCGTCGACGAAGCCGCGCAGCACCGGCACGGTGCCGCCCTGCGTCTCGAGCGGCGTGACGACCCACGACCCGACCCGGCCGTCCAGCCGACGGTCGACGACCAGCAGGGTGCGCCCGGCGGCATACGTCCCCGTCACGGTGACGGGGCGGTTGGAGTACTCGCCCTGGAACGCGCTGTGCGGCGCGGTCACCTGCTGGAGCGGGGCCCGCTTCAGGCTCGAGGCGGCGGCCACCACCTCCTTGCGGCCCGAGTCCTGGGCCACGCCCAGCTGCCAGAGGCCGAGCAGGACGCACGCGGCGACGACGACCACCAGGGCGGCCAACATGCCGACCCAGCGAGGGGTGAGCAGGCGCCGGAACACCTCCTCAGGGTAGGTCACCGCTGCCGCGCGACCCGAACCGGCCGTCCTGGGCAGCACGGGCGCCGTGGCAGACTCGGGGGCCATGTCGTCGTTGTCCCGGCAGGCCGGCCGTATGCCGTCCCGTGCCCTCGCGCTCGTCCCCGCCGTCGCCGCCGGGGTGGCCGTCGTCGCCGTCCTGGCGTCCTGCGGGTCCACCGACCTGCCGTCCCCGCGGCGCACCGTCACGGTCACCGTCGACCCGCCGGCGCCGGCCGCGACCGGGGCGGGGGCGGCCACGCCGAGCGCGATCCCCACTGCCGCCGCGACGTCGGCCGACGTGCCCAGCGCCCTGGCGGCCGGGCCGCTGCGCGGCGCCCCGAAGTCGTTCGCCGAGGCGAAGGCACGGATC
>Ga0308176_10003217_pt1 | contig 10422 bp, 7 predicted proteins | sample PhyCR2_3_FD_203890 | JGI IMG/M metagenome (GOLD analysis project Ga0308176, IMG submission 203890) | Soil microbial communities from UC Gill Tract Community Farm, Albany, California, United States - DLSLS.C.R2 | ecosystem: Environmental > Terrestrial > Soil > Agricultural land | place: USA... | reverse complement strand
CCCGCTGCAGATGATCGGCTCCGACGGCGTCGACAACATGGCGGTCACCGGCTTCACCGGCGACATCCCGACCAACTACCGGATCACGATGGACGGCCGTGGCGGCGACGACACGATCAAGGACGCCGTCGACGACGCCGGCCGCACGCTGCTGGGCGGCGCCGGCAACGACAAGATCGAGGGCAACGGCGGCGACGACGTGCTCGACGGCGGCGACGGCAACGACGAGGTCAACGGCCAGGCCGGCAACGACGTCGTGCGCGGCGGCGCCGGCGACGACCGCACGGATCCGGATGGCGGGGCCGACTCGATCGACCTCGGCACTGGAATCGACCAGATCGCCTACCCAGACCAACTGGTCGGCGCTACCTATCCCGTGTCGGTCACCCTGGACGGGGTCGCCAACGACGGAGGCCCGAGCGAAGGGGACAACGTCGTCAATACAGAAAACGTCTTCGTCTATGACAACAGTGGGTCGCCCCCGCCCCCGGGCGACGCGACACTCGTGGGCGACGCCGGCGTGAATGACCTGGAGGGCGACTCCGGCAACGACACAATCGATGGCGGAGCAGGGAACGACTTCCTGTACGGCTGGGGCGGGAACGACACGATCAACGCCAACGATGGGTTCGCGGATCGCGTCGTATGCGGCGACGGGAACGACGTTGCGAATGTCGACGAGTTCGATCAGGTGTCCGACACCTGCGAGACGGTGAACCGCACCACGCGGGGAGCGCTCGCAACGGAGGACGCGCCGCCGACGATCGCCTTCACGGCACCGGCCAGCGGGGCGAAGATGTCCACGTCAACGGCGAACACGCTGAGCGTGAACGCGACCGACGACAAGGGCATCTCGCAGGTCATCTTCCTGGCCAACGAGCGGGTGATCTGCGTCGTCAAGACGGCGCCGTACAACTGCTCGTACACCCCGACCGACGCTGACGTCGGCCGGACGGCGATTACGGCGGTGGCCTACGACACCAGCCAGCAGACCGCTTCGGCGATCCGCTCGGTGACGGTGCCGCGGTTCACGGTGAAGTCGATCTCGTTCAGGACGAAGCCGAGCAAGGACACGACGGCTCCGTTCACGTTCAAGACGAGCGGGAAGATCAACCTTCCGGCGGGCGTGTCGAAGGCCAACGGCTGCAAGGGCACGGCGACGATCACGTTCAAGGCCGGGAAGAAGACGATCTCGTCCCGTCACGCGAAGGTCTCGAAGAGCTGCACGTTCAGCAAGAAGGTGACGTTCAGCCTCCCGGGCCGTCTGCACCCGAAGACGCTGAGGGTCCATGTGGCCTTCGGCGGCAACGCGGTGCTCTCGCCGAAGGGGTCGAAGAACAAGACAGTGAAGGTCGCCTAGCGACCTGTTGGGAGGTGGCGCGGTGACGCGCCACCTCCCGTTTCCTCTGGACGCGCCGCCCGGCGCGACGTACCCTTTGCACCGAATCCCGGTCTGTCGGGGGTACGGCGGGCCGGCCACCACCAATGGGAGGACGTCCATGAGACGGATTGCGCGCGTGCTGACCGCCGTGGCGGCGAGCACAGCAGCGCTGCTGGCATTCGGCCCAGCGGCCGCGCCGGCCTCGACCCTTGCCGGCTGCAGCGGCGCCGGCACGCTTTACCTGCCGACTTCGAGCGACCCGAGTTGGGCCGTCGGCGGCAGCGGTAGCTGCCCGCTGCAGACCAGCGTCACCGCCCCGATCGTCGCGCATGAGACGACGACCGTGCGCTTCTCCGGCACGGGCAGCTCGGATTCGCTCGGGCTGTGCAGCGGAACGCTGCTCGTGACCAACCTGAAGCTGAACGTCGATGTGGCGGTCACCGGCCAGGTCAGCGGCAACACGATCGTCCAGCACCAGGTCTGGTCTGCCGCAGCAACGACGTTCCCGTTCGCAACCGAGTTCCTGATCTCGAGCTCCAGCGGCCCGCCCGTCATGGGCGCCGGCATCGCGATCTCGCACGTCTACCTGCAGTGCGGCAACGACGGCAACAAGCCGTCGGCGCAGTTCCTCTGGCTGCAGAACTCCTAGTCGGTTCGGCTCGTCCGCGGCCGCGCCTACGGGCGGCGGTCGCGGACGATCACCGTCGCGCCGCGTGACGGGATCATCGTCACGTTGCGATGCACGGCGCGCTCGGGCTCCGGGTCCTCGGCGACGAGATCGGTCCGCCGCGCGACCGCCTCCATCACGACGCGCTGCTCGGCCATCGCCAGGGTCGCGCCCAGGCAGCGGCGGATGCCACCACCGAACGGGATCCACTCGTACGTGCCGGGCTTGCGATTCAGGAAGCGCTCGGGGCGGAACGCGAACGGGTCGGGATAGACGTCCTCGCGGTGGTGCACGAGCAGGATGCTCATGAGGATCGGGGTGTCGGCCTCGACCCCGTACTCGCCCAGCTGCCACGGGACCTTCACGCGGCGACCGATCACCGGGATCACCGGCCGGCTGCGCATGCCCTCGTGGATCGTCGCCTCGATCACGGCGTCCTTGTCGTCGGCGTCGGTGCGGACGGCCTCACGCAGGCGCTCGTAGGCGGCGGGCGTACGGACGAGCCGCTCGAACGTCCACGCCAGCGAGTTCGCGGTCGTCTCGTGGCCGGCGAGCACGAGCGTCAGTAGCTCATCGCGCAGCTCCTGGTCGGTCAGCGGCGCGCCCTCGTCGTCGGTCGTCTGGATCAGCATCGACAGGATGTCGTGGCGATCCTCGAGATCCGTGGTCCTGCGGCGCTTGGCAATGACTGCATAGGTCGCGCGATCGAGGTAGCCGAGGGCGATCTTCGTCGGCCCGACGGCCTCATCGCTGCCGGCGTTCAGCAGCTCGGCCGCCTGCGCGATCGGCATCGTGGAGAGCCAGACGAGCTGCCGGATGACCTGGCGCAGCCGGTGTTCGGGCGTGCCCCGCTCGGGCTTGCCCTCGATGCCGAAGATGCCGCCCATGATCACGTCGAGCGTGATCGCCTGCATGTGCGGCGCGAGCTGGAACGGGCGGCCGACCGGCCAGCGATCGATCTCGCGCTCGGCGGCCTCGGCAATCATCGTGGTGTAGCGCGCGATGGCCTCGCCATGGAACGAAGGCAACAGCAGCTTGCGCTGACGCATGTGGCGCTCGCCGAGCGCCGTGAGCGTCGAGTTCGGCCCGACGATCGGGCGCAGCGGCGACTCGCCCGTCAGCGACGGCGCCTCCGCCGGGTCGGCGGTGAACAGCGACTTGACGTGGTCGGGATGGCTGGTGATCACGGTGCCGCCGTCGACGATGCGCGTGCGCATCCGAAAGACCTCGCCCAGCCGCCGGCGCGCGCCGAAGACGAACTCGATCTGGCGCACGCTGAAGCGCAGCGTCTGCGCGGTGGGCGAGAGCGGGATCTCCGGGACCTCGCGCAGGTCGCCGATGCCGTCGCGCGCAGGGCCGGCGGGCGACGGCGGCGCCTGGCCGATGAGCGGGCCGGACTGAGGGGACTGTCCCCTCAGTCCGGGAGGAGCGGTCGCAGTCATGGTTACGCAAGTGTAACCACGTTGCACTAGGATGCGGCGCATGGGAGGTGCTCCGCGCATCCCGCCTGGGAGCAGGCGCGAGATCGGGCCCGTCAACGCGGTGATTGCGCGCGCGATCGGACTGGCGACGCGCAGCGGGCCGCCGAACGTCTTCACCACGCTGGCGCGTCACCGGCGGCTCTTCCGCCGCTGGCTGCGCTTCGCCGGCGCGCTGATGCCCGGCGGGCGGTTGCCGCGCAAGGACACCGAGCTCGTGATCCTGCGCGTCGCGCACACGACCGGCTGCGACTACGAGTGGCATCACCATGAGCGCCTCGGCCGCCGCGCGGGCCTGAGCCCACAGGAGATCGAGCGCGTCCGCGAGGGCGCTGCCGCCGCCGGCTGGTCGGAGCGTCAGGCGGCGCTGCTGCGCGCAACCGACGAGCTGCTGGCCGAGCGCACCCTCTCCGACGCGGTGTGGGACGAGCTGCGCCCACTGCTCTCCGATGAGGAGCTGATCGAGCTGTGCATGCTCACCGGGCACTACGGAATGCTCGCCGGCACGCTGAACGCACTACGGGTGGAGGTCGACACATGAGTGCCACGCTGAGCGGCCGCCGGGTCGTGATCACCGGGGCCGCGCGCGGGATCGGCGCGCTCACCGCGCGGCGTCTGCACGACCGCGGCGCCCACGTCGCGCTGCTCGGGCTGGAGCCGGAGCTGCTCGAGGAAGTCGCGGCCGGCTGCGGCGGCGCGCCCTTCTTCGAGTGCGACGTTGCGGATCGCGAGCAGGTCGACGAATCCGTCACCGCAGCAGTCGAGCGGCTCGGCGGCCTCGATGTCGCGATCGCCAACGCGGGCATCGGCGCGCAGATGCCGCTCGTGGGCGGGGACCCGGGGCTCTGGGATGCGACGCTCGCGGTCAACCTCGGCGGCACCTTCAACCTGGTCCACGCCGCCGCGCCGCACGTCAGCCACCCGAACGGCTACTTCCTACTGACCGCGTCTCTCGCCGCCGCGGTGCACCTGCCGCTGATGGCGGCCTACTGCGCGTCGAAGGCGGCGGTGGAGTCGCTGGGCGACTCGCTGCGCGTCGAGCTCGCGCCCAGCGGGGCGAAGGTCGGCGTCGCGTACTACGCGGAGCTCGACACCGAGATGACGAGCCGCGGCTTCGCCACCAAGGCGGCGTCGCGCATGCCGATCGGCGGGAACGGGCGGCTGCCCGTCGCACCGGTGGGCCCGGCGATCGACGCACTCGAACGCGGGATCCGCGACCGCTCGCGACGGATCGTCTCGCCGCGCTGGGTTGGCGCCGCGCTGCCCGTGCGCATGCTCGTGCAGCGTGTCGTCGAGCGCGAGGTGCGCCGCAAGATCGGCAAGGCGCTGGAGATCGCGCGCACCGAGGAACCGCCGCTGACGACGCCACAGCCGGAGCGCCGTTGAGGCGCCTGGCCGTCGCCGCTGCGCTGCTCGTCCTCACCGCGGTGCCGGCGCGCGCGGCCTCGGTCGACCTGCCGTTCACCACATCCGACGGCGTCCGCCTGGCCACGACGATAAGCGGCGCCGCGCCGCTCACCGCGCGGCCGACGATCGTCGAGTTCAGCCCGTACGGCCGTAACAGCGGCACGTTCGCGCCGAGCAACGCGTACAACTTCCTGCTCGTCCAGATCCGGGGAACGGGCGACAGCGACGGGCAGTTCGACGCGCTGGGGCCGCGCACGCAGCAGGACGTTGCCGAGCTGCTGCGCTGGGCATGCGCGCAGTCGTGGAGCAACGGCTCGCTGGCGCTGAACGGGTTCTCCGCAAGCGCGATCACGATCTACAACTCGCTGCACCTGCCGCTGCCGTGCGTCAAGGCGGCGGTGCTGAAGTCCGGCACGTTCGAGCTCTACCGCGACCTGATCTACCCGGGCGCGATCAACAACCTCGTCCCCGACGCCGGCGTCATGGGGCTGATCGGCGCGCCCGCGCTCGAGCAGTCACCCGCGCGCCTGCAGCGCGCGCCGGCCTCCGGCCTCGACACGCTGAGCGGACTGCTCGGCACCGGTCTGAACGGGCTCACCCACGACACGCTCGACGCCTACTGGCGCCAGCGCGGCTTCCAGGGCGACGTCAACCACCTGCCGATCCTGATGATCGACGGGTTCTTCGACGTCGAGTCACGCGGCGCGTTCCAGGCCTACCAGGCGCTGCGCGGCGACGGCGCGCGGCTCGAGGTGATCGGCGCGCACGACAGCGCGCCGAAGGGCACCGACGGCGGCGTCGGCGACATGCAGGCGTGGTTCGATCACTACCTGCGCGGGGCGGCGCTACCCGACCAGCCGCGCGTGCGGCTATGGATGTCCGACGGCGACCGCGAGGACGACCTGGCCGGTGACTTCGTCCGCTACGACGGTGCCGACTGGCCCGTGCCGGGGACCACCTGGCAGACGCTGCACCTCGGGGCAGGCGGCACGCTCACCGCCGCGCGGTCGACGCCTGCGGCGCGCGAGTCCTATCCGCAGGTCTCCTCGTTCGCGCTCAACAGCGACCCGTACAACACGGCGATCGCCGGCGGCGCCGGGCTCAACGCGCTCACCACCGCTTTCCCCGTGCTCAGTGACATGACCGTCGCGCAGCAGCTCGGCCGCTCGTACACGACCGCGCCACTGAAGGCACCGCTGCTCAGCGCGGGCCCCGCCGCGGTCGACCTGCGCCTCGCGAGCACCGCGCCGCAGACGAACCTCTGGGTCGTCATCTCCGACGTCTGGCCGAACGGGACGCCGCACCCGATCGCGGCCGGCCGGCTCAACAGCGACTTCCCGAGGATCGACCGCGCCCGCTCGCTGCGCGACCCGCAGTCCGGCGCGATCGTGCAGCCCTACGGGCGCTTCGACCAACGCGATCCCGCGCCGCTTGGCCGCGCGCGGACCTACCACGTCGAGATCTGGCCGATCGGCAACCGCTTCCGCACCGGTCACCGCATCCGGCTCACCGTGCTCGGCTCGTCCGACGCGTCGAAGCCGAGCGCACCCGCGCTCGACACGATCACCGTCGGCGGCCGCAGCGGCTCGCGCCTGCTGCTGCCCGTCCTGCCCTAGCTCGCGCCGACGACGCGCGCGACCTCGGCCACCGAGGTGATGCCGGCGCGGACCTTGTCCATGCCGTCGTCCCGCAGCCGGCGCATGCCCTGCTCGATCGCGAGCTGCGTCATCTGCTGGACCGAGGCACGATCGACGATCAGGTGGTGCATCTCGGGGGTGACCTTCATCACCTCGAACAGGCCGACGCGGCCCTTGTAGCCGGTGTTGCCGCAACGCACGCAGCCGATGGGCTCGAACGTCCCGGCCGTCTCGGCGCTCGGCTGCTTGCAGTGCTCGCAGAGCTTGCGCGCCAGGCGCTGGGCGACGACGCAGTCGATCGCGGAGGCGACGAGGAACGGCTCGATGCCCATGTCGGTGAGACGGCTGACCGCGCTTGGCGCGTCGTTCGTGTGCAGCGTTGACAGCACGAGGTGGCCCGTGAGCGCCGCTTCAATCGCGATGTGCGCGGACTCGGCGTCACGGATCTCGCCGACCATCACGATGTCCGGGTCAGCTCGCATCATCGAACGCAGGCCCGTCGCGAACGTCATGCCGGTCTTCTCGTTGACCTGCACTTGGCGGATGCCCTCCACGCGATATTCGACCGGGTCCTCGATCGTGATGATCGTCTTCTCGCGGCTGGCGATCGACAACAGCGCGGCGTAGAGCGTGGAGGACTTGCCGGCGCCGGTCGGGCCGCACGCGAGCACGCCGCCATAGGAGCGGTGCAGCGCCGAGCTGAACCGGACTCGGTCCTGCTCCTGCATCCCGAGATCCTCGAGCGTCAGTGGCGCGCTGCCGGAGTCAAGGATGCGCAGCACGACCGATTCGGCGTCGACGAGCGGCAGCACCACGACGCGCAGGTCGATCTGGCGGCCGTCGATCGTCAGGCCGATGCGGCCGTCCTGCGGCAGGCGACGCTCGGCAATGTCGAGATTCGCGAGGATCTTGACGCGCGAGATGACCGGGCTGACCATCCGCTTGGGCACCTGCGCGGCGTCGATCATCACGCCGTCGATGCGGAAGCGCACCTGGAAGCCGTCGGCCTCCGGATCGAAGTGCACGTCAGACGCGCCCTGCTCCACCGCCTGGGCGATGATCGAGCGCACGAGCTTGATCGTCGGCGCATCGTCGGCTGACTCACGCAGCTCGACGCGCTCCTCGAGCGACGGCGGCGCTTCGTCCTGCACCGCTTCGAGTACCGCGCCCTCGAGGTTCGACACCCGGGCGATCGCGGCCATGATGTCCTCGCGCGAGGCGACCACCGGCATGATCGAGCGGCCGGTCATCATCGCCAGGTCGTCGATCGCAAGAACGTTGGACGGGTTCGCCATCGCGACCCGCAGCTGGCCGGCCTGGCCGAAGCCGATCGGCAGCACCTCGAGGCGCCGCGCAACGGCGCCGTCGACCATGCTCACCGCAACCGCATCGAGCGGCTGACTGAGAATCTCGACGTACTCGAGGTTGAACCGCAGCGCAACGGCCTGCGCGAGTTGCTCGGGTGAGAGGTGCCCAGCCTCCACGAGCATCTGGCCGAGCTGCTTGCCGGACTGCCGGCCTGCGACCGCGGCGGCCTCGACGGCCTCGCGCGTGGCGAAGCCCTGCTCGACGATGACGTCGCCGATCAGCTTCCCCGGGCGCGGCCGCCAGCTCTCCTGGGGAGTGGCGGCAGGGGCAGCGGCGCTGGACGCAGGGGAAGGAGCCATGTCCCCGGTATCGGCAGGAGCAGGGAAATGCTTAGTGGCGCACCGTGTAGGGGCCGGTCGACACCTCGTGGTAGCCCTTCGCGCCGACGTCACGCGCCAGGCGGCTGCGCGGGTCCTCCCCCGCGGCGAGCAGCTCGACCGCGTGGGCGAAGTCCACGCGCGGCGCCCAGCCGAGATCCGCACGCGCGCGCGAGCTGTCGTAGACGCGCTCGATGCTGTCGAACATGCGCCAGCCGCGCTGCGCATAGACGTCCTCATAGGACGGGACGCGCCGTGACACGACGGCCGGTGCGTCGCTGCGCAGTTGCTCGCAGTCCTCGCGCGTGAAGGGCGTCGGCGCGCTGATGATGTAGCGCCCGAAGCCGAGCTGCGCTGCGCGCTCGAGCGCGCAGCGGTGGGCGCTGACGACGTCCTCGAGGTCGACGCGGCGATAGAGCAGCTCGTTGACCTTCAGGTTCAGGTCGTCGTATGCATCGCGCACGTCGTCGCGGTCGTCGCCCTCGGGGAAGAAGCGCGACGTGCGCAGGATCAGGATCGGCAGGCCGTGGTCGCGATGCACGAGCTCGCAGATGTCCTCGGCAGCGACCTTCGTCGCCCCGTAGATGTTGCGCGCCACCGGCCGCACGTCCTCGTCGATCCAGGTGGCGGGATCGCCTGGCGCGGGCACCAGCGCACGACCGAACGCACTCGTCGTGCTGGTGAACACGAAGCGCGACACGCCCGCGGCGACCGCCTCCTCCAGCAAGGTCAGCGTCCCCTGGATGTTCGTGTGGACGAAGTCCTCGCGGCGGTGCGAGCCGACGTGCGGCTTGTGCAGCGTCGCGGCATGCAGCACCGCGTCCACCCCGTCCATGCAGCGCCGCACACAGCCGCGATCTGCGACCGAGCCGACGACGGTCGTATACGGCGAGGCGAGCACGTCGAGCCCGATTACGTCGACGCCCTCGTCGCCGAGCACGCGCATCAGCGCCTCGCCGAGATGGCCCGTGCTACCGGTGACGAGGACGCGCATACGCGGGACCTTGACACGCTCAATAGCGACGTGGGAGTGTCGCCTCGTCCCCCCATCACGGAAGGCAGTCATGGGCGCAAGGCGGTTTGTTCGGGGCTTGACGGCATGGATGACGGCAGCGGTCGCGGCGTGCGCCGTGATCGCCTCTCCTGCCACTGCGGCCACCTTCACGGTCAACGACGCAGGCGACTCCGGTGCGGGAACGCTGCGCCAGGCGATCCTCGACGCGAACGTCGACGGCACCGCCGACATCATCGACTTCTCGTTGGCCGGCCAGACCATCTCACCCACCTCGGCGCTTCCGACGATCACGCAGCCGGTGACGATCGACGCGACCTCCGATCCGGGCAACGTCCTCGACGGCTCGGGCGCCGGGCTGGCGACGAGCGGCCTTACGGTCAACGCGACCGGCGTCGCGATCAAGGGGCTCGAGATCGACAACTTCACCGCCGACGGCATCCTGATCACCGCCTCGAGCGCGACGATCGGCTCCAACACGATCACCGGAAACGGCACGAACGGGATCGAGATCGCGAGCGGCACGGCGGCCGCGATCGGCGGCTCCGCCGGCGCGAACATCGTCGAGTACAACAGCGGCGCGGGCATTGCGATCGCGTCGAGCTCGAACGTCGTCACCGGCAACACGATCGGCGATTTCGGCGCCGGCAACGGGGGCGACGGGATCACGATCAGCGGGTCGGCATCCAGCAACAAGATCGGCAGCGACACCAACGGGGACGGCAACCAGATCGTCGAGAACGGCGGCGCGGGCGTGGCCGTGACAGGCACCGGGACTGGCAACGCGATCATCGGCAACGCGATCTCGGGTAGCGGCGGCCTGGGCATCGACCTTGGCACCACGGGCGTCACCGCCAACGACGCGCTCGACGCCGACACCGGCGCCAACGAGCTGCAGAACTTCCCCGCGCTCACGGACTTCACGACCTCAGGCGGCACCTCGACGATCACCGGCACGCTGAACAGCACCGCGAACACCAGCTTCCGCGTCAGCTTCTACTCGACGTCGCAGTGCGATGACTCGGGCAACGGCGAGGGCGACACCTACGTCGGCTCGGCCACGGTCGCGACGGACGGCTCCGGCAACGCCACGATCAACTCGCCGTTCCCGGCGATCAACGACCACTTCGTCACGGCCACGGCGACGGCGGGCAC
>Ga0308176_10003215_pt1 | contig 10424 bp, 8 predicted proteins | sample PhyCR2_3_FD_203890 | JGI IMG/M metagenome (GOLD analysis project Ga0308176, IMG submission 203890) | Soil microbial communities from UC Gill Tract Community Farm, Albany, California, United States - DLSLS.C.R2 | ecosystem: Environmental > Terrestrial > Soil > Agricultural land | place: USA... | reverse complement strand
TCCCGATATCCTGCGCAGCAAGGTCAATGTGTTCGTCGAACTGCACGCGCAAAACAAGCAGCTCACCGCGCAGCTCGATGAATTGCGGCAGGCGCTGCGGGTCAATGAAATGTTCACGGCGGTGCTTGGGCACGACCTGCGCAATCCGCTGGCGGCAGTGCTCAACGGCGCCGAGCTGCTGCTGCTGATGTCGGCCGACAAGAAGGTCGGCGCGGTCGCAACCCGCATCCGGTCCAGCGCCCAGCGCATGGAGAAAATGGTCAGCCAGCTGCTGGACGTGGCCCGCATCCGTTCCGGCGGCGTGCAGCTGGAGCTAAGCCCCGGCAACTACCAGCAGCTGTGCCAGCGCATTGCCGACGAACTGCGCCAGGCCGGCCAGTCCAATCCGGTGCGGATCGAGTGCAGCGGCAGCGCCGATGGCGTGTTCGACCCGCACCGCATTGGCCAGGTCCTGTCCAACCTGCTGGCCAATGCGCTCCAGCACGGCGAGCCCGACGCCCCGGTCACCGTGCGCATCAACGGGGTCGACCCGGCGTGGCTGGTGCTGACCATACACAACCGCGGCGCCATGCCGGCCAGCGTGGCCGAGCATGCGTTCGCGCCGTTCCGCCCGGGGCGCGACGGCCGCGGCCAGCCCGGCCTGGGGCTGGGCCTGTACATCGCGAAGTATTTCGTGGATGCGCACCACGGCAGCATCATGCTGACGTCCACCGAGGCCGAAGGCACCGAATTCACTATCCGCCTTCCGCGCAAGGCGCAACCGTAGGCGCTACCCGGCCAGGCCGCGCCCTGCCATCGCAAAGGTTGCAAGCGCCTCGCTGATGTCGGCGAACTTCACGGGCTTGCCGCAGACCCGGTTGAAGCCGGCGTCGAGGGCACGCTGCACATCGGCCGGGCTGTTGTAGCCCGATACCGCCACCAGCGGAATATGGGCCAGCGCAACGTCGGCGCGCAGGCTGCGGGCGAAGTCGAAACCGTCCATGTCGCCCGGCAGGCCGATGTCGCAGAAAATGATCTGTGGCCGGATCTCATGCGCGATCCTGAGCCCGGACCGGGCATCCGAGGTGATATCAAGCTCGCATCCCATGATTTCCAGCATGTGCCGGAACAGTTGCGCGAAGTCGCGGTTGTCCTCGATGGCCAGGACCCGCAGCCGCGGCTTTTCAGGCGCCGCCAGGGCCGGGGCCTGCTCCGTGTCGGCGCTCTGGCCGATCAGCGGCAGAGTCACGGTCACCGTGCTTCCCAGTCCGGGGCCGGGACTGGTGACGCGCGCGCGTCCCTGGTGCAGGTCGAGGATGGCGCGCGCCATTGTCAGCGCAACCTTGGCGCCGGCCGGACGGTCCACGTCCAATGCGCCGGTGTCCGGGAGTGGATTGGCGTCGGCGGGGAAACCGGGACCGTTATCGGTGATGGCCACCTCCACCTGCTGCGAGCCGACTGTCACCGCCACATGCAGCGGCTGCGGCGGCCTGCTTACCTTCAGCGCGCCAAGCAGCAGGCTTTCAAACATCTGTGCGAGGCGCTTGCTGTCGCCCATGACAAAGGTGCGCTGCTCAAGCGGCGCCATCTCGAGATTGACGCCTTTTTCCTGCAATCGCGGCGCCAGGTCGCGCAGCACCGGGGTCAGCACGTCGTCGATCGCGACCGGCGCGCGCGTCAGCTGCACCCTGCCGAACAACAGCGCCGACAGGTCCACCATGCGGTCCAGCGTCGCGCCCAGGGCCTGGATCTGACGGTGCAGGATATTGCTGGCGCTGCGCAGCCTGTCGTCGGCCATGCCGACCACCTGGAACATGTCGGACACCGCGCTGATGGCCGCCACCGGATTGCGCAGTTCGTGACTGAACATGGAGATGAACTGCTGGTGCCGCATATCGCGCTGCTCCGCGCCCGCCGCGCTGTCCGGCGCCGCCGGCCGGGCGGCGTGGAGCGCCGCCAGCGTCTCATCCTCGCGCCGCTGCAGGAGCTGCGCCAGCTCGGGCTGCTCATCCAGCAGCGCGCGCATGTCGGGCTCGATCGCGACTTCGGGATGCAGGCGCGCCCAGAAGTGCACCTCGGTGATGAAGGCCATCAGGCCGAACGCCAGTCCGCTCCATTGCCTGCCAAGCACATGCTGGACTGCGTCGCGCGCGCGCTGGCTGCGCTCCGGTTGGAGGTGGATTGCGCCGCAGGCCACCAGCAGCGCCTGCTCCAGCGGGTCGCCGCATGGCGGAAAGCTGGCCTGGGCCGCGGGCGCAGCCAGCAGCACTTGCAGGGCCGCTTGCAAGCTGGCCGGGTCGGGCGGCGGATAGCGCAGCAGCGCAATGACTTGCTCCACCGTATGCGGCGGCGCGCTGGCGTCGCCGGCTGTGCGGCCGTGCGCGCCGCCAAGCAGGTAGCCGGCATGCCGGATCACGCAATAGCGGGCGCTGCAGAAGCGCGACAGGTAGACGAACAGGCGCTCCTTGAAAACGGAGGGCAGCGCATTGTCGAGGTAGGCCGCGCGGCCTTCGGTCCAGAAATGCTGCAGCACTTCCGGCGCAGCCGGTGCGGATAGAAATATATTAGGCACCAGGCCCAACCTGTCCGCCAGTTCCTGTTCGAACTGCGCTTTGGACTGGTAATTGCTATGCGTGGATGGCATGAAGGCGATGAGTATGATTGAGTGCGAAGCCGAAAGCCGCCGAAGAGCGTACCACGAAATTTACCGGCTCAGGGACGGCGGCCACGGCGTCCCCGGCGCATTTGCGCAGACGCATCCTGGATGCGGATCACGGCCGGTTGCGCAGCCGCGCCTGCGCGATACTGTTAAAAATTCATCGCCATGACCCAGGAATCCAAGCAACCACACCCGATTGGCCTCCACTTCGTCCACGCCAGGCACAGCGAGCAAACCGGCATGGCGCGCTGGCGCGCGCAACAACGCCTGGGTATCGGCATTTTTCTGCTGGCGACGATGGCATTTCTGGCCCTCGCTTCCCAGATAGTGTGGCATGGCCCGGTTACCCTGTTCGACACATGGCTGGCGCGCTGGTTGCAGGCGCATGCCGGCCCCGGGCTCACCGAAGTCCTGCTCGAGATCAGCCGGATGCACGCGCCAGCCGGCATTGCCGTGCTGGCTTCCGGGATGGCGGTCTACCTGGCATTGAAGCGGGACCATTACTGGCTGATGGCGGTGCTGCTGACCATACCGGCCGGAATGGCGCTCAATGCCCTGCTGAAGCTGGCCTTCCAGCGGCCGCGGCCGCTGCTCGAACATTCGCTGGTGACGCTTGCCAGCTATGGTTTCCCGAGCGGTCATGCGGCATACAGCACCATGCTGTACGGCCTGCTGGCAGCCTATGTCGCGCACCGGGTCGATCATTGGCGCTGGCGCCTGGCCAGCGTGCTGGCGTGCGCGGCGGTGGTGGCGCTGGTCGGATTCAGCCGGCTGTACCTCGGCGCCCACTATCTCTCCGATGTGCTGGCCGGCATGCTGGAAGGAATCGCATGGCTGGCCCTGGTCTGGACCATGGTGACCTCGTTGCGGCGCCGCCGGCCGGTTCTCAGCTGAATGCCTCGGGCGGCTTCGGCTCTTCCGGCAAGGGGATGAATTCGGTCTCGCCCGGCACCGCGCCGAAACCGCCATTGCGCCAGCGTTCCTTGGCTTCCTCGATCGCGGCGCGCTCGCTGGCAACGAAATTCCACCAGAGAAAGCGGTCGCCATCCAGCGCTTCGCCGCCAAGCAGCATCAGGCGCGCCGCCGACCCGGCCTGGATCGTCACCGGCTCCGCGGGGTTGAGCACCGCCATGCGGCCCGGTTCCAGCTGGCCCTGGTTGATGCTGACCTCTCCGGACAGCGGATACACGGCGCGCTCGGCATAGGCGTCCGGCAGCACGAAGGAAGCGCCCGCCTCCATCTCCACCGCGATATAAAACATGCTGGACGCGCATTCCACCGGCGAAGTCTGGCCGAAGGCGGCGCCGGCGATCAGCCGCATACGGGCGCCGGGCAGCTCGATCACGGGCAGCGTCGCCGCCGGATGGTGCACGAAGGCCGGTTCGCAGCGCTCCATCGGCTTGGGCAAAGCGACCCAGGTCTGTATCCCCTGCATCCGGCCGCCGCTTTGCCGGAGGTCGTGCGGCGTACGTTCCGAATGGACGATGCCGCGGCCGGCGGTCATCCAGTTCACGTCGCCGGCGGTGATGCGTTGCACCGAGCCCAGCGAGTCGCGATGCTCGATCGCGCCTTCGAACAGATAGGTCACGGTGGCCAGCCCGATATGCGGATGCGGCCGTACGTCTATGCCCTGTCCGGCTGCGAAATCGGCCGGTCCCATGTGGTCGAAGAACACGAAGGGTCCGACCGTGCGGCGCGCCGCGGATGGCAGCAGGCGCCGCACCGTAAAGCCGCCCAGGTCGCGCACATGGGGCGCAAGGGCGATATAGGGCTGCATCGACATCGCTAATCTCCGTGAGAAAGTGTGTTGCTCGAATTCAGTCGGCTCACGGCTTGGCGCCGCGCAGCCGGATCAGGCCTTCCTGAGCCATGGTCGCCACCAGCACGCCGTGGCGGTCATAGACATGGCCGAGGCAAAGGCCGCGGCCGCCGGACGCATTCGGGCTTTCCATCTCGAAGCGCAGCCAGTCGTCCATGCGGAATGGCCGGTGGAACCAGATGGTGTGGTCCAGGCTGGCGATCTGCAGGCGCGGATCGCCCATGCGGATGTCATGCGGCTGCAGTGAAGTCCACAGCAGGCCATAGTCCGACACATAAGCGAACAGCGCCTCATGAATCATCGGGTCGTCGGCCATTTTCAGCGGCGCACGGGTCCACACCTGCTTGGTCGGTTCGCGGGTATGGGTGCTGAACAGGTCGCCCTGGTAACGCGTGCGAAAGTCCACCGGCACCGGCTGGAACCGCCTGGCCGTGCCCGCGGATTGCGCGCGCCAGCGCGGCAGGCTCGATTCCAGCTGCTCCGGATCGGTATCGTCCGGCATGTCCTTCTGGTGCGACAAGCCATCCTCGCTGGCCTGGAACGAAGCCGACATCACGAAGATGCGGCGGCCCTCCTGGAAAGCGACCACGCGCCGGGTGCTGAAGCTGCCGCCGTCACGCACCCGTTCCACCTCGTAGTCGATAGGCAGGCTAAGATTGCCGGTCAGGATGAACAGCGCGTGCATCGAATGCGGGCGCCGGCCGTCCACGGTCTTGATGGCGGCATACAGCGACTGGCCCAGCACCTGGCCGCCGAAAACATTCGGGCTGCCCATGAAATGGCTCTGTCCGCGGAACGTGTCGGCCCCAGTCTGCTCCAACTGCAACAGGCGGATAATTTCTTCAGTGTTGTACAGCGTCGTGTCAAGCATCGGTTGTCGAATGATAATCAGGAATGAAGCTCATCTTATTCCACTTTGACTAGTATCGTCGATAATCGACTAAGTTATGTAAAAGACAATACGACGGAGTATGATGCTTTCATGCGCGGCATGCACCTCCAGGAAGGTGGATGACGACGTATGCGCCTGATCATCGTCACTATGGAAGCACGCACTCATGGAATATAAAGTCGTCGATACCCAGATCTCTCCCGAAGGCCGGCTGGAAGTCTTGTCCAAGGCCGAAATCCATAAACTGCTCGACAACAGCCATGGCGGGCTGCACCAGGTGTTCCGCAACTGCTCGCTGGCAGTGCTCAACTGCGGCAATTACCTGGACGACGGAAAGGAACTGCTGGAACGCTACGCGTCTTTCGACATCGACATCCTCGAGCGGGAACGCGGCATCAAGCTCGACATCAAGGGCGCGCCCGCCAGCGCCTTCGTTGACGACAAAATGATACGCGGCATCCATGAGCACCTGTTCGCGGTGCTGCGCGACGTGCTCTTCATTGCCGACGAAGTCAATGGCAATATCAATTTCGACCTGAACTCGTCAGCCGGCGTAACCGATGCCGTGTTCCATATCCTGCGCAATGCCGGCGTGCTGCGGCCGATGACCAACCCCAACCTGGTAGTGTGCTGGGGCGGCCATTCAATCTCGCGGCTGGAATATGACTATTCCAAGAAAGTGGGTTATGAACTGGGCCTGCGCGCGCTGGACATCTGCACCGGTTGCGGCCCCGGCGCAATGAAGGGCCCGATGAAAGGCGCGACCATCGGCCATGCCAAGCAGCGCATCGCCACCGGCCGCTACCTGGGCATTTCCGAGCCGGGCATCATCGCGGCGGAATCGCCCAACCCCATCGTCAACGACCTGGTGATCCTGCCGGATATCGAAAAGCGGCTGGAAGCCTTCGTCCGCGCCGGGCACGGCATCGTGGTGTTCCCGGGCGGCGCCGGCACCGCTGAGGAAATCCTTTACATCCTCGGTATCCTGCTGCATCCGGACAATGCCGAGCAGCCGTTCCCGCTGGTATTCACCGGGCCGCAGAGCGCGGCAGAGTATTTCGACCAGATCGACGCCTTCATCGGTCTGACGCTGGGAGCGGCGGCGCAGGAGCGCTATGAAATCATCATCGACGATCCGGTGCGGGTGGCGCGGACCATGGAAGCCGGCATGCGCCGCGTGCGCGAATTCCGCAAGTCGCGCGCCGACGCCTACTACTTCAACTGGACGCTGAAGATCGATCATGAGTTCCAGAAGCCTTTCATGCCCACCCATGAAAACATGCGCAACCTGCAACTGCACAAGAAGCAGCCGGCGCACCTGCTGGCAGCCGACCTGCGGCGCGCGTTCTCGGGCGTGGTTGCCGGCAATGTGAAGGAACAGGGCATACGCGCAATCGAAGAGCATGGACACTTCGAGATCCACGGCGACCGCGGCATCATGGAGCCCATGGACGCGCTGCTGGCCGCTTTCGTCGAGCAGCACCGGATGAAGCTGCCCGGCAAGCAGTACATTCCCTGCTACCAGGTCATCAAGTAGCGTTTATCCGGCGTCCAGTTCGGGATAGCGGCGGAATATCCCGTCCTCGTTGAACGGCAAGCGGCGCGCCGATTGCAGATAGGCGGCGATCCGCGGCCGGTGCGCAATATTTTCATGCAGCGCAAGCACGTGCGGCAGTCCGGGCGCAAGTTGTTTCATCGCCCGCGGAAATGCATAGAACAGGCCCTCGACCAGTTGGAACAGGGACAGGTCGGCATAGCTGAGCGCAGCACCCGCGAGATGCCGGGGACCGGCCGGATTGGCCACCAGTATCCGTTCGAAATAGTCCAGGAATTTTCCCATCCGATTAGCGGTAAAGTCCTGCGCCCGCCGCAGCGCCTCCGCCTTCTGGTCAGCATAGTAAAGGCTGCTGGCGATCGGATGATGGGTGTCATGCGCCTCGGTCACCATGTCGGCGATGGTCAGTTGCAACTGGTTGACCCATAAACGCCCGGCCTCGCCGGCCGGCGCAAGGCCAAGGCGCGGCCCAAGGTAAAGCAGGATGTTTGCGGTCTGCCCGATCACCAGCTTGCCCGCCTTCAGAAAAGGGGGCGCGAATGCCGGATGGGCGGCATCCGCCTGCTCCAGCGCCGCCATCAGCGCCGGCGCGCCTGCCGTGCGGGCAATGTCTTCATAGTCCGCGCCGCCTTCCTCAAGCGCCAGCCGCACGAACTCGCCGCGCCCCTGTATTCCCGGCCAGTAGAAAAGCTGATAACGCATAGCGCTCCTTATTTCCTTATTAATTGAAAGTACAAATGCGCCGCATTAATGCAGGTTAGCAATGTTAGACAAAAATAATTATTATTGGCAAACAGACCATCCTGAACGATTGTTCGATCCGGCATTACCGACGCTTCATCGGGCGTCGGCCTAACCACCGGGGAGAATTCTTGCATGAATGCTGCATCCGCCATCCCGCATGGCAAGAACGTAGTCGAAATACTGGTCGATCGCGCCACGCTACAGCCCGAACAAACAGCCTACCACTTCATTGGCGACGACGGCCGGGCCACTGATGTGAAACTGACTTACGGCGGCCTGCTGCGCGAAGCGGCCAGTCTGGCGGTCACCCTGCAGCAGCGCCAACTGGGCGGCAAGCCGGTCATGCTGGCTTGCAAGGCGAATTTCTTTTTTGTCGTGGGCATGTATGCCTGCCTTATGTCGGGCGCGCTGGCAGTTCCGACCGCTCCGCCCAGGCGGGAGGCGCTCGCGGAACGCATGCATCTCATTGCCGGACATGCCGGCGTGGTCGCGGTTCTGAGCGACAGCGACAGCGTGCTTGCCACCGAGTTCGAAGCGCCTGTTGTCAAAGTGGATCTCAGGCAGCGGCCAGGATTGCAAGCATGCGATCCCTGCCACTGGCAGCCGTGGCCCATTACCGACGACACGCCTGCACTGATTCAATACACTTCCGGCGCGGTGGCCGAACCGCATGGCGTGTTGCATAGCCATGGCACTCTGGCAACGGCGGCCCTGGCGGTCGGCGCTTCCTTCGCGCACCGGGAAGACAGCGCCATCCTGATCACGCTGCCGCTGTTCCATGAACTGGGCCTGATGTTCGGCGTGCTGCATCCGCTGGTATGCGGCGTGTCCGTGTTGCTGATGACGCCGGCGCAGTTCGTGCAACGGCCGCAACGCTGGCTGCGCCTGCTGCACCAGTACCGCATTACGACCGCCGGCGGAGCGAATTTTATGTTTGACATCGTGGTGCGCACGGTGCGCGCGCAGCAACTGGATGGGCTAGACCTATCCTGCCTGCGCGCCTGCTTCTGTACCGGGGAGCCGGTGCGCGCGTCCACCCTGGCGCGCATGCTGCACCTGCTGCAGCCCTTCGGCCTGCGCCCGGAAGCCATGCTCCCCTGCTACAGCCTTACCGAGGCCGCGCGCCAGGTGACCGGCATGGCCGAAAGCAGGTCGCCGCGCCTGGATCTGCCGGGAATTGCCGGCCTGGTGCATCCGGTCGTGAGTTGCGGCAAGCCGCACGCCGATTGCCGGCTCCTGATTGTCGATCCTGTGAGCCGCCAGCCGGTGGCCGAGGGCGGGAGCGGGGAAATCTGGCTGCAGTGCGGCAGCACCGGCCTGGGCTACTGGAATGAGCCGCTGCTGACCGAAAAGGTGTTCCACGCCTATCTGCAGGATGGCGACGGACCGTTTCTGCGCACAGCGGATGCCGGATACCTGCGCGACGGCGAGCTTTATGTGCTGGGCAGGCTGGCCGACCGCATCCAGATCCACGGCTGTGCTCATGCGCCCCAGGATTTTGAACTGCAGGCTGAACGCAGCCATCCGGGCCTGCGCCCTTCCTCCGCAGCGGCCTTCACCGTGGACGGCAGGGAGCGGCCGCGCCTGGTCATCCTTTGCGAACTCAAACGGGAGATGCTGCGGCGCCGGGAAAGGTGGCCGCAGATCGAAGCCGCGATCCGCAGTTCGATCAAGCGGGTGCATGCAGTGCCGGTCGATGACATCGTCTTGCTGGCGCCGGGTACGCTGCCCAAGACCTCCAGCGGCAAGGTGCGCCGCAACCAGTCCCGCCTCGACTACCTGCACGACGCGCTGATGCCGGCATGCGACTACGTTGAATTCCGGCGCTGCCGCAGCGAACCGGCAGAGATGAATAGCTACTAACTGACTGAATTCATCTGCCCGGAAGCTGTGCTTGCAGACATCGTCCGGCCCAGCGGCATCCGCCGCCCGACTCATCGACACAGGGACACCATGGAACAGCATGACGTTGGCAGCCAAAACCAGTATGCGCTCAGGATTGAAGGCCATAGGTGGCTGGATGATTTGACAATAGAACAGATGTGGGCAGTGCTCAAAGCCGCATACCAGCATTTGACCCAAGATCAGGACCTGCTCTTCATTGCGCTTTTGCCCACCGGTGAAATGCCTGCAAAATGCCTGCCCAAATCGATGTTCAACCTATGCCTGCGTAGTCCGGCGCTGCTGGCCCAGGCGCTGACGGCCAGCGCCGCGCCGGACAACAATCAAACGCTTATCGTCGCGGCTCAGAACTTCTGATACTGGGGCAGGTAGCGCCACTGTCCAACCGCAAGCCCCGCCAGCGGCACGCGGCCAATCCGTATCCGGCGCAAGCCCAGCAGCTCCACGCCAGCCTGCTCGCACAGTTGGGCAAGCAGGCCGCGTGGCGGCGTCTTGAGCGCAAAGCGCAGCCGGTTCTCGCTCTGGCGGCTGACCTTGATCCCTTCCAGCAGCTTGCCGTTGAACCGCCCGCCCCGGTTCAATAGCGCGAGCTGCGCGTCCGTCACCGCGGTCCTGGTTTCCACGATGTACTCATGTTCGATGCGCGAGGCGTCATCCACCAGACGGCGCAACACCCGCCAGTCCTGGGTCAGCACCAGCAGGCCGCTGGCCGTCGTCTCCAGGCCATCGGTCAGTCTCAGTCCGGCCCAGTGCTTTTTCAGTGGCCGGACGCCGGAATGGTCGGAAGCGCTGCGCCGGTCTGGAGTGAGCAGGGCCAGCACGGGCGCCGCATCCGGGCTTGCGGCCGGTCCGGTCGGCAGCCCCACCGGCTTGT
>Ga0308176_10003213_pt1 | contig 10435 bp, 8 predicted proteins | sample PhyCR2_3_FD_203890 | JGI IMG/M metagenome (GOLD analysis project Ga0308176, IMG submission 203890) | Soil microbial communities from UC Gill Tract Community Farm, Albany, California, United States - DLSLS.C.R2 | ecosystem: Environmental > Terrestrial > Soil > Agricultural land | place: USA... | reverse complement strand
CGCCGTTTTTGTCTCACCCACCGTGATGATCCGCCTCGTCAAGTCGACGCGGCACCACTGAAGTGTTCTGATTTCCTTGTCTCGCAAACCGGCGTGTAACGCCAACATGGTCGCGAGGTGAATCCCCTTCGAACGGCGATTAGCTGCCCCTGCTTTTTCGATCAGCGCCGCTTTCTCTTCTGCCGAAAACGCCTTTCCTACACGCTTTGTAATCTTCAGCTTCAGCTTCTTGTCCTGTTTCAACTGCGCCCTAAGCGCGCCTGACTGCGTAGTCGGAAGTAGGCGTAGAAGAAACCCGACTTCCTCATCGATTGCCTTTGGCGCAGCGCCCTCGTCGAGGCGCACCAGTTGATACCCGATTGCCGTTCTGTCCGTGATATCTACTGCCATATGATTGCCCAGCAGCCTTGTCACATGACCGATCGCATGTTCAGCGAATCTTGCCGATCTCGGCTGGCGTACTCGGTATTCGGCCAAAAAAGACGTCGCGAGGTCTTTGATGCCTCGGACTCGCTCGTCCCGGTTATCTGATAAACCGTTGAACCCCTGCTCGAGTTCCCGTCGGCGCTGCTTCTCCGCTTCTCGCGCAACCGTCTTGGACGTTGTCTTTGCAGATTCTTTTATTAGCCTGCCAGCGAACGTGAACTTGTAGTGCCAAGTACTTGTGCGCTTCAGTTCGCCGGTGCGTTTATCTTTATAAGACGGACGAAAGAGACTCACGAACTTTTATACCCTCCGATAAATAGGCGTTTGCTCAACAGATCGTGCCAGGTTTGCATACTGTGCAAGGCAGCGCACCAGACCTAGATGGCTTGAACGATAGTCGCAGAATCCTGAGGCAAACGTAAGACCTAGGAGTTCTCTTCAATCACTAAGCAGGCCTCCTCCAAGCTGTTCTGCTCTGAAACGATCAGATCACGCGAGAACAAGACCTCGGTAGCTGGCCGCGACGTAAGATGATGGATCCGCAGAGGATATGTGACCGTGCCAAGCCTGTGATCCGGGGTCTCAAGTCCCCGGATTTGTAATAGAAGTCGACATGGAGCTAGGCTGGGCACGCAGGATGTCGAATGTACTGCGGAAGCTGTTTGCGGCCAGTGCGGTCTTTTCCGGTCAAATCTCCCGAAAAATACACACGAAACGCATTTTTCGCGTGCTTACTGTTGCCCTCTCACGGACAGAACGATAAAGGTTCACAGCTAGAGAGCCTGCTTCGCCTGAAGACCACTCAGGTTCAGATGCTGTATCTGTCACCCAAACAAATCTCCGCGCAACTCGGGATCAGCGAACGGACTGTCAGGCGGTGGATGTGTGCCGGCCATATCCGTGCATTCCGCGTTGGTACCAAGCTCTGGCGTGCGGACCAGCGCGCAGTCGAAGAGTACCTCCGAGAGGGCCAGTACAAGAGATACCGCCGTGAATTGCGTCTAGTGCGGCTGAGATCCCTCAAACGAAGCTAGCAGCGGAACGAGGTAGGCACCTGCAGGTATGGGAGTTGACAGTCGCGAAACGGATCAAAGCGGGTGAGCCGCAGTCGTCTAAAAGAGCGAACACCGCTGAGCAACATGAACGTACTCCAAGCGTGGGGTGCCCCGCGCTCCCCGAAAGTTCTTCGAGAAGCATGGCCGTTCCGACCACTACAGCTACCAGCGCGGCCCGAGTCTGAGTGCAAATCTCGGCGTTGCCCTGCGCGTTATGTCAGGGCATCCGCCTTTTGCCTTCGACAATCCCGATTAGCGAAGGTAATCTCTCCCAGGCATCAAAGAGGATAACTTCCGAGTAGCCGACAGGCAGGACAGGAATGATTACGCCCGTAGGCCGACCACATTCGTAGCCATACGCTAAGATCCACAAATGATCATCGTGAGCGTTTTATACCCGAAAACCGGACAATCACACTTCGATTTCGATTATTACCTCGCAAAACATATTCCAATGGTTAAGGACAGATTTGAACGGTTCGGCTTAAAGGATGTCCGGCTGATGCGAGGAGCGGCCACGCTGGACGGCGGTACTCCGATGTTCGAGCTGATCGGAGAGTTGATCTTTCCATCGAGACAACTCGTACAAGACGCTTTGGGCACGCATGGTGATGAGATTATTCGTGATATCCCAATGTTCACGAACGTACAGCCAACTATTCAGATAAACGAAATGCTGTGAAATCTGAACGCTGCGATCAGGCTCCAATGGCTGGACGATCACGGGCCATCTGTCAATTGAAACGGCTGCCGACCATAACTCCCGTTTCTCCAGCCGCCCAATGTCCGGATAGCCGACGATGCAGGACCTAACCTGGTTGATCCCGGCACTTTCCACCGGGTGTCCCCCTCCTCGATTGGAAGGATTTGCCTTCCATAATTCATGTAAGATGAACCAAACGATTCGGCGCCAGCAGGAGGGAAGGACATTGCATTCGTCAAGCGCGGTGAGTTTCAGGGGAGCTCTGCTACTCCTTTTGACCTGCTGGAACCTTCCAGCGCAAGTTATAAAGGTCACTTTACTCGGCACTGGCAGCCCAATTCCAATCATCGAGCGTTTCGGTCCGAGTACCTTGGTTGAAGCAGGATCCGAAAAGCTCTTGATCGATTGCGGTCGCGGCGCGTCGTTGCGCCTATGGCAACATCGTGTTCCGCTCGGCGCGATAACGGCTGTATTCCTGACTCATTTGCATTCTGATCATGTCGTTGGAATTCCTGATCTGTTGTTGACCGGTTGGCTCCCACCACCTTTTGGCCATCGAACGGGGTCCTTTCAGGTGTGGGGCCCGACCGGAACTAAGGAATTGATGTTGAATTTGCGGAAAGCGTTCGCGGCAGACATCCAGTTCCGCATGAGAGACGGAATTCCCGAGCAGGGTATAACTATTCTGGCTCAAGACATTACTCAAGGAACTATCTATCAGAAGAACGGCGTGACGGTAACGGCATTCGAGGTTGATCACGCCACCGCAAAACCAGCTTTTGGCTACCGCATCGATTACGGCGGACACTCGGTGGTTTTCTCCGGTGATACGCGTTTCAGTGAGAATCTCATCCGTTTTGCGAAAGGCACAGACCTTCTTGTCCACGAAGTGGCGTGGGCCAGACCGGAACTTCTAAGCAAATCAGCAGCTGCGCGAACCATTATTGGACTCCACACTACACCCGAAGAGGCGGGAACTGTTTTTACGCGGGTAACGCCACGTTTGGCAGTTTACTCTCATGTCGTTCTTGTAACCACAGATCCAGCCTTCACTGACCCGAGCACCACAGACGTCGTGAAACTCACGCGAAAGACGTATGATGGTCCGCTAGAAATGGGAGAAGATCTGATGACTATAGAGATCGGCGAGAAAGTAGATGTACGCCGCTCCGCATCACGTGTGCAATAGCTTGAGCGGTTTGTGTAGAAAGCTAGTCCTGTATCACGGGCCATCCGGAAAGTGAGCGAACGACGCCTACAGGGCTGCCTCATCACACCGGTGCGGCAATCGGATTACCTTCGAAAAGACCATTTATCGAAGGTAAATTCAGCTCCATGCTTCTGGGCTAAGCCGAGACGACGCTGGAGATTGGGTTGGACTGGCTCCGCGAATGCAACACTCCCAGCCTGTATACTCTTCGAGCTTCTGGCCGGCGCTAACCACGGGCATACTGGACCAGTCTGCACGGTCGCCCGTATTGGAATCCAACCAACATGAGCTACCAAGTATCTGTTCCTCCGGGGCCGCAGGCTTGCACCCATGCGCACATAGAGTTTGCCTCCGCGGGCCCGCTATTACTCGCCAGCCATTCAGCCAGGCGCTCTCGACAGGTCCGGAGCCATTTGAAGCCGCGCCATGTGTGTGGGTTCGTTCTCGAAGTGGGCCAGACGGATTGGGGCTGCGTTCACCCGGACTACTTGCGCGTAGTGTGGCGCTGGCCAACCAGGGAATATGGTTCCGGGTCGGCCTTGGCGCTTGTGCCTTTCGATTATCGCCCGTATTGTAGCGTTCCCGGGTCGGTGTTTCCGAACGTCAAATAATACGGCGCCTGTAACGGCCCGCCCGAGGGGCCGCCGAAGGCATTCACGAACGACTGAAAGTGCTTCGATTGCACGTCATAACTCCGGACTTCTCCCGTGTTGCTGATAGGAACGAAAAGGCGGCCGCCCGGGCCGAACAGCAGCGCTTGCGCATAGGTGCGAACCCCGCCTACCGTATCGAGATCGATCTTGCCGGAGCATGTTCCAGCACCTTTGAAGATCAAGACTTTGTCCGTGTCGTTCGTATCCGCGCGAAAACTAGTGACATAGAGTTTTCCATCGGGACCGAAAACCAGCCCTTCGGGGCGGTGCAGAGCCGGACACGTGCTGTCGCTGGCAAAGACGTCCAGAAATGTTCCGTTCTGGAAACGCAGAATAAAGCCCGCGAGAGGATTGAAGTGAGGATCGTTGGGATCCAGATTTCCGACCACAGAAACGTAGAGCTTCCCGTCGGCTCCGAAAACCACCCCGCGTGGATGGTACTCCCCGAAACTGTCCCCTGTAAAATCTGCGAAATCGAGATTGCCGAGAAAAGCACCGGTCTCATCGAATTGCGCAACACTGCCAATCTCCTTTTTGCCTATGTTGGCTACAACGAAACGGCCGTCGGAACTGCGGACGATGCCGCGTGGGGCAAACGGCGCGTTGCTATCACAGGTACGACCAGTGGGCTTGTTACAAGGCACGATGGGCGCAATGAACTGGCCATCAGCAGCGCTGTACTCAAGGATTTCGCCGGCAAAGTTCAGGTCGACGTTTTGATTGACGACGATAAGGTTGTTGCCAAGGAACGGGTCGATGATGATGCCGCGCGGTCCGCGCAGGCCGCCGCTTCCCGGAAGCACAAACGCGCCGGCTTGCGAATCCAAAAAGCTGCCGGTACCGGCATTGAAGCGTTTGATTGTGTTATCGGCAGTATCGCCGACATACAGGATATCCGTCGACGGTACATTGCTCTGGGAGCGCATGAGCGAGGCAGGTACGAGCGCAGCCGCGCACAAAAGCGTAGCAGCGAGAAGTCGGTTTCTTTTTATTTGATTCTTCGGTAGGAACATTGTGTTTCTCCTGAGCCCTTGTCAGGGCGGACGCGGCCTCCAGCGGGGTACGCTGCCCGGTGTCGGCCCACGGTTGGCAGAGAAGTGGCGGCGGCACAGGCACGTCAGCACCCGCGAAAGCCGGTCTATTCTCTGAGGCGAGGCTAGTGACCCGTTCGCCCCTGTTTGGTCTGCACACACCTCCCTCGTAGGTCAGCATGAGCAAAGCTTGGTTCTGTCCGGCTGAGTCACTGAAGCCGGAATGGCGGCAAGGCTTTCGAGTCGTACCTGCTTTCGCAAATCCCGCAGGAGAGCATCCTGACCGTTGCGAATACCCAATCCGGCACTCGCTGGGCCACCCTGCGCGCTCACTGAGTTGGCGCGATTGCGTTTGGCGGGTGAGGGGCAAAAGTGCGGCCGCTCACGTTATCCGAGAGTTCCAGCGCCGTAATGAAGGCACCGCATGAGGAAGGCCCGGTACAGGCCAGCACGGGGGCCGGATAGTCTGCCGCGTGCCTGCGCCCAGCGCCGTGTTTCCTTCCTGTGGCTATGCCATCGTGCAGGCCCTTTCCGCTTACTGCGAAGGCGGAACGTCAGAGAGTTCTTCTGTTACTCCCTCGGGGATGAGGCGCTTTCCTGTGATTCGAATGGGAGATCCGGCAGACACGCAGTTTTCGCCGTGAGGGTCGCAGGCAAATGCTGCGCCGGATCCTTTAAGTTCATTCGGGCCGTCTAAATGGAAGGTCTCATTGTTTTTGATCATCGCGACCGCATTACCAAGAGGATCGAAAGCGAAGAAATTGATGGTCACATCCACACGATTCGGCCCCGTACGCTTCCAGCTCCCGTATAGCGGCGAGATCGGGGGCGGTGGCGTCCGATCGATCGAACCGGTAGCCAGAGCGACCCCGCCACCGGCGAACGACTGTAAGGCGGTAAAAGTAACCCCCTCGTTGATTCGGTCCACCGTCACGATCCACGTCCCTTCAATGCGCGATGCTTGGCCGCCCTTGGATTCCGCTACTTCGGATTGCGCTAAAGCGGGCGAGATGTGGCCCAGCAAAACGGCAACTAAAGCAAACTTTACGATTTCAGTTAACATTTCACACTCCTGTATCGAATTGGCCCGACGCTTGGAACAGCCCCGAAAGAGAGCTGTTGCAGACTGACCTTGTCCGCTTGCTGCCAAGGGCCAGGGGTTTCACCAACGGGAATTCCCGGTTGATGTTGTGTAATACGAATTTCTGAATCTGCAGCGAAGGTGCTTCGCTGCAGACCCTAACGGATGTGCATTGGCTGAGCTTAGCGGCGCCACGGCTCACTAGCGAGTGGTTGCGTCGCCAAGCACTTCGTTCATTCACCTACGGGTGAAAAGGAAACCGACGCAAGCTCCACATTGCGCGGTTTGGCGAGGGCTGCCATCTGGCGTGCGGTGACGCGCTCGGCCTTGGATGGGTACAGTACATTGCCATTCTGTCCGAAGCCCCCCAATACCTGCGATAGAAAATAGGTAGAGCCATAGCGGTGAAACACCAGCTTTGTGTTCTGTCCCGAATTGCCTTGCATGACACCGGTGGAGAACATGATCGTCCTTCCCTTTTTCTGGTCCACGCCGCGCAGCGTGAGCACCCCTTGCGGATTAGTTATGCTCAACCGGCTAACGACGTATGTACCCGCCGGAAGTACCGTATCTCCAACTTGGAAATCAAACGGGATGTTGCCCCGGATAGGGCTGGTAACTTGCGCGTGAGCGAGCGGCACCAGCGACAAACCCAACAGAGTTGCAGTCGCAAAAATTGAGAGTTTCATGGGAGACCTCCTTTTTAGGTCTGGCTTTATACGGGATAGTTCTAGGTTCTCCGACCGGGCAGCATCATTGCAGTGAACGGTGGCGGCCGTGAGGAGATTCACCGCCTTACTTGTCAACGTTGTCACAGTGAGAGTAATTGTCATACCTGTTCCTTACATTTGAATTTCCAGATCGCCGTGAAGGTGCTTTCAGAAATCCCTCTGAGGCGCTGGTATAGCCAGGGTGAGCCGCGGCAGAAAATACTTCCATGCACGCCGGGTGATTTGGCGGTGACAAATTAGTCACGAGCCAAATGGCTGATGTGTAGCCACTTATATTTAGGGCGCCAGGTTAGCGCGAGGAAGTGTTATGCTAGGCGCGGCTGGTCGGCTGCAGACAGGTTCAGCCATGAAAGAAGAGGAGCCCAAAATGAGCGGGGCTGCTCCGGCGCCTTCGGTTGTTCGCTTCGGTCCGTATGAACTCGACTTACGGAGCGCCGAGTTACGCAAGCATAACCTCAAGATCCGCCTTCAGGACCAGCCCTTCCAGATCCTAGTTGCTTTGTTAGAACGTCCGGGCGAGTTGGTGCTGCGCGAGGAAATCCGCCGGAGGCTTTGGCCCGACGACACGGTGGTGGAGTTTGATCACAGTATCAATGCGGCCGTGAAGCGGTTGCGCGACGCGCTGCGGGAATCGGCCGAAAAGCCCCGCTATATAGAGACGCTGGCGCGGCGTGGTTACCGCTTCATAGGCCAGCTCGAAACGGCTTCGACACCGTTGACGGAAGCGCCTGTCAACCCGCCGGCAATCGCGCTCGAGTTTACCAACGGTGCTAGCGCCGGCCCTGTTCATGGGTCGGTCTACTGCGAGCATTTTCGTGAAGAGCCAGGAAGCGCTTCCATAGGGTGGCTCCGGCGTGCTCGCTCTTTCGCCCCGCTGCTGACAGTTGCTCTTCTTTTAGCCGTGCTGGCGATTGCCTGGTACTACCAACGTACTGCGCCCACCCGCTGGGCGAGGAATGTGGCCCTTCCCCAGGCCGCCCGTCTGGCGGATGCGGGCGATTACCCCGCGGCTTTCCCACTTACCTATCGAGGGCTGCACATCCTTCCGAAAGACCCGGCGCTGAACAGGATTATGCGCGAGATCTCATTCCCCGTGCCGATCCACACCACCCCTTCCGATGCCCGCGTCTACATCAAGCCGTATGCGGATCCCCAGAGCTCCTGGATATACCTCGGTCAGTCGCCGCTTGAAAACTTTCGCCTACCTATCGGATATTTCCGCTGGCGAGTCACAAAGGCCGGCTTTCGGACTGTTGAAAGAGCAGCGGGTCTGCAAGGTCCCAGTATCGACTTCACTCTGGACCGCGAAGCAAGCCTTCCCGCGGACATGGTGCATGTGCCGCGGGGAAGTGTCGCATCATTCAAGTTCAAGCCCATTTATCTGGACGACTTTTGGGTGGACACGTACGAAGTGACCAACAAGCAATTCCAGCACTTCATGGATGCGGGCGGATATCGGAACCGGCAGTTCTGGCGTGAGAAGTTCCTTAAAAACGGTCGAATGCTTTCCTGGGAAGAGGCAATGGCGGAGTTTCGAGACTCTACGGGGCGGCCCGGGCCATCGACTTGGGAAGTCGGCCACTATCCATCGGGACAGGACGATTTTCCTGTGAGCGGAGTGAGCTGGTTTGAAGCGGCGGCGTACGCGGTTTTTGCGAACAAGCAACTTCCGACCATTCACCAGTGGTACCGGGTCGCGAATCCAGGGATTTACTCCGATGTCGTACAGTTCAGCAATTTCGACGGAAGTGGCCCGTTGCGAGTTGGCAGCCGTCAGGGTCTCGGCGCGTTTGGAACCTACGACTTGGCGGGAAATGTAAAGGAATGGTGCTGGAACGCGACCGGAAACCGCCGGTATATCCTGGGCGGGGGCTGGAATGAGGGGCGGTCTTTTTATCTGACCGCAGATGCAACCTCACCTTTTGACCGTTCGCTGGCGAACGGGTTTCGGTGCGCGAAAAACCCGGGCGGCCCGCTGCCCGTCGCGCTCACCCAGCCCGTTGAAGATAGCTCACGGGATCATCGCACGGAAAAACCCGTTCCCGATTCCGTATTCCACATTCTTCAAAGATTCTACTCGTACGATCGGACAGAACTCGGTGCAGCGCAGGAGTCGGTAGATGAGAGTTCACCTTACTGGAGAGCGGAAAAAGTCAGCTTGAACGCCGCTTATGATCACCAACGACTGACCGTTTGGCTCTACCTGCCCAGGAATGCCAAGCCCCCGTACCAGACCATCATCTACTTTCCGGCTGGGGCCGCACGCATCATGCGGAGGATTGATCAAGCAGAAATTCACCGCATTGATTTTTTGATGAAAAGCGGCAGAGCCGTGGTATTCCCCATTTATCAGGGAACCTATGGACGCCGGCCCCTGAAGCCCCTGGGCCCAAGCGGCGAACGGGATGAGGTCATCCAGCAATGCAAGGATCTGCAGCGCTCAGTGGATTATCTGGAGACCCGAACAGATGTCGCACTCGACCGGATCGGCTATTTCGGAATCAGTACAGGCGCCCGGTTAGGCTTGATTGCCCTGGTACAGGACCATCGAATCCGGGCCGCAACTTTGGCCGAGGGAGGACTCTCCTCTGAATGGAAACCTCCCGAAATCGACGAGATCAATTTTGCGCCCCGCCTACGAATTCCTGTCCTGATGCTGAACGGCCGTTACGATTTTCCGCATCCGGTGGACACTGACCAGGTTCCGCTCTTTCGTCTGCTGGGGACTTCTCCGAAAGACAAACGTCGTGTGCTATTCGACAGCGGGCATGCAGGACCGGTGCAGCAGTATATCAGGGACACTCTAGACTGGTTCGACAAGTATCTGGGCGTTACAAGCAAGTAGATCTGCTGAAAGTGAACCGCGCCGCAATGGCAACCGATTTCCTTACACGTTTCCAGGTGCCACCTGGAAACGGTCGGCGTCTCGGAGAAATAGGTGATTACCGTGAATGCTGGCCGTTTACCTTCGACATTCATGATAAGTCTCTGTCAAGGGAGACGGAGGTTCCCCGTTAAAGCCGCGTGCGGCTTGTGATCTGCCGCTGAACTTCCGATCGAGATCGTCGGCAGGCATAGTGCTTCTCAGCAGTGGTTCCTGCCCTGTCTTTGGCAGAACCAGACATTCATTTGCGGTCTCAGGTGCTTTCACCATCTCCGAAGATTGAGTTTGGATTCATCTGCCGGCCTCGAAACAATTGCCTGTGAGGCCTTGGAATGACTTCCTTGCCCAGCGAAGGTAAGGCGAGGCCCGGCAGATCGCACTGCGTTAATTGATCTCGATATTGTCCCATCTATCCCTTTTAAATGCGCGCGGTAACTGACTTTTGTTCAAAGTCCCGCTCACCTCGGTCCACGGCAAGCAAGTAAGCCACGATCTTTCTCGCAACTGCTAACGTGCCGCGGTTGCGATTGCCTTTCCGCTTCTCGCGTTCGTATACCACCGCCAATTCAGGATTCCACCTGGGGGCCACTTTGGCAGCTTCAATCAGGGTGGTTTGCAAGTGCTTGTTCCGTTGCTTAGAAATGGGGCTGCGCTGTGTTTT
>Ga0308176_10003212_pt1 | contig 10437 bp, 8 predicted proteins | sample PhyCR2_3_FD_203890 | JGI IMG/M metagenome (GOLD analysis project Ga0308176, IMG submission 203890) | Soil microbial communities from UC Gill Tract Community Farm, Albany, California, United States - DLSLS.C.R2 | ecosystem: Environmental > Terrestrial > Soil > Agricultural land | place: USA... | reverse complement strand
GGGCGGTGGTCGGCGCCGACGGCGTGGTGGTGGGTGAGCGTGCCGCCGGCGGCCAGCAGTGCGTCGGTGGCCGCCCGCTTGGCCGTCAGCCACTGCTGGATCGGCAGGTCGTCGTCGCGGTCGGCGAGCACGGTCACGTACAGGGAGGCGCCGGTCGCGTAGCCGTGCGAGACGTGGCTCATGATCAGCGGACGCCGACCGTCGCGGGTCAGCGACTCCCGCAGGGCACGGCGGACGGCGTCGTAGACGGTGGGCAGCGTCGACCAGGTGGCCGCGGTCTCCAGCGTCTCCACGAGCAGGCCGGCGTCCATCAGCTTGTCCCGCAGGTAGGGGCCGGCGAACCGGTGGCTCTTCCACGACTCCCCGACCCGGCGGCCCAGCCGGATCGCCCCGCCGTCCCGCAGCAGCGAGGCGGCCGCCTTCATCCGGGATCGGACCATCGACGGCAGCCCCTCCCAGCCGAGGACGAGCAGGCAGCCCTCGCCGTGACCGCGGGTCTTCAGGCTGCCGCGCAGCGCCTTCGCGCCCGTGCCGGCGGCCATCAGCAGGTTGGCCTTGGTCTCGTCCTGGTCGGACAACCGGACGATGTCGGGCAGCAGGTCGTGCCGGGCGAGCTGCTGCAGCGCCGCGAGCCCGGCCGGCCAGGTGCGGAACGACCAGCCCTCGTACGAGCGGCTCGTGGGCTTGGGGCGCACCCGCAGCGTCAGTTCGGTGATCACGCCGAGGGTGCCCTCGGACCCCAGCGCGAGGCCCAGCAGGTCGGGGCCGGCCGCGGTTGCGGGCGGGTGGCCCACCTCCAGCACGCCGGTAGGCGTCGCGAGGGTCAGGCCGGTGACGAGCTCGTCGAACCGGCCGACGCCGGTGGAGTTCTGGCCGGCCGAGCGGGTGGCGGCGTATCCGCCGAGGGTGGCGAACTCCCAGCTCTGCGGCAGGTGCCCGAAGGTGAGCCCGTCGCGGGCGAGCTCCTCCTCGAGCGCCGGGCCACGCATTCCGGGGCCGACCGTCACCAGGGACGAGGGGACGTCCAAGGACCGCACGGATGACATCCGGCCGAGGTCCAGCGCGATCGACGGCCGGTCGTCGGGGTCCACTCCCGCCAGGCCGCCGACGACGCTGGTGCCGCCGCCGAACGGGACGACCACCACCCCGAGCTCGCTGCAGGCCGACAGCAGCGCCGCGGTCTCGTCGGTGGTGCCCGGCAGCACGACGGCGTCCGGGGCGTCGGACGCGTCGCCCTCCCGCCGGCGCAGCAGGTCCAGGTAGCTCTTCCCACCGGCCCGGCGCAGCCGCGACTCCCGGTCGGTGCGCACGTTCTCCTCGCCCAGCAGCTCCACGAACCGGGCGCGGGCCTCCTCGGGCAGCCGGGACGGCGCGACCGTGATGTCCGCCACCGCGACCGGCGGCGTGGGCCGCGGCGTCCAGCCCAGTTCCTTCGCCAGGTAGCGGCGGGCGACCTTGGGCAGCGTGCTGCTCAGGTCTCCCTCCTGCTCGGGAGGCGTGCCGGGGCCGCTCGGGCCCCAGCCCTGGATCGTGAGTTCCGGCTGCTCGGGCACGGCTACAGTCTGCCGGTGCTCGCTGGGACTCTCTCCCCCGGACGGCGTGCGAACGACCTCGATGCTGTCGCCGGGGCCGACGTCGACGTCGTCGTGGTGGGCGGTGGCGTGACCGGGGCGGGGGTCGCGCTCGACGCCGCCAGCCGCGGCCTGTCGGTGGTGCTGCTGGAGCGCACCGACCTCGCGGCCGGCACGAGCCGATGGTCGTCGAAGCTCGTCCACGGCGGCCTGCGGTACCTGGCGCACGGCGAGATCGGCCTGGCGCGGGAGAGCGCCCGCGAGCGCGCCGTCCTGATGGGGACGACGGCGCCGCACCTGGTGCGCCGGCTGCCGTTCCTCGTGCCCGACGAGGCCGGCCGGGACGTCACGGCGCTGGCCGCGGCCGGGGGGCACCTCGGGGACGCCGTCCGGCTGTCGGTGCCGGGTGGGCGCGGGTCGCTGCCGTCGACCCGCCGGGTCGGTGCCGACGACGTCGCGCGCCTGGTCCCGGGCGTGCGGCCGGGCCGCGGCGGCGTCGTCTTCTGGGACGGGCAGCTCGTGGACGACGCCCGGCTGGTCGTGGCGATCGCCCGCACCGCGGCGTCCTACGGGGCGCGGATCCTGACCGGTGCCGCGGTGACCGCGGTGGACGGCAACGACGTGCACGCGCTCGTCGATTCGGAGGCGTTGACGCTGCGGGCGGGCGTCGTCGTGAACGCCGCGGGGGTCTGGGCGCAGCGGCTGGCGCCGGGCATCCGGTTGCAGCCCTCGCGCGGATCCCACCTCGTCGTCCGCGGCGACCGGCTGGGTTCGCCGTCCGCCGCGCTGACCGTGCCGCTGCCCGGCTCGCGGTCCCGGTACGTGTTCGCGCTGCCGCAGGCCGACGGCCTGGTCTACCTGGGGCTGACCGACGAGCCGGTCGACGGGCCGGTGCCCGACGCCGACCCGCTGCCGAGCGACGCGGAGGTGCAGCAGCTGCTCGACACTGTCAATCAGGTGCTGGCCGAGCCGCTGACCCGCGACGACCTGGTCGGCGCCTATGCCGGGCTGCGCCCGCTCGTGCTGCCGGCGTCGGCGGGGACCGGACCCGGGACGGCGACCGCGGACCTCTCGAGAAAGCACCTGCTGCAGTGGGACGGACCGGTCCTGTCGGTGGTGGGCGGCAAGCTGACGACGTACCGCGCGATGGCCGAGGAGACGGTGGACGCGGTGGTGGCGCGCCTCGGCCGGGGAGCGCGGCGCTCGCTGACCGGGCGGCTCCCGCTAATCGGGGCGGCGCCTGCTCCTGCGTTGGCGCGGGTGGGTGCGGCGTCGCGACTGGTGGCCCGGTACGGCACGGAGGCGCCCGTGGTCGAGGCGCTCGGGTCCGCCGCGGTGGTCGCCGGCCGGCTCGAGACGGTGGGGGAGCTGCGGTTCGCCGTCCGGCACGAGGGCGCGCGAACGGTCGCGGACCTGCTGGACCGGCGGACCCGGATCGGCCTCGTCCCGGCGGACCGGGCGCGCGCGGTGGAGACCGCCGAGCGGGTGCTGGCCGAGGAGCTCTAGATCCGGAACTCCGGGCTGCCCGGGTTCAGGTGGGGCGCGGCGGGGTCGAGCCCGGCGGCGATGAGGTGCCCCAGGACGGCGTGCCGCCGGGCGGTCGCGTCGGCCCCGTGGCCCGCCGCGACCAGCCCGGCGGCCACGAGCCGGCAGCGATGCCGGCCGAACGGCGTGCCGGGGCCCGGCTGGTCGGCGACCGCGACGCCCGGGGCGATCTGCCGGGTGAACGCAGGCACCGACGGTGCCAGCGCGAACGGTGCCCGCTCGCCGAGCCGGACGGCGACGCGGGTGACGGCCGGGAGGTCGTCCCGGCGGACGGTGAGGACGGCGGCATCCGTCCGCCGGCAGGCCTCCGGGTCGCCGGCGAGCTCGGCGCGGAAGCCGAGGCCGTAGCCGTCGAGCGCGGTGACGATGCGGGCGAACAGGTCGGGGGCGGTGCCGGGCTGCAGGTGGAGGAAGCAGCTGGCCTGGTTGCCGTCGACGGCGCCCCCGGCGGTGACCACGAACGAGGGGACGCCCTCGCTCGTGCGGTAGCTGAACTGCCAGCCGTCGCGGCGGAAGAGGTAGGGCTCCAGGGTGTCGGCCAGTCGCTGGCAGAAGTCGAGGCCCCGCCGTCCGCCGCTTTCGGTACCGAAAGCGGAGTACCGGACTTTCGGTACCGAAAGTCCGGGGTCGCCGCGGAAGTAGTGGGCGTGCAGGGCGTCGGCCAGCGCCGCCGTGAGGAACCGGCCGCGCACCAGCTCACCGGCGACGCGCACGCCGTCGCCGAGGTCGGTCTCCTCGATGATGCGGGCCAGGACGTCGAGGGACGGCACCCGCGACCTCGGACCGGCCGGCCAGGGGAAGGCGAGGGCGGTGGACATGCTGGCTCCGAACTGTCGAGTTCCGGCACCGACGACCGGGTCTGCTCGGGAGAGGCGGTGGGACGTCCGATGGATACGCATCCCATCAGATAGGACGGCTATTCCACTATGTGGACATCGGGTGCAGGATCGAGCCGTGGACACGTACACCCACGGGCACGCCGAGCCCGTTCTGCAGTCGCATCGCTGGCGGACCGCCGAGAACTCCGCCGGTTACCTGCTGCCCTCGCTGCGGCCGGGCCTGGACCTGCTCGACGTGGGCTGCGGTCCGGGCACCATCACTGTCGACCTCGCCGGGCGCGTCGGTCCCGGCCGGGTGGTGGGGCTGGACGTCTCCGCCGATCCGCTGGCGGAGGCGCGGGCGGCTGCTTCGGCCGCGGGCGTCGAGGTCGACTTCGAGGTGGGCGACGTCTACGCGCTCACGTTCGAGGACGACTCCTTCGACGTGGCGCACGCCCACCAGGTCCTGCAGCACCTGACCGACCCGGTCGCGGCGCTGCGCGAGATGGCGCGGGTCTGCCGTCCCGGCGGCGTGATCGCCGTCCGCGACGTCGACTACGGCGCGTTCGTGACCTTCCCCGCCGACGACGGACTCGACCGCTGGCTCGAGATCTACTACGCCGTGGCGCGCCGCAACGAGGCCGAGCCGGACGCCGGGCGGCGGCTGCTGTCGTGGGCGCACGCGGCGGGCCTGCGCGATGTCACGGCGACGACGTCGTCCTGGTGCTACGCCTCACCGGCCGAGCGGGAGTGGTGGGGGAACTCGTGGGCCGGCCGCGCGACGTCGTCCGCCTTTGCCGAACAGGCGGTCGCCTACGGGCTGGCCACCCCCGACGAACTCGAGGAGATCGCCGCGGCCTGGCTGCGCTGGCGCGACGCGGACGACGGCTGGCTCGGCATGCTGCACGGCGAACTCCTCATCCGCATCAACTGATCGGCCAGGTCGCCTTCGGCCCCGTCCAGGGGACCGCCCCGAGCTTGCGAGGGGTGGGGAGGACGGGGTCCTTTCTCAGGCCTGGCGGGCGGCGTTGGCCTGGACGGCGGTGCTCACGTACTGCGCCAGGCCGGGCGCGATCTCCTCGTAGTGCGCGGTGAACCGCTCGTCCTCGACGTACATCCGCCCGAGGCCGGCGTGCATCTCGGGCGAGCAGTCGTAGTAGTTGCGCGTGATCGACTGCCGGTGCTCCTCGGCCAGGTCCATCGCGGGCTCGGCGTCGGGCGGCACGCCGTCCCGGAGCGCCGCCGCGAACCGCGCCTCGAGGTCGGCGCCCTCGGCCAAGATCTGCACCCAGTCGTCCTTGGAGTACGCGGCCGTCTTCCGCTTCGACTGCCGGTACGCGTCGGTCTCGCCCCAGCGCTCCTGCACCTCCGCGTCGTACTGCGCCGGGTCCTGATCGCCGAACACCTCGAACCGCTCCTCCGGGGTCAGTGAGATCCCCATGGCCCGTGCCTCCATCTCCTTCTCGACGGCCTCGACCATCGCCGACGTCCGTTCCAGCCGGTCCCGCAACAACCGGTGCTGCCGGCGCAGGTGCGCCTCGGGGTCGGCGGACGGGTCGTCGAGCAGCGTCGCGACCTCTTCCAGAGGGAACCCGAGTTCGCGGTAGAGCAGCACCTGGTGCAGCCGGTCCAGATCGGCCGGCGCGTACTGCCGGTAGCCGGCCGCCGTCCGCCCCGACGGCGACAGCAGCCCGATCCGGTCGTAGTGGTGCAGCGTGCGCACCGTGACGCCGGCCAGCGCCGCGACCTCACCCACGTTCATCGGTCTCCCCTCATGACGAGGAGCAGAGTGCAGCCTGACGCAACGTCAGGGTCAAGCCGGAATTCACCCGACGAGCAACCGCACCGTCTCGATGACGGCGATGACCGCGAAGACGGAGAAGAGGACGGCGGCGATCACGCGGATCAGCTGGACCGGCAGCTTGTCGGCCAGCTTCTTGCCGAGGAACACCGCGAGCGCCGAGACGACGAGCAGTGCGGCCCACGAGCCGATGAACACCGACAGCGGGTCGTCGTACCGCGCCGCGAGGCCGGCGGTGGCCAGCTGGGAGAGGTCGCCCCACTCGGCGGCGAACAGGACGCCGAAGCTGATCGACGCGGCCTTCAGGAACGACGGGTGCGGCGGAGCCTCCGCGATGTCCTCGGCCTCCTCGGCGCCGCTGCGCACGCTGCGCCACAGGATCACGGCACCGACCAGGAACAGCGCGGCCACGATCGCGCTGACGACGGCATCGGGGAGCAGCGTCAGCAGGCTGCCGGCGGTGACCGCGATCAGCGACTGGACCGCGAAGGCGAGCCCGACCCCGGTGAACACCGGCAGCGGCTTGAACCGCGTGGCGAGGACGAGGGTGGCGAACAGCGTCTTGTCCGGGAGCTCGACCGGGAGCACCAGGATGAACGCGGCCGCGATGACCGACAGGTCCACGAAGGCCCCCCTCAGAACGCCGTCCGACCGTCGGCCCCGACGAACGCTACGCCCCGCCTCGTGTACTTTCTGGAGCAGCGAAGGGGAGTAGCCCCCAATGTCGCGGTCGACATACTGACGAACTCCGGTCTCCGGACGACGTCCGGCCGCGCGGCCTCGTTCGGCGAGGCGGGCGAGACCTTCGACCAGGCAATTCAGTTGCCGGGTCGAGGTCTCGCGCCTTGATCCGGCCGGACCAGAGAGGCCCATCCTTCGTGGACGCCGTCCTGTACAGCACGCTGCTCTCCTTCGGCGTCATCTTCGTCGCCGAGCTGGGCGACAAGTCCCAGCTCATGGCGCTCACCTTCGCGACCCGCTACCGGGTCTGGCCGGTCCTGCTCGGCATCACCGTCGCCACCGGCGTCGTCCACCTCGTGTCCGTCGGGATCGGCTACGGCCTCGGCGCGGCCCTGCCCACGGGCTGGATCAATCTCGTCGCGGCGCTCGCCTTCATCGCCTTCGGGTTCTGGACCCTGCGCGGCGACACCCTCACCGACGAGGAGCAGGAGAAGGCCAACCGCGCGGTGAAGAACGTCGTCATCGCCGTCGGCACGGCGTTCTTCCTGGCCGAGCTGGGCGACAAGACCATGCTGGCCACCATCACGCTCGCCACCGACCACGGCTGGTTCGGCACCTGGATCGGCTCCACGCTGGGCATGGTCGCGGCCGATGCGCTGGCCATCGTCGTCGGCCGGGCCCTCGGCAAGCGCCTGCCCGAGAAGGTCATCGCCTACGGCGCGGCGGCGCTCTTCTTCCTGTTAGGCATCTGGCTGGGTATCGAGGCCATCGCGCAGCTGACGTAAAGACGGTGCATTCGCGGCATGGCGGGGCTACCGTCCCCGCCATGCCGTTCCGTTGACGCCCGTCCCCGAACGCACTCCCGCCCGCTGCCCGGCCGCTCGCCCGCCTGGCGGTGGGCTGGGCCGCGCTGTCCGAGCTGGTGCCGTACTACCCGCTCTACGCGCTGCTCTTCCTCGACACGGGGCTGTCCGAGGCCCAGATCTCGCTGCTGTTCGCGCTCTGGTCGATCACCGCGTTCCTCGCCGAGGTGCCGACGGGTGCGCTGGCCGACCGGTGGTCCCGGCGCGGTGCGCTCGTCCTCGCCGGGGTTCTGCAGGCCGCCGCGTTCGTCATCTGGACGGCGGCGCCGGCGTTCCCCGCGTTCGCGATCGGGTTCGTCGTCTGGGGCGTCGGCGGTGCGCTGATGTCGGGCACCTCGGAGGCCCTGGTCTACGACGGGCTGGCCGCGGTCGGCGGCGAGGCCGCCTACGTGCGCGTGCACGGCTGGATGACGTCGGCCGAACTCCTGGTGCAGGTGCCGACGGCGTTGCTGGCCAGCGGTCTGTTCGCCCTCGGCGGCTATCCGCTCGTCGGCTGGGTCAGCGTCGGCGTCTGCCTGGGTGCGGGCCTCCTGGCGCTCCGGTTCCCCGAGGCACCCCGGGTGGCGGACGGCGACGGCGGCTCGCTGCGATCAGGGGTGGCTGCTGCCCTGCGCCGTCCGGGGCTGGTGCTCGTCGTCCTGGCGGTGGCGCTCGTCGGCGGGCTGGACGCCGTCGAGGAGTACTTCCCGCTCCTGGCCGCCGACCGGGGGGTGGCGGTGACCGCCGTGCCCGTGGCGATCCTCGGGATCTCCCTGGCCGGGGCGGCCGGCGCTGCGCTGGGCGGTCATGCCGGCCGGCTGCCCGACCGCGCGCTCCCCGCTCTGCTCCTCGTTGCCGGCCTGTTCCTGGCCGCGGCGGCGGTCCTCCCGGCCGTTGCGTCCCTCGCCGCGGTGGCGCTGTTCTACGCGATCTACCTGGCGGTGCTCGTCGTGGCCGAGGCCCGGCTCCAGGACCGGATCACCGGTCCCTACCGCGCGACGCTGACGTCGGTCGCCGGGGTGGGGGTGGAGATGGCCGCGCTGCTGGTGTTCGGGGCCTGGGCCGTCGGTGGGGCGGTCGGGGTCGCCGTCCTGGTCGTCGCCGTCGTCCCGGTGGTCGTGGCCGGGCTGCGGACCCGCGAACCGGTGTGATCGGCGAGCGCCAGCTTCGGCATCAGGACGTGCGCCAGCGGCCCGATCGCCAGGGCGTAGACGACGGTGCCGAGGCCCAGCGTGCCGCCGAGCAGCCAGCCGGTGAGCACGACGGCCGCCTCGATGCCGGTGCGCACCAGCCGGACGGAGCCCCCGGTGCGCGCGACGAGCCCGGTCATCAGTCCGTCCCGCGGGCCCGGTCCGAGATGCACGCCGATGTAGGCGGCGGTCGCGACGGCGTTGAGCAGCACCCCGGCGACGACGAACCCGATCCGCACCGCCAGCGCCGAGGGTGCCGGCAGCACCGCGAGCGTGGCGTCGACCGCCACCCCGATCACGACCACGTTGCTGACCGTGCCGATGCCAGGCACCTGGCGCAGCGGGATCCAGAGCACGAGGACGACGGCGCCGACGACGATCACCACCGTGCCCAGCGACCAGCCGAGGTGCCGGGCGAGCCCCTGGTGCAGCACGTCCCACGGCGTGACGCCGAGCGTGGACCGGACGAGCAGTGCCATCGAGGCGCCGTACAGCGCCAGCCCGGCGTACAGCTGGACGAGGCGGCGGGTCAGCCGGCGGCCGCGGAGGGTCGGCAGGCGATCGGTGTGGAGCACCCGACCAGACTGCGGCAGGATTGGCCTGCAGACCACAGGCCAATCGGGAGGAAGTGGCGTGGAGACGACGTCGGCCCGCCGGCTCGCGGAGCTCGTCGGCGACCTCGCCGCCGATCGACCGCCCCGCTACGCCGCGCTGGCCGGGCGGGTCCGGATGCTCGTGGCCGACGGTCGCGTACCGCTGGGCACCCGGCTTCCGGCCGAGCGGGACCTGGCGACGGCGCTCGCGCTGAGCCGGGCCACGGTGACCGCCGCCTACGCGCGGCTGCGCGAGGACGGCTGGGCCGTCGCGCGCCAGGGAGCCGGCACCTTCGCGGCCCTCCCCGCCGGTCCCCACCGCGGCGCCTGGGTACCCGGCCCGCTGGACGACGGCACGATCGACATGGCCCACGCCGCCCCCGCGGCGCCGGCGTGCGTGCCCGCCGCCTTCGCCACCGCGCTCGCCGAACTACCCCGCCACCTGCCCCAGCACGGCTACCACCCGGGCGGGCTGCCCGAGCTGCGCGCCCGGATCGCAGAGCGCTACACCGCGCGCGGGCTGCCGACGACGCCGGAGCAGGTGCTGGTCACGGCCGGCGCGCTGCACGGCGTCGCGACGGCGTTCCAGACCCTGCTGCAGCGCGGCCAGCGACTCCTGCTCGAGCAGCCGACCTATCCGAACGCGCAGGACGCGGCCCGGTCGCTCGGCGCGCGGATCCTGCCGACCGCCCTCGACCCCGACGACCCGGACGCGTGGCTGGAGGTCGCCGAGCGCACGCTGGTCAGCGCCCGGCCGACCGCCGCCTACCTGATGCCGGACTTCCAGAACCCGACCGGCCGGCTGCTCGACACGCACGGCCGGGAGCGGCTGGCGCGTGCATTGCGGCGGGCGGGCACCACCGCGGTGGTCGACGAGGCGTTCGCCGACCTGTGGCTGGAGTCGCCGCCACCGCCACCGCTGGCCGCCTTCGGGACGGGGCACCTGTCGGTCGGGTCGCTGAGCAAGAGCTTCTGGGGTGGCCTGCGGATCGGCTGGGTGCGGGGGGAGGCCGACGTCGTCCGTCAGCTGACCGCGGTCGCCGTCCGGTCGACCATGGCGGGCCCGGTCGTGGAGCAGCTGGCGGCCTGTGCCCTCCTGGACGGCGCCGAGGCGGCGCTCGCCGACTCGCGGCGGAACCTCCGCCACCGCCGCGACGTGCTGATCGGCGCGCTGCGGCAGCACCTGCCCGAGTGGCGCGTGCCGGAGCCGGCCGGTGGGCTGATGCTCTGGTGCGGACTGCCCGAGCGCCGGTCGCGGGCGCTGGTCGCGGCCGCGCAGCGGCACGGCCTGCACCTGGCCCCGGGACCGCTCTTCGGCACCGGGCACGCCCTCGACGACCGCCTGCGCCTCCCGTTCACCCACCCGCCGGACGTACTCGAGAAGGCCGTGGCGGCG
>Ga0308176_10003211_pt1 | contig 10437 bp, 7 predicted proteins | sample PhyCR2_3_FD_203890 | JGI IMG/M metagenome (GOLD analysis project Ga0308176, IMG submission 203890) | Soil microbial communities from UC Gill Tract Community Farm, Albany, California, United States - DLSLS.C.R2 | ecosystem: Environmental > Terrestrial > Soil > Agricultural land | place: USA... | reverse complement strand
CGCCGAGAGGTTCCGGTTGCCCTCCTCGGTGACGAGGATGTCGTCCTCGATGCGGACGCCGATGCCCCGGTAGTCCTCCGGGACGGTCAGGTCGTCGGCCTGGAAGTACAGGCCCGGCTCGACGGTGAGGACCATGCCCGGCTCCAGCGTGCCGTCCACATAGCTCTCGGTGCGTGCGGCCGCGCAGTCGTGGACGTCCATGCCGAGCATGTGACCGGTGCCGTGCAGCGTCCAGCGGCGCTGCAGGCCCAGCTCCAGGACGCGCTCGACCGGGCCCTCGACCAGGCCCCACTCGACGAGCCGCTCGGCGAGCACGCGCTGGGCGGCGTCGTGGAAGTCGCGGAACTTGGCGCCCGGCTTCACCGCCGCGATGCCGGCCTCCTGGGCCTCGTACACGGCGTCGTAGATCTTCTTCTGGATCTCGCTGTAGGTGCCGTTGACGGGCAGTGTGCGCGTGACATCGGCGGTGTACAGCGTGTGCGTCTCCACACCGGCGTCCAGCAGGAGCAGGTCGCCGGAGCGCACCGGGCCGTCGTTGCGCACCCAGTGCAGCGTGCAGGCGTGCGGGCCGGCCGCGCAGATGGAGCCGTAGCCGATGTCGTTGCCCTCCACGCGCGCGCGGAGGAAGAACGTGCCCTCGATGTAGCGCTCGCTCGTCGCCTCGGCCTTGTCGAGGACCTTCACCACGTCCTCGAAGCCGCGGACCGTGGAGTCGACGGCCTTCTGCAGCTCGCCGACCTCGAACTCGTCCTTGACCAGCCGGGCCTCGGAGAGGAAGACGCGCAGCTCCTCGTCGCGCTCGGCGGTGACCTTGTCGGTCAGGGCGGCCTCGATGCCGGCGTCGTGGCCGCGCACGACCCGCACCGGGCCGGTGGCCTCGCGCAGCTGGTCGGCCAGCTCGCGCACGTCGGCGGCCGGGATGCCGTACAGCGCCTCTGACTCGGTGAGCGAGTGGCGGCGGCCCACCCACAGCTCGCCCTGGCCGGACAGCCAGAACTCGCCGTTCTCGCGGTCGGAGCGGGGCAGGAGGTAGATCGTCTCCTTGTGCCCGCCGGCGCTGGGCTCCAGGACGAGGACGCCGTCCTCGGTCTGGTTGCCGGTGAGGTAGGCGTACTCGACGGAGGCGCGGAAGGCGTACTCCGTGTCGTTCGAGCGGGTCTTCAGGTTGCCCGCGGGGACGACCAGGCGCTCGCCGGGGAAGCGCGCGGAGAGCGCGGCGCGGCGGCGAGCGGTCTCGGCGGCCTGCGGAACGGGCCGCAGATCACGCATCTCCGTGTCGGCCCACCCGGACTGCATGTTCTCGGCCAGCTCGTCGGAGACGCCCGGGTACAGGCCGTTCTTCCGCTGCTTCATGGGCTCCTCGGCCTCGGCATCCGGACCCGCTGCGGTAGCAGCCTCGTCGGTGACAGCCGGGTTGAGCTCGTCGGCCACGTGATCCTCCTCGATACGCCATGTGATCTCCCCCCGGCCCGCGACGCTCCTGCTTGTGGCCGAGCGGGGACCTCCATCATCGTACGGTCGCACCGGAGGCGGCCCGGGGCCGGAACAGCTGTTATGGCCGGTCATGCCAGACGGTCCAGGGCCGGTCACGCCGGGTGGCGGGCAGTGCTCAGTCGAACCGGGCGGCGAGCAGGACCACGTCCTCCGGGCTGTCCGCCGTGTCCCGGCCGTCCGGCAGCACGGTGCGCAGCACGTGGTCGGTGACCGCCTCGGGGTCGTGGCGCAGCGCGCGCGGGATGCTCGCGGCCGCCGCGTGCAGCCGGGCGAAGGCGCGGTCCATCGGGTCGCCGGTACGGTGCAGCAGCCCGTCGGTGTAGAGCAGGACGGTGTCCCCCGCCTCGGCCTGGACCTCCACGCTGGGCGCCTCCCAGCAGGCGAGCATGCCGAGCGGCGCGGAGACGGAGGTCTCGGCGAACTCGGTGCGCCGTTCGCCGATCAGCAGCGGCGGGCTGTGCCCGGCACCGGCCAGGGTGACCCGGCGCAGCGCCGGCTCACAGTAGGCGAACAGCGCGGTGGCCGAACGCGCGGGCTCCGTCAGCCGCAGCAGCAGCTCCAGGTCGGACAGCACGGCGACCGGATCCTCGCCCTCCATCACGGCGTAGGCCCGCAGGGAGGCGCGCAGCCGGCCCATGGCGGCCACCGCGCTGGGCCCGGAGCCGGTGACCGAGCCGACGGAGAGGCCGAGGGCGGCGTCGGGCAGCGGCAGCGCGTCGTACCAGTCGCCGCCGCCGCGCGGGGAGGTGCGGTGCCGGGCGGCGAGCTGGACGCCGGCCACCCGGGGCAGCCGGGACGGGAGCAGTTCCTCGGTGATGATGGCCATGCGCGCGCGTGTGCGCTCCACTTCCAGCAGCCGGGCCAGGTGTTCCGAGGCGTGCCGGACGTAGAGGCCGGCCAGGTGGCGGCGGCGCTCGTCCGGCTCGGCGGGCTCGTCGTAGAGCCACACGGCGGCACCGAGGTGACCGGCGGATCTGGTGGACAGGGGCAGGGCGTAGCTGGCGGCGTAGCCGAGGCGGGCGGCCACCTCGCGGTGGCGGGGGTCCAGACCGTCCTCGGCGAAGAGGTCGGGGTGGGCGATCCCGTCGTGCGTGCCGGTGCCCCGGCCGGCGGCGTCGAGGAGGGTGCCGTGGGGCAGCGCGTCACGCGGCACGGTCTCCAGGTGGCCGAGATCGGCGCGGCCGAGACCGAGGCCGGCGGTGGTGCGGGGGCCGAGTCCGTCGCCGGGTTCCAGGGCGACCAGGCCGCGGCGGGCGCCGACGAGGGCGGAACCGGCGCGCAGCAGTTCCTGGAGGGCGGGCTCGAGCGCGTTCGTCGCGGACAGGCGTTCGGTCAGTTCGTGGAGGGTCGTGAGGTCCGAGACCCAGCCGGCCAGCCGGTCCTGGAGCAGCATCCCGGGGGCGGGGCCGGTGGGAGTGGGGGTGCTCGGGACCGGAAGAGCGGAGTCCGGGGCGTGGGCGGCGTCCGGGGCGGGGGGTGTGGGCGCGACAGTGTGTGCGGGTGTGGGAACCGTTGGATCGATTCCAGCCACTTTCGGGGGGTGGGGGGCGTTCATGGCGTCCGGCCTTCAGACCGGTGCGTATTGCTCAGAAGCATCGCAAACCCCCATGTCATTCTGCGCCGCTAGCAGTGTCTCCACATGTACACGCACTCGTGAGGGGATGTCCAGCATTGTCCTGCGGGGATTCCTGGTGTCCATGGGTTTGAAGTGGCTTTCTCTCGAAACCCTTGCCTTACTGCCAAGTTGGCCTAAAACTGCCTCGGGTAACGGCTCTTTGCGGTCGACTGGCGTCGTTCCACGGAGCGTCACAACGGTCGTGATGGGTACGTACTCGATGAAGGCCAGGGGCGGTTGGGGGCCACCCGGAACCTGGCGCCGGACCCGGACGTCATAACCATCGACGGCCGAGCCCCATCCTCCCGTGGCGGAGGCGAAGAGAAACACGCGCGACGGCAAAACGCCATACTTCGCCACCCCCGCGCCGCACCCGTGCTTCCGATGGACGCACTGAGGACGCGGCCGACGACCGACCCCTGGGGTCCCCCTGCCGTGCGCAGGGGTGTGATGCGCCAACAGGTACGCACAGTGCAGTGATCGACACATGGTGTGATGTGGTCCACGGTGTTGCCAGCGGTGCAACGGAAAGGACGAGCGCTCATGCGCGAGATCCTCGGAAAGCGACGCAGGCTCCTGTCCAGGCGGAACGACGGGAGGCCTGAGCCGATCAGCGCGGCCCTGACCTTCGCGGCGGAATGGCAGTGGCCGGTACTCCCGGGTGTGGCCCCGGACCCGCAGGACCGGGCCCGCTGCGCCTGCCCGGACCCGGAGTGCACGGTGCCCGGCGCCCACCCCTTTGACCCCGGTCTCCTCGCGGCCACCACCGACGCGCGCATGGTGCGCTGGTGGTGGACCAACCGGCCGGGCGCGCCGATCGTCCTCGCCACCGGCGGCACGGCGCCCTGCGCGGTCAGCCTGCCGGCGCCCGCGGCGGCCCGCGCCCTCGACCTGCTCGACCGGCGGGGCATACGCCTCGGACCGGTGATCGCCTCGCCCACCCGCTGGGCGGTGCTCGTCAAGCCGTACTCCATGGAGCAGCTCGGCGAACTGCTCTACGCCAAGGACTTCGTGCCCGGTTCTCTGCGTTTCCACGGGGAGGGCGGCTACATCGCCCTGCCGCCGTCCGAGACCGGTCAGGGCGCCGTCCGCTGGGAACGTGCCCCGCTGCCCGGCTCGGCCTCGCCCTGGGTGCCCGACGTGGAGGCGGTGGTGGACGCCGTGGTCGACGCCCTCACTCGTACGGGTGTGAGCGCACCCGAGTTGTAGGAGTGTCCGGCGCGGACACGGCTTCCGCCCGCCCGCGGTCGTTATCTTCCGCTACATGCTGCGCATTTCTGGGGGCAACCGCACACGGTCGCCGCACCGCGGCGGGCCGGAGTCCCGAAGGCTTCGTCTGCTTGCCCTGGCCGGCATCGTGGTGGCCGTGGTCGCCCTGCCACTGGCCGTGGCGTCCACGGGACAGGTGGGCGACGCCGCAGCGCCCCGGCGGGCGGGCGGCCGGCACGCCACCGGCGCGCCCGCGGGCGGCGACGCGAAGATGCCCTCCGTGGCCCCCTCGCGCTCGCCGCTGCTGCTCGGCCTGGGGCTGGCCACCGCGGCCCGCTGCGGGCCGGAACTCTCCTCCTCGGATGGCGTCGAGGCGCAGACCTGTGTGCTGACCCAGGGCGAGGACACCTGGGCGCGCACCTACTACCGCAACGCCACCGGCGAGGCCATGGCCCCAGTGCTGAGCATGATGGGGCCCGGCGGCCGGACCGTGCAGATCCACTGCGCCGCCGGCTCCGACGACGAGCCCGCCACCTGCGAGACGCCTCGTGAGCACACCCGGGGCGCGCTGGACGGCTACACGGCCGTCACCGAGTTCGCCGTGCGCGGCTCCGACGAGCCGCTGCTGCTGCGCTCGGGCAGCAACTCCGAACTGACAGACGGCAGTTGACGCATCTCGGCGGATTGTCCACCGGACGCGGGCATGGAAAGGCCCGGTTGCTGGCGACGGGGGATGCACCAGCAACCGGGCTACTGGAACGGTAACAAGAGATCGGCGGTTCGCAAATTCGATCTCGGCTATTCGGACAACGATTCCACTGGCGCGCCGGACAGTTGTGACAGGAGTCACCTGATGCCGGTGCCCTCGTCACGGCTGACCGGTCGGTCAGCCGTGAGACGGGCGTCGCGGCACGTCAGCTGAGCGTGACCTGCCGGTTGGTCAGTCCGCCGCGGGCCCGGCGCTCCTCGGGGGTGAGCGGCTCCCCGGACGCGAGGGCGGTGGCGAGCCGCTCGGCGAACTCGGCGGCCGGCTTCTCCACGTCCTCGGCCGTGACCCCGCTCGGAAGGTCCCAGACCGGCACCGTGAGCCCGTGAGCACGGAAGGAGCCCACCAGCCGGGTGCCCTCGCCGAGGCTGGACCGGCCCGCCGCGTGCAACCGGGCGAGAGCGTCCAGAAGCTGCTCCTCCGGGTGCGGCATGACCCAGCGCAGGTGGTTCTTCTCCGGGGTCTCGCACCAGTACGCGGCGTCCACGCCGGACAGCTTCACGGTCGGGATGGCGGCGGCGTTGGCCCGCTCGAGGGAGGCGGCCACCTCCGGCGTGGCGTTCTCCGCGTCCGGCACCCAGAACTCGAAGCCGCTGTGCACGACCGGCTCGAACGGGCCTTCCGGGTCGAGCAGCTCCTGCAGCCTGGGACCGTCGGCGGGCGCGCGGCGGCCCTCCACCGGAGAGCCGGGCGCCGCCTCGAGCGCGCGCCGGAGGGTGTCGGCGAGGTCGCGGCTGATGTCGCCGGAGGGCGTGTCGTTCTGCAGGCCGAGCAGGACGGAGCCGTCGTCGCGGCGCAGCGCCGGCCAGGCCATCGGCAGCACCGTGGCCAGCGTGACCGAGGGGACGCCCTCGGGCAGGCCGCCGGTGAGGGTCAGTTCGACGGTGGCGGCCGGCACCAGCTCGCGCAGCGCCACCCAGTCGCACTCGCTCGGCAGCCCCTCGAACGGGCGGCGCACCAGCTCGGTCACGGCGTGCGCGGCGGCCCGGCCGTGGCACGCCTTGTAGCGCCGGCCGCTGCCGCAGGGGCAGGGCTCGCGGGCGCCGACCACCGGGATGTCCCCGTTTGCCTGCTGCGGGCGCTTGGCCTTCGTCTGGGGTCGCTTCTTGGCCATCGTGGGGTCTCCCGATTACGGCTCGTCTGGTACGGGCGGGAGCCTAGCCGTTCGTGCCCTGACCCACGGGAACCTGTGGACAACGGACACGCGGGCGACGCCGACGGCGTACGGCCGTGGCCCGTCGAGGAGTCCCGCGTGCTCAGCCCAGTTCGTCGAACGCGTCCGCGAAGTCCAGTTCGGCCATGGCCGGGACCGGGGACGCGGTGACGCGCGTAGCGAAACCCCCGCGCCGGCACCCGGCGTCCGGATCATGAACGTCCTCGTGGACCACGACCCAGACCGTCACCTCGCCCTGGGTGTCGTCCCGGACACCCCAGTCGTCGGCGAGCGCCGTGATGATGTTCAGCCCGCGGCCGCCGTGCGCGGTGACCGACGGAGTGGCCGGGGCCGGGCGGGTCGGGCCGCCGCCGTCCGTCACCTCGACGATGAGCCGTCCGCGCGCGTCCACCTTCCACGCGGCGCGCACGGCGCCGTCCCCGGCCGGGGCGTCCCCGAGTGGCCGCCCGTGTTTGCAGGCGTTGCTCAAGAGTTCGGAAAGGATCAGTACGGCATCGTCGACGACCGACTCCGACACCCCGCCGCTGCGCAGTTGCGCACGCATCCGGTGTCTCGCCTTCCCCACGCCCGCAGGGCCATGGGGAACGGCCATGCTCGACGACGTGGGCACCTCCTGTGCCACCACCAACGCCACCCCCGAGACCTCCTTCGCCCCACGCCACGGTGTGGATGCCCCAATGGCCTGTACCGGAAACCGGCCAGTCCTCTTCCGCTGACGCATTCGCAATGTCCGCACACATGACGAATACGCCGGAGCACTCCCTGCGACGAACCGGTCACTTTGTGGCTGGATTTCAGGGGTGTGGCCGAGAATGGAGGATGCTGCAGCCCTCGGCCGGGGTCAAGGGGTGCGCACCGGTCCTTACCCGGCTTTTGTGTCCTCGAAGGGCGGCGGAACCGGGGCTCGCGTCCCCTTCCGCTCAGCGGCCCAGCCGGCGCAGCACCGCGCGCGGGCGGTTGGTGATGATGGCGTCGACGCCCAGTCCGACGCACAGGTCGACGTCCGCCGGCTCGTTCACGGTCCAGACGTGGACCTGGTGGCCGGCTCGTTTCAGCCGTTCCACATACGCCGGGTGACTGCGCAGGATGCGGATCGAGGGGCCCGCGATGCGCACGCCCGCCGGGAGCCGCCCGTCGCGCAGCCGGGGTGAGACGAACTGCATCAGGTAGACCGCCGGCAGCGTCGGCGCGGCGGCCTGCACCCGGTGGAGCGAGCGCGCCGAGAAGCTCATGATCCGGACCGGCGACTCGGCGGCCGATGCGGGCGCGTCCAGCCCGAACCGTTTCAGCAGATGCAGCAGCCGCTCCTCGACCTGGCCCGCCCAGCGCGTGGGGTGCTTGGTCTCGATGGCCAGTTCCACCCGCCGCCCGGAGTCCGCGACCAGCTCGAGCAGCCGCTCCAGGGTGAGCACGGAGGTGTCCGCCAGGTCCTCCGGCCGGTGCTCCCAGTCCGGCTCCTCGTCCCGTCCGCTCCAGGCCTCGCGGGTCTTCCAGGAGCCGAAGTCCAGGGCGGCGAGATCGGCCAGCTCCAGCGCGGACACGGCCCCGCGGCCGTTGGAGGTCCGGTTCACCCGGCGGTCGTGGACGCAGACCAGATGACCGTCGGCGGTGAGTCGTACGTCGCACTCGAGGGCGTCCGCCCCGTCCTCGATCGCCTTCTTGTACGCGGCCAGGGTGTGCTCCGGCGCGTCCTCGGAGGCCCCCCGGTGGGCGACGACCTGGATGGTGTGGTGTGGTGCGTGGGTCACCGCGTCATGGTGCCACCGACGCGGGGTACACGGGGGCGGCACCGGTCGGTCCGTGCGGCGAACGGTGGCATCCGTTCTGTACCTCGGTCAAACTTTTGCGAGAAAGATCCTATATAAAGAGTGGCCCTGGACCCACAGCCACCGCTTATGGTGCTCTGACGGCCCATGGGAAAAGCTGACTGCATACAAGGGGAACACCGAAACATGCACAGCTGTCGCACCGGGGCCCCGGCCGCACGGGCGACCGGCGTGCACGCCACGACGAGCGTGCCTGAGCGAGTGTGTCCGAGTGCGACCTGAAACAACAGCCGTGGATCGAGGAGAAGAGCTGTGAGCACCGAGAACGAGGGCAACGCGGTACCCCCGGCCCCGTCCGCACCTCCCGTGCCGGTGGCATCTCCCGCTGCTTCCCCGCAGGGCTCCGCGCCCGACGGGGGCGCGCCGACGGCTCCGCTGCCGCCGGTGCCCCAGGGCACCCCGGGCGCCCCGGAGCAGTACCCGGCACCCGCGGCGCAGACCCCCGTGGGGCCGCCACACGGGGCCCCCGGCCCCGCGCCCGACGCCCACCAGCCCTACGGCGCTCCCGGCGCCCCCGCCGCCGACGGCTCCTGGCCGCCGCCCACCGCCACGCCCTCCTACGGCGACGGCGGCTCCGGCGGGGCGGGCTGGGGCTCGTCGTACCAGCAGCCCGCCCCCAAGCCCCGCAACGGGCGCGGCGGGCTGGTCGCCGCGGTCCTGGTGGCCGCGCTGGTCGCGGGCGGCCTGGGCGGTGGAATCGGCTACACCCTGGCCAAGGACAACGACGGCGCCGGCTCCACCACCGTCTCCGCCTCCGACGGCGCCTCCCAGATCAAGCGTGCCCCCGGCACCATCGCCAACGTGGCGTCCAGGGCACTGCCCAGCACGGTCACCATCGAGGCGGAGAGCACCAGCGGCGAGGGCGGCACGGGCACCGGGTTCGTCTTCGACACCCAGGGCCACATCGTCACCAACAACCACGTGGTGGCCGACGCGGTGGACGGCGGCAAGCTCTCCGCCACCTTCCCGAACGGCAGGAAGTACGACGCCGAGGTCGTCGGGCACGCCCAGGGGTACGACGTCGCCGTCATCAAGCTCAAGAACGCCCCCTCCGACCTCAAGCCGCTCGCCCTCGGCAACTCCGACAGGGTGGCCGTCGGCGACGAGACCATCGCCATCGGCGCCCCCTTCGGGCTGTCCAACACCGTCACCACGGGCATCATCAGCGCCAAGAACCGCCCGGTGGCCTCCAGCGACGGCAGCTCCTCCAGCAAGGCGTCCTACATGAGCGCCCTGCAGACCGACGCGTCGATCAACCCCGGCAACTCGGGCGGCCCGCTGCTGAACGCCTCCGGCGCGGTGATCGGCATCAACTCGGCGATCCAGTCCAGCAGCAGCGGCGGCTTCGGCTCCGGCCAGTCGGGGTCGATCGGCCTCGGCTTCGCTATCCCGATCAACCAGGCCAAGGACGTCGCCCAGCAGCTGATCAAGTCCGGCAAGCCGGTCTACGCCAAGATCGGCGCGTCCGTCTCCCTGGAGGACTCCACGGCCGGCGCGAAGATCACCGACCAGGGCGCGTCCGGCGCCGCCGCGGTCGAGTCCGGCGGCCCGGCCGCCAAGGCCGGCCTGAAGCCCGGCGACGTCATCACCAAGCTCGACGACCACGTGATCGACAGCGGCCCCACCCTGATCGGCGAGATCTGGACCCACAAGCCCGGCGACAAGGTCACGATCACCTACAAGCGAGGTGGCCAGGAGCACACGGTGGACCTCACCCTGGGCTCCCGGGCGGGCGACAGCTGACGCTTCCGCACGGGGTGCCGCGCGGGCACCGACGGCACCCCGGTGTACCCACGCCCCCTCGGCGGCCCGGTAATGTGTATGCGCGCCGCCGATCACGGGCGGCCGCGGGGAGGCGTGCCCGAGCGGCCTAAGGGAACGGTCTTGAAAACCGTCGTGGCAGCGATGTCACCGTGGGTTCAAATCCCACCGCCTCCGCGTAGGTAGAAGCGTTGCAGGTCAGAAGGGGTGCCTCTCCCTGAGAGGCACCCCTTCTGCATGGGCCCTGTCTCACCCGGATCCGGCCCTGTCGCGTTGTGGATCACTGCGTGTGGACCAGGCATGGACCACGGTCCGGCGGAATGGAGGCGCATACCTGCTGATCAGCGGCACTCTTGTGACCGAGACGTGGACCATTACCGAGGGTGACGGCGTGGAAGGCCACGAAGTACAACAGTCTCTTTGCGTAATCGGTTGATAACTTTAAGCATGAGGGGGGTCGCGAACTGCCATCAAAGGGACGAAATGAGCGACCAAGAAGTCACCTTCTACACCCAGGTCAACTACTCGGGCGACGCCCACGTCTACAGGGTCGGCGCCGACGAGAACCTGTACCCGGGCGAGCTGAACGACA
>Ga0308176_10003210_pt1 | contig 10438 bp, 6 predicted proteins | sample PhyCR2_3_FD_203890 | JGI IMG/M metagenome (GOLD analysis project Ga0308176, IMG submission 203890) | Soil microbial communities from UC Gill Tract Community Farm, Albany, California, United States - DLSLS.C.R2 | ecosystem: Environmental > Terrestrial > Soil > Agricultural land | place: USA... | reverse complement strand
CGGCTCGGAAGAGTTCAGGTTTATACGCGGCGCCTCCGAGATCGTTGAAGGGCAGCAGGTTGCCGTTTGGCGTGCCAAGGCTCCGGCTGATGTGGTCCGCGAGCTCGAGGTCAAGAATGCGTCGCTCATCGAGGTTGAGGATGGCTTCCTGCGCTCGCGTGGGCTCGGAGCGGACTGTATCCCGCCGCTGTCGATCACGGTCGATCGCCTCGGTGCTCACTTCGATCCATCACGCGAAAGCGATCTGGAGAATTTGATCGAGGGCGGGGCATTCGATGACGAACTGCTCGGCCGGGCACGAGAATTGCGGCGGGTGATCGTCGAGAAAGGGCTAGGCAAATACGAGCGCGGCGCGAGCGTCATCGCGCGGCCTGGTCGAGATCGCCGTGTGGTCCTTGTTACGGGACAAGTCGAGGATGATCGAGCCGTGATCGCGGGCGGATGCGGCCTCGTGTCCAACCTTGAGTTGCTGCGCAGGGTGCGTGAGCAGGCCCCAGACGCCTTCATTCTCTACAAGCCTCATCCGGATGTTCTCGCCGGGCATCGCCGCGGCGCAATCCCCGAAGGGTCGTGCCTCCGGTACGCGGACGAGGTCGTGACGGAGTCCACGATCGCTTCGCTCATCGACATCGCCGATGAGGTGCATGTGAACACATCGTTGGCGGGCTTTGAAGCGCTGCTTCGCGGAAAGCCCGTGACTACCTACGGCGTTCCGTTCTACGCGGGGTGGGGCCTTACCATTGACCTGGGCCCGGTGCCCGGGCGGCGAAGCGCGCGTCGGTCGATTGATGAACTCGTCGCTGCTACGCTGCTGCTCTACCCGCGCTATCTTGATCCGATTACCGGCCTTCCTTGTCCGGCGGAGGTGGTGCTCGGTCGGCTGACTGGCGAGGACATGCCGCCGCCGGGAATGTTCGTTGGCATGCGCCGTTTGCAGGGGAAGTTCATGCGCCGCTTCCGGAGCACCGGGCAGTGAACCGCCCGCTTGCGAATCTTTCGCTCGTGGTCCGCGAGCGCGCCGATGGCGACATTTACGATGTTCGCTCGCGGCCGGAGAAGGCCTTGCCCCGCCGTTCATTCCTGTTTCTGCAAGGGCCGCCGGGACCGCTACTCTATCAACTTGCCACTTCGATGCGCGATCGCGGCGTCAACGTCGAACGCATCAATATCTGCGCCGGCGACCTGGTTGACTGGCCCGAGCCCGCAACGAACTTCCGTGGCCGGTTCCGCGACTGGCCCTGCTTCTTCGACAACTTCCTGCGCGAGCATCAGATCACCGATATCCTGATGTTTGGCGATTGTCGGCCCTATCATGTCACTGCCAGGCGGTTGGCAGCTTTGCGTGGTATCCGGACCTTCGTTCTCGAGGAAGGGTACCTGCGCCCGCACTGGATGACCCTCGAGCTTGACGGCGTGAACGGATATTCGCGGCTGGCGAAAGACAAGAACTGGTTTGCGGAACAGGGGAGGACTCTTCCGCCCGAGCCGTTCCTTCCGCCGATCACCGCGAATTTCCGCCGCCGCGTTCGCGACACTGCTCGGCACTACATCGCCGTCCACGGCCTGCGCTGGGCGTATCCGTTCTACCGGACGCACCGGCAAGGTTCGGCAATTGTCGAGGGCCTCGGCTGGTGTGCCAAGTATCTCACGCGCCGAATGCACGAGAAGCGCGCGGATGAGGTGGTCTCGCGGCTCGAGCGGAAGCAGTTCTTCCTGTTGCCGCTCCAGCTTTGCGGCGATTATCAGATCCGCAATCACTCGCCTTTTCCGGACATGCGCGCGGCCGCTGGCTACGTGATGGAAAGCTTCGCGCGGCACGCACCTCCAGGCGCGACGCTACTCATCAAGGCGCATCCCTTCGACACCTCATTCGCGAACTGGCGCCGTTACATCTCGCGACGTGCCCGCGGGCTGGGCATCGAACGGAGAGTCGAGTTCGTTGAAGGCGGTGACCTTAATCAGCTGGCGGCAGACACAGCCGGCATGGTTTGCGTGAACAGCACCTCCGCGACGCTCGCGCTTGCGGCGGGGAGCCCTGTCTGCGCTCTCGGCGAGGCGATCTACAATATGCCGGGGCTGACATTTACCGGGCACCTCGATGAGTTCTGGGGCAATCCCGTCCCGCCCGAGCCCGGGCTCTACGGTGCATTCCGCCGGGTGCTCGTAGATCGCTGCCTTGTAAGAGGTGGGCTTGCCAGCGAGTCCGCTGTTGCAACACTTGTCAAAGGCATGGCTGATAAGCTCTGCAGCTCGCCGCTGTCCGAACGGTTCCTTGCTACGGCAGTTGCCGCGGAGTGATCCGCGGCCAGATGCAACTTAGGATATGAACTGAAGGAAGAGGCCCCCGCGAGCGGAGGCCTCTCTCGCTTTCGGACTTACGCGAGGAAAGCGTCTCCGACGACGTGCCAGTCCGTCGTCACGGCTGCGTGAGCGGCGGTCCAGTTGTCGTGGAAGCTGCCGTTGCTGGTGCCCAGCCAGTTGGTGATCGTACCATCCGTGCTGCGCCACAGCAGATCGTCAGTTCCGTCGCCGTTGTAGTCGCCGGTCGCGGCGACGTGCCAGCTGGTCGGGACGTTGGTATGGAAATTCGACCAATTGGCATTGAAGCCGCCGTTCGCATTGCCAAGCCAGTCGGTGACCGTCGTGCCATTGCGCCACAGCAGATCGGTCAAGCCGTCACCGTTGAAGTCGCCGGTTCCGATGAGCGACCAGGCCGTAGGGACGCGCACGGCAGCATTATTATAGTTGTCGACGAACCCGCCAGTCTCATTGGCGAGGAAGTCGGTGATCGTGCCCGTCGTCGTGTTGCGCCAGAGGATGTCGTCCCGGCCGTCTCCGTTGAAATCGCCGGTGCCGACGACCTGCCAGGTGTTCGGAACGGCAGTCGCGAAGCTGTTCCAGTTAGCGCTGAAGCCACCATTCCCGCTACCCAGCCAGTCGGTCACAGTGCCGGAGCTATTCCGCCATAGGATGTCGCTGTGGCCGTCGCCGTTGAAGTCACCAGTGCCGACGACCGTCCAGTCCACCGAAACGGCCTTTGCCGAATTGGCCGAATTATCCGTGAAGTTGCCGTTGGCTCCGCCGAGCATGTCCTTGATCGTGCCAGTGGAGTTGCGCACCAGTAGATCGAGGCGGCCATCGGCGTTGAAGTCCCCGGTACCGACGACGTTCCACCCGGCGGGCAAGTTCGTCGCCGAGTTCGAATAGTTCCGCACGAAGCTTCCGCCCGTAGAACCGAGCCAGTCCGTGACCGTAGTGCCATTCGTCCAGAGGATGTCGCTGTGTGCGTCGCCGTTGAAGTCGTTGTGCGCGCTGCTCTGAAGGCGAATCTCGAAACCGCCGCCCTGGAGCGGACGCTCAAGCAGCCGGCCCGGCCCAAGGTTGTCGACGGTGATCGTGCCGCCGTTATAGGTAAAACCCGTGGCTGTGACCTGAAAGTTGGCCGTGGCCCATGAGAGGTCAGTAAACTGGAGACTGTCGCCGATCGAGAAATCGAGAATGTGATCGCCGTTCATCTCCGCGGCGGTGCCCTGGAAGATGTCGGCCCCCGTGCCGCCGGTCAGCGTATCCGCCCCGTCGCCACCGACCAGAATGTCATTGCCCGAGCCGCCGTCCAGCGTGTCGTTGCCACCGAAGCCACGCAGCTGGTCGTTGCCGCCCAGTCCGAAGAAGGTATCGTCGTCCGGACCGCCGTCGAGAAAGTCGGTGCCGGGTGTGCCGTTAACCGGTGGTGTCGCAGTCATCGAGTATTTCCTCCAAAGCCATCGGGCGCGCGACGCGGCAGCGTCGTGACTTCCGCCCGCTCGCGGCCTGAACGGCCCTCAAGCGAGAAATTTCCGTAAGGGTGGAGAACTTATTCGAAATTCAACGAATTGCGACACTTATGCCACGCCCCAACGCCGGCACGCGTCCCGAATTGAGACTGTCGCGCCGAGCTTGAGGCGGGCCAGTCAGCGACTCTGATGCGTGATTAGAACAGCGCGGTCGGCGAATGCTCGACGTGCCAGCTCGTCTGCACGCCCGAATAGAAATTCGCGTCGTTTGGCGTGAAACCGCCGTTGGAGTTGCCGAGCCAATCCGTGGTCGTGCCCACCTGGTTGCGCCAGAGGATGTCATCGCGGCCATCGCCGTTGAAGTCACCGGTACCCGCGATCGTCCAGTTCGTCGGCACGCTTGCGTGCGAACTATTGAAGTTGTCGGTGAACCCGCCGTTGGCGTTGCCGAGCCAATCCGTGACGACGCCCGTGGTCGGATTCCGCCACAGGATGTCGGCGCGGCCATCGCCGTTGAAGTCGCCGGTCCCGGCGACCTGCCAGCTCAGCGGAATGCTTGCGCGCGCATTGTTGTAGTTGTCACTGAATCCGCCGCTCGCCGTGCCGAGCCAGTCGGTGATGACGCCGGTGTCCGCATTGCGCCAGAGAATGTCGGTGCGGCCGTCCCCGTTGAAGTCGCCAGTGCCCGCGACCTGCCAGCTGAGCGGAACGCTCGAGTGCGCATTGTTATAGTTATCAGTGAAGCCGCCGTTCGACTTTCCAAGCCAATCCGTGATCGCGCCGGTGTCCGCGTTGCGCCACAGCACGTCGGCCTTGCCGTCACCATTGAAATCGCCGGTCGCCGCGACGTTCCAATTCGACGGTACGCTGGTGCCCGTATTGGCGGCATTGTCGGTGAAGCCGCCGGCGGCCGTACCGAGCCAGTCTTTGACCGTCCCATTGGTGTTCTGCCAAAGGATGTCGTCCTTGCCGTCGCCGTTGAAATCGCCTGTGCCGACAATGTGCCAGCTCAGGGCAGCGTTGGTCGCCGAGGCCCCATAATTGTTGTTGAAGGCGCCGGTCGTTGTTCCCAGCCAGTTGGTGACGGTGCCTGCGTCGCTCCGCCACAGGATGTCGCTGCGCCCATCGCCATTGAAGTCGTTGGCGGCATCATGCTTTTGCAACGTCAATTGCACTCCGCCTGTGACGGCAGCACTCGCAACGAACGTGCCGCTGACCGGCGAACCAAGTGTCACCGAACCGCCGCTGTAGGTGAGCAGGCTGCCTGAAAGGTTGAACGTGAAGCCGGAAAGGCTCGCGTCGGTCAGAACGATCTTGTCGCCAATGCTGAAGTCCGTGATCGTGTCGCCGCTGAGACCGCTCTTGGTGTCGATGAACGTGTCGTTGCCGGTGCCGCCCGTCAGACGGTCGATACCGCTGCCGCCGGTCAGGAAATCGTCGCCGGCCCCGCCAAGGATCGTGTCGGCGCCGAGGTTGCCAATGAGCTTGTTGGCGACGTCATTTCCAGTGATTGTGTCGTTGCCGCTACCGCCGATCGCATTCTCGATGATCGTTCCGCGGGCGATGGTGACGTTGCCGGTTCCAGAACCGACATTCGAGAATGTCTCCGGATTGAGGTTGATGGACTGGTTCTGCCCGTATCCGGAATAGTCGAGCGTGTCGTTTCCACCGCTGTCGAACACCGCGTAGGCGACGTTCGACATGATGTTGGCGTTGTAGACGTCGCGGCCGGCGTTGGAGTTGAAGCCGTAAGTGGTGTCGCCGGTGCGGGTAGTCGTCGACAGACCATAGACCTGCTGCATGGCGACGATGTCGGCGTTCATCGGGGTGAGCGCGAAATACTCGCTGAAGCCCTGGTTCGCGAAGTAGGTGTTATCGCGCTGGCTGAAGTACGACATGATCGATGTCGACCAGGCGTCGTTGGCGTACAAGGCATCGGCCGCATAGTCCGCAGTGCCGTTGTAATTGCCGGCGTGCCCAAGGCCGAGCGCGTGGCCGATCTCGTGGATGTAGGTCTGGAAGCTGTAGCTATTGAGCTGCGTGCCGTAGTCAGTGATCCAGCCCTGGGAGATATGGACCGTGGCGTTGAGCGTCTGGGTGCCGCTGCCGTCCGTCGAGTCCTCGGTAAAGGCTTGCGAGCCCGTGTCGCTGTCCAGGAACCGGATCTGAGACGTGCCGCTCGTGACGGGCACGAAGTTCACCCCGATGATGTCCGACCATTCGGCAAGTGCGGCGATCGCCAGCGTCTGCTCGGCCGATGTCAGCTGGGAATAGTCGACGGTGATCGTGCCACCCTGGCTGACATTGAAATGGTGGGCGCTCAGGCCCTGCGAGTTCCACCAGCCGTTGATGAGCTGGTTGGCCATCTGATCGTAGTTCCAGACCGGCGGCGGCGTGTAAGGCTGCACCGACAGGGTGTAGGTGCCCGTATAGCTCGACGGGGCGTAAGCCGGGTTCCAGTCGTCCGACGTGGAATCGAACGAACCGGCGTCAATGTAATAGGTGCCGCTCGTGCTCGGCGTGAAGACGATCTTCGAGACGTCGATCTGGCCGCCGCTATCGTCGTTGGAAGCGATGATCGCGCCCGTGGAGCTGCGGAGATACAGGTACGTGTCTTCGACCGGGGTGGCGCCCGATCCGGAAAGTGTGATCGTGACCGACTGACCGGCGGTTAGAGAGATGCGGTACCAATCGTGATCGGGCACGGTCGCCGGATCGAGAACGCCCGTGACGATGCCGCCAACCGAAATTGCCCCGGTGGTGCTGGTATCTGCTGCAATGTCCGCCACTTCTTACTCCCTCGAGCCGCCGGAGCTTACTTCGCTCGCACGGCCTCTCCCCAAACGTCTCCGCGACCCACCGGATCGCTTCCCTCAAGCCTTGTGCGTCTTCGCCACTTCCGAAGCGAAGGATTGTGCGAACCGTTCTATCGAAGCCGGATTAAGATTCTTGTCCATGATGGAGAAGCGCCGGCTCACTATAGTGCGACCATCCCGAAGGACCGTCGCCCCAAGCGCAGCCTGCGAGAACACATGAAGCTCCAGCGCATCATATCTTACATCCGGCGCGCGCCCCGCGATGGCGTTTTGGAACGCGGCGCAAACGGCAGTCTGCCCACCGGTTTCGGCAGGCAGCCTCTCCGCGTTCGCGACATGGCACCGCCCTTGGGCGGCGCTCATAGCGACACCGCTTGCAGGCGTACCGGCTGCCGCCAGCGCCAGAATCCAGCCCAGATAGTTCCCACGCACGTCATGGCCGTATCCCGACAATGGTTAACGGTTACTGACAGTTTCAGAAGATTCCGCTTAATTCCAGCAGTTTAATGTTCATGATCCAGACGCCGACCAAGCGCGACGAACGCATAGACGAAGGGCGGAACGAGCACTGCCGACAGCACGACCTTGGCGATCATCTGGCCGAGCAGGAGCTCGCCGATCGGGAAGACGCCGTAGAAGGCGACGGTGATGAAGATGAAGGTGTCGACGATCTGACTGAGAACGCTGGCGATTGCGGCCCTTAGCCAGAGCAGGCCTCGTCCTTCGCTGGACTTCAGCCGGCTGAAGATCGTCACGTTGAGGAACGTGGAAATTCCATAGGCCAGTATGCCGCCGAGCCAAATGCGTGGCGTACCTCCCATCACGGTTTCGAAAGCCGACACCCTTGAGCGATCCATTTCCGGAGAGGCAGGCAACGCCAGGACGAGGATGCTCAGCGCCAGGGACAGCAATAGTGGAACGAAGCCGAACAGCACCAGTCTGTTCGCCGTCTCGCGGCCGTGAAGTTCCGCGACCGAGCTTGACGTGACGACCAACAGGAGGAACGCAAAGATGCCCGCTTCAACTGCGAGCGGTCCGAGCGCCACCTGCTTGTTGCCGAGCACGCCGGCGATGCACACCATGCCGCCGTAGAAGACGGAGAAGGCAAGAAGCGAACGGGGATAGGTAACAGTTGCGATGTGCGGATCGCGGCCGGCGGCCTGAAGTTCGGATGTCATGGCGCGAGAGACCTAAAGCCTTTGCCAGACAGCGCAACCGGCGTTGACCGCCCGCGCATGCGGCGGCTAGCGGCGCGCACGTGACATCATCTCAACTGGACATCGTCGCGATCGGCGACGCGATCGTCGACGTGATCGCGACGTGCGACGACGCATTCCTTCGCGAACATCGGCTGCCCAAGGGCTCCATGCAGTTGCTATCAGCGCCCGAAGCCGACGCGCTTTATGCCGCCATGGGCCCGGCGCGCGAGATCAGCGGCGGATCGGCGGCAAACAGCATGGCGGGAGCTGCCGCGCTGGGCCTTCGAGCGGCATTCGTCGGCCAGGTCGCCGACGACCAGCTCGGCGCGATCTTTGCGCATGACATGCAGTCGCTCGGAGTGCGTTTCGCAACGAGCCCCCTCACCGAGGGCCCCCCGACCGGACGCTGCCTGATCCTCGTCACGCCCGACGCCCAGCGCACAATGAGTACCTGTCCGGGGGCTAGCCACGAGCTGACCATCGACGCACTCGATCCCGAACTCATTCGCTCGGCAGCGGTGACGTTCCTCGAAGGTTATCTCTGGGGTCCCGATCGGCCACGCGCAGCGATGCTTGAAGCCGCCCGAATCGCGCACTCGGCAGGGAGGACCGTCGCGTTCACGCTGTCTGAAAGCCTGTGCATCGGCAAGCGCCGCGAAGGCGTGCTCGGAATGATCGAGGAAGGTCTCGTCGACGTCCTGTTCGGCAATGAGCATGAGGTCCGGCATCTCACCGGTTGCGGCGATCTGGCCGATTGTCTCGAAGGCCTTGCCCCGAAGGTCGGCACCTTGGTCGTCACACGCGGTTCCGAAGGCGCGGTTGCGGTCCAGAGTGGCGAACGCGTCGAAGTCCAGGCGGCGCCCGTCGACAGGATCACAGACACCACCGGGGCAGGGGACTTGTTCGCCGCCGGGTTCCTCGCGGCACGCTGTAGAGGCCGCGAGATGAAGGGTTGTCTGGAGACAGGGGCGAGGGCTGCAGCCGAAGTCATTTCGCATTTCGGAGCGCGGCCAGAAGCCGACCTCAGGGAGCTCCTCGCGTGAACAATGTCGGTCGTCTCGCGGTCTATTGCGGCTCCGCGCCGGGAAACCGTCCCGTGTTCGCGGACGCGGCCCGTGCAACGGCCGAAGCCATGGTCGAACGGGGAGTAGACCTGGTTTACGGTGGCGGCCGTCTGGGTCTCATGGGCCTGATCGCCGACAACGTGCTCGACCGCGGCGGCCGGGTTTACGGTGTCATTCCCGCGGCGCTGATCGAACTGGAGGTTGCCCACGAGGGCGTGACCGAGCTCTATCGCGTCGAGACGATGCACGAACGCAAGGCGAAGATGACTGAGCTTTCGGACGCGTTCCTCGCGCTGCCAGGCGGCATCGGCACGCTCGACGAACTGTTCGAAGCGTGGAGTTGGAATGCGCTTGGCTATCACGCCAAGCCGTTCTGCCTGCTCAATGTCGAAGGTTTCTGGGACGGCATGATCGAGTTCATCGACCATGCGACGCAGAGCGGCTTCCTGTCGCAGCAGCGGCGCAGTCAGCTGCTCGTCGCTGCGACACCCGCCGAAGCGTTGGAATTGCTGGACGAAGCCGCAGCAGCCGCTACGCAGGGCATGGTCTGGTAAACGCCTCTGGGGAGGGGCTCACTTCAATGAATCAAAAGCTGCTCGGCGTCGCCGGGATCGTCGTCATTCTGGCCATCGCCTACGCGCTGTCCGCCAACCGCAAGGCGATCCGGCTTCGCATCGTGGGCGCGGCCTTCGCTCTGCAGGCCTTCATCGCCTGGCTTGTGCTCTACACCAGTTGGGGCAGGGCGGGCATCCTTGGCCTGTCCGGCGGCGTGTCGGACCTGCTCAGCTATGCGAACAAGGGCACGGAATTCCTGTTCGGCCCGAGCGACGCGAACCCCCTGGCGCACACCTTCGCCATCGCGGCGCTGCCGGTAATCATCTTCTTCGCCAGCCTCGTCGCGATCCTCTATTATCTCGGCATCATGCAGCGGATCGTGCGCTGGGTCGGCGGTGCGATCGGCTGGGTGACGGGCATTAGCCGCGTCGAAGCGTTGTCAGCCGCCGCCAATATCTTCGTCGGCCAGTCGGAATCGCCCCTGGCTGTGCGTCCCTATCTCGCGGCGCTTCCGCCCTCGCGGCTCTTCACAGTGATGTGCGTCGGCATGGCCGGCGTCGCCGGAACGATCCTGGCCGCCTATGCGAGCCTGCTCGGCCCAAACTATCTGCCATATCTGCTCGCCGCCGCCTTCATGTCGGCGCCTGGCGGCATCCTCATGGCGAAGATCATCATGCCCGACGACCCCGCCGACACGGATGCCGTGGAAGACGCGAAGGTCGAGGTAGCCGAGACTTTCGAGGAAGGCGTGCAGCCGGCCAACATCATCATGGCCGCGGCGCAGGGCGCGCAGACTGGCGTGAAACTCGCCGTTGCGGTCGGCGCGATGGTGCTCGCTTTCGTTGCTTTGGTGGCGCTGGCGAACGGCTTGCTCGGTGGCCTCGGCAATCTGCTCGGAGTCCCGGGACTCAGCTTCCAGCGGCTCGTCGGATATGTGTTCCAGCCGGTCATGTACCTGATCGGCATCCCATGGAGCGAGGCAGGCACCGCCGGCGGCCTGTTCGGCACGAAGCTCGTGCTCAACGAATTCG
>Ga0308176_10003209_pt1 | contig 10439 bp, 9 predicted proteins | sample PhyCR2_3_FD_203890 | JGI IMG/M metagenome (GOLD analysis project Ga0308176, IMG submission 203890) | Soil microbial communities from UC Gill Tract Community Farm, Albany, California, United States - DLSLS.C.R2 | ecosystem: Environmental > Terrestrial > Soil > Agricultural land | place: USA... | reverse complement strand
AATGTGGTCAACGGCGACAAGGAGGCGGTCGACGCGATCCTGGAGGATCCGGACATCATGGCGGTCGGTTTCGTCGGCTCGTCGCCGATCGCGCAATACATCTATGAGCGTGCCGCCGCCCACGGCAAGCGCTGCCAGTGTTTTGGCGGCGCCAAGAACCACGCCATCATCATGCCCGACGCGGACATGGACCAGGCGGTCGACGCGCTGATCGGCGCCGGCTACGGCTCCGCCGGCGAGCGCTGCATGGCGGTGTCGGTTGCCGTTCCCGTCGGCAAGACCACCGCCGACCGGCTGATGGAGAAACTGATTCCGCGCGTCGAGTCCTTGAAGATTGGCACCTCGGTCGATCCGTCGGCCGATTTCGGTCCGCTGGTCACCAAGGAGGCCGTCGAGCGCGTGAAGAACTACGTCGAGATCGGTATCAAGGAAGGCGCGACGCTCGCCGTCGACGGCCGCGGCTTCAAGATGCAGGGCTATGAGAACGGCTTCTACATGGGGGGCTGCCTGTTCGACAACGTCACCAAGGACATGCGCATCTACAAGGAAGAGATCTTTGGCCCGGTGCTGTCGGTGGTGCGCGCCAAGGATTACCCCGAGGCCCTGGCGTTGCCGTCCGACCACGACTACGGCAATGGCGTCGCGATCTTCACCCGCGACGGTGACGCGGCGCGTGACTTCGCGTCCAAGGTGAATGTCGGCATGGTCGGCATCAACGTGCCGATCCCGGTGCCGATTGCGTACTACACCTTCGGCGGCTGGAAGAAGTCCGGCTTCGGCGATCTCAACCAGCACGGCACGGACTCGATCCGCTTCTACACCAAGACCAAGACCGTGACCTCGCGCTGGCCGTCCGGGGTCAAGGAAGGCGCGGAATTCTCGATCCCGACGATGAAGTAGTGCTGCTCGCTCCGTCATTGCGAGCAAAGCGAAGCAATCCAGAGCCACCAAGAAAGCCTGGATTGCTTCGTCGCAAATGCTCCTCGCAATGACGGTGGCTAGAGCTTGAGGGAACGCTAGCGACGCATGCAATTCGCACTCAACGACGACCAGATCGCGCTGCGTGACATGGCGCGCTCCTTTGCCGCGGAGAAGATCGCGCCGCATGCGCTGCGGTGGGACGAGGAGAAGCACTTTCCTATCGACGTGATGCGCGAGGCCGCTGCGCTCGGCATGGGCGGCATCTACATCCGCGACGATGTCGGTGGTTCGGGCCTCAGTCGTCTCGACGCCGCGCTGATCTTCGAGGCGCTGGCGACGGGTTGCCCGACCGTCTCAGCCTTCATTTCCATCCACAACATGGCCGCGTGGATGATCGACACGTTTGGTACCGAGGCGCAGCGGCAGATGTACCTGCCGAAGCTCTGCACCATGGAGCTGATCGCGAGCTACTGCCTGACCGAACCCGGCGCCGGCTCCGATGCAGCGGCGCTGCGCACCCGCGCGGTACGTGACGGTGACCATTATGTGCTGAACGGGCAGAAACAGTTCATTTCGGGCGCAGGGGCCACGGGCCTTTTGGTCGCGATGGTGCGCACCGGCGGCGAGGGCGCGGGCGGCATTTCCACATTGGTGATCCCTGCCAACACGCCGGGCGTCTCGTTCGGCGCCAATGAACGCAAGATGGGTTGGAATGCGCAGCCGACCCGCGCGGTGATCTTCGAGAATGCGCGCGTGCCGGTCGCCAATCGCCTGGGCGAGGAGGGCATCGGCTTCAAAATCGCGATGGCCGGGCTCGACGGTGGCCGCCTCAACATCACCGCCTGTTCGCTCGGCGGCGCTCAGGCGGCGCTCGACAAGTCGCTGGCCTATACCAAAGAGCGGAAGGCGTTCGGCAAGCGGCTCGACGAATTCCAGGCGCTGCAATTCCGCCTCGCCGACATGGCGATCGAACTGGAAGCGGCGCGCACCTTCGTCTGGCGCGCAGCTGCCGCGCTCGACCGCAAGGAGCCTGACGCCACGATGCTGTGCGCCATGGCCAAGCGGTTCGGCACCGATGTCGGCTTCGAAGTTGCCAACCAGGCGCTGCAGCTGCATGGCGGCTATGGCTATTTGAGCGAATACGGCATCGAGAAGATCGTGCGCGATTTGCGCGTGCACCAGATCCTCGAGGGCACCAATGAGATCATGCGGCTGATCGTGTCGCGCAAGCTGATCGAGGACGCGCGATGACCGAGATGGCTGCGGCCGAGGGCGATTTAATCGTCCGCCGCGAGGGCGCGGCCGGCATCATCAGGCTCAATCGACCCAGGGCGATCAACGCCATGACCCTGGAGATGTCGCTTGGCATCGACGCGGCGCTCGGCCGGTTCGAGGCCGATCCTGAGGTGACGGTGGTGCTGCTGGAAGGCGCCGGCGAGCGCGGCCTTTGCGCCGGCGGCGACATCCGCGGGCTCTATGAGAGCTCGAAGGAAGGCGGCGACCTCGGCAAGGTGTTCTGGCGCCAGGAATACATCATGAACGCGCGCATCGCCGCGTTCCCGAAACCTTATGTCGCCTACATGGATGGCCTGGTGATGGGCGGCGGCGTCGGTCTCTCCGCGCATGGCCGGCACCGCATCGTCACCGAACGCACCAAGCTCGCAATGCCTGAAGTGGGGCTCGGCTTCTTCCCTGATGTCGGTGGCACCTGGCTGTTGTCGCGCTCGCCCGGCGAACTCGGTGCTTACCTTGGCCTGACTGGCGTGACCATGAACGGCCCCGACGCGGTCCACGCGCGCTTCGCCGATGCCGTGGTGTCGACGGCAAAGTGGCCTGACCTGCGCGAGGCGCTGACCAAGGTCCGCCCCGGCACGCCGTCGAGCGAGGTCGCGCGGCTGATCGACGGCTTTGCCACCGGCGAGACCGCGGGTCCGGTCGCGGCACAGCAGGACAAGATCGACGCCTGGTTCGCCCATGACAACATGCACGACATCATCGCCGCGCTGAAGCAAGACGGCTCGGAGCAGGCAGCCGCGACCTTGAAGGCGCTGAACGAGAAATCGCCGCGCGGCATGGTAGTGACGCTCACGCTGCTGCGGCTGGCGCGGGGCGCCACCTCGCTCGAACAATGCCTGGTCCGGGAATATCGCGCCGCGCTGGAAGTGTTCCGCAGCGATGATTTTCGCGAGGGCGTGCGCGCCGCGATCATCGACAAGGACCGCAGCCCGAAATGGTCGCCACCCGACATCGATGACGTGACACCGGCGATGCTGGCGCCATATCTTGCCGAGATCGGCGCGGACGAGCTGACATTCCCGCCAAGTAAATAACAGGACGTCCGAGGGGAGAACAACAACATGGCAACGATCGCATTCATCGGCCTCGGCAATATGGGCGGGCCGATGGCCGCCAATCTGGTCAAGGCCGGCCACAAGGTGGTCGCGTTCGATCTGGCCGAGACGTCGCGCGCGCAGGCCAAAAGCGACGGGGCTGATATTGCTGACAGCGCCACGGCAGCCGTAAAGGGTGCCGAGATCGTGGTGACGATGTTGCCGGCCGGCAAGCATGTGCTCGCGGTCTGGAACGAGGTCGTGCCGGTGATGGCTGAGGGAGCGCTGATCATCGATTCATCCACCATCGACGTCGAGAGCGCGCGGGCCGCGCATGCGCTGGCTGCCAAGCACGGCATTGCCTCTGTGGATGCGCCGGTGTCCGGCGGCACCGGCGGCGCCAAGGCCGCGACGCTGACCTTCATGTGCGGCGGCGAGGAGGGCGCATTCGCGACCGCCAAGCCGGTGCTGGAAAAGATGGGCAAGAAGATCGTGCATTGCGGCGGCGCCGGCGCTGGCCAAGCTGCCAAGATCTGCAACAACATGATCCTCGGCATTTCCATGATCGCAGTCGGAGAGGCCTTTGCGCTCGGCGAGAAGCTCGGCCTGTCGCATCAGGCGTTGTTCGATGTCGCTTCGACCTCGTCGGGCCAGTGCTGGTCGCTGACATCCTATTGCCCGGTGCCGGGACCGGTACCGGCCTCGCCGGCGAACAACGGCTACAAGCCCGGCTTCGCCACCGCCTTGATGCTGAAGGATCTGACGCTGTCGCAGGACGCGGCGAAGGCGGCGGGTGCCGCGACGCCGCTCGGCCGGCATGCGCAAGAGATCTACAAGTCGTTCGACACGGCCGGGAATGGCGGGGTGGATTTTTCGGGCATCATCGAGCATGTCCGCAAGCTCGCGGGGGAGTAGCAATGACGACATTCCAGGAGGCGCGGACCTTTCTGCTGAACCATCGCTCGGACTACGAGTCCGCCGTCAAGGGCTTCCGCTGGCCGGAGCCGGTCCCGTTTAATTGGGCGCTGGATTGGTTCGATGCCGAACTGGCGAGCAATCCTGATAGCCGCGATCGGCCCGCGCTATGGATCGTCGATGCCGCGCAGAACCGCGAGACCAAGCTCTCGTTCGCGACGCTGTCGCGCCGTTCCAATCAGGTCGCGAACTTCCTGCGCGCGCAGGGCCTGAAGCGCGGCGATCATCTGTTGCTGCTGCTCGGCAATGTGGTGCCGCTGTGGGAGACCATGCTGGCAGCGATCAAGCTCGGCGTCGTCGTGATCCCCGCGACCACGCTTTTGACGGCGGAGGAATTGCGCGACCGGCTCGATCGCGGCCGCGCCAAGGCTGTCATCGCGGCGCAGGACCAGATCGCAAAATTTGCCAGCCTCGGCGCTGATGGTCTGACGCGGATCGTGGTCGGTACGGCCACAGATGGTTGGCTGCCGTTCGATCAGTCCGCGAGCGCATCGGAAGAGTTTACGCCCGACGGCCCGACCAAGGCCGACGATCCGATGCTGCTCTATTTCACCTCGGGTACGACGGCCAAGCCCAAGCTGGTGCGGCACAGCCAGCGCAGCTATCCGGTCGGGCATCTCTCGACCATGTACTGGCTCGGCCTGCAGCCCGGCGATGTCCATCTCAACATCTCCTCGCCTGGCTGGGCCAAGCATGCCTGGAGCTGCTTCTTCGCGCCGTGGAATGCCGGCGCCACCGTGTTCGTGGCCAACCAGCCGCGCTTCGACGCCAAGGGGCTGCTCGCGATCATCGGCCGTTGCGGCGTCACCACGCTGTGCGCGCCGCCGACCGTCTGGCGGCTGTTCATCCAAGAGCGCTTGTCTGACTTCAAGGTCAGCTTGCGCGAGGTCTGCGGCGCCGGCGAGCCGCTCAATCCCGAAGTGATCGACCAGGTCCGTAGCGCCTGGGGCCTGACCATTCGCGACGGCTATGGCCAGACCGAGACGGCCGCTATCGTCGGCAACTCGCCGGGCCAGGCCGTGAAGATCGGCTCGATGGGCCGGCCGCTGCCGGGCTATCGCATCGAGATCACCGACATCGACGGCAACGTCACTAGGGAAGGCGAGGTGACCCTGGTGCTTGGCGCCGACCGCCCGGCCGGCCTGATGCAGGGCTATCAGAGCGACGACGGCAAGCTCTCCGGTACCGACGGCGCGCGCTATCGCTCCGGCGACGTCGTGTTCGCCGATGACGACGGTTACCTCACTTTCGTCGGCCGCTCCGACGACGTGTTCAAATCGTCAGACTATCGGATATCGCCATTCGAATTGGAGAGCGTGCTGCTGGAGCACGAGGCGGTGGCGGAAGCCGCCGTGGTGCCGAGCCCCGATCCCATTCGTCTGGCGATTCCGAAGGCCTATGTGCTGCTGACGTCGAATGCGGAGCGCTCGCGCGCCACTGCGCTGTCGATCTTCGAACATCTGCAGGCACGGCTCGCACCGTTCAAACGCATCCGCCGCGTCGAACTCGTCAGCGAGCTGCCGAAGACGATCTCCGGCAAGATCCGCCGCGTGCAGTTGCGGCGGCTCGAGCACGAGGACAATCGCGACGATGCCCTGCGCGGCGTCGAATTCAAGGAAGAAGATTTTCCCGAGTTGCAGCGCAGCCGTCCGACCGAAAGCTAGAGCATGGAACAAATCTGGAAGAAGCCGCCGATCTCGCTGGAATCCTATCAGGCATTGGTGGGGCAGGAGATCGGCGTCTCGTCGTGGCATGTTGTCGATCAGAAGCGCATCGATGGCTATGCCGAGGTGTGCGAGGATCATCAGTTCATCCATGTCGACCCTGAACGCGCCAAGGCGACGCCGTTCGGCACCACCATCGCGCATGGCTTCCTCACCATGTCGCTGCTCTCTGTGATGTCCTACGAGGTGATGCCCGCGATCGAGGGCACCGCGATGGGCGTCAACTACGGTTTTGACAAGCTGCGCTTCATGTCGCCGGTGAAATCGGGCAAGCGCGTGCGTGGCCGGTTCACGCTCGCCAAGGCCGAGCTGCGCCGGCCGAAGGAATTGCAGTCCGTGACCCATGTGTCGGTGGAGATCGAGGGCGAGGAAAAGCCCGCGCTCGTCGCCGAATGGATCGGTCTGATCTATCTCGCTTGAAAACTCGGGGATATCGAACAACATGGCAATCAGATTTGACGGACGCGTCGCCATCGTCACCGGCGCCGGCAACGGGCTTGGCCGCGCGCATGCGCTGGGACTGGCGAGCCGCGGCGCCAAGGTCGTGGTCAACGATTTCGGTGGCGCCCGCGACGGCACCGGCGGCTCGCTGACCCCGGCGCAAGCCGTGGTCGAGGAGATCAAGAAGGCCGGCGGCACCGCGATGGCCGACGGCGCCGACGTCTCCAATTTCGAGCAAGTCAGCGCGATGGTGGAGCGCGTCACCAAGGAGTGGGGCAGCGTCGACCTGTTGTGCGCCAATGCCGGCATCCTGCGCGACAAATCGTTCGGCAAGATGGAAGTGGCCGACTTCGCCAAGGTGCTGGACGTGCATCTGGTCGGCTCGTTCTATTGCTGCAAGGCGGTGTGGGCCGGCATGCGCGAGCGCAACTACGGCCGCATCGTGCTGACCACTTCGTCCTCCGGCCTCTACGGCAATTTCGGCCAGGCCAATTACGGCGCGGCGAAGACCGGCATGGTCGGTTTGATGAACGTGCTGGCGGAAGAGGGCCGCAAGACCAACATCCGCGTCAACATCATCTCGCCGACCGCCGCGACCCGCATGACCGAGGAGCTGCTGCCGCCGCAGGCGCTGGAGCTGATGAAGCCGGAGGCGATCACGCCGGCGGTGGAATACATGCTGAGCGAGGACGCGCCGACCCGGACCATCATGGGCGCCGGCGCCGGCTCGTTTGCCGTCATCAAGATCCTGGAAAGCGAGGGCATCAACCTGGCTCAGTCCGAGTGGACGCCCGACGCCATTGCCGCGCGTTTCACTGAGATCAGCGACATGTCGAAGGCCAAGGCATTGCAGGGGGCGTTCGAGCAGACCCAGAAATACGTCGCCCAGGCTGCGGCGCGGCTGGGGATCAAGCTATAAGGCGACATGCTTGGCACGCACTTAACCGTCATGGCCGGGCTTGTCCCGGCCATCCACGTCTTTGGCTCCGTTTGCGCGGTGGAGCGTGGATGCCCGGGGCAAGCCCGGGCATGACGACTGGTTGCCTGGCGAGCTCTGGGGCCTAAACTCGTACAATGACAGTCCGCCATAAGCAGGTCGCCGTCATCGGCGCCGGTCCCGCCGGCTTGATGGCGGCCGAGGTGTTGGCGGAGGGTGGCGCCAGCGTCACCGTCTATGACGCGATGCCGTCGGTGGCGCGCAAATTCCTGATGGCCGGGCGCGGCGGACTCAATCTCACGCACGGTGAGGAGCTTGCTACATTTCTCTCGCGCTACCGCGAAGCGCAGTCGTTTCTTGATCCCGCCATCCGTTCCTTCCCGCCGCAGCGCCTGCGCGACTGGTGCGAGGCGCTCGGTGAAAAGACCTTTGTCGGCTCCTCCGGACGCGTTTTCCCCGAAAGCTTCAAAGCCTCGCCGCTGCTGCGCGCATGGCTGCGCCGGCTCGACAGTCAAGGCGTGAAGCTAGCAATGCGCCATCGCTGGACCGGGTGGGACGGGCAGAGGCGCTTGCTGTTCGAGACGTCAGAGGGCGAGCGCGCGATTGCCGCCGATGCTGTCGCGCTCGCGCTCGGCGGTGCCAGCTGGCCGCGGCTCGGCTCCGACGGCGCATGGACGAATGCCCTAGCAAGCAAGGGCGTGGCGATCACGAAGTTCAAGCCCGCGAATTGCGGCTTCACCGTTGCGTGGTCGACCATCTTCCGCGATCGGTTCGAAGGCCAGCCGCTGAAGAGCATCGCGCTGTCGTTCGGTGACCGCACCGTGCGCGGCGAGGCGATCGTCACGCGCGACGGCATCGAGGGCGGCGCGATCTACGCGCTGTCGGCCGAATTGCGTGAGGCTATCGTGGCATCGGGCGAGGCCACGCTGCAAATTGCGCTGCGGCCCGATCTCTCGACGAATGATCTTCTCTCGCGCCTGTCGGCGCCGCGCGGCAAGCAGTCGCTCTCCAATGTCTTGCGTAAGATGCTTCAGTTGCCGTCAGTGGCGATTGGACTGCTGCAGGAAGCCGCGATCAATGCCAGCGGTCAGCTTGCGTCGTTCTCACCCGAGGAACTTGCTGCGTTGGTCAATGCCGTGCCGCTAAAGCTCATCGGCACCTCAGGCCTCGCCCGCGCGATCTCGACCGCCGGCGGCATCGCATGGGACGAGCTCGATAACGACTACATGATCAAGCGTCTGCCCGGCATCTTCGCCGCAGGCGAAATGCTGGATTGGGAGGCGCCGACCGGCGGCTATTTGCTGCAGGCCTCCTTTGCGACCGGCGTCGCGGCGGGGAAGGGCGTGTTGAAGTGGCTTAATTTGTAGGATGGGTTGAGCGTAGCGATACCCATCATTTTTCGAGGAGGCAGGATGGGTATCGCTTCGCTCCACCCACCCTACGAATCTTGCGCCGTCATTGCGAGCGAAGCGAAGCAATCCAGGAATCCTGCGAGAAAGAAAGTCTGGATTGCTTCGTCGCTTGCGCTCCTCGCAATGACGGTGGAGAGGCCGGAGGCCTAACGCAACTTCCCTCGTGCCGCGACCGGCAGCGTTCCCAGGATCTCGTCGCCGCGCACCATCACCACTTCGTCCATCATGTTGACGACGACGCAGACGTGGTTGGGCACGATGCGCACGACGTCGCCGACGTTCGGGCGGGTGTTGCTGCGGGAGAGGTCGAGGAAGCCGTGCTCCTCGGCGAAGCGCGCGATCTTGGCCTCCGGGTGCTCCAGGATCAGGCCGTGGCCGTCGAGGCCACCGGTGTCCGTGGTCAGCGTCTTGGAGCCGGCATCGAGGATGCCGCGCTCGGGCGCGGCGCGGCTGACCACGGTGGAATAGATGTTGAGCGCGCAATCATCCCAACCGGCGACACCGGCCGCGACCTGCATGCGGTCGTTATAGATGTAGGTGCCCGGACGATGCTCGGTCGCGCCCTTGAGCTTGCCGAGATTCTTTAGGTTCGGCGAGCCGCCGGTCGAGACCATGGTCGCATCAAGCCCGTGCGCGCGCACGCCGGCCAGCGCCTCGTCATAGAATCGTTGCGCATCCTCCCAGCCGCTTTCGGTCGGATACAGCATGAAGCCGGCGAAGCGCAGGCCTTTCGAGGCCGCGATCTGCTGCGCCAATTGGATCGCTTCCGCCGGCGTCTCGACGCCGGCACGCTTGCGGCCGGTGTCGCATTCGACCACCACCGACAGCGTGCGGCCGGACTGCACTGCCGCCTGCGGCAGGCCTGAAATCACGGTGGCGTTGTCGGCGGCGACGGTGACATCCGCTTTGGCCTGCACCGCGCCAAGCCGCGCCATCTTTTCCTCGCCGATCAAATTGTAGCTGATCAGGATGTTGCCGATGCCGGCGTCCGCCATGATCTCGGCCTCGCCGATCTTCTGGCAGGTGATGCCGTGCGCGCCGGCAGCGATCTGCGCTCTGGCCAACACGGGGCTCTTATGGGTCTTGATATGCGGCCGGTTGGCGACGCCTGCCGAATCACACTGCGCCTGCACGCGCGCGATGTTGCGCTCGACCTTGTCCATGTCGATGACGGCGCAGGGCGTGCCGTATTCCCGTGCGATCTTGGCGGCGAGCGGCGTGGTCATATGTTACTCCGTTGTTGCCATCGTCATTGCGAGGAGCGAAGCAACGAAGCAATCCAGATTTTCTTCTCGGCCCTGGATTGCTTCGCTTCGCTCGCAATAACGGCGAGGGCTTTGCCCAGCCTTATGCGTTCTCGATCTCTTCCCTTAGCATTTCGAGCTCAAGCCAGCGGTCCTCGGCGGCGGTCAGCTCGGTCTGCGCGGTGGCGATCGCGGCCGAGGCGGCATCGAATGCTTTGCGGTCCTTGGTGTACAGATTGGGATCGTCGAGGATCTTCTGCTGCTTCTCGATCTCTTTGTGCAGTTTGGCGATCGTCTTCGGCAGGGTTTCCAGCGCGTGCTTCTCGTTGAACGACAGCTTGCGTTTCGACGTGCCGGAAGCAGCAGTCGTAGTAGCCTTGGCTTCCTTCTTCTCGGACGCAGCCACCTTCGGCGCCTCGCGCTTCAGGTCGGCGCCGCGCTGCACCAGCATGTCG
>Ga0308176_10003208_pt1 | contig 10442 bp, 9 predicted proteins | sample PhyCR2_3_FD_203890 | JGI IMG/M metagenome (GOLD analysis project Ga0308176, IMG submission 203890) | Soil microbial communities from UC Gill Tract Community Farm, Albany, California, United States - DLSLS.C.R2 | ecosystem: Environmental > Terrestrial > Soil > Agricultural land | place: USA... | reverse complement strand
ACACGACGAGCGCGTCGTCGACGGCGCCCACGCGCAGCCCGGGCTCGAGGCCGGTGTTCGAGGCGACGACCCGCCGCTCCGAGTCCAGCACGACCAGAGGGCCGGAAGCCTGCTCGACGAGCTCCTCGACGTTCACCACTCCGTCACCACCCGTTTACCCTGGATAAACCCGGAACCTTCGACCCTGAATCGATAATGACAGCGATGCCCAGAGTGCTCATCGTCGAGGACGACGAGACGATCGCGCAGGGGATGGCGCGCCACCTCGACGCCGCCGGCTTCGACGCGAGCTGGGTCGGGAACGGCGACCAGGGGCTCGCCCGGCTCCGGTACGAGAAGCCGGACGCCTGCGTCCTCGACCTGATGCTTCCCGGCCTGGACGGCTGGAAGCTGATCGAGACGGTGCGGAGCGAGGGGATCGCGACGCCGATCGTCGTCGTCTCCGCCCGCGGGACCGAGCACGACCGCGTCCACGCGCTCGAGATCGGCGCCGACGACTACCTCGTGAAGCCTTTCTCGATGAAGGAGCTCGTCGCACGCGTCCGCGCCGCGGCACGCCGCACGGCCCGCCGCGACGAGACGCCGCGCGGCGAGCCGATCGAGATCGAGGAGCTGCGCATCGACCCGCGCGAGGTGCAGGCGTACGTCGACGGCGAGAACGCGCAGCTGACGCCGACGGAGTTCCGCCTGCTGTACCAGCTCGCGCTCGATCAGGGCCGCGTCACGACACGCGACGAGCTGCTGCAGAAGCTCTGGGGCCGCCGCGAGTCGCATCGCGACCGCACCGTCGACGTCTTCGTTCGCCGGCTGCGCGACAAGATCGACAAGAAGGCGTCGCGCCACACCTTCATCCAGACGCGCTACGGCGTCGGCTACCGCCTCGAAGCAGTTCCGAAGCAGTAGTCCAGATCGTCACACGTTCGTTCCGACTTCGTTGCCCACAGCGACCTGTGGGCAGCTCACATTTGCGGGTAGTGAGACTCGCAATCGTCGCCCACCGCAGCTCGCAGACGAACGACGCGCTCCTCGCCGCCGGCGACGCGCTCGGGATCCACACCGTGCAGCTCACGCCGCGCGAGGCGCTGCACAGCCTGCGCCCAGCCGACGTCGCGCTCGCCCGCCTCGACGTCCGCAAGACATGTGACGGCATCGAAGACGGGATGCGCGAGCTCGAGAAGCTCGCGGCCGCGGGAGTCCTCGTGCTCAATCCGCCGGCCGCACTCGCGGCGACGCACGACAAGCTGCTCACCTCGCGCACCCTCCGGCGCGCGGGGCTGCCGCACCCGCACACGTGGCTGATCGCCGACGGCCTGCCCGCACCGGTGCCGGAGCTGCCCGTCGTGCTCAAGCCGCGGCACGGAAGCTGGGGGCGCGGCGTGACGCTCTGCCGCACGCACGACGACGTGGCCGACGCGGCGCAGGCGCTGTACAGCGAGCACGGCGTCCTCGCGCAGGAGCTCGTGCCACCGCTCGGATGGGACGCTCGTCTCGTCGTGGCCGGCGGCCGCGTCGTCGGCAGCGCGCGCCGCATCGCCGCCGAGGGCGAGTGGCGGACGAACGTCTCGCTCGGCGGCCACAGCGTCCACTTCGCGGCGCCGCCGCTCGCGCGGACGCTCGCGATCCTCGCAGCCGACGCGGTGCACGCCGACCTCGTCGGTGTCGACCTGCTGCCGACGGCGAACGGCTGGGTGATCGCCGAGCTCAACGGAGCCGTCGACTTCCGCCCCTGGTACGGCGAGGACGTCTTCGTCGCCGCGCTGAGCGAGCTGCTGCGCGTCGCTAGGGATCGACGAGCGGCTGCGGCCTGAGCCCGGTGGCCACCTGGCGCCGCCCGTTCACCTCGTACGCGACGTCGACGTTCTCGTGCTTGCGGTAGGAGCCGGCAATGCCGAGCCACATCGACGTCCAGCGCCAGAAGCCGAGCTTCCCCTCCTGGGCGATCGGCCGCGGGAAGACGAGCGACCTCCCGATCTGCTCGTAATCGACGCCACGAGTTTGCAGGACGCCGCCGACGAAGACCTCGAAGTCGCCCGTGACGTACGGCGGCAGGTCAACGCGCGAGCGCTCGGCCATCCCAAATAGAATGCCGCTTCTCGTGCGGAGGAGACTTCTCGTCGTGCTGCCTGCGCTTGCCGCCGCCCTCGTGGCGGCCGCCGCGGCCTCCGCAGCAGACGGCGGCTTCGGGCCGCAGCACGCCCACTCGCCGAACGTCCATCACACGAACACGGCGTACTGGGTGATCTTCGCGTTCACGAGCGCGATCTTCCTCGTCGTCGAGGGTGCGCTCGTCACGTTCATCTGGAAGTACCGCACGGGCAAGCGCGGCCGCGAAGCCGAGGGCCAGCAGGTGCACGGCAACACACGCCTCGAGTTGATCTGGACGGTCGTCCCGGTCGTGATCCTCGCGGTGATCGGCACGGTCGTCTTCATCGAGCTGCCGAACATCAGCAGCGCTCCGGCGTCCGCCGCGAGCACGCTCGAGATCACCGTCGAGGGCCACCAGTTCTACTGGCTGTTCGAGTACCCGAACGGCGCGCGTTCGATCAACGAGCTGCACGTCCCGGTCGGGCAGGACGTCGAGCTGAAGGTGCTGTCGGCGGACGTCGTGCACAGCTGGTGGATCCCGCAGCTCCAGGGAAAGATCCAGGCGATCCCCGGCCGGACGAACCACACCTGGTTCCGGGCCGACCGCGAGGGCACGTACTACGGGCAGTGCGCCGAGCTCTGCGGCCTCTACCACGACGCCATGAAGGCGACCGTGGTGGCGACGTCGCAGGCGTCCTACCAGGCGTTCATCTCGTCGCAGGCGACGCAGACCCTCGGCAAGAGCGAGTTCCAGGGAGTCTGCGCCACGTGCCACGGCATGAAGGGCGAGGGCGGCTACGGGCCCGCGCTGGCGACCAACTCGCTGCTCACGCAGCAGAGCGGCCTGAGCGCAATCGTCCGCAACGGCTTCGGCAAGATGCCGCCGGTCGCCAACACGTGGACCGACGCCCAGATCAAGGCGCTCGCGCAGTACGCGAAGGCGAACATCTACAAGGGAGCGAGCACGAGTGGCGGTTAGGTCGGAGGCGGCGTATCCGGTGACCTGGCGGAGCGGGCGCATCGCGCGCTGGCTCGTCACGGTCGACCACAAGCGGATCGGGATCATGTACATCGCGACGGCGCTCGTGTTCTTCGCGGGCGGCGGAGTCATGGCGCTGCTCATGCGTGCGCAGCTCGCGACGCCGAACGAGCACCTCCTGACGAAGAACTCGTACAACCAGGTGCTGACGTTCCACGGGACATCGATGATCTTCCTCGTCGTCGTGCCGATCCTCGCCGGGTTCGGCAACTACCTCGTCCCGCTGATGATCGGCGCGCGCGACATGGCGTTCCCGCGGCTGAACGCGTTCTCCTACTGGACGTACCTGCTCGGCGGAATCGTCCTCTATCTGAGCTGGTTCTCGAGCGACGGCGCCGCCCATGCGGGGTGGTGGTCGTATCCGACGTTGTCCGAGAACCTGCCGTTCGCGAGCCCCGGCCACGGCCAGGACTACTGGATCCTCTCACTCCACCTGCTGTCGATCTCGTCGCTCGCCGGCGCGATCAACTTCATCGTGACGATCCACAACATGCGCACGCGCGGGATGACGTGGATGCGTATGCCGCTGTTCGTGTGGGCGATCGAGACGTATGCGATCCTCCTGCTCGTCGCGCTCCCCGCGATCTCCGCCGGGATCACGATGCTCCTGCTCGACCGGCGCGGCTACACGCACTTCTTCCTGCCGGACAAGGGCGGCAACCAGGTTCTCTACCAGCACGTCTTCTGGTTCTTCGGGCATCCAGAGGTCTACATCATGGTGCTGCCCGTGTTCGGGATGATCTCGGAGATCATCCCGGTCTTCTCGCGCAAGCCGATCTTCGGGTACACGGCGGTCGCGTTCTCGACGATCGGCATCGCCTTCTTCTCGCTGCTCGTGTGGGCCCATCACATGTTCACGACGGGCCTCGGGACAGGCCTCGACTCGTTCTTCATGATCTCGTCGATGGTCATCGCCGTCCCGACCGGCGTGAAGATCTTCAACTGGGTCGCGACGCTCTGGCGAGGGAACATCCAGTTCGACACGCCGATGCTGTTCGCGCTCGGCTTCATCGCCCTCTTCACGATGGGCGGCCTGTCGGGGATCTTCCTTGCCGCGTTCCCGGTCGACTGGCAGGTGAACGACACGTACTACGTGGTCGCACACTTCCACTACGTGCTGTTCGGCGGCTCGATCATGGGGATCTTCGGCGGCCTCTACTACTGGTGGCCGAAGATGTTCGGGCGCGTGCTCGACGAGCGGCTCGGCAAGTGGCACTTCTGGCTCGTGTTCGCCGGCTTCAACCTGACGTTCCTGCCGCAGCACATGCTCGGCCTGCTCGGAATGGTGCGCCGCATCTACACGTACGACCACGGCGGGCTCTGGGAGGCCTACAACATGATCTCGTCGATCGGATCGGGGATCATGACCGTCGGCATGCTCGTCTTCCTCGTCAACGTCGTCCGGACGCAGTTCTTCCGGCTCGGCCGCCGCGCAGGCAACGACCCGTGGCTCGCGGACACGCTCGAGTGGTACACCACGTCCCCGCCGCCGGGGCACAACTTCGACACCGTCCCGTACGTGACGAGCGCGCGGCCGCTGCGCGACCTGCGGCGGCAGCTCGCGGAGCAGGGCGCGACGTGACCACCGGCCTCGCACCGGAGGCTGGGAGCTCCGTCGGCCAAGCCGGCGGCGCACGGCCGATAAACGCGCCACCTTTGGTGGCGCCGGGGCCCTGGCTCCGCCTGACGGCGCTCGTCGCCGCGGCGGGGACGATGCTCGCGGTCGTCTCGGGCGCCGCCCACCTCGGCACGACGCACCGCGTCCTGGCTGCGCTCGTCGCGCCGCCGCTCGCTGCGCTCCTCGTCTCCGCCTGGCTCGCGCACCGCCGGCTCGCGCCGGCCGCGCTCGGGTCCGCCGCACTGTTCGCGGGGGCCGCGGCGGTGCCGGGGACACGGATGCACGACGTGTTCGCGGCGCTCGCGCTCGCTGCGCTGCTCGTCGTCGCCGTCCAGAGCTTCCGCGGCGAGCACGTCGACTGGGGCTCGTGGCGTGATTACGTGACGCTCACGAAGCCGCGAATCATGTCGCTGCTCCTGATCACCGGCTTCTGCGGCATGGTCGCCGGCGCGCGCGGCTGGCCGGGCACCGAGACGGCGGTTGCCGCGATGGCCGGCCTCGCGCTTGCGTGCGGCGGCGCGTCCGCGCTCAACCACGTGCTCGACCGCGACATCGATCCCCTGATGGGCACGCGGACGAAGCAGCGGCCGGTCGCCTCGGGCCGCGTCGCGCCGAGCCGCGCGCTCGAGTTCGGGCTCGCGCTCTCCGCGTTCTCGTTCGTGCTCCTCGCGGCGACGGTCAACCTCCTGACCGCGGTGCTCGCACTCGCCGGCAACCTCTTCTACGTCCTCGTGTACACGCGCTGGCTGAAGCGGACGACGCCGCAGAACATCGTCATCGGCGGCGCCGCAGGTGCAGTGCCACCGCTTGTCGGCTGGGCCGCGGGCACCGGTCACGTCGGCGTCGCGGCGTGGCTGCTGTTCGCAATCGTCTTCGTGTGGACGCCGCCGCACTTCTGGGCGCTCGCGCTCCTGATCAAGGAGAACTACGCGAACGCGCGCGTCCCGATGCTGCCCGTCGTGCGCGGCGAGCGCGAGACGGCGCGCCAGATCGTCCTCTACTCGCTGCTCCTCGTCGCCGTCACCCTGACGCCGTGGGCGTGGGGCTCGGCCGGCCTCGCCTACGTCGCCGCGGCGCTCGCGCTCGGCGGCGTCTTCGTCTGGCTGGCCGAGCGGCTGCGGCGCGACACGACGCCGCGCCGCGCGATGCTGCTCTTCCACTATTCACTCCTCTATCTCGCGCTGCTGTTCGCGGCGCTCGCCCTGGACGTGAGCCTCTGATGGATCCCGAGCTCGCCCGCAAGAACACCCGCCTCGGCTGGCTGCTCTTCCTCGTCTTCCTCGTCCTCTTCGCCGGGACGTGGGGCGTGGCGCTGCTGTACCTGCATTTCGACTGACGAGGTAATTCCCTAAGGAATCGCAGGGACCGTGCCGATAGGCGGTCCGATGATGCGGCGTCCTCTGATCGTGCTCGCGCTCTGCGCGGCGCTCGCGGGCGTCCTCGGCGGCGCGGCGCACGCGACTCCGCCGTACCGGCCGTTCATGCCGCAGCTCTTCTCGAGCGCGCACTTCGCGATCCACTACGACGGCGACCCGACGGCCGCCGACTACATCACCGAGGTGCAGGCCGGTGCGCTCGCGTCGGATCTCGAGCAGGCCTACACGACGCTGACGAGCCTCGGCTTCAGCGCCCCCGTCGACGACGCGGTCACGACACCGGGGTTGATCGACTACTACGTCGCCGATCTCTCCCAGGACAACGTCCCCTTCGCGCTCGGCCCCGACGCAGCCGGCGCTCCGGTCTCCGGGTTCGTCGATTTCGGCAAGTCGGAGATCGACACGCCGCAGGAGAACTGGGAGGCGGCATCGTCGCTCTTCGGGATCGCCGAGTTCGCCTACTGGAACGACATCAACAACAGCGAGGACTGGGCCTTCTGGGGGCCGGCGCAGTGGTTCGGCTTCAAGGTGGTCGGCTATCCGGGCACGAGCGTCGACGACCTGGGCCCGGTCGGCGGCTCGCTCGACTGCGACGACCCGTACAACCCGCTCGCGCAGCAGCAACGGTGCTCGAGCGTCGCGTTCGAGGAGCAGGGGCAGTCGCACTGGACGTTCTGGGAGCTCCTCGCGCAGCGGTTCGGGCCGACGTTCATCTCCGACTTCTTCGCGCAGCAGAACACGAGCGCGAGCCCGGCGCTCGCGGCGCTCCAGGCCTCGCTCAACGCAAAGGGCACGAGCCTCGACGACGCCTTCCACGACTGGAGTGTCCGGACGATGACCGGCGGCTGGAACGTCCCGGCGCTCGACGCGGCGGCGGCGCCGCTCGCGGCGACGATCTCCACGGGCGCGACGACCGCGAGCCTCGGCTCGCAGACGTTCTCCGTCGACCACCTCGCGACCCGGTACATCGCGTTCACGCGCGGCGACAACGCCGGCGACCACCCCTGCTTCCAGGCGACGCTCACGATCACGGTCGGCTACCCGTCGACGATCAACGCGCGACCGGTCTTCTACTGGAATGCGCCGGGCACGGCGGGCGTCGAGCTGACGGCGACGAGCTCGACCTCGGCGACCGCGACGGTGCCGTGGGACACATGCCTGTGGGCGAGCAACAAGGGCCTGCTCTCGCTGACGAACTCGAGCACGGGGACGAACACCGCGCTCTTCACCGTCACGAGCAAGGTGACCGTCGACACGACGAAGCCGGCGTCGGCGACGTCGAGCCCGACGCAGCTGCCGATCTACGGCGGCCAGACGCAGGTGCCGAACGGCGAGATCGCCCCCTCGATCGACGTCTTCGGCCCGCTCGTCCTGCAGGTCTCCGCGTCGAGCCCGGTGCTGCGGCTGATCGTCGAGTCGAGCGGTGACGGCGTCCTGCACGCACAGCTCGGCAGCGTCAACCTCGGGTCGCCGACGCTCCGAGCCGGCAACAACGATCTCCGCTTCACGGTTCCGAAGACGCTGCTGACGCGCCTGCGCCGGTCGTCGTCGGTCGCGAACCTGCTGATGCTCACGCCGACGTCCGTCTCGGGCGAGGCGGTCGGCACCGCGGTCTCCCGCCAGGTCACCGTCACGCTCGCCACGAAGCCGACGAAGCACAAGAAGAAGTAACGTCGTCCCGGTGGAGGGGATCTGGCTCGCCCGCCCGGAAGAACCACAGCCGGGCACCCCGGTTGCGATCAAGGATCTCCTCGACACCGCCGGCCTCGTCACGACGTACGGCTCGTCGATCTTCGCCGACCACGTGCCGGCGACCACCGCGGAGTCCGTGCGGCGTCTCGAAGCCGCGGGGTATGCGATCGCCGGCAAGACGAACCTCCACGAGTTCGCGTACGGGACCACGTCGCAGAACGCGCACTTCGGCACCGTCCCCAATCCGCGCCACCCCGGCCGTGTCGCCGGCGGATCGAGCGGCGGCTCCGCTGCGGCGATCGCCGTCGGAGACGTCGAGCTCGCGCTCGGCACGGACTCCGGCGGCTCGATCCGCATCCCGGCCTCGTTCTGCGGGATCGTCGGCTTCAAGGCGACGTACGGGCTGGTGCCGGCCGACGGCTGCTTTCCGCTGGCCCCGAGCTACGACCACGTGGGGCCGATGGCGTCGTCGGTGGCCGGCTGCGCCGAGCTCATGCATGTACTGGCGCCGGAGTTCGAGGAGCAGGAGCTCGGCTCGCTCGGCGACCTGAAGGTGGCAGCGGCGTGGATCGAGCTCGCGGACCCGCTCGTGAGCGAGCGTGTCCGCGCTGCCGCCGCGCACTTCCCGACGGTGGAGCACGTCGAGTTTCCGCTGCCCGATCCCGCGGAGAACCGCCTGTTCATGCGCGAGGTCGCGGATGTGCATCGTGCGCTTTTCCCTGAGCACGCGGACGAGTACGGCGAGACCGTGCGGACGAAGATCGAGGCCTGCCTCGAGGTGTCGGACGCGGAGGTCGCGACGGCGGCTCGGCTGCGCGCGCTCTACGCGGAGCAGTGTGCGGAGGCCTTCGACGGCTACGACCTGCTCGTCACGCCGACCACCGGATTCGTCGCTCCGCTCGACACGGTCGACGAGCGCGAGATCCGCCGCGGCGGCATCCGCTTCACGTACCCGTTCGACGCTCTCGGCTGGCCGGCGCTGGCGCTGCCGTGCGGGCCGGCGGAGGACGGACTGCCCGCGTCGGTGCAGCTCGCGGCGCCGCAGCGTGCCGACGCGCGTGTGCTGGCAGCAGGCGCGCTGCTCGCATCCCTCGTTTGAGGCACGGCTGCACCTCTGCACGTGCCGAAAACGAGGGATGACGATGCTGCGTGCCCGTCTCCTGATCCTGCTCGCCTCCGTGCTCCTGCTCGGCGGCGTCGCGGGCACCGCGCGCTCGGACACCGGAGCGCCGACTGGGCTGCACGCATTCCTCCTCCGGGCCGACGAGCCTGTTCGCACGTCGTTCTCGCGAACGCCCGCGTTCGCGTGGTCGCCGGTTCCCGGCGCGCTGCACTACGAGTTCCAGCTGTCGCTGAGCACGACGTTCCGCGACAACTCGGTCGTCTGGGCGAACGCAAACGTCCCGACTCCCGTGATCGCTCCCGACCTGACGCTGCCGTGGATCACGGGCAACCCGCATTCGCTCTACGCGCGCGTGCGCGCGGTGCTGGCGAACGGCGTCACGCCGTGGAGCGACGGCTTCGGGTTCGACATGGTGCCGCCCGCGCCGCCGACGCCGCTGCCGAGCTATCCGGGCCTCATCCGCTGGACGCCGATCGAGGGCGCGACCGCGTATCAGGTCTGGCTCGTCGACGCGAAGAAGATGGAGATCGTCACCACGAACGTCCTCGACGAGCGCGAGTTCTACACCTTCCACGAGACGCAGCAGTGGATGGGCTCCGTGCGCTGGCGCATTCGCGTGCTCCGTACGGACAACTCCGCGACGGGGCGCCTGAACACGATCCCCGCCGTCCAGTACGGCCCGTGGAGCCAGACCTACGTCTCGACGAACCCCACTTTCACCGGCGGGCCGCTCCAACTCGTGGGCACCGTCTCCGACGTCTTCTCGAACGGCAGCGCGGGCTCGTCCGCGCACAAGCTCATGCCGGCGTTCCTCTTCAACGGCAATACAGGGCTCAGCGGACAGCCGTCAGAGCTGTTCCGCGTCGAGGTCTTCACGGACAAGCAGTGCCTGAACCGCGTCTTCACCGGAGCGGTCACCGGCGGCCCCGCCTACGCGCCGCGGCCGTTCGGCCCGCTCGCGCTCCCGACCTCCGCGCCCGGCGTCGCGAGCGCGCGTGCGGCGTTCCTTCCCGACGGCGCCGAGCCCGCCGGCCTCACGGTCGACGGTGACTCGCTCGACACGACCGAGTCCGCGCCTGACGCGAACCCGACCGGCAGCGCGCCGCCGGCGCCGGGCGACACACCCTCCGGCCCGGGAAGTAGCGGCACCGGCGGCAGCGGCTCATCGTCCACCTCCGCCCCTTCCTCGGGGAGCGCCGCGCCTGCGAACGGCGGCCTGTCCGGCGGCACGATCACGTGGTCCGGCCGCCCCGGCGCGCCGATCGACCTCTGGGACGTCGACTGGCCGACCTCCGGCTACTACTGGACGGTCATCCCGGTCAGCGCGACGCCGCCCGATGCGCTGTCGACGGCGATCCTGCCGCCGGGCGCGAAGACGGCGGACACCGTGCTGCCGGTTGCGAATACCCACGGCTTCGACGTCGGCGACGTCGTCCAGATCGGCGCCGGCCCGAGCACCGAGACGAAACCGATCGTCGCCGTCGGCGGGACGCAGCTGACGCTCGCGTC
>Ga0308176_10003207_pt1 | contig 10443 bp, 12 predicted proteins | sample PhyCR2_3_FD_203890 | JGI IMG/M metagenome (GOLD analysis project Ga0308176, IMG submission 203890) | Soil microbial communities from UC Gill Tract Community Farm, Albany, California, United States - DLSLS.C.R2 | ecosystem: Environmental > Terrestrial > Soil > Agricultural land | place: USA... | reverse complement strand
GCCCCCACCCCCCCCCTTACCCCCCCCCCCACGCCCAGGGGCGGCGCTGCGGTGAAGGCCGGACGGCAGCCCTTCAGACATCCGTCCAGCCGCCGATCACCGTGTGCATGCGTCACATCTGCAACCGCTGCCTGCGCCTGTGGCATCCCCGGCGCGACGAGCAGCGCTCCACCTGCCCGCGCTGCGGCGGGGCCCTGCGACCGCACTAGGCGGCGCCACGACCCCGCCGCGGGTCGTCCCTACTTCCTGAGCGTCAGCGCCTTGGTGAGCTTGACCGGCTTGCCGTCGGCGCCGGCGACGCTCGCCGTCACCGAGAGCTTGAGCTGCCGGGCGCGTCCGAGCGACCGCCTGGCCTTCTTGGCGACCCTGAGCCTGACCTTGGCCGTCCCGGCCGCCAGCCGCGTGGCCCGGCCCATGGCGACGGTCCGGCCGCCGGCCTTGGCCGTCACCGTGATCCGGCACGCGGCGGCGCACGGAACGCCGACCGCCAGCCGGTTGGCCATCAGCGCCCTGATGTTGGCCGCGCCCACGAACGAGAGCCGCGTGGCGGGCCTGCCGGTCGCGCCGCCGGCCCGGCCGCCGTTGCCGGCGCCCGGCGCGGTGGTCGCGGCCGCGCCCTTGTTGACCGTCTCGCAGTTGGTCACGACGTCGTTGGCGTCCACGTTGGCCGTGTCCTGGCCCGGGCCGCAGTCGACCGAGTCGACCTCGCCGTCGACGGCGTTGATGGTGTCGTTGCCCCACGGCGCCTTGCAGGTGCCGAGGTAGCCGATCACGTAGCAGCCGCCCGCCGTGGCGTCGCCCACGATGGTGTCCTTGCCGGCGCCGCCGGTGATCGTGTCGTTGCCGTTGCCGCCGTTGAGGTCGTCGTCGCCCGCGCCCCCGTCGATCGCGTCGGGGGAGTCGGCGCCCTTCAGCACGTCGTTGCCGCCGAGGCCGCTGAGGCTCGAGGCGCCCTCGGAGACGTTGGCCACCTCGGCGTCGTCCGCCCCGTCGGTGCCGATGAACGTCGCGTTGACGTGGAACGTGAGCTTCTCGACGTTGGTGACGTTGTCGCTCTCGCCCGGGCGGCCGTCGTTGGCCACGCCGTCGAGCGAGACCGCCGGCTGCGGGTGCGTGCTCGCGTCGGGGATGCTCCAGTCGTCGATCTGGTCGAAGCCCGGGCCGCCGTCGATGACGTCGTTGCCGGCCGCCTTGAAGTTGTCGCCGTTGACGACGTCGTCGCCGGCTCCGCCGCGCACGACGTCATTGCCGGCGTTCCCGTTGACCTCGTCGTTGCCGTCGCCGCCATCGAGCGTGTCATCGCCGCCGTAGCCCTCGATCTTGTCGTTGCCGGCGCCGCCCGACAGCGTGCGGCCCGCGTCGTCGGTCGTGTCCTTGAGCGTGTCGTCGCCGCCGCGGCCGTCCATCGAGATCCGGTAGCTCGTCGGGATGTCGCCGGTGAAGCCGGTCATCGCCATGGTGTCGACGCCGTCGGAGCCGATCATCTGCACCGGGACCGACGGGTCGAACGGACACAGCACCGCGTTGAGCAGGTACTGGTCCTCGTGGCAGTACGCGTGGTCGTAGGTGACGCTGTCCGCGCCGCTGGTGCCGAGGACCAGCCACTTGGCGCCGTCGGCGTCGGTGGTCGACAACGTCATGAAGATGCCTTCAGAGCCCTCACCGCGGTAGGTGAGCGACCCGTTCTCCATGCCGATCGTCGCTGCATCGGCCGCCGCGGGAACGAGCGCGCACGCCACGACGACGGCGGCGAGCAGCTTGGGGAGGGAGCGAGAGGAGCGCATGCCCGCACTCTTCTCCGGCGTGCGCGCGGGCACATCGGGGGACCGCCCACCGAGGCCCGGGGTACGGCTATCCGCCCGTGGTGCGGGCGGCCGCGAGCGCCTGGCGGGCCCGCTCCAGCGAGGCCGGTGCCGCGTTGACCAGCGGCAAACGCACATCCGGCGTGGGGATCCGGCGCTCCGCGTGCAGCAGCGCCTTGATGACCGCCGGGCTGGGCTCGGCGAACAGCGCGCCGACGAGCGGCAGCAGGGCCTCGGCGTGCGGGCGCCCGGCGGCGACGTCGCCCTCCGCGCCGGCGGCGAGCATCGCCGCGAAGCGCTCGGTGCACAGGTGGGCCGACGCGGCGATCGCGCCCTGGCCGCCCATCAGCATGGTGGGGAAGAGGAAGGCGTCGTCGCCGCCGAGCACCGCGAAGCCCTCGGGGCGGCCGGCCAGGACGGCGAGCGTGTCGGCGTCCACCGCACCGACGGCCTGCTTGAGGCCGGCCACGTTGTCGGTGGCCGCGAGCTCGAGCAGCGCTGCCGCGCCGAGGCCGCGCCCCGTGCGGTACGGGACGTTGTAGGTGATGAGCGGCACCGGCGAGCGCTCGGCGACCGCCTGGAAGTGGGCGACGATCCCGGCCTCCGACGGACGCACGTAGTAGGGGACGACCACGAGCGAGGCCGTGACGCCCGGCACGCCGGCCAGCGCCTCGTGGCGCTCGATCGTCGTGCGCGTGTCGTTCGTGCCCGCGCCCACGACGAGGTCGGCGCCGCGGTCGGCGCAGACCCGGGCACAGGCGGCGACGACGGCCTCGCGCTCGGCGGCGTCCAGGGCCGACGGCTCGCCGGTGGTCGACAGGGTGATGAGCCCGCTCGCGCCGCCGTCCAGGAGCTCGGCCCCGAGGCGCTCGAGCGCGTCGAGGTCGACCGCCCCGTCGGCGGCGAAGGGGGTGACGATCGGCGCCAGCAGGCCCGACGGGTGGTAGGTGGAGGGCATCCCGGCATCCTGGCATCCTGGGCCGCGTGGCCACCTCCGCGCGCACGTCCGTCCCGATCCTCGCCGACGACGACGAGGCGCTGGCCGCCGCCCACGCGGTGGCCGCGGCGATCGCCGACGGAGCGATCGACCGTGACCGCGCCGGCGCCGAGACCGTGCCGCACGAGGCCCTCGCGGCGCTCGACGGCTCCGGACTGCTCGGCGTCACGGTCCCGCGCGCGCACGGCGGCGCCGAGCTCGGCATGGCCACGGTCGCCGAGGTCATCCGGATCATCGCGGCGGTCGACCCGGCGATCGCCCAGGTGCCGCAGGCCCACTTCCTCTTCGTCGACGTGCTGCGCGTGTGGGGCAGCGCGGCGCAGCAGGAGCGGCTCTTCGCCGACGTCCTGGGCGGCGCGCGGATCGGCAATGCGCTGGCCGAGCGCGGCGGCCGGCACGCGCAGGACCTCACGACGCGGATCGCCGGCGGCGTCCTGGACGGCACGAAGTACTACTGCACGGGCGCGCTGACCTCCCGCTGGATCGCCGTCAGCGCGCTCGACGCGGGCGGCCGCCTCGTCGCGGCGTTCGTGCCCCGCGAAGCGCCGGGCGTGACCGTGGAGGCCGACTGGGACGTCCTGGGCCAGCGCGCGACGATCAGCGGGACCACGACCTTCGCCGGCGTGGCGGTCGATCCCGAGCTGCTGGTGGACTACGCGCGCGCCTACGAGGTGCCCCAGCAGCTCGGTGCGCGGGCCCAGCTCGTCCACGCGGCGATCGAGGTCGGCATCGCCGGCGGCGCGCTGCGCGACGCGCGCGCCTATCTGCGCGACAAGGCGAGGCCGTCGACCGAGGCGGTCCGCGCGGGCGCCGAGCGCGCCACCGACGACCCGCACGTGCTGCATCGGTTCGGGCGGGCGACCACGTGCGTCCGCGCCGCCGAGGCGCTGCTGGCCGACGCGGCCCGGACGCTCGACGCGATCGGCCTGGAGCCGGCCGACGCCGAGGCGGCCGCCCAGGGGTCGCTGGCCGTCGCGGGCGCCAAGGCGTTCGGCAGCGAGGTCGCGGTCGACGTCGCCTCCCAGCTGTTCCAGCTGTGCGGGACGAGCTCGACAGCGTCGAAGTACGACCTCGACCGCCACTGGCGCAACGCGCGCACCCACAGCGTCCACGACCCGCTGGACTGGAAGTACCACCACATCGCCGCCCACGCGCTGGCCGGCGTGCTGCCCCCGAACCACGGGCAGTTGTAGGACTCGCTCAGTCGGTGATGCGCAGCCCGTACTCGTCGCAGACGGCGACCAGCGCGGGCAGGTCGGCGTCGAGCTCGAGGACGGCGTGACCGTCGCCGGCGCGCGGCGCCAGATGGCCGCGCGCCTCGAAGACCGCGTAGCACGGCTGATCGTCGAGGTTGGAGCCGAAGCGGATGGCCGCGGCGCCGGACTCGTACAGGGCGCGGCTGATGCGCTGGGTCACCACGCGCGTGCGGCTGCGCACCTCGGCGACGTCGAGATGGCGCATGCCGTGCTCGGCCAGCAGCGGCGCGTGCTCGCGCTCCAGCGCGGCGCGCGTGGCCGGCGCGTCGACGTCGACCAGCTCGCCGTCGTCGAGCACGAGGTCGGCCGCGGCCAGGACGCGCTCGCGGCGGAACTCGGCCCCGACGGTGCCGGCCGCCGCCTCGAGGCCGGCGTCGCGCCCGAAGAGCTCGCGGAACTCGGTCAACATGGTGGTGTCGGGCCGCAGGTCGGCCAGGACCTCGCGCAGGCAGGTCTCGACGTCGCGCGCAGCGTAGAGCGTGCGGTACGCGCGCCGCGGGTCGTCCCACCGGCCCTGCCAGCCGCAGTGCGCGAGCGGGATGAAGTCCAGCGGCGCGTCGCGATGGCCGAGGCGCCAGACCGGCGTGGCGCCGGGGCTCAGGCCGGGCCCCCGGCGAAGGCGCGGGCGGCCGGGACGACGAAGCGCAGCTGCTCGGGATCCTGCGCGTGGCGGACGACGGCCGCGGGCGCGCGGTCGTCCAGGCGCGTGTTGGATCCGACCCACCAGGCCTTGGCCGTCGGCGCCCCGAATGCCTCGACGAGCATCCTGGTGGCCTTGAACGCGTCGCGCAGGCGCATCTCGCGCTCGTCGCGCGGCTGCGCCTTGCCGGCTGCCCAGCGGCCCACCATCTTGGGATCGGCGACGCCGGCGACGTAGGCGGTCAGCTTCTGGCCGAGCTGCTGCTGCAGGTAGGCCGCGACCGCGTCGATGCCGAGGCGGGTCGCCTCTTCGCTGACGTGGGTGGGGTCGAGGACGGGCATTCCGGGCTCCTTGGGCGGTCAACCGGAAAGTCTACCAGGAAAGCTACCCAATCCTCTAGCTCTCCACGATGACGTTGGTCGCCTTGATCACCGCCGTGGCCGCCATGCCGGGGCGCAGGTCCAGGTCGTCGACGGCCTCGCGCGACATGAGCGACACGATCCGGTACGGCCCGCACGCCAGATCCACCTGCGCCATGACGCCGTCGCGCTTGATGGCGACCACCACGCCGGTCAGGCGATTGCGCGCGCTGGTGTGCTCCCGCGACCCGCGCTCGCGCAGCAGCGCGGCGAGGGCATCGGCCCGCAGGTAGCGCTGGCCGCCCTGGCGCTCGAACACGATGCGTCCGTCGCGCTCCCAGCGCCGCAGCGTGTCGACGCTCAGGCCGAGCGCCGCGGCCGCCGCGCCGATGCGGACCATGTTGTCCATGTGGGCAACGCTACCGGCGCTGGCCAGGCCCGGGCGCACGCGATACGCTTCCGGCCCTCGATGCGTTACCTATGTAATGCCTAGGTTCCTGGAGGACGGGCGCCGCCGGCTGGTCGTGGTCGCCATCGCGGCGGCCGCCGTCGTCGCCGTCGTGCTCCTCGCCGCCTGGCCGGCGGGGTCGCATCGCGCGCCGACCGTCTACGGCGCCTCCTCGCTGCGCACCGTGCTCCCGGCGCTGGACGGCGCGCCGCAGTACAGCTTCGCCGGCTCCGACGTCCTGCAGACCCAGATCGAACACGGCGCGCCCGCCGACGTGTTCGCCTCCGCCAGCGCCAAGCAGCCACAGGCGCTGTTCGCCGAGGGACGCTGCGACCGTCCCGTCACGTTCGCCACCAACCGCCTCGTGCTCGTCGTCCCGGACGGCGCCGCCGCGGTCCGCGGGCTCGCGTCGCTGCGCTCCGGCGGCCTGCGGCTGGCGGTCGGCACCGCGGGCGTCCCGGTCGGCGCCTACACCCGCACGCTGCTCGATGCGCTCGGCCAGTCGGCCGTGCTGGAGCGCAATCGCGTCAGCGCGGAGAAGGACGTGGCGTCGGTGCTGGCCAAGGTCGCGCTGCGCTCCGCCGACGCCGGCTTCGTCTACCACACCGACGCGCTGGCGGCGCGCGGGCGCGTGCGCGAGATCGCCCTGCCCGACGGTCAGCCGCCCGTGACGTATCGGCTCTGCGCCGTGCGGCGCGAGGGCGCCGACCGCGACGGAGCGGCGGCCTTCATCGGCCACGTCACCGGGCCCGAGGGCCGGCGCGCCCTGGCCCGCGCGGGCTTCGGCCTGCCGCCGCGCGGCTGATGCGCCGCAGCGGCTTCGACGTGCTGGTCGGCGTCGCCGCCGCCGTCGCGCTCACGTTCCTGGCGCTGCCGCTGATCGCGCTGTTCACGCAGGTCCCGCTGACCGACGTCCCCGGGCTGCTCGGCGATCCGGTCGTGCGCGACGCGCTGGAGGTGACGCTGCGGACGAACCTCGTGGCCGACGCCGGGATCCTCGCGCTCGGGACGCCGACGGCGTTCCTGCTCGCCCGCCGGCGCTTCCGCGGCCGGTCGCTGCTCGTCACGCTCGTCGAGCTGCCGCTCGTGCTGCCGCCGGCGGTCGCCGGGATCGCGCTGCTGGCCGCCTTCGGTCGCGGCGGCCTGCTCGGCGACGCGCTGGCCGACCGCGGCATCGTCCTCCCGTTCACCGAATGGGCGGTGGTGCTGGCCGTCGCGTTCGTCGCCGCGCCGTTCTACGTGCGCCAGGCGATCGCCTCGTTCGAGGCGGTCGACCCGCAGCTGCCGGCCGCGGCGCGCACGCTGGGCGCCTCGCCGGCGCGCACGTTCCTGCGGATCGACCTGCCGTTGGCCGCGGGCGGCCTGGCGGCCGGCGCGGTGCTGGCCTTCGCGCGGGGCGTCGGCGAGTTCGGCGCGACGATCATCTTCGCCGGCAGCGTGCGCGGGGAGACGCAGACCCTGACGCTCGGCATCTACGACCAGCTCGAGTCGAACTTCGACGCGGCGCTGGCGATCGGCATCCTGCTCGTCGTGCTCAGCGGCGCCGTCCTACTGAGCGTCAAGATCCTCGGCTCATGGCGCAGCTCGAGCTCGACATCGCCGTCGCCCTTCGCGCGTACACGCTCCGCGTCGGCCTGACCGTCGGCGCGGGGGAGACGGTCGCGCTGGTCGGCCCGTCGGGCGCCGGCAAGTCGACCGTGCTGCGCGCCGTCGCGGGCCTGCTCGCGCCCGACGAGGGTCGCATCGCGCTGGGCGGCGAGCCGTGGTTCGACGCGGCGGCCCGCGTTGCGCTGGCGCCCGAGCGCCGGGCCGTCGGGCTCGTCTTCCAGGACTATGCGCTGTTCCCGCATCTCAGCGTCGCGCAGAACGTCGCCTTCGGCGGCGCGGCGCGGGCCGACGAGCTGATGCGCCGGCTGCACATCGCGCCGCTGGCGGCCGAGCGGCCCGGCCGGCTGAGCGGCGGCGAGCGCCAGCGCGTCGCGCTGGCCCGGGCGCTGGCCCGCGACCCCGGCGTGCTGCTGCTCGACGAACCGCTCGCAGCGCTCGATGCCCACACGCGCGCGGTCGTCCGGGGCGAGCTGGCCGAGCTGCTGCGCGAGCTGGCGCTGCCGACCCTCCTGGTCACCCACGACCACCGCGACGCGGTCGTCCTGGCCGATCGCGTCGGCGTGATCGTCGACGGCCGGCTGCGCCAGCTCGCCACGCCGGCCGAGCTGCTGCACGCGCCGGCCGACCGGTTCGTGGCGGCGTTCACGGGCGCCAACGTCGTCGACGGCATGGCGGTGCAGCCGTGGGCGGTGCGGGTCGTCACCGGCGCCGAGCCCGCAGCCGCGCCGGGCGTCCACGTCGTCGCCGGCGCCATCGAGTCCGTCGAGGACGAGGGGCCACGGGCACACGTGCGGCTGGGGGCGATCGTCGCCGAGGTCCCGGCCGCCCAGGCGGCGCAGCTGGCTCGCGGCCAGCGGGCCTGGGCCACGTTCGCCGCCGCTGACGCCCACGTGCTCGGTCCATCGTGACGCCGACGGGAAGGATCCCGGTGCGCCGGGGTCCTGCCTCACATGACCCGCCTGCTCACCACCCTCTGCGCCGTGACGGCAGCCGGGGTCCTGGCCGCCGGTTGTGGGAGCAGCGGCTCCTCGGGCGGCACCTCCTCATCGACCGGCACGTCCTCAGCGGGCGGTGGCGCCTACGGCGGGGGCGCCCCGGCCAAGACGACGACCTCCACCTCGTCCTCCACCGCCGCCACGGCCGGCGCGCGGACCGCGCTGACGCTGGCCGCCCAGGAGAGCAACGGGCTGTCGTTCGACAAGAAGACGCTCGCCGCCAAGGCGGGCACCGTGACCATCACGATGGACAACCCGAGCGCCGACAGCCTCCCGCACGCCATTGCCGTGGAGGGCCCGGGCGGCGTGTCGAAGTCAGGCGCGACGGCACAGCCCGGCAGCACATCGAAGGTCAGCCTGGCGCTCAAGCCCGGCAAGTACACCTTCTTCTGTCCGGTGCCGGGCCACCGGGCGGCGGGCATGGAGGGGACGCTCACGGTGCGATGACGGTCTCGACGCAGGGGGCGATCGCGGTTACCGTCGGGCCCATGCCCGGGGGTGGCGCGCGCCGACTCGACCCGCAGCGGCTCGGCGATCACGTCGATCGCCTCTATCGCGCCGCGCTCGCGCTGTGCGGCAACCGCCACGACGCCGAGGACCTCGTCCAGGAGACCTACGCCCGCGTCCTCGCCCGCCCGCGCTTCCTGCGCCACGACGACGATCTCGGCTACCTGCTCAAGGTCTTGCGCAACACGTTCCTCAACCGGATCCGCACCCAGAAGCGCAAGCCGCCGCCGCTGGAGCTCGATCCCGAGCGCGACGGCATGGCGCGCGCCTCGGACCCGCGCCACCCCGAGGCGGCGCTCGAGGTCAGCGAGCTGCTGGCCGCGATCGCCCAGCTGCCCGACGACCAGCGCGACGCGGTCGTCGCCATCGACATCATGGGCCTGTCCTACCGTGAGGCCGGCCGTGCGCTCGAAGCCAAGGAGGCGACGATCACGACCCGGCTGCACCGCGGCCGCGCCCGCCTGTCCCAGTCCCTGCACGCCCTGCCTCCGACCCCCGACGACGTCTCGACCCTGCAATGACCCCCCGCCGCACCGATCCCGACCTGCCCGACCCCGAGCGCACCCTCTCCGACGCCGAGAGCGAGGCGGTCGGTCGGCGCATCCGGGAGCTGGCGCAGACGGTGCAGGCGCCCGGCTCGCTGCGCGCCCGGCTGGCCGATGGCCAGGGCGATCTGCTGCCCGCCCGCGCGCCCCGGCCGCGGTGGCGCCGCGCGGGTCGTCCCCGTCTGGCCCTCGGCGCGGTCGCGGGCGCGCTGGCCGCCGTGATCGTGGCGGTCCTCCTGGTGTCCGGCGGCGGCGCCTCCGGACCGTCGGTCGACGACGCCGCGGCGCTCGCCCTCGCGCGGCCCACCGCCGCGGCGCCCGCCGTCAACAGCGGGGGCACCCAGCTGGACGCGTCGGTCGGTGGCGTCGCGTTCCCCAACTACGCCTATCAGTGGCCGGCGTGGAAGGCGACCGGCACGCGGCGGGACACCGTCGCGGGCCGGGCGGCGACGACCGTGGTCTACCGCGGGCCCCGGGGCGACGTCGGCTACACGATCGTCGACGGCAAGCCGCTGCCCGAGCCAAAGGGCGCGCGCGAGATCCGGGCCGGCGGCCAGACGCTGTACTCGGTCACCAAGGGCGACGCGACGGTCGTCACCTGGCGGCAGGGCGGGCACACGTGCGTGCTGGCCGCGCGCGGCCCGGGCGTCGAGCGGCAGCTGGTCCGGTTCGCGACCTGGGCATGATGCCCGGGTGAGCGACGCGCCCCGTCCCGCGCCCGCCGACGTAGACGCCTACATCAACGCCCAGCTCGTCGGCGCGGACCCGGTCCTCGATGCCGCGCTCGCGCGAGCGGCGGCCGCGGGCCTGCCCGCGCACGACGTCGCGCCCAACCAGGGCAAGCTGCTGCACCTGCTGGCCCGCATCCGCGGGGCGCGGGCGATCCTCGAGCTCGGGACGCTGGCCGGCTACAGCACGATCTGGCTGGCGCGCGCGCTGCCGTCCGGCGGCCGCCTGATCACGCTGGAGGCGGAGCCCTCCTACGCCGAGGTGGCCCGGGCCAACCTCTCGGCGGCCGGCCTCGCCGACCGGGCCGAGGTGCGCGTCGGCGAGGCGCTCCCGGCGCTGGCGGCGCTGGAGGCGGAAGGCGCCGGGCCGTTCGACCTCGTCTTCCTCGACGCCGACAAGCAGCGCAATCCCGAGTACCTGGAGTGGTCGCTGCGGCTGACGCGGCCCGGCAGCGTCATCGTGGCCGACAACGTGGTGCGCGAGGGCGAGCTCGCCAACGCCGCCAGCGAGGACCCGCGCGTGCGCGGCATCCGGCGCTTCACCGAGCTGCTCGGCGC
>Ga0308176_10003206_pt1 | contig 10444 bp, 12 predicted proteins | sample PhyCR2_3_FD_203890 | JGI IMG/M metagenome (GOLD analysis project Ga0308176, IMG submission 203890) | Soil microbial communities from UC Gill Tract Community Farm, Albany, California, United States - DLSLS.C.R2 | ecosystem: Environmental > Terrestrial > Soil > Agricultural land | place: USA... | reverse complement strand
CTTCCGGAGACGCCCACCGTCGTCCTGCCGGGACGGCCTGTCGAGGCCGCATCCGCGCCATCCATTGCGGCCGCTTCCCCTGTGCCCGCAGCCGTCGAAGCGCTGGTGTCCAAACCGGCACCCACTGGACGTAAGACGGGTTTCAGCGCGGCAGAATACCATGCGCAAGGGAGAAAGCTGCTTCAGGATGAGAAATTCGCACAGGCGATCGTGCCGTTGAGCGAAGCCGTCACTCTGGATCCCAACATGGCGACGGCGCTCAACGCACGGGGCTACTGTTACGCTCGCTTACGGAAGTACAAAGAGGCGTTGTCGGACTATGACGAAGCGATCCGTTTGAACGCGGCTTATGCCAACGCATATACCAACCGTTCGATTGCTCGCCGCGCCTTGGGGGATAAGGCGGGGGCGGACGCGGATCTGGCCAAGTCGCGCGAGTTGCTGAAAATTTCAGCCAGGTAAGAGCTACTGCAGGCGGGCGCGGGTTTGTTCGTTGAGCACCAGGCCGTCGAAAATGGCCAGTACCTGCTTGCGGTAGGTGTAAATGCGCTGCAGGTTTTCGAGGAAACTGGCCTCGAAGTCGCGCGCCTTCATCCATTTGTCAAGCATGGTTCGGGGCACATCGATGTCCTCGCGCAGGCTCTCGACATCGTGGCCGCGAAGGAACAGACCGTAGAAGAAGGCGGCCTCGCGTTGCGGTGCTAGTGGATCGAAATCGTCTCTCGCCGTCATAGACGTCTCAGCGAAAAGGCCAGTATACCGACGACCCCCCGGGTGCGGTCAAGTGGCTGCTGTGATTACTAAGGTTATGCTGCTGGTAAGATGTGGGCGAGGATATGCCCACTCTAATTGATTCACCGAAGCGGATCGAGGCTGCAGGAAATAAGCCCAAGAGGATAGACGAATATATCGGACGCGTGAACAGCGCGACGGAGGCCTTGAGCGTGGCCCATATGCGCAGTCCGGACGGGTGGGTAGAACCGGGACAGACCCCCGAATTTGATGAGTTTACGGTAGTACTTCGCGGGATGCTCCGGGTGGAGTACCGGGGCGGCTCAATGGAAGTGCGTGCCGGACAAGCGGTTATTACTCGCGGTGGCGAGTGGGTGCGTTATAGTACGCCGGAGCCGGAGGGCGCAGAGTACATCGCCGTCTGCCTGCCCGCGTTTTCGCCCGGGACCGTGCACCGGGATGAGTGAACCTGCGAATTATTCGGCGCTGTTTGGCTTGGCGCCACGCGTCCGAAATTCGTATCTTTCGATACGGGCTGCTGCGCGATTGGACTCGGCACGCACAATCCGTCCGGTAGCAACGAATTGTAACGGGCAGGTGCCGTCCAGGCGAGCCGGCCAGTTTACGGAGAGTTCCACAGTGCGACCGACCGGCAATTTCTCCTCAGTGCTGAACAGGATGCCCCCGCTTCCGATATTCAACGTGATTCCGCACCCGCTGATCTTGCCGGCTTTGGATTGGATGACCTTGTAGCGTACGTCCTCGCGGACCGGGAAACGGCCGGTGCCGCGCCGTTCCAGAAAACCTCCGCTCGGAGCACTGTGTACTTCCGTGCCTATGTCCATTGGATCTATCATGACCGCTTCGTGTATTCGCACACAATAGGCCGAGAGTTGGTATATCGATGAAAGTTTCTTAGTACATCCGCCTCAATTGATACTTCGCGATTAATTGGGAAGCGCTCTGTTATTCTGGCCTCATGGATCGGGACCAACTACGCGGCCTCTTCGAGCAGGTGCGGTCGGGCGCAGTCGAGGTGGAGACTGCCGTTGAACGCATGCGCCACATGCCGTTCGAAGACCTCGGTTTCGCCAAGGTGGACCACCATCGGGAACTGCGCCACGGCATGCCCGAAGTGATTTTCGCAAAAGGCAAAACGCCGGAGCAGGTGACCGCCATAGCGGAACACCTGCTGCAGCACTCGAACAACGTACTCATCACGCGAGCCGATCTGAAGTGCGCGGAAATGGTAACCGCACATTTGCCGGGAGCTGAATTCATGCCGCTCTCGGGGGTAATCCGTTTCTGGCGCGACCGAACGATTCACGGCAAAGGACCCCTCGCGGTAGTTTGCGCAGGTACCAGCGACATGCCGGTCGCCGAAGAAGCGCAGGTTACCGCCGAGTTGATGGGAAACCAGGTGGACACCATCAACGACATCGGGGTGGCGGGGATTCACCGGCTGATGCAGAATCGCGAGCGGCTTTGCGAGGCCCGAGTGGTGGTCGTCTGCGCAGGAATGGAAGGCGCCCTGCCGAGCGCAGTGGGAGGCCTGGTCTCCTGCCCGGTGATCGCGGTGCCGACCAGCATCGGTTATGGCGCCAGCTTCAACGGCCTGGCCGCGCTGCTGGGCATGCTGAACAGCTGCGCCAGCAATGTGACGGTGGTGAATATCGATAACGGATTCGGAGCCGGCTACGTCGCCAGCCTGATCAACCGGCTGTGAGTGTTCGCGCTATGTGAAGTTCAGTGCGGCTAGCAATTTCGCGAAGCGCGGGTGCCCGCGCAGCGGATCGTATACCGGATGCACCTTGAGACTGCAGAGCGCAGGATCGCGCACGAGCAGCCCCCTCTCCAGCCAATCCAACGCAGGTTCGTATTCACCGAGACCCAGATGGGCCACGGCGAACGCGGTGGAAGGAATGTAGCCGGTGGACGCCATCCGGTCCAGCTTTTCGAGCATCTGGCGCGCGCGGTCGGGTTCGCCGCCGAGGCCGTAAACCTGCCCCATGGCGGCGAGAATATTCGGGATGTCGCCGGCCATCGACCGGCCCTGGTCCAGCATGCGCAGGGCCTCCAGATAGTCGCCTTTTTGCGCGTAGGCGCGTCCCAGCCCCGTATACCCCTTGTAGAAATCCGGGTCCGACACAATCAGTTGCCGGTATCCCTCCACGGCGCCGTCGTAATCGCGCGTTTGCACTTTGAGGTAGGCGAAGCCCTCGCGTATGATACTCGAGAGCGGATCCAGTTGAAGCGCGGTCTCCAGACCCGCGGCGGCTTCCTTCGAGCGGCCGAGCGGAGCATGGCAATCGATCGCGAGCCAATGATGCGCCGTCGCGTAGCCCGGGTTCAGTTCAATCGCGCGCCGGTAGAGCGACTCGCAATCCTCCCATTCCCAGTCGTAGACGCCGCGAATCAGCGCGAGCGAAGTATGCGCCTCGGCCGAGTGCGGGTCGATCGCGATCGCCCGCGCAGCCGCCTCGCGCGCCTTCGGCATCCCCTCGGCCGGGTGCGCGAGGCCGTAGTCCACCAGCAGGGTGTAGGCATCCGCCAACCCGGTATAGGCGAGGCTCGATTGCGGATCGATTTCGATGGCCGCGCGGAAATACTCCAGGCTGCGCTCCAGGTCTTCGCGCGTGCGCCGGTGCCAGTAGTAGCGGCCCTTGAGATAGTGGTCGTACGAGTTGATGGCGCCCGGAGACCGCGCGATTGCGCCGGCCGGCGTCAGTTGCAGCCGCAGGGTGCGTACGATGGCTCGCGCGATCTCCTCCTGGATCGCGAACACGTCGTGGATGCGGCGGTCGAAAGTTTCGCTCCATTGATAGACCCCCGTCGAGGTGTCGATCAGTTGCGCACGCACGCGCAGGCTAGGCCCCGCGATGCGGGCGCTGCCGGTGAGCACGAAGGCGGCGTTGAGCTGCTCGCGAATGGCCGCCAGGTCCTGCTGCCGGTCGCGGAGACGGGACGCCGTGGTCCAGGCAACCACGCGCAGCCCCGCGACTTTCGTCAATACGTGAATCAGCTCTTCAGTGAGTCCGTCGCTGAAATATTCGTTGCCCGGCTTTAGGCTCAAGTCGCCGAAGGGTAGGACCACCACCGTGATTGCGCCGGTCGCGGGAGCTGCCCCGGCAGCCACCGTGCGGCGGTCGGCGATGCGCGGAGCATAGCTGCCGGAAGGGAATTCGATGATCAGAGGATCGCTTGCGCCGTCGCTCTCGTAATACGATTTGAGCTTGGACCGGAGGCGGCGCGCCTCCACCCGTACGATCGGGTCAACCCGCGGATCGTAATCGGCGCTGCGGTCGAAGACTTCCACGCCGATCACGTACTCCTTCAAATCGTCGGCATGACCGGAAAGAGCATGGTCCACCGTAAAGCGCAGAAATCGGACCATGCGCGCGGAGCGGCAGAAGAGACGGTGCGCCAGGATCTTTTCCAATTGTTCCTGAACGGCGGAGTAGATCAAGGCCGGCTGAGTGGACTGCGACACCTGTATCAAACATTATCGGTGTTTTTTGCGCCGGACGGAAATCCGTTTGTTGCGGGCAGAGGACCGGGGCGGCGGGCCTACTGGCGTTCCGCCGTGCCGAGCCGGGCCTGCGCGCGGTACATCGCGTCCAAGGCTGCCGCCGGGTCCACGCCGAGCGCGGGATTCAAGTTGGCTTCCTGCGCGCGTTGCAACGCCAGACGAGCGCGTTCCACGTCGATTTCCTCACGCGGTTCCGCCGTGTTGGCCAACACACGTACGTGGTCGTCCAGGATTTCAAGAAAGCCGGAGTGGACGGCGAGGTAACGCTTCGCGCCGCCGGCCACATACGTCAGCGTACCGGTGCCCAGCAAGCCGAGCAGGGGGGCGTGCCCGGGCAGCACTCCGAGGTAGCCGTTCTTTCCGGGGATCTCGACTTCGCTCACCTGCAGCCGAACCAGTTCGCGCTCAGGCGTGGCGACTTCGAGTTCGAGCAAGTCCGCCATGTCTAGGCCTTCTTCATTTCCTCATGCTTGGCCAGCACATCTTCGATGGTGCCCTGCATGTAGAAGGCGCCCTCGGGAATTGCGTCGTGCTTGCCTTCGGCGATTTCGCGGAAGCCTCGAATGGTATCGGCCAACTTCACGTACTTGCCGGCGAAACCGGTGAACTGCTCGGCGACGTGGAACGGCTGGGAGAGGAAACGCTGGATCTTACGCGCGCGCGCGACGGTGAGTTTGTCCTCGTCGGAAAGCTCGTCGATCCCGAGAATCGCGATGATGTCCTGCAGATCCTTGTAGCGCTGCAGGATACCCTTCACCATCTGGGCGGTGGAGTAGTGGTCCTGCCCGACGATGTTGGGATCGAGAATGCGCGATGTGGATGCCAGCGGATCGACCGCCGGATAAATTCCGAGCGCCGCGATATCGCGCGAAAGGTTGGTAGTGGCGTCCAAATGGGCGAACGCCGTGGCGGGAGCGGGATCGGTGTAATCGTCGGCGGGCACGTAGATCGCCTGCACCGACGTGATGGAACCCTTCTTGGTGGAAGTGATTCGCTCCTGCAACTCGCCCATCTCGCTGGCCAGGTTGGGTTGATAACCCACGGCGCTGGGCATGCGGCCCAAGAGCGCGCTGACTTCGGAACCGGCCTGGGTGAAGCGGAAAATATTGTCGATGAAGAGCAGTACGTCCTGGCCTTCTTCGTCGCGGAAGTATTCGGCCACCGTGAGGCCGGTCAGGCCGACGCGCAGGCGGGCTCCGGGCGGTTCGGTCATCTGCCCGTAGATCAGGGCGCATTTGGACTTGGTGTAATCCTTGGGATCGATGACGCCGGATTCCTGGAACTCCGTCCAAAGGTCGTTGCCCTCGCGGGTGCGCTCGCCCACGCCGGCGAACACGGACACCCCGCCGTGCTTCATGGCCAGATTATTGATCAGTTCCTGAATGATGACCGTCTTGCCGACGCCCGCGCCGCCGAACAGGCCGATCTTGCCGCCTCGCAAGTAGGGCTCGATCAGATCGATGACCTTGATGCCGGTCTCGAACATCTCGAGGCGCGTGGACTGCTCTTCGAACGAGGGAGCGGGGCGGTGAATCGGGTAGAAGTGTTTGGCGTTCACCGGACCCATTTCGTCCACGGGTTCGCCGATCACGTTGAGCACGCGGCCCAAGGTTTCGGGGCCGACCGGCACCTGTACCGGGTGCCCCAGGCTGATGCACTTCATACCGCGCACCAGACCCTCCGTGGGCTGCAGCGCGATGGTGCGCACGCGGCCTTCGCCGATGTGCTGCTGGGCTTCGCAGATGATGTCGATGGGGGTTGGCGAGTCGAAGCCTTCGCTGACGATGCGGATCGCGGTATGCACCAGGGGGATCTGGCCCTCGGGAAACTCGCAGTCCACGGCGGGACCGGCCACCTGGACCACTTTGCCGATTACTTCAATTCCAGTACTGGTTGCCATAGATTCCTTATTCGGCGGCGGCCGCGCCGCTCACCACTTCGATAATTTCCTTGGTGATGCTGGCCTGGCGCACACGGTTCATGTACAAGGTCAGCCGTTCGATCATGTCGGCGGCATTGGAGGTGGCCGCGTCCATAGCGGTCATGCGCGCCGCGTGTTCGCTGGCGGCGGATTCCAACACCGAGCGGTAAAACTCCATCTCCACATACCGGGGCAGCAAGTCCGCCAGCATCTCCGCGGGCGGCTCTTCGTAGATGTAATCCACCGGAGTTGCCTGCTCCGGCAATTCGGCCGGCAGTACGCGAGAAAGAGTCAGATTTTGCGAGACCACGCTCTTGAACTCATTGAAGAGAAGGTAAACCGCGTCGATCTCTTCGTTCCTGAACATTTCCATCGCTTTTCGCGCGATGGCCGAAACGTCGTCGTAGCGGGCTTTGGCAGCCAGTCCTACATACTCGCCGGAGATCTCGTAATCGCGTTTGCGAAAGAAGTCACGACCCTTGCGTCCGATCAACTCCAACCGGACCGTCGCGCCTCTACGCTCGACGACGAAGCGCTGAGCGGCCTTGATCAGGTTGGTATTGAATGCTCCGGCCAGACCCTTGTCGCCGGTCACCAGCACCAGCAAAACGCGCCGCTCGTCGCGCCTGGCGAGTAGAGGATTTTCAGCGGCGCCCTCGTCGCCGGCCGACGCGGCCGCGACGTTGCCCAGAACCTTACGCAACATGGCCGCGTACGGACGCGAGGCGATGGTCCGATCCTGCGCGCGGCGAAGTTTCGCGGCCGAGACCATCTTCATGGCCTTGGTAATCTGCTGCGTGTTCTTGACCGAGCGGATACGGCGCCGGATGTCGATCAGACTAGGCATGAGCCTTTACCGCCGAAGCGTTCTCGGCGACGAAACGGGACTTGAATTCCTCAATGGTCTTCTGGACCTTGGGTTCCAGTTCCTTATCGAGCGCCTTCTTGGTCCGGATCTCGTCGAAGACGTCCCGGTGCGCGTTTTCCACGAAACGGTAGAGTTCCTCTTCAAACTTCCGGCAAAGCTCGACCGGCATGTCATCCAGGTAGCCCTTGGTGCCGGCATAGATGATCATGATCTGCTTTTCCAGCGGCAGCGGCTGGTATTGGCCCTGCTTGAGGATTTCGACCAGACGGCGCCCGCGGTTCAACTGATCCTGCGAACTCTTGTCGAGGTCGCTGCCGAACTGCGCGAAGGCCGCCAGTTCGCGGTATTGCGCGAGGCTGAGACGGAGGCCGCCGGCAATCGACTTCATGGCTTTCGTCTGCGCGGCGCCGCCCACGCGGCTCACCGAAATACCTACGTTGATGGCCGGGCGCTGGTTGGAGTTGAACAGGTCGGCTTCCAGGAAGATCTGCCCGTCGGTAATCGAAATCACGTTGGTCGGAATGTAGGCCGAAACATCGCCAGCCTGGGTTTCGATGAAGGGCAAGGCGGTGAGCGAACCGCTGCCCAACTCGCTGCTCAACTTGGCCGCGCGCTCCAGCAGGCGCGAATGCAGATAGAACACGTCGCCCGGGAACGCTTCGCGCCCCGGCGGACGGCGCAGCAGCAGCGAAATCTCACGATACGCCGCGGCGTGCTTCGAAAGATCGTCATACACGCAGAGGGCGTGGCGCTTGGTATCGCGGAAGTACTCACCGATGGCGCAGCCGCTGAACGGGGCCAGGTACTGCATCGGGGCCGGATCCGACGCCGAAGCCACCACGACGATGCTGTACTCCATGGCGCCCGCTTCTTCCAGCGTCTTCACGACCTGGGCGACGGTGGAGCGCTTCTGTCCGATGGCGACATAGATGCAGATCATGTCGCCGCCTTTTTGATTGATGATGGCGTCGATCGCGATGGCTGTTTTGCCGGTCTGCCGGTCGCCGATAATCAGCTCGCGCTGTCCGCGGCCGATCGGAATCATGGCGTCCACCGCCTTGATGCCGGTCATCATCGGCTCTCTCACACCCTGCCGGAACACTACGCCGGGCGCGAGCCGCTCGATGGCATTGAACTGCGTTTGCGCGATAGGTCCCTTGCCGTCGATGGGCGCGCCGAGCGCGTCCACCACGCGGCCGATGAGGGCTTCTCCCACCGGCACGCTCATGATGCGCTTGGTGCGCTTGACCGGGTCGCCTTCTTTAATGGTGGTGTAATCGCCGAGAAGCACCGCGCCCACCTGGTCTTCCTCCAGGTTCATGGCGATGCCGGAAACGCCATGAGGGAACTCGATCAGCTCGCCCGCCATGACCTTCTCCAGGCCATGGATTCTCGCGATGCCGTCGCCCACCGAGATTACGCTGCCCACCTCACTGACGTCGATGGCGCGCTCGTAATTCTCGATCTCCTGGCGCAGGATAGTGGTGATTTCGTCCGCTCGTATTTGAGCCATAATTCCTTCCGATCAGCCTTCCGTGCTGAGGCGCTTGCCCAGACTGTTCAACTGGCCGCGCACGCTGCCGTCGTATACCGTGGAGCCGATGCGTGCCACCACGCCGCCAATCAGCGAGTCGTCCACGCTGTAACGGGCGCGGATTCGCTTGCCACTTAGCCGCTCGAGTTTGGCATTGAGCAGTTTGCGCTGGGGCTCGGCAATTTCGCGGGCGCTCGAAACGTCAGCGCGGGCAAAGCCCAACCTCTCGTCAGCCACGGTTTCGAAGCTTTGCACAATTTCCGCCAGCGACGCGATGCGCCGGTGGTCGATCAACACGAACAGAAAGTTGCGCGTAATTTGCGAGAGTTTCAGTTGATCGCCCAACCGGGCCACCACGGCACGCTTGCGGTTCGGCGCAATGGCGGGCGAAGTGAGGGCGTTGTGCAGTTCCGTAGAGGAGTGCAGCACACCTTCGAAGGCGCGCAGCTCGCCCAGCGTAGCTTCGGCGGCGTTGCTGCCGGAGGTGGTGACCACGTCGGCGAGCGCGTTTGCGTATCGCGATGCTACGGCGGAGTGGGTCATTTCAGATCACGTACAAAGCTGTCCACCAGAGCGTCCTGCGTGCCCGGAGTCATGCGGGCGCGGACCTTCTGCTCGGCCAATGCGGTGGCCAGTTCGGCGGAATAGCGTTTGAGTTCGGAGCGGGCCTGTTTCCCGGCGCTCGCGATTTCCTGTCCGGCGTGAGCCTGAACCTTGGCGAGATCGTCGGCGGTCTGGCGCGAAAGCCTCTCGGCGCCCGCCGCAAGTTCCTGCTGACTTTCCGCGCGCAGGCCGGCGATCTGCGATTCCAGCGAAGCCAGGCGCCGCTCCACTTCAGCCGCTCGCGCCTCGGCCTCCTTACGTTTCTGGAGCGATTCTTCCATGTCCTTGCGAATCGACGCGGAACGATTCGCGAAGAACGGACCGGCATTCTTGCCGGCCAGATAGCCCAGGCCGCCCGCCAAAATCAGGAAGTTCACCCATTTCCAGATCTCAAGGTGTCCTTCGTCCTTTTTCTCGCCTTCGCGAGTGGTTTCGGAGGCGTGCTCCGCCTTCTTTTCGCCTTCCTGCGCGAAGGTCAGACCGGGAGCGACCGCCAGCGCGAGCGCCAGCATGAGAGTCAGCCGTTTCATGCCGCGTTCCGCCGTAGGATGGAATCCGCGATGCGATCGGCGAGGGCATCGCTTTCCGCGGCCAGAGTCCGCTTGACTTCCGTCACGTCGGCGGCCAGCGCCGCCTTGGCCCGCTTAATCTCCGCCTCGGCTGCGGCGCGGGCGTTCGCTACAGCGGTGGAGTGTTGTTCGTGCAGTGCCTTGAACGCCTTTTCCTGGGCCTGATAAACCTCACTCTTGGCCTGGAACAACGCCTTTTCAAACTGTTCGGTTTTGGCAGCCGCCTGCGCGAGGCTTTGTTCCGCCATTTTCCGGGCGCCTTCGGTGGCGTCGTAACGTGCGTGCAGTACCTTTTCTAAAGGCTTGAAGAAAACGCTCTTCAGATAAAAGTGAAGCAGAATAATCAGTAGGAAAGTAGGCACCGCTCGCAGCAGAATTCCGCCCAGAGCGTGCAACATGGCATCCATGGTTTTTAGAGGAGAAGACCTTCCAGTAGTGCTTAAGAGCCATAGAGTAACATCGTGAAGGCGGTAGAATCAACTGCACCTGCGAGTGGTGGCTAGGAATTTGGTGCGAGGAATTCCCCGGTGACCTCAGATAGATCGCCTTCACGGGAGTTTCCCAACTCGAGAGCGTTGGAAAGAGGCTGCCGGCTTCCTACTTCGCTGCGTAAGCGGTATATAGATCGGCTACCGAGGCATCGCCGGGGTGAATCACCACACGCCAGCGGAACTCGATTGTCTGGCCC
>Ga0308176_10003205_pt1 | contig 10444 bp, 9 predicted proteins | sample PhyCR2_3_FD_203890 | JGI IMG/M metagenome (GOLD analysis project Ga0308176, IMG submission 203890) | Soil microbial communities from UC Gill Tract Community Farm, Albany, California, United States - DLSLS.C.R2 | ecosystem: Environmental > Terrestrial > Soil > Agricultural land | place: USA... | reverse complement strand
CTCAAATACAACCTGGGCCGAAAGAGTGACTTTGCGGACGGGATCGTAATCACGCCGTCGCACAACCCTCCTGAAGATGGCGGCTTCAAATACAATCCGCCGAGTGGTGGACCGGCCGATACGACAGCCACGAAGTGGATTGAAAACGAGGCAAATCGGTATCTCGCGGATGGGCTCGAGCAAGTTCGCCGGGTTCCATTCACGAAGGCAATGGCCGCTTCAACGACGCATCGCTACGACTACGTATCGAACTATGTCGATACGCTCTCGCTGGTGATCGACATGCCGGCGATTGCTGCGTCAGGGCTGAAGTTGGCTGTAGATCCTTTGGGAGGCGCAGGTGTTGCGTACTGGCCGCGCATTGCTGAAAAGTACCGATTGAATCTTGACGTCGTCAACACGAACGTCGATCAGACGTTCCGATTCATGAGCTTGGATTGGGACGGGAAGATCCGGATGGACTGCTCGTCTCCTTACGCCATGGCCGGCTTGATCGCGCTGAAAGATAAGTACGACGTTGCGTTCGCGTGCGATACCGATCACGACCGGCATGGAGTCGTGACACCCAGTGCGGGTCTGATGAACCCGAATCATTATCTTGCGGTTGCCATTGACTACCTGTTCCGAAATCGGCCCCACTGGAAGCCTGATGCAGGTATTGGTAAGACGCTTGTGAGCAGCAGCATCATCGACCGAGTCGCCAGGGATCTCGGGCGGCGGCTGGTCGAAGTGCCGGTCGGGTTCAAGTGGTTCGTGGATGGCCTGCTTGACGGTTCATTAGGATTCGGCGGGGAAGAGAGCGCAGGAGCTTCGTTCCTGCGTACCGACGGTCTGGCCTGGAGTACGGACAAAGACGGGTTAATTTTGGGCCTGCTGTCGGCTGAGATCACAGCTAAAACGAAGGCTGATCCCGGTGTTTACTATCGCAAGCTCACGTCGAAATTCGGCGATCCGGTTTACGAGCGCATCGATGCCCCGGCCTCGCCTGAGCAGAAGGCAATCCTCTCGAAGTTGTCGCCCGAACAGGTTTCCGCAAAGGAATTGGCCGGCGAGCCGATTACTGCCATGCTCACGACCGCGCCCGGTAATGGGGCGGCGATTGGCGGCCTCAAGGTAACCACTGAGAACGGCTGGTTCGCAGCACGCCCGTCAGGGACGGAGAACGTGTACAAGATTTATGCCGAAAGCTTTCTAGGCAAGGATCACCTAAAGCGGCTCCAAACCGAAGCACAGGCTTTGATTTCGCATACGTTCGAACAAGCGACGGCGAAGGCCGTGTAGGGAGATCGGCTTCCAAGCTAATCAACCGCGAATGCTCAAGGTGGTAACTACTCAAACGTTCCCGCGCTTCATCTCGTCCGCCATGTAATCCGTCGCTCGCCATGCTAACGCAAGGATGGTCAACGTAGGATTCTTCTCCGAAGCTGTCGTGAAAGCCGATCCGTCCACCACAAACACATTCTTCACGTCATGCATCTGGTTGAATCCGTTTAGCGCCGAGCGCTTCGGATCAGTGCCCATTCGGCAGGTGCCGTGCTCGTGAATGGCGCTGCCGTTCGGCTCGACAGCTCCGTACCGATACGGTACGATTTCGGCCTTTGCCGCATGCACAATCTCGAGGATCGTGTCGTACATGTCCTTCGACATGCGGCGCTCATTCTCGCCCAGGCTATAGCTGATCCGAGCGATCGGCACTCCGTACTGATCAACGGGCGAACCTTTCACCGTGACGCGGTTGTCCGATTTGGGTATGGTTTCGCCGAACGGGTGCAGCGCAAGAACGGCGGGATAACGAGCCTTCACGGCTTTCTTGAACTCGAGACCAAATCCAGGCAGGCTCTTTGCCCATGACAAGTCAGTTTGCGCTCCCGTGTACCAGAACTGGCAACCGAATCCGCGGATGTAGTCGCGCTTGCGGCCATCACGATGATTGAAGCGCGGCATGTACATATGCGCTCCGCCGATGCCGTCATCGTTTTGAACGGCAGCGCCCTTCAACTCGGGCGCAAATGCGCGAATCGTGAAGCGAACTTGCTCGGACAGATATCTTCCAATTACATCCGAGGAATTGCCGATACCGTTCGGATACTTCGGGGAAGTGGAGTTCAGCAGAATGCGTGTGGAGTCGATGCATGAGGCGGCAACTACCACCCGCTTACCGTAAATGCGACGCTCGTCTTTGGTGTAGCGATCGGAGTATTGCACCCCGTTTGCAAGGCCGTCATCGCCAACAAGGATTCGTGCCGCTACAGCGTTGTCAATGACCGAGAGCTTCCCGGTCTGTAACGCGGGCTCGATCAGGTAATCAGAAGAATTAAAGAATGCTCCGACGTCACATCCGTCGCCGCAAGCACCGCAAAAGTGGCATTTCGGATGTCCATTGTGATTCTGTGTGAGAACGGCGCGCCGGATCGCAACGGTTTCGATTCCCACCTTTCGAGCTGCGCGCTTGATCAGATACTCTCCACAGCGCATGGGCGGCGGTGGAAGAAAGTAGCGGCTCCCGGGTAGCGAGTCGCTGTCGTCGTCACCACCGCAGACCCCGATCAATTGATCGACCTGATCGTAATATGGCGCAATGTCCCTGTAACGTATGGGCCACGGAATCTCCCATCCGTCCTTCTCCGGACCGGCGAAGTCGAGATCGGAATAGCGCAGACTGACGCGTCCCCAGATATTTGTTTTTCCACCACGGCCCCACACGCGCGTCAACTGAAACGGCTGATCCATCGGCGTGATGTAGGGCTGCTCCGCGGTGTTAAGGACGATAGGAGGCGGTTTCTCTCCCGCATCGAGACGCTGTTGCCATTGCCACGGCTTCACGTGGGTCCAGAACTCGCCGCGATTGAACTTGCGTCCAGCGTCGAGCATCGTCACATTCACGCCCTTTCGCGTCAGATTCCAGGCTGCCATCCCTCCGGCGGCACCACTGCCGATGATGATGACCTCTTTGATGTCCTTGCGGTCCTGAACCTGCATAGCTAACTCTGATGCTCCGGGTGGTTGCAGCCCTTGAACTCGGTGAGGTAGGTATTTCCATGCCAACCTAACTCAGTTTTCAGCCCAGCTTCCGTTTTATAGTAGGCATCCACGGTCATGTCTTTGACAATGTTGAAGAACTTTCCGAGCGAAGAGCTAGGGTCGAGGCTCAAGGGCGTCAGAACGGTAACCTGCTGTTCGTTTGTCAGATCGGCGAACTTGGCATTGTAGGCAGTCAAGGCGACAGCGTTCAGATCAGCGATACCCGCCCGGAATGGTTGGGTCAATGTGGGATCAGCCACGACGGCCTTATCGATCAAGAGCGCAACGCCGGCATCCTTAGCGCCCGGCGTGTCCGAGCGCGGGATGATGCACTCACTTATCGCCTCCACCGCGCGAAACTCTTCGGGCTGGAAGAAGGTTGGTTTCGAGGGCACCGGCACCTGAGTCGCTGGCCCCGTATGCAGGTGGCCGGGTTGCGTCTCGACTTCTTTCGTTTGCTGGGCGGCGCTTCCGAGAACGGGCAGAGTGGAGGTAAGGGTCAGGATTCGGAGCGCATCACGGCGGCTGCTCATGGAAAGAGCATATTACTTTCGGAGCACGCGTCGGTCTGCACAAATCCCGGTTAGCCGTTCTGACGCCGTACCCCTCACATCGGCAGCACGCATCTGAGTGGAGAACACGCGCGATGCGAATACAATCCAACAGGATGGAAATCTAAGTTTCTTGACCGAAGATATGTCCGCGGCAGCACTATCGCCCTACGAAGTGAAGCGGAAATCGGCGAAGCTTTGTTAGCTGGCTCAAGAAGAGCCGGAGACGCGTACCTATGCTCAGGTTTAGATTGAATCAATCGCTGCCAGAGTGCCGGGTTTGTATGGCATCGTGGCTCGTCTTTTTTGCCGGTCCAGGTGTCGCCGGCTCGATGCAAATAAATGCGGCTACTACGGAGGATTTGCGGGCAGATGCCGCGGTTGTTACGGGCAAAGTGACTTACCTTCGTGACCATCGACCATGGGCGGTCAGCAGCGGAGAGATGGTGCCGCTCGGAAAAACGATCAACACGGGCGATGATGGATATGGTCACTTTCGCGTTGCTGGAGGAGACACATTCGATATCTTTTCCAATTCGCAGGTGCTTTTCCGCGGAAATACCGGAAACCCGGGAGACCTCCTGGACGTGCAATCCGGACGCGTCAGAATCCATCTCGCACCCGAAAAACGCGACCTGCAGCAGCGGATCTTTACCCCGACAGCCATCATCAGTGCGCATGGCGCGGCGAGCGTCTCGTTAGCCATCGACGAGGAAGGAACTGTCCGGATCGACGTTACGGAAGGTGAGATCCGCGTGCAACATGCTCTGCTCCCGCGCAGCGAACCCGTACTTGTGAGAGCTATCGATGCCATCCTCGTCCGAAGAAACGAGACGGTCTCACGTCAGGTGGATCGGGGCTCTCTATATCGATACACAGTTAAGATATGGTCGGCTTTGACGTTAGGCCATTCCGGGCACGACGGACAACCGATCGAAGGGAACAGATTCCTCGATTTCGAAGTCGTGGCCCGGTTTTCACACGCCACGCCGCCGCAGTGTCGAGAACATCCCCCGTTACAATGAGGCCGGATGCGAAAGATCAGACATTTGGGAGCCGTTGCGCTTTGCTTCCCTGCGTTTGTCAGTGTCCGAACCGGCATGGCGCAGGTGCTTCCCGCCAATAGACCTGCGAATACGGCGCGCCAGGCTCCTGCGGCCGGATTGGAGAACCCCTGGGACGTTAGGAAAATCATCGCGGACCTGCAGACCGATACGGCCAATCTCGAGCCCTTACTTCGGCAGATTAACCCCCAGGAGTGGTACGACAAGAAGGGTGCCCCGAGTACGTATATCATTCAGTGGCAGAGTGCCCAGGGACAGTTGAACGACATCATGGCGGTTACCAAGCTCTTCGCTCAAAAGACTGAGAGTCTGTCCCTGGCCCTGGACACCTATTTCCGCCTGGAGGCGCTCCAGGTGGTTGAACGGGCTTTAGCGGAAGGGGTTGGCCGATACGATACACCGGCAAACGCGCGCAGCCTCAACGCGCTGATCGCGCATAATTTCGACTCGCGGGAGCGAATCCGAGGATATATTCGTGATTTGGCCGCCACCACTGAAGAGAACTTCAGGATCGCGGACAGCGAAGCGCAGCGATGCCGCGAGATGATCAGCAGGCAGCCTGTACCAAATCAGGCAAGAAAGTCGAAGAAAGAATAGATGGAAGCGTTCACATTTCAGTGCTCAATTTGTGGGGACCTCTCAACGAAGTTGTGCGTGTATTGCACGAAGGATGCCTGCAATAACCACCTTTGTGACCGCTGCCACCGCTGCAGTGACTGCTGCTTGTGTGAACTTCCCTCGAATGCGCCTGACGATCGGTCTCAAGCCAAAGAGCGCGAGGAGTTGCCCCATGTGCTGGAAACCCACACAGAACGGATGCCTTTGCCGGCTTCCTTAGCACCAAACGGCGCACTCGGTTATTGAGCTGGCGGTTAACTCGTGCGTTTGGGCAAGGTGTGAAATCGTTTTTTGGGCGAGGAAGCTGCCGTCAGGACTGCGTCCCGGTTTCCCCCGACCCAGGCCTGGGTAATTTCTTTCTCCTCGAGGCCGGCCAGGCGTCCGGCAAGAATGAATGCCGGAAGAGCGGTCTTGAGATCGTGCCATTTCGCCATCTCAATGACCGAATCGAGAGCTCTTCCCCGTAGCAGCTCAAGCGTTCCCGGGTCCCGATTCTCCGTCAGGTTTACAAGAGCCAGAGCAGCGTCGCGCCGGTCAGCGAACACAATCGAGTTCATCAGTTCGATGAACCAGGTAGGTTCGAGCCGGATCTCCTGGTTGGGATGAACCTTGGCGCCGATCGCCACAGCTTTGAGCGCCCGCATCGCATTTGCACGCACGCTCTCGTCCGGATCCCGCAGGGCATACTGCAGGCCATCCACCATGATCTTCGTGGTGTGGGGACCTCGAGGCGTGTATTGCAGGATGTAGGCAGCGGCGATCCGTTGCTCAGGATCAGCCGAATCGCGAAGAACCCGATCGATCAGGAGTAGGTCTCGGGCCACTAAGGGCCGGAACTTCTCCTGGATAGCTCTCGTTTCGCTGTCTGCCATCAGCGAATACCCGGCCGTGAAATCTTCGTCCGCACTCTTGGCACGGATCGTGATCGGAAGGGATTCCAGAAAGGCGTGATAGTTGTCCAGGACGTCCTGGGCAAGCGTGTCGGTACCTTGCGGCTCCGGATGGTAGTCGACCTGAGGTCCATCGGGCTCGGCCACGCCTACATAGAGCACCATGCGCTTATCGACGCAACAGGTGGCCTCCGCCCGTGCCGCAAGTACACCAGGCACTTTGTCTACGCGATCTTCAACATCCTGACGTGCAGGAAGCAAGTCGCCCGGTTTTGCACCGACAGCGATCCTGATTTTCTCGAGCGCCGCTTTACGCACTCCATAGATTTCGACGGAGCCAAGCCGGGGCGTCAAGTCTTCGGCGTAACCGGTAAGTGAAGTCGAAAAGAAAACCGCAACGGCAAGGAGAGTACGTTGAACCACTTACCTTCGAGACGCGCGCAACGAGCTTTGCGTTTAGCTGATTGTCGTTCAGCGATTAGCCTGTTTGTCGGCCCAATCCGCAATGAGAGGCAATCGAACCTGTTTGCCGTTGAAGACGGAGAAGAGCATGTAAATCCAGAGAACGAAGCCTGCAAGATCCACAATCGAAAGAAGAGCCATCCCCGCCAGGTGGCCTACAGCCGGCAAGATGATAGTCAGGGCAATGAAGACGACGTTCAGGAAGATCGATTGCCAGGCGTGGAATCTGACCTTTCGATTCTGGTTGTAGGGAGCGAGAACCAGGAAAACGATGCCCGTGATGAATCCTAGCAGGTAACAGAGCGCACTTGCGGCGTTATCACTCAACCCCGCCGAGCGTCCAGCGGTTGCTCCGGAAGCCGAAGAGGAGCCGGAAGCAGAGGAGTAGCCCGAAGACGATCCGGCGGAGGCTCCGATTTGAGTGCCGCAATTAGGACAATAGGCACCGGGTGCTTCCGCTCCACAATTAGGACAAAATGCCATTCTTCCTCCAGGCGGACTGTGAGCCGCGCTTTCAGAAGAGTCTATCCTAAATCCCGAACACCAGGTGCGCAGACCAGTACGCACGGTTCTAAAACGTTTGTGGACAAAACGTTTCGACTCGGATGCTCGCCCGCGCACTCCGGCCCTTGCGCGGGGCCGTCGGACAAACGATTTAATTCGTGGCGCCGGCCGGAACGGGTTCTAAAGCGTCGTGCCGCTTTCGATCAGCCACTTCCGCCACGACGCCGGCAGCACGTTCGCAGTCTTCTCGCGAAACATCGTAGTGAGTCAGCATTCGTATCTGACTCGAGTTGATTGCGTTCGCGATCACGCCGCGGGTCTTGAGTTCCGCACTGAACTCCGGAGCCGGGATCTTCAGGACGCTGATGTCGAAGATCACAATGTTGGTTTTGACACTGGACGGAACGAGGTCGACGCCTGGGACCGCAGCAATTCGCTGTGCGAGCAATTGCGCGTTTTCGTGATCGACGAACAACTGAGAAGGTGAATCTTCAAGAGCCACCAGCCCTGCCGCCGCCAGGACGCCCGCCTGACGCATTCCACCCCCCAGACGTTTGCGGTACAGCCGGCCCTCCGCGATTGCATCAGCCGTTCCGACCAGCATTGACCCGACCGGAGCGCCCAAGGCTTTCGACAAACAGAACATGACGGAATCGACCTGGTGACCAATGCGCGCGACGTCTGCGCCACTCGCGACAGAAGCGTTGAAAATGCGAGCTCCGTCCATGTGCACTTTCAGGCCCCGCGAGTGTGCCTCCGTGCATATCTCATCGATCGCTTCGGGGGGATAGAAGGTGCCGCCGGCCATGTTATGCGTATTTTCCAGCCAAACTAAGGTCGTCGGCGCGCAATGAGGTCCTTTCGGTCTCAGGGCCACCTCGATGTCCCGCCAACTCAGGATGCCGTGCGTGCCTGCCATCGGCCGTGCAAGACAACCGGAGAACCAGGCAAGCATTGACAGTTCCCAATCCATCAGGTGCGAGCGGGATTCGCAAATCACTTCTTCGCCGTGCTTTGTATGCAGCTTTGCGGCGATCGTATTACCCATGGTGCCGGTCGGCACGAACAGCGCAGCCTCTTTACCGAACAGCTCTGCAGCCTTCTCTTCGAGCCGATTGACCGTGGGATCTTCACCGTAGACGTCGTCGCCCACTTCCGCATTTGCCATGGCAGCAAGCATCTTCGCTGTCGGTCGAGTCACCGTGTCACTTCGAAGATCGATCGGACGTCCGCTAAACATTCAGAAACTCCTGAAACACCTCGTTCGAAATCAGCACGCCTTTGGAGGAGAGGCGCAAAGCCCCGTTCTCCTGCTCGAGCATGCCAAGGCCGGTCCACTTACGAATGGGGGCAGCAAACCTGGACCACTCGGCTTTCGTCGGCCTGATGCCGTCGGTCAAACGCAGACCGACGAAAAACCGCTCCTCCAGGTTGTCCACCCTTTCGCGTTCGCAAGCTGAATCCGGCGATCCGGACTGCTTCAGATACGCGTCCAGAGCATCCGGATTGCCCCAGCGGAAAGTGCCGTCGTATGAATGCGCATCCAACCCAAAGCCGACGTAGGGCTCGAGATTCCAATACTTCAGGTTGTGAAGGGATTCGGAACCAGGCCGGGCAAAATTAGAGATTTCATAGCGGCGATAGCCCAAGTGGCTAAGCGATTCCACGGCGGTCTCGTAGAACTCAGCAGCTGCGTCTTCAGACGGCACGGAAGACGCACTGTATCGGGTGCCACCGGTCAAAATCTCTTTCCCAAGCCGGCTGTCCTCGTCGACTTCGAAGAGGTAAACCGAGACATGCGGCGGCGACAGACGTTCGATCCAACGCAGTGAATGAATCCACGAGTCTCTCGTCTGATGAGGCAATCCCGCAATCAGATCCAGGTTGATGTTCGCGATTCCGTGCGATCGCAGGAGTTCGACGTCGCCCTCTACCGTCGCTGCGTTATGCCGTCGTCCGGAATGCCGAAGCTCCGTGTCATCGAATGACTGGACGCCCAAACTGACGCGATTGATTCCGGATTTAACCCATTCCGAGACGCGGTCCGCGCTCAGGGTTCCCGGTGCGCATTCGAGTGTGACTTCTACCAGCCTTGCCGCAGGAATTGCAGACAGGATGTCTTTGAGAACTGCGGGGGCAAGCAGGCTGGGCGTGCCTCCGCCGAGGTAAGCGGTGTCGGGCAGCCACTCCCATCGGTAATGCCGGATCTCGCGCAGAAGTGCTTCCTCGTACAATGACCGGTTCGGCCGGGATGCAACACCCGAGGCGAAATTACAGAACGTGCATTTCTGGTTGCAAAACGGATACGAGACGTAGACGCCGGGCACTAGTTCTAGAGCGTGACCGCTTCTCCCGTCTGTTTACCGATTGCTGACGCGATCAGTTCTTCGAGCGACTCTTTCGATTCCGGGAGGACAAACGCCTGCCGGGCGCCATCCCAATCCAGTTTGAAGCTCCTCGAATGCGCCGAAACCCAGACTTGCCGGACAGGCGCATTGGGGCTGACAACAAACTTGGTTTTTGGCTCATCAAACTCTATGGCAAGGGCCCCGGCGTTGAAATCCGGCTCGAATTCGTAGCGGTCCGACGCTGCCGCCAGCTTTTTGTAAAGGGATTGTAAAGCGGCATCGGCCCGGTTTTTAAATTCTTGTTCGTCCATACCCTACTTCCATTCTGTACCGCCAGACCAAAAGAGTAGTAACTTTGACGTGTGTGGCCTCATCTGCTAACTGCGCGCTAACGTATGGAGTCTTCGTGTGTACGTCAAACCTCAATCCCGGGCACGAGCAAGCTCTTTGGCGACTTCCTTTATCATTTTGACAGGATCCAGGACCTCTTCCCGTGGTATTTCGGGAATTTCGAGCACCTGGTGGACTCGGCGCGGACGATCGATTTCCCCCAGAACAGACGTAGTGCAATTGTTCGGGCCTTACGAAAGCAGAATCCGGACTCACCTGCCTTAGATCAGCTCGAGAAAGCTGGTACCGTCGCAGTAGTCACGGGCCAGCAAGTCGGGTTGCTGTCCGGCCCGTCATATACGATTTTCAAGGCACTGACCGCCGTTCGCGTGGCCGCTCAGTTGAACCAGCAGGGCACGCCCGCCGTTCCAGTATTTTGGCTTGCGACGGAAGATCACGATCTCGCTGAAATCGATCACGCCTGGCTGTTCGACCCGAGCGGAACCCCCGTTAAGATCAGCGCTGAAGGTGGCTCGGTGGCCGACAGCCCGGTCGGCAATGTTGAGATATCCCGGCTTGATTTCGGTGAAATCTCAAAAGCGATTGGTGGATTTCCATTCGCGCCGGCCGTGATGGAACGAATCGAAGAGCATTAC
>Ga0308176_10003204_pt1 | contig 10446 bp, 13 predicted proteins | sample PhyCR2_3_FD_203890 | JGI IMG/M metagenome (GOLD analysis project Ga0308176, IMG submission 203890) | Soil microbial communities from UC Gill Tract Community Farm, Albany, California, United States - DLSLS.C.R2 | ecosystem: Environmental > Terrestrial > Soil > Agricultural land | place: USA... | reverse complement strand
GCGAGCAACCCCCCGAGCACAACGCCCGCGACGCCGACGTACAGCACGCCCCACGCCGCCCGAGAATCTCCGCGTCGCCTTTCCGCCATCCCGCTTCACCCGCCGATCAGTAATGCCACACCTGATCCCAAGCCTCCACCCAATCCTTCCCCCGACTGACCACCTTCAACGGCTCCACAACCTCCACGCCATGCCTCCCCATAAACTGATTCGCGCTATCCACATTCCCCAAATCAATGGTAATCGTCGTCGGCCTCGCCGGCACATACGGCTTCGGCCAATCTCGCCTCTTGAGCGCCGCCGTCACCCCCTCCTCAATCATCCGCCGCGCCCTCGCCGGCGGAATATTCCTCGCCGAATACCGCGACAACCCCCGCTTCACGCCGACGGCAACCAGCTTCTCCCCCAGCAATTCCCTCCCCTCCCGGCACGTCGCCTCATCCCCCGTAATCACCGCCACCGGCACCCCGTAATGCCCACACAGCGCCGAGTTAATCCCAAACTCCCCCACGCAAGTGTCATTGAAATACAGATTCCGCCAGGTCGTCGTCGAGATCGTATGACACAACACCCCGTCCGCCGTCCCCGCCCGCGCGTGCATCCCAATCATCAAAGCCACGTCGCACCCCGTCTCAAATATCTCGACATAGCGCCCCCATGGATGCCCCGACACCCAAGTGCAATCCGGATCGATCAGTTCCGGCACAAACGAGTTAAACGTCCAATCCTGCCCCGCCCCATGACAATCCACCGCAACGATTTCCGTCGCCCCCGCCGCCTTCGCCCCCCGAACGGCCGCGTTCACCTCCTCCGTATACAACCGCCTCCCCTCCTCATACATCGGCGCCCCCCCGTTCACCTGCGCCCACTTCACGATCCCGCTAACCCCTTCCATGTCCGCCATGATGAGCACGCGCATAGGCATGCCATCTTACCCCCGGCGGCCGCCGGGGATACAATCCTTCAGTCCGAACCAGGAGTCGTCATGACCGGCGTAGACCCCAAGGAGCAGGCGATGGGGCGATTTTCGGTGGAAGTCGTCGTTGCCAACGACGCGGATCTTGTTCGCGCCCACGCTGGAGACATCCCGCCCGATCAGGTGCGCCGCGCCCGCGTGCGCGGCATCGTGGACAGCGGCGCCACGCGCCTGGTCATCCCCGAGTCCCTGGCCCGCCAGCTCGGCCTGGAGATTTCCGGCACCGTGCAGGTGCGCTACGCCGACGGCCGCAGGGCCGATCGACCGGTAGCCCAACGATTGCGGTTCGTTTACGGCGGGCGCGAGAGCGTCTTCAACGCGGTGGTCGAACCCGACCGCGACTCGCTGCTGATTGGCGCGATCGTCCTGGAAGACCTGGATTTCCTGGTTGACTGCACGGCCGGCCGACTGGTGCCGCGCGACCCCAGGCAAATCATCTCCGAGGCCGAAGCATCCTCATCATGAGCAGAGCAGGCGCCGGAACGGGAGGCGCGGAACGGGGACAAGGCGCGGAACGGGGACATCACTGATTGAATACCTGTGATGTCCCGTTTGTTCGCCCGTTTGTTCGCCCGAACTTGGTCGCTCGGGCCTCGTGACGCGCGGTTAGGCCAAAAACGCCGCGCCTTCGCGATAAGCTCCGTGCACCGGCCGGCAGAGAACTCTTCCACCGAAAGGACCCACCAATGCCCAACACCGTCCGCCTCCACCGCGTCCTCCGCTCCACCCCCGACCGCGTCTACCGCGCCTTCCTCGACGCCGACGCCATGGCCAAGTGGCTCCCCCCCAACGGCTTCACCGGCAAGGTCCACCACCTCGACCCCAAAACCGGCGGCACCTACCGCATGTCCTTCACCAACTTCTCCACCGGCACCACCCACTCCTTCGGCGGAACCTTCGTCGAGCTCGTCCCCAACGAACGCATCCGCCACACCGACAAATTCGACGACCCCAACCTCCCCGGCCAAATGCAGACCACCATCACCCTCAAAAAGGTCTCCTGCGGCACCGACCTGACCATCGTCCAGGAAGGCATCCCCGACCCCATCCGCCCCGAAGGCTGCTACCTCGGCTGGCAGGAATCCCTCACCCTCCTCGCCAAGCTCGTCGAGGCCGAGATTCCAGGTTAACTACATCGCACCAGCAACAGACGCGGCCAGACTCTTGTAGGCCGACAGATCGGAGGCGCCCATGTCGGCGAAGAAGGCTTCGGGCAGATCCGCCAACGCGAAGCGTACGGCTAAGCAATCCAGAACCACCACCCCGAACGCCCCCACCGGCTTCACCCCCGAGGAACGCGCAGCGATGCGCGAATACGCCGAGGAGCGCAAGGCCGCCGCGCGCCGCGGCCCCCGCCCCAACCAGGCCAACGGCGAAAACGACGTGCTCGCCAAAATCGCCCAAATGCCCGAGCCCGACCGCACCATGGCCCAGCGGCTGCACGCCATCCTCAAGGCCACCGCCCCGGCCCTTTCCCCCAGAACCTGGTACGGCATGCCCGCATACGCCAAAGACGGCAACGTCGTCTGCTTTTTCCAAAGCTCGCAAAAATTCAAGACGAGGTACTCAACGCTCGGCTTCAGCGACAAGGCCAGGCTCGACCAAGGCCGCATGTGGCCAACCGCCTTCGCACTCAAGGAACTGACGCCCGACGTAGAGGCGCGGGTAACGGAGCTCGTGAAAAAGGCGGTGGGCTGAAGCGGGCGAGAAGACGAAAGGTAGCCACTCCTCGCGCTAAGGCCGAGCGGCGCTAATTCTGGATCGGACCGCGAGGCGATATGCTACGCACGCATGTCAGATGCTGGCGCTCTCGACGCGCGGATTGAGCGGATTCATGCAAAGGTGCGTGGCCGCGCGATTAAACTCGGCCCCACTCTTTCGGAGCGAAACCTATCCAGCTTCGAGGCAACGTACGGTGTCATGCTACCGGCTGAATACCGGCAATTCCTTCTTCGAATTGGAAACGGCACAGTTGGGCCCCCGGAGTATGGATTAGTCGCTTTAGAAGAACCGCCGACGGCCGGCGGTGATCACCTCACGCACACAAGAGAAGAATTCGAGGCGATGAAGAAAGTTTACCCGTTCACAAGGCCGTGGGTCTGGGAGGAAGGGAGTTTGTCGGCTGAAGGGACGGATGACCAGGTCGAGAATGGGCAGCTATACCTGGGCACCGATGGCTGTGGCATGGATTGGGTTCTCATCGTGACGGGCCCCGACCGCGGAAACATCTGGTTCAGGTGCGGTGAAGGAATCACGCCCACTTCACCGAAGCGAGATTTTCTGCGTTGGTTCGAGGATTGGCTCGACGGCGTGCGCAATTGGTGGGAGTAGGCTGCACGAGGCCCCGCCCCCTTACTCCCCGCGCCGCTCCCCACCCATCATCTCCCGCGCCCCATCAATCACCCGATCCCACTGAAACGCCGGCCCCGGGTCCGTCTTGTCCGTCTGCACGTGATAATGCCCCAACACCCCCTGGTACCTCGCCAGCTCCTCATCCGGCAGCTTGTGCGTGATCAACTTCCCCTCCGCGTCCTTCGGGTAATCACACTTGATCAGCGGAAACACCTTGCACAATGCCGCCGTCAGCTTCGTCAGCGATTCATACTGCTGCGCCGTCAGGTCGTACATCTTCAGCGTCTCCCCCTGGATCTCCCCGATCACCGGCTCGTCCCGGATCGGCCGCGCAATAAACCCCGGCGTCCGAATCCCCGTGTTCTTCATAAACACCGGAAACACAATCCGCATGTGCCCCGTATCGTCCGGCCGATACCAGTCGTCCAACACCTGCGCCTTGTCCGGCGGGTACGCGCCGATGTTGGCAATCTCAATCCCGATCGACCGCGTGTTCGACGTCGTCGCGTGCCACGCCCGCTCCTTCAGGTCCAGAGTCTGGTAGATCGTCCCGTCCACGTCCAGCATGAAATGCACGCTCAGCCCCCGCATATCGTGCAGCACCTTGAAGCACTGCCGGCTCGTCCCGCACACGTCGTAGTGGATCACGAACTGGTCCACCTTCGACTGCAGCAATTCCAGCGGCCAGCCCCCGCCGCGCACCTCCTCCAGCTCCTCCGGCGACAGCGTAAACGCCGCCCGGTTCGCCACGTCCGCCGTCGGCTGGCTCGCCGCCCCGCGCGATCGCCGCGCCCTCACCCGCGCCGCGGCGGCCGCCCGCGTCACCGACGATTCCGTCCCCACCGCCGGCACCGAAGGCTCCGTCCCCGGCTGCGTGGACGGCGGCGCGTAGTACCGCAGCCCAAAACGGTTCGGCGACTCGATCCCCTTGACCTCCTGCGTGGTCGCCGAAAACGAAGACTTGTCGTACGCCGCGAACCGCCGGTCCGTCCGGTACGCGTCATACCCGCCCGGGTCCATCCACGTCACCACCGGCGCACCCGTGTGGAACAACTGCCCGCAGACCACGATCTCGTCCCCGCTGCGCGCCAGCCTCTCCCCCGGCTTCACCGCAGGCGCCGGCTCCGTCGGCGCCACCGCCGCCGTCGGCCCCGGCCCCTTATCGGTCGGCGCAGAAACCGACCACTCCCCGCCCCCGCGCGACCGCGACCGCGCACACGCCGCCGGCATCAGCCCGATTGCGGCGACCGCCAGCAGGCAACCCGCGCGAAACAGGAGCGACGCCATCCGCAATGTCTTCGAAGCAGCCATGTAATCGTCCATCCTGGAGAAGTTGACCGGCCACGCCCCCGCACGGCCCTGCACCTTCCGGAAGGTATATAACACGCCCCCCCCGTCCCCTCCACAATCGCCGCGGCCGGTGCCGAATTTTGCTGGACCGATCCACCCGCCGCCGGTAGGATCGCCGTCAATCCCGCGTCTCACGGGCGCGGACATTTCTTTCGAACTGAGCCCGGGTCGGCCTCAGGATCGAGCGTGTGGCCATCGGACAACTCGCGTCGGGACGCAGGAGGCAACCATGCACCGCCGTTCATCGCGCAAGGGGGCGTTCACGTTGATCGAGCTCCTCGTCGTCATCGGCATTATCTCGGTCATCATCTCCATTCTCCTCCCCACCCTCGGCAAGGCCCGCGAAGCCTCCCGCGCCGTCCAGTGCGCCAGCAACCTCCGCCAGCTCGCCTTCGCGTTCAAGTACTACGCCGACCAGCCCCAGAACCACGGCTTCTGGCCGGCGCCATGGGACCAAAGGAACAACACATCCACCACCTTCCGCTACCAGTGGCCCTACGTCATCAGCCACTACGCCGCGCCCCACCGCGAGCTAACCGCCAACCAGATCCCAGACGCCGGCGGGATTTTCGCCGTCGGCAGCTTCCCCTACCTCAACGAGAAAACCACCGGCATCCTCTTCTGCCCCACGCTCATTCTGAAAGAGCGGTCCTGGCTCGATAATGATCCGCCGCGCATCACCTACAGCTATGCCATCATGACCAAGAATTGGCAGGGCGTTTATGCCATCCAGGGCTATCCCAAGCCGACCAGAATCCGAAGCTCCGCCGAAAAGCTCCACCTCGCCGATCTGGCCGGCGTAAAAAGCGAAATCGCCAAAGTCCCTCCCTACAACGCCTGGTTCGATTTGGGCGGCGCGTACAGCAAGCCGCACTCGCGCAAATCCAACTTCCTGTGGTGCGACGGCCACGTGGACACGCGCTACCCCGAGAGCCTCACCGACAACATGTTCAAGTCAGACATCCCCTGACCGGGTTTTCTCCCGACACGGCGCGCTTGTCGATTTTGTTGCTTTTTGCTGGATTCACAACCCAGACGTGGTAAACTCTGCCCCGCCTTCGGTGTCCCCTCTCTCGCCGATCGTTCGGCACGGGCTATTGGTCGGTATCCCACATCCCAGGAGAAATTCATGCGCCGCCAGCGCCGCGTCCCTCGTTCCGCGTTCACGCTCGTCGAGCTTCTCGTCGTCATCGGCATCATCGCGCTGCTGATCTCGATCCTCCTGCCCACGCTCGGCAAGGCCCGCGAGTCCGCCCGCGCCGTCCAGTGCGCCAGCAACCTCCGGCAGGTTGGCATCTGCTTCCGCTTCTACGCCGACCAGCCCCTCCACCGCGGCTTCTGGCCCGCCCCGTGGGACAACCGCACCAACAACTTCATCTACCAGTGGCCATACGTCATGTCCCACTACGGCGCCCCCACCGAGAGCTACACCCCGGCGAAGTCCCCAGCGCCGGCGGCAACGGCGTGGACGGCATCCAGGGCTTCCCCTATCTCCTCAACAACCAGATCTTCTGGTGCCCCACGCTGGTCCTGAAGGAAAAAACCTGGTCCCTCAAGGACCCCCCGCGCGCCACCTACAGCTATGCCATCATCGCCAAGGACGCCAAGGGCACCTACAGCATCCAAGGCTATCCCAAGTACTCCAAAATCCGCAACCCCGCCGACAAGCTCCACGTCACCGACCTCGCCGGCGTCTCCACCGAGGTGAAGAACCCCTACCCCAACATGTACAACGTCTGGTTCAACATGGGCGGCACACACACCCGACCCCACAGCCGCCAGAGCAACTTCCTCTGGTGCGACGGCCACGTGGACCTGCGCAACCCCGACAGCCTCACCGACAGGATGTTCCAGTCCGACATCCCCTGACGCCCGGCGACGCCGCACACCCGCAATGCCCCACCGCCGGGCGATGGCACTTCAGTGCCATTGGATTTGCCCCCGCGCAAAACAAAGGCCCGCCGGCGTGGGTACCGGCGGGCCTCACTTCCTGCGTGGATCTCTCGGCGCCCCGCGGCAATAACCGCCGAACGCCAACCCACACTATTCGGCCTTCTTCTTCTTGCCCTGCGGCGGCGGCGAGACGATGCGGGTCGCCTTCGTGCCGTCTTCGTTCATGAACACGGCCACGCGGTCATCCGCCTTCAGGTCGGACAGCGCCTTGGTTTCATTGTTGATCATGACGCTGGCGCCTTCGGCGTCGATGGTCTTTTCCTCCCCTTCCTTGCCCTTACCGGCCATGGTCATCAGGGTGAGCTTGTTCCCTTCGACCTTGACCACTTTGCCCATGGTGGGCCGATTGCCCTTCTTCTTCTCCTGGGCATAACTGACGCTGACCAGTCCAATGACGGCCAACGTCGCCAGTGCAATGGCGAAACGCTTCATCGCTGCATCTCCTCACCGTGCCGCGAGCGGACACGGAATTGTGAAGTGGATCTTCGCCGCGGCAAGTCCGTTGCGACCCTCGCAACTGGTCCTCCACCACAGCCTCTCCGATAGACATATTTACCGTGCGCGCGTTTGTTGCGGAATCCCGATTTTCCCGCGGGCTCCCGCACTCACCAACCACCGCGACGCGCGGGCGGAACACGCAAACGCCATCAAGGCGCAGTTACACTACCCCTCCGGAAAGCGAAGCGTCAACACCCATGCACGCCACTCCTTCTCGAAGGACGGCAGATCCTGCGGTGCGATTATCTGTCTTAGTGCCTCCAGGCCGATGGAATCTTCCCCCTTATGATCGCGGAAACCGACGTAATATTTCCGCAGCAATCCTTTCTCCTGCAGGTACAGCATCAAGTACCTCGCCTGCGCGTAGTTCAGCCCCACCAGGTCCTCCCGGTAGAACCGCGGGTCGGTGATCATCTGTTCGAGCGGGCGGAGTTTGCCGTCTTTGACGGCGCGCTGCAGCGCCGGCAGCCGCCAGTTCGCCAGCCCCCGGATCCCCCCGCCGCTCATCGTGCACTGCTCGTAGAGGCTCGCCAGCCCCTCGTTGAACCAGCTCGGCACCTCCGGGAAGTCCGGCTTGATTAACGCGTGGGTCAACTCATGCACCAGCGTGCCGGTTCCCGTCGAAACGTCCATCAACATGACGTTGTCCGACCGGAAGAACCCGAAGTGCGGGACGTCGTCGTCGTTGAACCACTTTTTGGCCAGCCGCCGGTACGATTCCCCGCTTTTGAACAGCAAAATGACCACCGGTTCCGACGGATCCGTGCGGAAGTACGTGCTTTTCAACGCCTTGGCTGCTGCCATTACGGTACGGTCGCGGTACCCGATCAGTTGCCCCCCCGTGCCATCCCCCGCCAGGATAAACGGCGCCGCAACCAGATAGCTGAAGTGCTCCTCGTCGAACCTGGTTTTCCACTCCGCGAGCTTTGCGGCGCATCGGGCTTGGACTTGCGACTCAGCCCCGCAGGCCGTCCCCGCCGTGAGCAACGCCGCGACAAGATATCCCGCGATTCGCATCTTCATCTCCATTGGACGCGCGACGATTTCGTAAGTTTACCCCCGCCGATAATTTGCGAACCATCAAAACGGCCCTACATTGGTCCGTGCCCCCCTTTCGGAAAGGAGTCCGAACCATGCGATCTTTCTCCCGCACCTCCGGCCGATGCGCCGCTATCATCACACTGATCCTCACCGGCTGCCAGGCTCAGCAATCAAAGGCGCCCAGCGAAGCGCAAATCCTGACCGGCCAAGTCGCCCAAACGTCGAAGGAACGCGACCAATACAAGGCCGACGTCGCCGGCACGAAGGCCGACCTGGAAGCCCTCCAGCGCAAGTACGATGCACTCTGTACGGAGCGAGACAATCTCGCCGCGAAGCTGGCGACGACCGAATCGACGCTGAACCAAACCAAGGCCGAGGTCCAGAAGGTTCACACCGACCTGGACGGCGCCCGCACCGCGTGGCAGAAGACGCACGACGATCTGGAGGCCGCGCGCCGCAACCAGAAACTGGTGGACGACGTCGCCGCCCGAATGACCGCCACGGAAGGCACGCTGCGCGCCACCGAGCAGCGCAACGCATCGCTGCGGCAGGAGTTGGGGACGACCCAGGGCAGGCTGGAAGAAGCGCTGGCCCAGAATCGCCAGCTCCAGGCGAAGCTCGCCGAGTCCAGCCGCGCCCACGCCGGCCCGACCACCGGCCCCAGTGCCAGAATCACGATCAAGTCCGCCTCGTCCGGGCAGTAACGTCCGGTAATCCTGTAGCCGTCACGACTTGGGCCGGGAAAACTATCGGTTTCGCTCGCTTCCTTTCGATGTAAAGGCATAGGCCGTCCGTCGCCGCGCGACGGCCCGACCAATCATGCCTTACATCATCCTTACCGCCAACGGCGAAGAAATTGACCGTCGCGAACTCACCGGCCCGCTCGTCATCGGCCGCGCCCCTGATTGCGACCTGCCGGTGCGCGACATCCTGATGTCCCGGCGTCATTGCCGCATCGAGCCGGTGGGCGCCGGCTGGCGCCTGATGGACCTGGGCAGCAAGAACGGCACGCGCCTGGGGTGGGAATTGGTGAAAGAAACCCCGCTGTGCGACGGCCAGCTCCTCCGCGCCGGCCGCACGTGGATCGCCTTTTATGCCGATGAATTCGTCCCCGCGCCCGCGCGTGCCCGCCGGCCGGAAAGGGTGGTCCGCCCCGCCGACCCGATCGAGGCTCTCACCGGCACCGTAACCGGCTTCGTCCTGGCCGACGAAGAGCCCGCCGATCTCGCCGCGGGTGGCGAACTGGGCGACTTCATGCTTTCGCCGGTCCTGCGGCCGCTGGCGGAAGCCGCGGGCGAAAATGGCGATGACGAGAGCTACCAGAAGGAATTCGAGGTCGTTGAGGGGCGCGCGCTGCTGCTCGCCGAAGAAGACGGCGATCCTCAGGATTCGGGCTCATGGGAGTCGGTCGCCGCCATCGCGCGACAGCCCCGCCGCCTTCCGATCCCCTTGCCGGACGCGGGCGAAGCCTCCATCGAGGCCGCTTCGGCCGCCGTCCAGTGGCCGCCGCTCGCCTGCCACGCCCGGCGCGCGCTGGCGGAGGCAATGCCCTCACCCGCCCCTGCCGCGGTGATCGCGGCGCAGCCCCATCGGGGGAGCGTTGCGCTGGCACTGATGCTGTCGATTGCCGTGTTTCTGGCGACGCTCTTGGCGCTAATGAGCCGTTACCTGCTGATCATGTCGTCGCAGGCGTGACGCGGCTCATGGCGCCGGCGCCGGTTCGATCACTGCCGACATGGACCCCTTGCAGGACGCGATGAGCTGGTCCGGTCCGTAGCCGTGGATCTGGTCGCGCTTGAGCTCGGCGAGCTCCTTGTGCGTCGTGCAGACGATCACGCGCCCCCTGCTGTCCACTTCCGCCGCCATGACCATCCCGAGTTCCGGCGGGTGGCCGAACAGCGATTGGAGCATGCGGATCACATATTCGTACGAGTGGTCGTCGTCGTTGAGGAGGACGACGTTGTACGGGGGGAGTTGCTTGGGCTTGGGCTTCGCGGATGACCTGGGCTTCACCGCCGTCGCGGTCGCGGTCTTTTTGTCAGGGGCCTCCGAGCCGCCCTGCTGCCCTTTTTCTGAATCAGCCATAGCCTGCGTTCCAACTTGAAGGAAATGGGAAAGACGCCGTAATACATCATACCACATCGGGCAATGCAAGGACCGCCTTACGCGGCTTTGAATCGGCTGTGTTTTCGGTATGATTTTGTGCGGAAGGAGAAAGCTCTTGGACGCTGCCGAGGTCCAACGCGTGCTGCTCGATCGACTTGCGATCCGCATCG
>Ga0308176_10003203_pt1 | contig 10446 bp, 4 predicted proteins | sample PhyCR2_3_FD_203890 | JGI IMG/M metagenome (GOLD analysis project Ga0308176, IMG submission 203890) | Soil microbial communities from UC Gill Tract Community Farm, Albany, California, United States - DLSLS.C.R2 | ecosystem: Environmental > Terrestrial > Soil > Agricultural land | place: USA... | reverse complement strand
GTCGGGTTTTCGGCGAACACGACCGCACCATAACTCAAGATACCTTCCGTAGCGATTCGCGTCCCGGCCGTGATCCGGAGCGGTTCTCCGGCGGTCTTGCTGGTTTGGGGGTCGCTTCCGACCGCGCATCCCGCGATCAGCGTCGGAGCCCCGACGATCCACATCCATCTAGTCATTGGTCTCATTACGATGTCCCGTCCGTTCTTGGCTTGGAGCACATGTCAGCCGGCGTGAGGGCAGCCTGATACCCTCACGCCGTAACACCATTTGAATGATCGACACTTCGAGCATCACCGCCTGAAGTCATGCACGAGATGATCGTCATTGCTCACAACAAACTAGACGGACAGCGCGCCTGCCGCACCGAACCTCGACTATCCGATGCCACTTCACGCGACGCGCACAAGCAGCAGATAGATAAAATATAAAATTGGACTAACGGTGAGGAGCGTCACAAGAGCGTGAGATCGTCACAATATTGAGCCTCGCGAGGAAGCCTCGCGACGAGCCTGCCGGGCGAAGCACATTCCATGTCACCACATCGAGGACACGGCATCCCCGGCGCGGGGCCCCGGGCTTCCTGCAGCGCGATCGAGCGCGCGTTGGCGCGGGCCGTTGCCTCGGCGTGATCGCCGCGCTCGAGGCTCGGCCGGTGTGACGCGCGGCCGGCGTCGCGAACCTTCGCCCGCCGCGATCTGGCCTTCCGGCTGCGTCACCCCGAGCGCCGGACGCACGACCGCTCGACCGCTCGACCGCTCGATCACCATCGAGGCCTCGTGGCCATGCGGGGGGGGGGCCACCTCGCCACGCCGCGCGCAGGGCACCGAAACGACGATAGGCCGAGAGCCCTCACGGGGCACTCGGCCATGGGTCACAAGAGGGTAGCCGTGACCAGACTAACGCTTACTCGACCGTGATCTCGATGAACTCGAAGTTGGAGTTCGCGGAGTCCGCGATCTCCGAGACGCAGATGCGGCTCTGGCCGGTGTTCTCCGGGCCCTTGCCGGGCGTCGCCACGGCGTTCGAGGTCGCCACCTGGGTCCAGCTCGCCGCGGCCGACGCCACCAGACCGCAGTTGAGGCGCGAGAACGTCTTGAGGCCGCCCGTGGGCTGCGGGATCGAGCGTCCGTCGATGAACACGCCCTGCGAGTCAAATATCGCGAAGGTCTCGCCGCCGTCGATCTGCGGGAACGCGTTGGCCCCGTTCAAGAACACCACGTTCGAGTCGAACGTGATGCCGTAGTTCGCCTGGAACTGCGCCGACGTCGCGTTGCGCGCGATGATCAGGATGCCACCGTGCGGCACGAGGGTGCCGGGCGGGAGGGTGCTGTCGATGAGCGAGCCGGTCTGCTCCACGCGGAAGCCGCTGAGATCGACCGCCCCCGCGTCCAGGTCCTCCTGGCGACCGAGCGAGTTCATGAACTCGATGATCTCGTTCTGCTGATCGGCGGTCAGCGCCTTGAACGCGTTGACCGAGAATGCGTCGTCGCCGTCGCCGTGCAGGAGGATCGAGTCGAGGAGCGTCGCGGCGCGGCCGTCATGGAGGTACGGCGCGGTGTCGCGGATGCCCCACAGCGGCGGGGTGATGAACTGGTCCGCGGCGATCTGGTTGAAGTTCTTGCTGTCGGCGAGCGCCGCGCCCATCTTGTGGCGCTTGAAGTCACTCCAGATCTCGACCGTCATCGTGCCATCGGCGTTGAGCGCCGGGTGCGGATCCTTGGTGTCCGTGGCGAGGTGGAGGGTGATGCCCGCCCCACCGCTGTCCGCGGGCTCGACGTGGGTCGGCACGTTGATCACCATGTTCTGGCGGTGGCAGCCCGCGCAACCGACCTGGGTGAACAGCGCCTCGCCCGCGTTCACGCGCAGCTGCAGCGCCGGGGTGGCGGCCGGGATGCGCACGGGCGTCTCGCGAAGGCCCATGTAGATCGCCGTCGCGCTGAGCAGACCTTCGGTGATCTCGCCCTTCACGCCGTCGCCGTCGGGATCCTGACAATCGGCCCCGGTGCCGAAGTTGTTGTCGTTCCGGTTGAGGCAGTTCTTGTCGATCGACGGCTGGGTCTGCATGCCCATGTGGACGCGGAAGCCACCTTCGATGAACCGGCGGATCGTCGCCTCGCGGCCCTTCCAGCCGAACGGCTTGACGACGAGGTCGGTGTCGACGCCCACGATGGCGGTGAAGTCGACCGTCTGGTCCGGGTGTGCGATGACCGAGCCGAAGTTGGTGTTCTTCGACTTCAGCGTCACGGTGACGTTCGCGTTGGTCGCGAGTGCCGAGGCCTTGCCGGCGGCGAGCTGGCCCTGGAGCTCGGTGGTCATCTCCTCGCCGAGCCGCTGGCGGAGGCCGCTGCCGAGCACGGGCGGCGGGTTGCGCTGCAAGCCCGTGTTCCGGTTGATGCCATCGCCGTTCTGGAAGATGTTGTGGTTGTTGTCACCGGCGCCGTCGTCCCCGCCGATGTTGTGGCAGGACACGCAGTTCTGGGTTTCCGGGGCGCCGAACCCCGCGAAGTGCACGTTGTTCGGGAACTGGCGGAAGTCGGGGCGCGGCTGGCCGTTGCCCGGCGCGCCGGCCAGCGCGTTGCCCATGCCCTCCGCGACGGTGAAGGTGTGCTCGAACGTGAAGTCACCAATGTCGAACAGCGCCGCAGGGGAGAACAGGCCGTTGTTGATGTCGGCCTGCGAGATCTGCGAGGCCGCGAACGTGGGCGCTGCAGGATCCACGCACGCGTTGTTGTTGCAGGTCACCGCCAGCTTGTAGTGGCCGTTGCCGCCGGCCTGCAGGAAGCTCGTCACGACGATCAGGTACCGGCCCGTGGTCGGCAGCGTGAAGTTCGCGATCTTCGAGTCGAGCGTGCACGGCGCGATGCCCGCGTCGTCGTTCTCGAGCAGGAACGTGCGGTTGCCGCTGGCGTCCTCGGGGCTGAGCAGGTCGAGCACCGTGTCGGGCACACCACAACTCGACGCGTTCGCCGTGATGGTGATGTTGCCGCCGGCCTTGCCATCGAGCTCGTACCCGTGGAAGTCGTTGGCTTCCATCAGGGTGGTCGGGTTCTCGGCGAACACGACCGCGCCATAGCTCAAGATGCCTTCCGTGGCCACCCTGACGCCTGCGGTCAGCACGAGGGGCTCATCAGAGGCCTTGCCGGTTGGGGGGTCATTCGCGACCGCGCATCCCGCGATCAACGCTGGAGCCCCGGCGATCCACATCCATCTATTCATTTGTCGCATTGCGATGTTTCGTCCGTTCTTGGCTAGATCATACAATTACCCGACGTGGGGAGTAGCCTGCTCCGTTCACGTCGTACTGCTAGTGTCAGGGATGTCGCGCCCTCCTGCTTCCCTCAGGACAGCGGCGTGATGCCGTCTGCGAGACACAACATCGAGAGAGGAAGAGCGCCTAGACACGTGAGCCTTTTGCCACTGTAGGCAATGTGCAAAATTTAATCCATAAGGTGAATCATCATCATTAACATTTTTTACGATCCCTCCCCGAGATCGCGATTCATCGGCATCGATCGGTCAGGAGCTGTCGGATTCCTATTCATCGAAGAGCGTGAGACTGATCTTCGAAGAGCTGTTCGCGTTCGGCGACGATGTCCCGATCGTAGCCAGGTTCACCCGCGCGCCGCGCGCCGACTGCCGCCGGCGAATCGCCTTCAGCGCCTCGAGGGCGGCACTTCGCTGCGATTGAGGGTGTTGAGTTGATCGGCGAGCAGCCGCCCCCCGATAATTGCGGCCACGCGCGACGCCACCGTCGGGGCGGTTGATGCCTCGTCGGCGGCGACGCTCATTCACTCAACCATGAGCGAAGCAAATGCGACGGATATGAATCAGTACGTAGTCATGAAAGCCATATGTAGTATATGTGCTTAGCCATATCGTGTTTTCATGCGGCGATAATCAGCTCTCTGGTCAACCGGCTTCAGCGCCCGGTCTCCGGCGGTGCCGCCACGACCGCGCCTGGTCGCCACAGCCGGCTCTCCTCGAGAAACACCGTCGCCGCATCACCATGCCGGCCTGGTGCCCGGCCGCCACCTCGGGTGAACGTGCCTCATCGCGAGCGACCTCGCTCGCCTCCATCCGCGCCGGGTCCAGCTCGCGTGCAATGGGTTGCCCACGAGCAGCACCCTGACCGAGATCTCACGCTACGAAGATCTCGCGGACTCGAACGATACCTGGGTGTTGTCGGCGCGCCATGTGATGTAGAGGAAAAGCGCTTTGGCCGATGCTCCCGGTATTCGGGCATATCGGCCATGAACCGGCGACACCATCCGGGCCGCGGCGGATGTCATTGCCGCGCGCCACGAGGAGCGTTCACCAGGACGCACGCTTGGCGCCACGAGAGGGCGCTACCGGCGAAGCCACTCAGGTCGACCTTCGTCGCCGCCGCGTCGACCTCCTCCTGGCGGCCGAGCGTGAGCCGGAACTCCTGGACCTGCGACTGCTGATCGGCGGTCGGCGCGGGTACTCGTCGCGAACCGCCTGGGCATCGCCCGCGTGCTGCAGGATCGCGTCATTCAGGGTCGGCGCGCGGCCATCGTGGAGGTACGGCGCCGAGTCGCGGATCCCACAGGTGCAGCGTGATGAACTGATTGGCGGCGATCTGGTCGAAGTTCTTGCTGTCGGCGAGCTTGCCTTCGCTGATCTCGTGGGTCACGCCGTCGTTGTCCGGATCCTCGCAGCTGGAGCCGTTGCCCGATCTGCGATCAGGGGCGGAACGCCAAAGCGCACATCCATCTAGTGCCTTCATTGCGACGTCTCTGTTCCTGGCTTCTACACATGATTACCCGACATGGGAGCAGCCTGTTACTCCTATGCTGTCATACCAATGTAAACAAGCCGGGTCACGCGAGCCCGCACCTGCGCCTGCCGTGCGCGCGCAGCGGGACACCGCGATGAAGCCCTCCACCAGCCTGACAACGATCGATCGAGCACGCCGCGCGCCATTTCGAGTACTACGGCTCTCTTATATCACCCCCTACGCTCGTGTATAAAATAGTTAGCGATTCCACGGCAAACTACCAATTTAATCGCAAGCTCATATTGCAAACTGACCTCGAGAAGCGTCTGGATACGTCTTTCGTCTGATATCTTGGAGTTTGTGCCGAGAGCATGACTTCGATTCTTCGTGAGCATCACCACGGTCACCGTGAAGACTCTTAACTTTATTAGCAATACGCCTGTACAGCAACCACCTGGTCGACGAGTCGCAGCCCACGCTTGTCCGTGCTCACCCGCAAGTCGTCGACTGCGACGTCGATGCCTCGTGCACGCGCGTCGAACGTCTTTCGTGGGCGCCTGGGGCCGCCGGCGGCACGTTATCCGCGGCGTGTGATGCGCGCCGCGCCGTACCGCGTGCGGGGCGCGTACCTCGCCAGCGCCTTCCTCTCAACGAACCATCGAGCATCGCCGAAAACGATTTGGCCGATGGGCCCCGCCTTGGGGCACATCGGCCATGATCTGGTGACACCAGATCCCGGAGGGTCACGACCGCGCGCCACCAGTGACGTTCACCAGGGCGCGCGTCGCCCCTCAGACCGGGGTCTTACTCGACGAGGATCTCGAGGAACTCGAAGTTGCTGTTGGTCGGCGAGTCCGCGACCTCGGTGATGCAGATCCGGTTCGACACGGTGCTGAGCCCCGTGATACCGGGCGTCGCGCTGGCGGGCGTGCTTGCCACGATGTTCCAGCTCGCCGCCTGGGTCGAGAGCGTACCACAGTCAAGACGCTGCAGCGTCTGTCCTCCGGCCCCGGCCTCCGGGAACGTGAAGCCATCGGTGCCCACGCCCAGCGTGGTGGCGTCGTTGTTCGAGTCGAACAGCGCGAACTGCTCGCCGCCGGAGATGGTCGGGAACACGTTCCCGCCGGTGAAGAACAGCGTGTTCGAGTCGAGCGTCCGGCCGTAGAACGCCTGGAACTGCGCCTGCGTCGCGTTGCGCGCGATGATCACGCGGCCACCGTGCGGCACCAGCGTGCCAGCCGGGAGGGTGGCCTGGGTGAGCCGGAAGTTCGTTCCCTGCGGCTTGATCTGCTGCAGGAGGTAGTTGCTGAGGTTGACCTTCACAGCCGCGGCATCGACATTCTCCTGGCGGCCGAGGGTGAGGAGGAATTCCACGATCTGCGACTGCTGATCGGCGGTAAGCGCGGCGAAGCTGTTGCGAACCGCCAGCGCATCACCGTCGTGCAGCAGGATCGCGTCCTGCAGCGTCCGCGCGCGACCATCGTGGAGGTACGGCGCCGAGACCGCGATGCCCCACAGCGGCGGCGTGATGAACTGGTTCGCCGCGATCTGGTTGAACGGCTGATTGTCTTGAAGCGACGCACCCACGTTGTGGCGCTTGAAGTCGCTGAACACCTCGATGGTCATCGAGCCGTTGGGGTTGACCGCCGGCTTCGGATCTTTGTTATCGACCGCCAGGTTGAGCGTGATGCCCTTGCCGCCGGTGCCCTTATTGGCGAGAGAGTCCGCCGCCTCGACGTGAATCGGGCTGTTGGCCGTCATGAACTGGGTGTGGCAGGTCGCACAGCCGACCTGGTTGAACAGCGCCTCGCCGGAGTTGGCGCGGGCCTGCGCCGCAGGAGTGATCGCCGGAACGCGGACCGGAATCTCGCGCAGCCCCATGTAGATCGCCATCGCCGACAATCCGCCTTCCGTCAGCTCGTTGGTCACGCCATCGCCATCCGGATCCGGGCAAGCGCCGGTGCCGAGCAGGTTGGTGTTGGGGCACTTCAGGTCGACCTGCGGCTGGGACTGGATGCCGAAGTGGACGCGGAAGCCGCCCTCGACGAACCGCTTGAGCGTCGCTTCGCGGCCCTTCCAGCCGAACGGCTTGATAACAAGGTCAGTGTCGACACCGACCAGGCCGCCGAAGTTGACCGTCTGGTCCGGATTTGCGACGACCGAGCCGAACGAGATCCCCTTGGAGGTCAGCGCCTGGGTCACCGCCATGTTGGTGTTCTTGGCCTGGAGCTTGGCGGCAGCGAGCTCGCTCTGGAGATCGATCGTCATCTCCTCGCCGATGCGCTGGCGGTAACCGTTACCGAGCACGGTCGGCGGGTTGCGCGGCACGCCCGACGAACGGTTGATGCCGTCGCCGATCTGGAAGATGTTGTGGTTGAGGTCGCCCGCGCCGTCGTCACCGCCGAGGTTGTGGCAGGTCACGCAGCTCTGGGCTTCCGGCGCACCGAACGCGGCGAAGTGCACGTTGCCGGGGTTGGTGCGGAAGGCGGGGCGTGCCGTGCCATTCCCTGGCGCGCCGGCGAGGGCGTTGCCCAGACCCTCGGCGACGGTGAAGATGTGCTCGAACGTGAAGTCACCGACATCGAACAGCTGAGAGGCGGTGAGCAAGCCATTGTCGATGTCCGCCTGGTTGACCCGCACGGTGGCGGCGTTCGGCGCACCGGCCAGCGCACACGCGTTGTTGGTGCAGTTCATCGTCAGCTGGTAGTGACCGTTGTCGGTGCTGCCTGCCTGCCGGAAGCTTCTCACGATGAGCTCGTACGTTCCGTCGATCGGCAGCGTGAAGTTCGTGATCTGCGCGTCGAGGGCGCACGCCAGACCGCTATCGTCGGCCTCGATGAGTTGCGTGGCGCCGGCGGCGAGATCGTCCTCGGTGAACAGGTCGATCACCACGTCGGGGTCGCCGCACTTGGTGGCCGTCGCCGTGATCGTCACGGTGCCGCCGGCAGCCGCCTGGAACTCGTACCTGTGGAAGTCGAGGGGCTCTAGCAGCGTGGTCGGGTTCGTGCCGAACACGGTCGTACCGAAATCGATGATCCCTTCGCCCGCCAGGTGGGCCTGTATTGATTCGGTGCTGAAGATAGGCAGATCGGCCTTACCGACCTTTGGCTCGTCTCCGGTCGCGCACCCCGCGATCACGGCCGGAACTCCGAGAGTCCACATCCATCTAGTCATCCTCATTGCGACATCTCCCTGTTCTTGGCTTCTCACATGATTGCCCGACGTGGAAGCAGCCTGTTACTCCCACGCCGTAATGCCATTTCGAACAACATTGTGCCCCGCGCGGCCGGAGCCCGCACCACGCCTGTCGTGCGCGCACCGGGAACCGCGATGAGCCCTCACCAGTTTGATAACTACCGATCGAACACGCCGCGCCGCCGCGATCGCCGCGGCCATCTCACATCACCTCCACGTCTGCACACAAAAGAGTTAACAATCCCACCATAAAACTACCGATTTATGATTGCAAGCTCATATTGCAAACGATCTCGAAACGACGCTTTCGATCGCAGTTTTCATCTTATACCTAGGAGTTTTCGCTCTGAATATCGCCATCACCCATGTACCGAGAGACGTAACGGTCCAGCATTCATTGTAAATCCTGACACTCGTGCCGTATCGACACTCGTCTGTCCGCTCCTGTTTACGCGCAGCGTTCGCGCAGCAGGTATATGAGTATCGAATTTGACACTGCGTGATCGGCGCTACCGCTCGTGCAAGGTTTCATAGTATTTCGTTAGCAATGCACGGACAGGAAGGCCTCTTGGGCGATGACGCCAAGATCCAGGCTTGCCCGCGCGCACCAGCACGCGTCGATCGCGACGCCGGTGCCTCGTGCGTGTGCATCCAACGACCTGCCGCGGTCGCCTTGGGCCCGCCAGCGTCGCGTCGCGTCACGCGCAGCGTGTGATGTGCACCGAGCCGCACCGCTTGCGAAGCCAGCACCACACCGGCCCCATCGCCTTGCCAGGGCGATCGTGCATTGGCCGAAAACGACTTGGCCGATGGCCCCGCCTTGGGGCACATCGGCCATTTTCTACCAGCTACGGCGGCGCGCGACGAGTGACGTTCACCAGGGCGCGCGTCGCCCCTCAGACCGGGGTCTTACTCGACGAGGATCTCGAGGAACTCGAAGTTGCTGTTCGTCGGCGAGTCCGCGACCTCGGTGATGCAGATCCGGTTCGACACGGTGCTGAGCCCCGTGATACCGGGCGTCGCGCTGGCGGGCGTGCTTGCCACGATGTTCCAGCTCGCCGCCACGGTCGAGAGCGTACCACAGTCGATACGCTGCAGCGTCTGTCCTGCGGCCGCGGCCTCCGGGAACGTGAAGCCATCGGCGCCGACGCCGAGCGTGGTGGCGTCCGCGTTCGAGTCGAACAGCGCGAATTGCTCGCCACCGGAGATGCTCGGGAACACGTTCCCGCCGGTGAAGAACAACGTGTTCGAGTCCAGCGTCCGGCCGTAGAACGCCTGGAACTGTGCCTGCGACGCGTTGCGCGCGATGATAATGCGGCCACCGTGCGGCACCAGCGTGCCACCCGGGAGGGCGGCCTGGGTGAGCGTGAAGACGCCGGGGGTAGCCGTCGGCTTGATCTGCTGCAGGAGGAAGTTGCTGAGGTTGACCTTCACGGCCGCGGCGTCCGCGTTCTCCTGGCGGCCGAGGGTGAGGAGGAACTCCACGATCTGCGACTGCTGGTCGGCGGTGAGCGCGGCGAAGCTGTTGCGAACCGCCTGCGCATCACCCGCGTGCGCCAGGATCGCGTCCTGCAGCGTCCGCGCGCTGCCATTGTGCATGTACGGCGCCGAGACCGCGATGCCCCACAGCGGCGGCGTGATGAACTGGTTCGCCGCGATCTGGTTGAACGGCGCATTGTCCTGGAGCGCCGTGCCCACGTCGTGGCGCTTGAAGTCGCTGAACACCTCGATGGTCGCGCTATTGCCCACGCACGTCACCTTCGGATCTTTGTTATCGACGCACAGGTTGAGCGTGATGCCCTTGCCGCCGGTGCCCTTGTTGGCCAGGGAGTCCGCCGCCTCGACGTGAATCGCGCTGTTGGCCGTCATGAACTGGGTGTGGCAGGTCGCACAGCCGACGTTCTTGAACAGCGTCTCACCAGAGTTCGCGCGGGCCTGCGCCGCGGTGCTGATCGCCGGAACGCGGACCGGGATCTCGCGAAGCCCCATGTAGACCGCCATCGCCGACAGGCCGCCTTCCGTGAGCTCGTTGACCACGCCATCGCCGTCCGGGTCCGGGCAAGCGCCCGTGCCGAGCAGGTTGGTGTTGGGGCACTTCAGGTCGACCTGCGGCTGCGACTGGATGCCGAAGTGGACGCGGAAGCCACCCTCGACGAACCGCTTGAGGGTCGCTTCGCGGCCCTTCCAGCCGAACGGCTTGATGATGAGGTCGGTGTCGACGCCCACGGTGGCGCCGAAGTTGACGGTCCCATCGGCGTTCACGGTGAGCGAGCCGAACGAGATGCCCTTCGAGGTCAGCGCCTTGGTCACCGCCACGTGCGTGGACGCGACCTGGGCCTTGGCGGCGGCGAGGATGCCCTGGAGGTCGGCCGTCATCTCCTCGCCGATCCGCTGGCGGTAACCGTTACCGAGCACGGTCGGCGGGTTACGCGGCAGGCCCGATGCCTTGTTGATGCCATCGCCGTTCTGGAAGATGTTGTGGTTAGCGTCGCCTGCGCCGTCGTCACCGCCGA
>Ga0308176_10003200_pt1 | contig 10451 bp, 5 predicted proteins | sample PhyCR2_3_FD_203890 | JGI IMG/M metagenome (GOLD analysis project Ga0308176, IMG submission 203890) | Soil microbial communities from UC Gill Tract Community Farm, Albany, California, United States - DLSLS.C.R2 | ecosystem: Environmental > Terrestrial > Soil > Agricultural land | place: USA... | reverse complement strand
TACGTAGACGCCGGTCATCAACGAAGGCACCACGTAGCGCACGGGCAGCAGTAACAGTAAAGCGAGCGCCCACTTGGCGCGGCGGGCAAGCACCAAGGCCGCGGCGACGACCGCCCCTGCAATCAGTAACCACTGGAGCGGTAGCGCAATGTGGTCCGCCACCCAATCCACTCCGACCAGATAAGTGCCATGGTCATTAAGCAGCATGCTGTATCGGTCCAGAAAGTAGTGGACGGCCAGGCCGAGCAGAAAAACAGCCGTAACCAGGCGGACAAATTGAGAACGGAAGAGCTCGGTAAACGAGATACGTTCGAATTCGAAGGTGGACGGCGAGACCATGACCGGGATTCGTTTACTCAGGTTCTCAGCATTCGAAGCCACGCCATAGATGAGCAACGAAAACACCGCGCCGACGAGAACAACGCGGAGGAGTGACTGGTAGAACGGCAGATTGAAGAAGTAGAAGGGTAATGAATGATGAAAGATCGGATCAACAAACTCGCCGGAAGCGGATGGCAAATGTACGCCGCCAAAGAAGCGAACGATGGCCCAACTATTCACCGTAATGTTTGCCAGCAGGAACGCGAGCACGACGATAGCCAGCAGCGCGATCTTAGACAACAATGAGCGCGACAGAAACCCGAATAGCGGACGCTCGCCGGAAGACCGGATTCCCAGTTTGAATGCCGTCCACAAACTGCCGGCAAGCAGGAGAAAGGCAAGGAGAATTGGGCCGGTGCCGTAGAGGTACAAATCGAGCCAGGTATCGGTCTGCCCCATCTCACTCCACCACTTGTAATCGATCAGCGTGGAAGCAACATAACGGGAAGCGACTAACAGGATGAAGAGCAGCGCAACGACGTAGAGCAGACTACGACGCGGCGTACCAGCGGAATCCCCAATCCGGCGTTCAGTGTAATAAGGGTCTGCCATTTGATTGACTTAACCCTTGCGAGTATATCGCCCGTCAGGCGACTTGGGCCTGATCGTTCAGAAGGAGATCGAGCAGTCCTCTTGCGACCTGGTTCAGAGATTTCCGACGCCGGTGGATGATACGGACCGGGCGAAAGAGTGTCGGCGGATGGAGATTGAGTGCGACAAGTCGGCTTGCCGCAATGTCTTCGCGCATGACGCGCTTCGGCATAATGCTGATGCCCGCCCCGTGTGCCACGGCCTGTTTGATCATGACCAGATTGTCAAAACGCAGAGTCGTTTCCACGCTCACGCGGTGATCGCGAAAGTACTTCTCGATCTGGCTCTGAATGGGAAGGTCGTCATCAAAGCCAACGAACGTCGCGCCGTCCAGGTCCGTCGCTGAAACGGATCGGAGCTTTACGAGCGGGTGGCCCGGGGCCGCCGCAACCACCATCTCCTCGTCACGCCAGGGCAGGGCTACTACATCCCGCGAAGACTCGGCGTAGCTGACGATGCCCAGGTCCGCATGGTCATTCTCGACCGCTGACCACACCCGTTCCGGTCGCAGATACGAGACGTCTAAATGCGCCTGGGGAAACGCCCGCTCGAATTTAGCCTCGATCTCCGACATTTCCGAGAGCGCAATGGAGTAGATCGCCGCCAACCGTACCCTGCCGTCCGTCTCCATCTTGAGTTTCTTGAGGCTGTTCTCGAAGTCTTCGTGCCTGCGTAAGACGTCGCGGCAGTAGTCGATGTAGAGTTTGCCCGCAGCAGTGACGGTCAATGGGCGCGTGCTTCGATCGAAAATCTCAACGCTGATTTCACGTTCCACTTCCCGAACAGCCTGGCTGACAGCCGACTGGCTCATAGCACTCAAGCGAGCTGCCTTACTGATGCTCTGGCAATGGGCCACGTCACGGATGAGACGCAGATTGGCTAGGGTCACTCCACAACACTCTATCATAAGTAAATTCGATATTGTCAACTGGCAGTTTCGATGGTGTGGATACTTAGAAATGCGCTATACTCCTGGTATCCCTTCCCTGTCTGAAGAGCTCGGTTGTAGTGTCTCCGGTCGATACCATGTCTAATTTCCACCCCGCTCAAGGTCTGTATCATCCATCCCAAGAACACGATGCGTGTGGTTTGGGATTTATCGTCAACATCGCAGGAAAACCGTCGCACGACATCGTCCTTAAGGGTTTGCAAATCCTCATGAGCCTCGAGCACCGCGGTGCTTGCGGTTGCGACGCGGAAACAGGTGATGGCGCGGGGATTCTGATCCAGGTACCGCATCAGTTTTTTCTGAAGGAAACTCCGAAGTTCGGGTTCGAGGTGCCGGCCGAAGCGGGCGATTATGGCGTGGCGATGTGCTTCCTCCCGGTTGAGCGGCAGTCTCGCCTGGCCTGCGAAGGTGTGCTCGAACGGATCGCACGTGACGAAGGACTGTACGTACTTGGCTGGCGCGACACACCCCTCGACGTCGACGCGATTGGAAGAGTAGCCCGGGCATCGCAGCCGTACATCGAGCAATTTTTCGTCCGGCGTCCGGACGGGTTAGCTCCGGAGGCTTTCGAGCGGAAGCTCTACGTGGTCCGCAAACGCGCCGAATCCGAAATCAGAAACTCCGAGCTGCGAGAGAGCGAGATGTTCTACATCCCGTCGTTCTCCTCACGAACGATCATCTACAAGGGATTGTTGCTCGCAAATCAGATCGGGGAGTTCTATACCGAACTGCTCGATCCCAATACGACCAGCGCCTTATGCCTGGTTCATCAACGGTTCTCCACGAATACGTTCCCGACCTGGCAACTCGCTCACCCGTTCCGCTATCTTTGCCACAACGGCGAAATCAATACCGTTCGGGGCAACGTGAACTGGATGAATGCCCGGCAATCCGTCCTGTCCTCGCCCCAGTTCGACGATATGTCGAAGTTGTTCCCGCTGATCCAGCCGGGGGTAAGCGATTCTGCCTCGCTCGACAACGCGGTTGAGCTACTGACGATGGCAGGGCGCTCGCTGCCGCATGTGATGGCCATGCTGATCCCGGAAGCTTGGGATGCGGATACGACCATGCCACCGGAGAAGCGGGCGTTCTACGAATACCATGCATCCCTCACTGAACCGTGGGACGGCCCGGCAGCGGTTGCGTTCACGGACGGGCGTCTGATTGGTGCAACGCTCGACCGCAACGGTCTGCGGCCGGCCCGGTACCTGGAAACGAAAGATGGTCATCTCGTGATGTCATCGGAAGCCGGGGTTCTGCCGTTCAAGCCGGAGGAGATTGCCCGTAAGGGAAGACTGCAGCCGGGCAAAATGCTGCTGGTGGATCTCGAAGCGGGACGTATTGTTCCGGATGAAGAGATCAAGGCAGGTCTGGCTTCGCGCCAGCCGTACGCCGAATGGCTGAAGAACAACCAGGTCACATTGGACTCTCTACCCGAGCCTTCACGGGTGCAGGGAGCTGATCACGAAACCGTTCGGATGCGGCAGCGTTGCTTCGGCTATACCGATGAAGATGTGCGTCTGCTGGTTACCCCTATGGCTTCGAATGGGGAAGAGGCGATCGGCTCAATGGGCATCGACACGCCGCTTGCCTGCCTTTCGGACAAGCCGCAGTTGCTCTTCAACTACTTCAAGCAGCTTTTCGCACAGGTGACAAATCCTCCGATCGATCCCATTCGCGAGGAGCTCGTGATGTCTCTGACCAGCTACATCGGAACCGAGCGCAACATGCTGGCCGAAACGCCTGAGCATTGTCACACTCTCAAAATGCCTCAGCCGATTCTGACGAATCGGGAACTCGAAAAACTTCGGCGCGTTTCGAGAGGCGACTTGCTCGCTTCCACCCTGTCGACCACGTTCAAAGTACACGAAGGTGAAGTCGGCTTACGCAGGGCGCTTGATGGTTTATGCCGCCGCGCATCACTTCAGATCAAGGCCGGCTACAGCCTCCTGATTCTCTCGGACCGCGGTGTGGACGAAGACTATGCGCCCATTCCGTCGCTCCTGGCTTTGACGGCGGTGCACAACCACCTGGCGCGCGAAGGCACACGCACGGGTGTCGCTCTGATCATTGAATCCGGCGAGCCCCGTGAGGTAATGCACTACTCCCTGCTGATCGGTTATGGTGCGAGCGCGGTCAACCCGTATCTCGCGATCGAAACCATCGAAGAACTCGCGGCGAGTGGAGAACTGAAGCCGGGGGTTACTCCGGAGATCGCGGTCAAGAATTACGTCAAAGCGGTGAACAAGGGCTTACTGAAGGTCTTCTCAAAGATGGGGATCTCGACCCTGCAGAGTTACCGTGGCGCCCAGGTGTTTGAGGCAGTGGGTCTGAACCAGGCGCTCGTGGATCAATACTTCACGGGTACTGCATCTCGAATCGAGGGAATCGGGCTCGATGTCCTCGCCGACGAAGCCACCGCCCGTCATAATTTCGCGTTCCGGCCGATCTCTGAATCTGAACCGGAGTTGGCTATCGGCGGCAATTATCAGTTCCGTGTTCACGGCGAGCATCATCTGCTGAATCCTCAGACAGTGAGCAAGCTGCAGCACGCCGTCCAAGGCGGGCGGTACGAAACGTTTGAAGAATACGCACAGCTGATCGACGAGCAGAACAACAAACTCTGCACACTTCGCGGCCTGATGACTTTGAAAACGGCACCGCGTCCGATTCCGCTCGAAGAGGTGGAACCTGCGAGCGAAATCGTCAAGCGGTTCGCCACCGGGGCCATGTCGTTCGGCTCAATCAGTGCCGAGGCGCACGAAACACTCGCGATCGCCATGAATCGCATCGGCGGCCGGTCCAACACAGGTGAGGGCGGGGAAGACGAAGCCCGCTTCATCCCGCTGCCCAACGGTGATTCCAGGCGAAGTTCCGTCAAACAGGTGGCGTCGGGACGTTTCGGCGTTACGGCCAATTACCTTGTCAATGCCGACGAACTCCAGATCAAGGTTGCACAAGGCGCAAAACCAGGCGAAGGCGGTCAGTTGCCCGGGCACAAAGTCGATGCAACGATCGCTCGAGTCCGGCACTCTGTTCCCGGCGTCGGATTGATCTCGCCGCCGCCGCACCACGACATCTACTCGATTGAGGACTTGTCGCAGCTCATTTTTGACTTAAAGAACGTCAACCCGGATGCGCGCATCTCGGTGAAACTCGTGGCCGAAGTGGGTGTGGGCACGGTCGCTGCTGGTGTTTCGAAAGCTCACGCGGACGTAGTGTTGATCAGCGGCTACGATGGCGGCACCGGCGCTTCGCCACTCACGTCGATTAAGCATGCCGGCGTGCCCTGGGAACTCGGATTGGCCGAGACGCAGCAGGTCCTTGTCATGAACGATCTGCGTAGCCGAATCCGCGTGCAAGTGGATGGCAAGCTTCAGACGGGCCGTGATGTCGTGATCGCGGCATTGCTGGGTGCGGAAGAGTTCGGCTTTTCCACGGCCCCGCTGGTGGCAATGGGTTGCATCATGATGCGTAAGTGTCATCTCAACACTTGCCCGGTTGGGATTGCTACCCAGAATCCGGAGCTGCGAAAGAAGTTTGCGGGCTCGCCCGAGCACGTCGTGAATTTCTTCTTCTTCATCGCCGAGCAGGTCCGCAGTTGGATGGCGAAGCTGGGGTTCCGCACGGTGAACGAAATGATCGGGCGCGTCGACCTGATCGAGATGGCGCCGGGTGTTGAACACTGGAAAGCGCGTGGGCTCGACTTCGAATCGATCCTCTATAATCCCCAGGTTCCGGGACGGGTCGGGCGGCGTCAATTGATCTGCCAGGACCACGGACTGAGCGAGGCGCTCGACCATCACCTGCTCCGTGAAGCGGAAAACGCGATTGAGCACTCCACGCCAGTCGAGTTCAAGGCTGAGGTGCGCAATGTTCATCGCGCTGTTGGGACGATGCTCAGCGGCCGAGTGGCAAGGCGGCACGGATCCCAAGGATTGCCGGACGACACCATCAAAATCTCGCTCACCGGTTCGGCCGGACAGAGTTTCGGCGCATTCCTCACGAACGGTGTGACGCTGCTGCTCGAAGGCGAGGCAAACGATTACGTCGGCAAGGGCCTATCAGGCGGAAAAATCGTCGTGTTCCCGCCGAAAGCTTCCACCTTCGCTCCGGAAGAAAACATCCTGATCGGAAACACCACGCTCTATGGCGCGACGAGCGGTGAGGCTTTCTTCAGCGGCGTGGCCGGAGAACGGTTCGCCGTGCGGAACTCCGGGGCCACGGCTGTTGTCGAGGGAGTCGGCGATCACGCGTGTGAATACATGACCAACGGAACGGTTGTTGTGCTCGGCCGAACGGGACGCAACTTCGCTGCCGGCATGAGCGGCGGGATCGCGTATGTATTCGATCCCTTTGGCGACTTCGCGGAAGTGCGCTGCAACAAGGCGGGGGTGGATCTGGAACCACTCTTCGAAACGGAAGATATTGCTCTGCTTGAAAGTTTGATTCGTCGCCACGTTAACTATACGGGTAGCCCGCTTGGCAAGAGAATCCTTGCGAACTGGCCCCAAGTGCTTCCCCAATTCACGAAAGTGTTTCCCCATGAGTTCAAACGGGTTATGAAGCCTGCGGAGAAGAAGGCAGTCAAGATCCCCGCTACCTATGAACCGACTTCAGCGGCGGTCGCTGTTGCCGGCGAGAGGTCGAGATAGATGGGTAAGATGACAGGTTTCCTTGAATACCCCCGGGAAACACCGCAGCGGCGTCCTATCACTGAACGAATCAACGACTGGTTTGAGGTGTACCAGGATTTCCCGGATTCGAAAGCGCGAGAGCAGGGCGCCCGATGTATGGATTGCGGCGTCCCGTTTTGCCATACCGGATGTCCACTCAACAACCTCATCCCGGACTGGAATGACCTTGTGTGGAAGGACCGTTGGCGCGACGCGATCCGTACTCTGCACGCAACCAACAATTTCCCGGAGTTCACAGGACGCATCTGTCCTGCCCCGTGCGAAGCGGCCTGTGTGCTTGGGATCAACGCTACTCCGGTCTCAATCAAGCCGATTGAGCAGAAGATCATCGATCACGCCTTTGCCGAAGGCTGGGTCCTGCCCGAATACCCACGCCGGAAGACGGGCAAGAAAATAGCGGTCGTTGGCTCAGGCCCTGCTGGACTCGCGGCTGCGCAGCAATTGGCGCGAGCCGGGCATTCAGTCACGGTGCTCGAACGGCACGATCGTATCGGCGGTCTGCTTCGTTATGGAATCCCGGATTTCAAGATGGAAAAGCTGGTCATCGATCGCCGTCTGGAGCAGATCATCGCCGAAGGTGTGCAGTTTCGAACCGGCATTCACGTAGGCACGGATGTGACTGGCGAGGATCTACAGCGGGACTATGACGCTGTGCTCCTGGCCGTCGGCGCAGAAAAGCCGCGCGACCTGGCAATTCCCGGGCGTGAGTTGAAGGGCATTCATTATGCGATGGATTACCTCGTTCAACAAAATCGGCGTGTCGCCGGAGACCGGATCTCGAGTGCGGAAGAAATCAACGCGGCCGGCAAGCGGGTCATCATTATCGGTGGCGGTGATACCGGAGCCGATTGCCTCGGTACCGCTCATCGTCAGAAGGCGCTATCGGTGCATCAGTTGCAGATCCACCCGATGCCCCCCGAAACACGGCATGGAAGTACTCCGTGGCCGTTGTGGCCGCTGCAATTGCGGGTAGAATCGGCGCACGAGGAAGGCGGCGTTCGCGACTGGAGCGTTCTGACGACCCACTTCACGGGTGATAGCAACGGCAATGTCGAGAAACTACATTGCGTGCGCGTAGGTCCGAAGCCTGCCTTGGAACGAGTACCCGGCAGCGAATTTTATCTTGATGCCGACCTCGTGCTCATCGCGATCGGCTTTTCCGGTCCGGTTCGGAACGGGTTACTGGAGCAGTTGCCCTTTGACCTCGACGCCCGCGGCAATCTGAAGGCGGACGAGTCTTACATGACTTCGGTGCCCGGAATCTTCTCGGCCGGTGACGCCCGGCGCGGACAATCCCTGGTTGTCTGGGCCATCGCCGAGGGCCGAAAGGCGGCTCACCATATCGATAAGTTCCTCATGGGCGGCAGCCAGCTGGCGGCTTAGATCGTCGCCAGACCTGGCGCGCACTAATTCTCTTTTTGAGGACGGACGCGTGCCCAATGACTACTCTACCTTGACCAGGGATGTAAAAGAAGGATTATCCGGATACAGAATCACGTTGTAGGCTGGCACCAAATGGACGGCGCGATTAGCGCTAGCGGGCTTCGGATTCCACGTTGGAGCAGATAGTCGTACGGTTTCTGACCCGCCGTTACGGCGTGTTCAAGTGATCTACGTGCCACGGCTGAGGTGTCGTTAGCCATGTGCAGTTAAAACAAAGAGCCGGAGCGCCTCTCGGCGCCCCGGCTTCACTAGGTTGACCTACCTTCGTTTTTATTTCTTCGAGGATTTCCCGGCCGAGACCGTCTTCGCGAGATCACCCTGGTTGGACATGGCCGCTGCCACCACAGGGAGCCGGAAGTTCTCGCCGATCATGCTGGCCATTGCATGAACCTCCAGTCCTTCCGCCTCTTTCGTAAAGAGCAGGCAATTACGTTCCGGGTCGAAATCGGCTTGGATCCAGTCGCCCGCACTCACTTGGCTCGTCGCCATCAAGTTCGAGAGCGGGTGAACCAGGAAGCGTTCGATTGCGCGCTTCAGGTGGCGAGCCCCGTACTTCATGTCCGTACCTTCGGAGAGCAGGTAGCTCTTTCCCGCTTCGGAAACGGTGAATACGAAAGTCTTTTCCGCCGGCGAGAGCATGATGCGCTGCTGGACTTGTCCGAGTTCCAGGTCGAGAATCCGCCGCAATTCGTTCTGTCCGAGCGGTTTGAAGACGACCGTTTTATCGATGCGGTTCATGAATTCCGGCGTAAACTTCCGCCGAGCCGCTTCGATGCCACTGCGGGACATCTTCTTTGAGATCTGCTCGTCGTTCAGGTTCTGTTCTGAATCGTTGAGCGCCTTGTTGAAGCCGAGTTTGGGAGAAACCAGCGCGCTCATCTCGTGCGCCCCCAGGTTGCTGGTCATGAAGATCATGGCCCGGGAGAAGTCGACCTTGCGGTTGTCTCCGAGGGTCAAAGTCGCCTTGTCCAGGATGCCGAGAAGGAGATTCCAGAGTGCGTCGCTCGCCTTTTCGATTTCGTCGAACAGGATGAAGCTGACCTTCACCGCTTCCGTATGATGCTGGTTGATCACTTCCTGGCTGAGGAGCGGGTGGGTCTCGCGGTGGCCCAGGTAGCCCGGAGGCGAACCGATCAGTTTGGCGATTTCGTGGCTGTGTTGGAATTCTGCGCAATCGATCTTGATCACTGCGCGCGGATTATTGACGAGAGCTTCAGCCGTTGCTTCTACCGTACGAGTCTTTCCCGAACCGGTGGGTCCAAGGAACAGGAAGTTGCCGATCGGTCGTCCTGGTGCACATAAGCCCGTCACGTGCATCTGATAAATGTTCACGATCTGTTGGACCGCTTCGTCCTGACCCACTACCAGGTTGAGCAGAGTTTTTTCCAAAGACTCCGCATCTTTGCCCGTTCTGGTGGGGTCAAGAACTTTTCGTAACCGGCTCATTTCTGCTAGCCCTTCTTTCCTTTTTTTCCGCCAGATTCCCGTCACTCCTCAACAGTGCGAGATCAAACCCCTTAATCTTGCTGAATTACATACTCAGGAAGAGCAAATCGCGTGCCAAACATGACCACTTCGTCCGCTGCCGAACACGAGCTTTCGGTAGAGCCTTTCGGCTACTACCCTCGGTCGAGATTTAGGAGTTTTCCTTTAGTCCTTTTGGGGGCGGGAAGGTCTCACCTCAATTCGGCTGATGAGCGTTCTTTTCGGCAGGCGAATGACACCGAGCACGATTTCCGCGATGTCTTCGGGCGCAATCTTCCAATCCGCGCCACGTTGACCGGCTTCCCCGGAAAAATGAGTAGCGACGCTCCCCGGCATGATGTACGTGACGCCGACGTTATCGTGACGATGATCCAGCATCGTCGCCTCGCTCAGGCCATTCAGGCCGAATTTCGAAGCATTGTATGCACTTCCGCCGGCGAATGGGTTTTTTCCCGCCAGGCTGCTTATATTGATGATCCGGCCGCCGCGAGCCTGCTCAAACCGCGACAGGGCTTCTCTCGTGCAATAAAACGCGCCAGAGAGATTGATTCCAATCACCTGGTCCCATTCTTCGATCGTCATCTCGGCCGCCGAGTGGAAGATACCGACGCCGGCGTTGTTCACCAGGATGTCCAGCCCGCCTAACTCCTTGTCCGTGAATTCAAAGAGGCGGGCGATATCGGCGCTTCGGCTTACGTCGGCAACGTAGCCGCTCACCTTCCCCTTAGCTGTTTTGCGTAATTCGCTAACGGCGTTGTCCAGTGAGGTCTGCTGACGCGCACAGATGACCACGTTGGCGCCGTTCTCGGCGAATGCACGGGCGATCGCGAAGCCGATCCCCTTCGAAGCCCCGGTGACCAGAGCTCGCTTACCAAATAAAGGATTACTCATGAATATCCTTTTAA
>Ga0308176_10003197_pt1 | contig 10454 bp, 9 predicted proteins | sample PhyCR2_3_FD_203890 | JGI IMG/M metagenome (GOLD analysis project Ga0308176, IMG submission 203890) | Soil microbial communities from UC Gill Tract Community Farm, Albany, California, United States - DLSLS.C.R2 | ecosystem: Environmental > Terrestrial > Soil > Agricultural land | place: USA... | reverse complement strand
ACTGGTCGGAGTAGGGCATGCGGTAGCTGGTTGGGTCGATGAACCAGTTGACCTGGTTGAAAGGATTGGGCGCCGGATAGACCACGCCACTCGAACCAAGATTGAACGGGTCGCCTGCCGAGGCAGCGACGCCTTGTTGGTTCAGATTGTTCGCAATGAGTTGCCCGACATCGGGCCATGCGCCCTCATAATTCTGTGCAAGCTGAATGACGGCATTCCAGTTATCGTAGAACCGGCCATAGCCAGCGCGCAGAGCTGTCTTATTCGTCAGGCGATATGCTAGGCCGGCACGCCCCTGCCAATCGCGGTAATCGTTGTGATAGATCGCATGATTGTCCAGATCGGTAACGGTTACATGAGCCGGGAGTGTGCCCCCTGGTATACAAGGAAACCCTACTGTGCTGCTGCAAGCGGGCGGCACGGCAGCCAGTATATAGGTACCGTTGTTCAGGTTCAGATCGCCTACATATTGGTCGGGTGTGTTGGGCGTTCCGTAAATGGGCCACAGCGTTACGTCCCAACGCAGCCCATAGTTGATAGTCAGTTTATCCGTCAGTTTCCATTGATCTTGGAAATATACGCCGTTTACCCAGCCGCCATGTTCCGTTTCGAGGACGTTGCGCTTGTTGGCGCTATCCGGTACTCCGAGTAGAAACGAGGCCAGCGAATCCCCTGTGTTTGCCGAACTTTCTGGGTTTTGGGTCTGTGTCGCAGCGAAGCTGTTCTGGACTCCATAGATGGGTGAGCGCGTATTGTTCGTAGCAAAGTTGGCCCCTATCTTTAAGTTGTGACGTCCCGCAATCTTGGTGAAATCGCCTCCGAATTCCCATATATCCGCGATCCGAGTATCTTGTACGTTGTTCCCGCCGGTGCTGACGTAACCGGAGATGCTGACCAGTGGAACAAAAGGACCCTGTCCGCCCTGGAAGCCACCGATATAATTCGGTGAGAATCCAAGCTGCTCCAGTTGTGTCGCGAAGCCAGAGGGGGCCCTTGAGAAAACTTTCTCCGTGAGATCGTCGCCCCAGTTCCTGCCGAAGTGTACATCGAGAACGGCCGTTGGGTTGAATGTGTGGGTTTCGTGCAGCGTCCAATTCCAGCCCTCCAGCGCGATCTGGTTCACGACGCCCGGGTAGCCGGCCGAGTTGGAATCGTTCTGGTTGTAGTAAGAGATTCTGCCAAAGAGTACATCGCGTTCGCTGAACACCTGATCAACGCGCCCGTTATAGGAATCCTGATTGACTCGGGAAGGTGTCAAATCGAATGCGTTTGTGCCGCTTGCGGTCAGAGAGCCCGCCGCCGGAAATAGCGTTTTAGCATACAGTAGTGAGGCCGGATTGAGCAGATTCTGAGGTATTTGGTTGTTTGGGAAGGGATCGCGGATGTAGTTGCCCGGGTGCGCAGGATCAGTCCGCGTACTGAAAGGATTGTAAAGCTGACTTTTTATGGCGCTGAAGTCGCCGTTAAGTTGGGCCGTCGTTGGCGTGAGCAGAAGGTCTTGAGATGCCTGGCTCTGCCGGAATCCCTCATAACCGCCGTAGAAAAATGTCCGGTTTTTGCCGTTATACACTTTGGGAATCCAAACCGGGCCGCCGCCCGCGATGCCAAACTGATTCTGGCGGAGGGGATTTACTTTAGCAATAAAGAAATTGCGAGCGTCGAGATCGGAGTTCCGCAGAAATTCCCACAAACTGCCATGGAAATTGTTTGTACCTGATTTAGTCACAACGTTGACGATTCCGCCGACAGCCTGGCCGAACGAGGCCTCGTCATTGTGCGACTGAACTTTGAATTCTTGTACTGTGTCGACGATCGGCTCAAAGTTGTAGTTCCCTATAAAGGACCCTTGGTCGTTAATTCCGTCAAGCAGGAACATATTGCTGCGGTTACGTTGGCCGTTCAGCGCAGGAAACGAGAAACTGCCAATTGCATTGCCCGCAAATCCGCCTCCGCCACCCGAGTTCTGCCCCACGCTTACCGGGCTCGCTCCCGGCGTCAACGTCAGGAGTTGAGTAAAGTTGCGACCGTTTAAGGGCAAGTCATTTACGGCTGTCTGGTTGATCACGGTGCCTAGTTCGGCAGTGGATGCTTCAATCGCGACCGCAGCCGCGTCGACGGTAACTGACTGTTGCGTGGAACCGACGGTTAGTGTGAAGTTCAGCGTCGCCGTCTGGTTCACCTGCATAGTAAACTCCGGTTGACTTACAGTATTGAAACCGGCTTTGGTGACCTTCATAGTGTACGGCGCTGGCTTTACATCCACAAAAGCGTAGTTGCCGGTGGCGTTACTGACCGTAGAACGCGCTCCACCGGTAGTGACGTCCGTCAGTGTGATGGTGGCCCCTTCTACTACGGCACCGCTTGGATCGGTAATGATCCCATTAATGTTAGCGGCAGACTGCTGTCCTAGAAGGCTTAAAGGAACAGTGATGAGCAAAGCTATCAGAAGGGCGCATGCGCCCCTTGGAGCCCAAGCGGGATGATGCAAGCTCTTGAGGTCCAGTGAAACCCTGTCACGAGCCCGGCCGCTGGCTTTAGAAACCCTCGCGGTAGCTGGCGGGTCGAGAAGGCGTATCCTTGCACCACAAAGGACGGCAAACCCAGTCAATGCAGTACGGCCTGATCCGACGACACCGGATGACAAATGCCACATAGTTTAGACCTCCCGGGTTTACAACTTCCGGCCTATTCTATTTCCACTACGATCTGCTTGTCAAGCGTTTATTTTCACGGTTGTGCACCTGTAGAAATTCAAATATTCTTGATTTAAGCGCTTATGTTGACTGTGCCCCCAGGCCTGCAATCTAGTACCCTCCTGAAGGAGACCCTGGCTTCGGAGCTCAAGGGGGCAATCACAGAGGGGCGTCTCAGCCCAGGGCAGCGGGTCGTGGAAAGTAAATGGGCCGGAGAGTTCGGAGTGGCTCAGGCGTCCATTCGAGAGGCGATAAACCTCCTGATAGCAGAAGGCTTTTTGGTAAAGCTCGCAGGACGTAGCGCGCGTGTGGTGAATTACCGGGAGCGGGACATCGCCCACATATACGAGGTTCGCGCGGCATTGGAGGGGCTTGCAGCACAGCTAGCTTGTACGAGTGGTGCGGATCTTTCGCCCTTGGAGAGAGCCCTACAAAGCATGGAGAACGCCGTGCAAACACGGGATATGAAGAAGATCATCGAAAGTGACCTGGAATTCCATACGGCTCTGGTGCAAGCACCAGGCAACCGATTGTTGGCCGATATCGGGCGAAAACTATTGTATCCGCTGTTCGCATTCATCGAGATGCGCGTTGTCAGAAGCGGGCAGGGTCCTACGGCGTGGATCGATGACCTGGGGTACCATCGCGGGATTCTGCACATTATTCGCGAAGGAAACTCAAGCCTTGCCAGCCAGTTTGTCCAGCACTGCATCGGACGATTCGCGGCTTCAGCGTATGCAGTCTGGGAGAACGTGGATGGGTCTGTCGAAGCTCATCACAAGGGGAAACCGTCGCGCGGACGCAAGGGGAAATCCTAAATGGCCGATCATACCGTGCGGGTTGCTTTAGTGGCCGGTCCCATGTACGATCCGCTTTACGAAACCGTAGCGTGTTTCGAACAAACGACCGGCCTTGAGGTCGACGTTTCTCACCGGAGCCCACATGGGGAATTGAACGCCCATCTGGCTTCGTTGGACGATATGCCTTACGATTTGATCAGCACGCACACCAAATATGCACCCTCGCAGCTCTCCTTTCTTGCCGCGATAGACGACTTTGCGGAGCAAGTGGAGGTTGCCAGTTTCTACCCGCTCACGACCGATCTGGCAAAAGTCGGAGGACAGTTGTTTGGGATTCCCCGGAATATCGACGTCAAACTACTGCACTACCGCACGGATCTGGTGGATCGAGTGCCCGCAAGCTGGGATGAACTTGCAGAGACGGCGCGCAAACTCGGGAATAGGGGCTGCTGTTATGGCTTCGATTTCACCGGTATGGGGTCAGGGCTGTTTGGGATGTTTTTCGAACTGGCAGAGATGGGCGGCACGAGCTTATTTCCTGTTTCGGACGCACCGCTCTTGAACAGTGAGGGCGGGGCATGGGCACTCCAACTGATCCGAAAGCTGTACCGCTCGGGAGCGGCGCCGGTCGAGGTGGCCAACTGGCAGTATGACGAGGCACATCGCTTTTTTCGTGATGGTCACGCGGCCATGATCTGTGACTGGCCTGGCTATTACGGCGCTTACCGGGACACTGTAACTTCGCGGGTCAGCAACGATTTGGGACTGGCGCGCATGCCTGTCGGACCAACGGGCATTCACAAGGCTTACGCTGGCTGTCATACTTTTGCGCTTACACGGCACGGGATTAAGAAACCCGGCGCTCTTGAACTGCTGCGCTTTCTAACCGCTCCTAAGCAGCAGTTGGTCGAAGCACGTCAGGGGGCCGTCCCCACACGGCCTGCGGTACTCGCAGAAATCGTGGCAGAAGCGAAAGGATTGGACGGGGAACGCTGGAGGTTGCTCGATTTGGTGATTGCCAATGACATGCTGATTCCTCCGAGGCTCGCGTGCTACCCGGAAATCGAGGACACGATATGGCGCACGGTTCGTTCCGTTATGACGGGAGAGTTTGACGCCGACGAAGCGCTCGACACTATGGAGCGCCGTATTAGGGACTGCCACGTTGTGCACTCCCAGCGTGGTAGAGGCTGAATGCTCCTGCAGAACCAGAACAAGGTTGCCTTTCTGGCGGGAGGCGCCAGCGTAGTGATCGCTGACGTGGACCAGCAAGCTGAGGAGTCGGCGCAAGCGGTGGGAAACAGCAACCCCGCTTCCTGCCATATCACCCACGGAATCTCAGCCGATGCTGCCGTGACCACGGCAAATTCGAATTTTGGGCCCACAGATGCCGGCATCGTGAGTCCCTCGAAAGCGCTTGACGAAACGTCCGGACGGGAGGTGTGCCGCTCATGAGCACCAACCCCAAGAGTGTCTGTTTGACAACACGTACGGCACTGCTATTCCTCAAACAGGCGCACGGCACAATTCTGAATCCAGCGAGCATGGTGGGCCGTATCGGGCAGTCGGTCCACACGGCCTACAGCGCGAGCAAGGGTTGGATGATCGCGTTGACGAAGTTGGTGGCTCTCGACTACGCGGCAATCGGTATTCGCGTCAACGCCGTTAGTCCGACCGGACAGTGGACACCGCCCATTGAACGCGGGTGCGGCGAGCAGCCAGATCCCCGAAGCATAGATCAATATCGCGACGGGCTTCGCGTTCTCGGTAACTGTCCTCGTGGTGACGCAATCACGGACGCCGCAGTATTGCTTCCCTCGGAAAAAGGGCGCTTCATGACGGGATGCATCCTCCGGTCAGCGGCGGAGCGGGATTTAGGATATCGACCATGAAGTCAATCACGATCTTGGGCGTAGAAGCGGAAGACCGGCGGTTCGAGCTAAAAGGAGGAGCGGGCACCGATGCGATTCACCAGATTGCGGAGTACGCTTTTGCCGTTACGCGGCTGCACACCAATAGCGGCTTATCCGGCACCGGCCTCGTACTGACGCTAGGCAAGGGTAACCAGATCGTATGCCAGCTGATCTCAGCTCTCGGTGAGTCGCTTCCCAAGTTGCCGATAGACGAACTCATGGCGGGCTTCGGTAGCGTCAGCCGGGAACTGGCAGACCATGCAAGCCTCCGTTGGCTTGGTCCTCATAAAGGCGCCGTTCACTTGGCGCTGGCTTCCATCACGAATGCATGCTTTGACCTTTGGGCCAAAGCTCGCGGGGTCCCGTTGTGGAAATTGCTTCTCGATTTAACACCGCGCGAGATTGTGAATCTTCTGGATCTCAGTTACCTGGAAGAGGATCTGACTGCCGACTTGGCTGTTCAGATGATTGAGGAAGAACGGCCAAATCGCGCCGAACGCGAGAGGATCCTGGAATGCGGGTACCCCGGCTACGACACCTCTGTCGGGTGGTTTCAGTACGGCGACGAGGAACTTCGCGAGAACGCGAAACGTGCCCTCGGCACTGGTTTTAAGGCGCTGAAACTCAAGGTGGGGTCAAGGGACGCGAGCCACGATATCCGTCGCGCAACCTTGCTGCGGGAGGTGGCCGGTCCGGAGGCTCGATTGATGCTCGACGCCAACCAGCAATGGACCGTGCCAGAAGCAGAGCAGATATGCCAAGCGATCCGCGGATTGCAGCCCTACTGGATTGAAGAGCCCACGCACCCTGACGACATCCGAGGTCACGTGAAACTTAGTAACCAGATTGCGCCCCTGCGCCTAGCCTTGGGCGAGCACATTCCTAACCGCGTGTCGTTCCGAAACTTTATGATTTACGGAGGAGTGCATTTCGTGCAAGCAGATTGTACGCGCCTGGCTGGTGTCTCCGAGTTCATCACGGTTAGCCTACTGGCACGCAAGTATGGCTTGCCCGTGGTACCGCACGTAGGGGACATGGGCCAAATCCACCAACATCTAGTGTTGTTCAACCACGTGGCGCTCGGCCATGAGGCCCTGTTTCTCGAGTACATCCCACACCTTCGGAAGTACTTCTCGCAGCCGGCACGAGTGGAGAACGGCGTTTACCTGACACCGCAAGAGCCCGGCCTGTCCTGCGATCTCAGGCACTGAGTTGCTGGATGAACGGAAGCTTATTGGCAGGTTTCATACTGATACTGGTGACGGGGGTGCTGGCGGATATGATCGCCAATCGGGCCATGTGGCTGGGCAACTCCAGTGAGACGGCCGGTTATGCCGTCTGGCCCGTCGCCGTGCTAGGCGGTCTTGTGTCAGACGCGTGCTATGCCACCTTTCTTCTTTCCCGGAAGCGGACCTGGAAGAGTTTCCACGGAAGGTGGCATCCGGATGTCTTGTGCGGCATTGCCATGGGCATCCTGTGGATGGGAGCCTTTGCCTTATATGGAGTAAGTTCAATATTGCTCGGCACCTTGGCCGCCTGGGCCTTAATTCGGATGTTCATGATCATGACCGCCACCTGCTCCGGATTTCTTACTGCAGAGTGGAGAGGTGCTCCCCGTCCGGCCGAGTGGGGGCGGCGGGCCTGGTGGTACTTACGTCCGCAACATTACTGATCGCGCCCCGCAATTGGCCCTGGGAGATCTGGAACGCCGAAGGACATATATGAAAAGACGCCAACTACTAGCAATGACAGCTGCCTTTCCGACTCTGGGCCGAGCCGCAGGGAAGAGAGCGGCATTCCAGGACCCTGCTCATTCCCAACCGGCGCGCGCCATGCCGGATCAAGACAAACGAACCGCCTGGTATCGTCAGGCGAAGTTCGGCATGTTCATTCACTGGGGACCATATTCGCTCGCCAGCGTGGAAGCCTCCTGGCCCATTATGCGTCCATCGAAGGAGTTCCCGATCACTGAGCAAAAGTATCGGTCCTTGCCACAGGAATTTAATCCTAGCCGCTTCGATGCAAACGCCTTGGTTGAATTAGCCAAGTCGACAGGCCAGCGCTACATGGTGTTCACTACCAAACACCACGACGGCTTCTGCATGTTTGACTCCGCCTACACCGACTATAAGATCACAAATACGCCGTATAAACAGGACATCGTGGCGCAGTTGGCAGCGGCTTGTCATCGGGCCAACATGCCGATTGGTTTTTACTACTCTCCTCCAGACATGAATCATCCTTCGTTTCGGGACACGTCCGAACCCGCCAGCAAGAACTGGAATGGCGAGCCTACGCGCGAAGTATGGCCTCTTTACCTCAGCTACATGGAAATGCAACTGCGTGAATTGCTCACACGGTATGGAGACGTGGCCCTAATTTGGTTCGACGGACTCTACAATCAAAGGAAATTTGATGGGTACCGCATGCACCGCACGATCCTCGAGATGCAGCCGCAGGCCTTAATTAATAACCGCATCGGCATTCCAGGCGACTTTGAAACGCCCGAGCAGTTCCTGCCAGCCAGCATTCCGATAAAAGGGAGAAGACTGGACTCTGATCATCGAGATGCGGGTTCCAAGCCGGGCTACGTGCCGTCACCCGAGGAGTTTCGCCTTTGGGAAACGTGCATGACAATCAATCACACCTGGGCGTACAACAAGAACGATCGCGATTTTAAATCAGCCACGCAACTCATCCGTACGCTCGTGGAAGTTGCAAGCCGTGGCGGCAACTTTCTTTTGAATGTCGCTCCCGGGCCGGACGGAACAATTCAGTCAGGATTTATCGAGCGACTAAACGTGATTGGTAAATGGATGGACCGCAACGGTGAATCGATCTATGGCACGACTTACGGTCCCATTCAAGGCCTTGCATCAGTACGTACCACGGCCAAGGACGACGAGGTCTTCGTGCACGTGTTTGATTGGCCCGGAGTTCGACTAAAAGTGGCCGCCAGCGGCCTGCCCCCCTTCCACTCCGCCAGCCTCCTTGCCTCAGGCCAGCCCCTCAGATTCCGGCAAACGGACCGCATCTTGACGATTGAACTGCCGGCCCAGGCGCCTGACGCTGACGCGACGGTCATCAAGTTGGTCCAGTGAGGAGCTCCGCCACTAGCAGGCTGCTGAAATTCTAATCAAAGCAAGTGACCTCAATGATGTTTTCGACGTCATCTCTGCATGCGCGGCGAAGACGTTCAGCAATCGGAGCTTTTCAGTTACGGGAGTCTGGAGGATCGGGTACCAGCGGCGCATCCACTACGTGCGATCCGCGCGATGGTGGACGAAGCGCTACGCGAGATGAACGCCCGGTTCGACGAGATATATCCCGAAGAAGGCCGACGCTCGATTCCACCGGAGCGGTTATTGCGCGCACTCCTGCTGCAGATGTTGTATTCGATTCGAAGCGAACGGATGCTGATGGAGCAGTTGGAATACAACCTCCTGTTTCGGTGGTTCGTCGGGCTGTCGGCCAACGAGCCTGTGTGGCACGCTACGGTTTTCACAAAAAACCGTGATCGTCTGCTGGAGGGAGCAGTAGCCGAGCAGTTCTTTTCCATGATCGTCCAGCAGGCGCGCAGCAAAAATCTACTCTCAGACGAGCACTTCACCGTCGATGGCACGATGATCGAGGCCTGGGCCGGGCAGAAGAGTTTCCAGCGCAAAGATCGTAATGATGGTCCTTTGCATCCGCCGCCAGTGGATAAGAGCAGCAATCCCACGATCAATTGGCATCGGGAGAGGCGCTCCCACGAAACACACGAGTCGTTGACCGATCCGATGGCAAGGCTTTACAAAAAAACGAATGGGGCCGAAGCGAAGCTGGCGTATCTGGGACATGTGCTCACAGAGAACCGGAATGGGCTCGTGGTGGATGTCCGGCTAACACAGGCCAGCGGTACTGCGGAACGCGACGCGGCAGAGGCGATGATCAGCGGCAAAGCCCCGTGGCGGCGTGTCACGCTGGGTGCGGATCGCGGGTACGACACACGCGGCTTTGTGACGGCCCTGCGGAAACTGAGCGTTACGCCCCATATGGCACAGAATGATACCAACCGCCGAAGCGCGATTGATGAACGCACCACGCGACACGACGGCTATGCGGTCAGCCAACGGAAGCGGAAGCGGATCGAAGAAGTCTTCGGCTGGATCAAGACTATCGCTCTGCAACGCAAGACACGCTTGCGTGGGCTGGACCGGGTCGGCTGGATGTTCACGCTCGCGGCATCGGCTTACAATCTCGTTCGGATGCGCAATCTTCAGACAGCCGCCGCATAGGGAGAAGTGCGCCCGATCGACGAAAAAGCCGATCGTTTATGCCACGCATCCCCTACACAGAAGTCAGTCCCGCTTCAATTAGCGCCTGATAAGGCCTAAAAACCACGATTCACTCCTCTTCGAGAAAGAAAGGGCGGCTTTTCAGCAGCCTGCTAGAAGAATTCATACACTGGGTCGAAAGGCGGGATCTCTCCGTGTCGGCAGGCCATACAATGACGTGCCATGATAGCTCGTATGGTTCGAAGGCTCGACTTGCCAGTTTACGCTGCGGTCCGATGTCAGCATGCTCTCAGATTGTGCGGTGAACAGCAGATCCCGATCGTGAATCAGATAGCGCTTGCCGTTTAGGGTGCCGTCCACTGTGTCGGTCCCTCTCGTCTACCGATCTGGCCTCATCCACAACCATTAACTTCAGTAGCCATGCCAGTGATCTCCAGCTTGCAGGTGCTCAGAGCGATAGAGAATAGGACCACAACGTGCGTCAGCCCTCGCCGGTTCCAACTGGCACGGTGAAGATATAGATTGCCACAATCAGCTCCCAGTTTAGAATGAGAAGCTTTGTCCAGGTTGTTTTCCGCTTTCGTTCTGGCGTCGGCTCCATACCGGGCTGTTTCAGAATACCGACAATCGTGCTTCGGGCCAGCTATTGCAATTTTCTGCCGTTTATAGGGCATAGCGGCAATGACGAAACCAGCCCCTGGCGTCCTGGGCAGTAATGGTGCGTAAACCATCGCCGACCGCTTGCTCCAGGACCGGCCCGAGCCGTGCTTT
>Ga0308176_10003196_pt1 | contig 10459 bp, 10 predicted proteins | sample PhyCR2_3_FD_203890 | JGI IMG/M metagenome (GOLD analysis project Ga0308176, IMG submission 203890) | Soil microbial communities from UC Gill Tract Community Farm, Albany, California, United States - DLSLS.C.R2 | ecosystem: Environmental > Terrestrial > Soil > Agricultural land | place: USA... | reverse complement strand
GCGTTCGAGCAGCCGGGAGAGCGCGGTCGCAAAGCGGCTCAGCGTGTCGCGGCGGCTCTCGCCGCCGGGTGCGGCCTCGGTGGGCGCGTGCGACGAGACCCAGTCCCGGTACTCCTCGAGCGGCCGCCCCTCGAACTCGCCGAAGCCGATGTCGCCGAGGTCGCCGTCGATCTCGACCGGCACGTCTCGGCCCTCGAGCACGATCGCTGCCGTCTCTCGTGCGCGCAGCGCACCGCTCGTGATGCACACCGATGCGCGGAACGCGGCGAGCTGCGACCGAAGCGCCTGCGCCTGCTCGCGCCCGGCCACCGTCAGCGGGCCGTCGCCCCCGACGATGCCGAGCGCGCTCTGCTCGCTCTCGCCGTGACGCGCGAGCACGACCTCATCCATCGATCCCGATCAACCGCGCGGGGTTGTCGGCGACGAGCAGGCGCACCTCCGCCTCCGTCATCCCCGCCTCGAGCAGCCGCGAGCAGATCTTGCGGAACGAGTCCGCCGGAAACGGGTTCCCCGCCTGGCCGAGGTCGGAGCCGAGCGACGAGTGCTCGGGGCCGACCCAGCGCACCCAGTCGACGAGCGTGTCGATCTGCCAGTTGTGGAAGCTCGACTCCTCGTCGTACATGCACAGCGAGTGCTCGATCAGCGCGCCGAGCTCGACGAGCTGCTTCACCTCGTCCTTCGAGGCCTCGATCACGAAGTTCGGGTGGTTGACGATCATCCGCCGCACGCCGTGATCCTTCGCAGCGGCGAACACGGCGATGATCGATTGCGCAGGCATGTGCCCCGACGCGAGCACGGCATCTGCCTCGCCGATCATGCGCAGGATCTCGTGCACCTCGGGCCGCAGCGCGCCTTCGCCGTTCGCGAACACGTCGATCGGCTCCTCGGGAATCAGGTCGACCGCGAGCGACGGGAACTTCAGCTGCGGATGCTCGCGGTGGTGCTCGATGTGCTTCGGCGAGGCGATCGTCGGGAACCAGACGACCTTGCCGCCCATCGCGAGCGACAGGTTGACGGCGTGCGGGTTCAGCCCGCCGACCTGCGTGTTCAGGGCGATGCCGCCGAAGACGTCGATGCCGGACGCGTCGATTCCGTGCGCGCGCAGCGCCGCGACGTCGGTGGCCGTGTCGTGGTGGTGCGACTTGACGACGATCGCTCGCATTCCGGCGTCGGCGGCGCGCTGCGCCGCCTCGGCCGCGTCCATGCGTCGCGGGAACGGCGACGGATACGGATGCACGTGCAGGTCGACGGCGCCGTCGAGAATGCGCTCCACGACGTCGCTCATGATGCGACCGCGAACGTCTGCAGGCCGTAGCCCATGATCCGGTGCGCGTAGTACGCCTCGACGAGCGGCTTCGCATCGGCGGGCAGCGCGCCACGCATCGCGAGCCAGTTCACGACCTCGACCGACTCGGTGCCGCCGAGCTTGATCAACTCCTCGTAGGTGTAGCGCGTGAGCGCCTCGGGATCCTCCGCGAGCAGGCGCATGAACTTCTTGTCCCACTCCTCCTCGACCCGTCCGAAGTGCGGCCCGGTCAGCTGGTGCGAGAGCCCGCCCGTGCCGACGACGACGACGCTGATGTCCTCCTCGTAGGAGAGGATCGCGCGCCGGATCGCCTGCCCGAGCTTCCAGCAGCGAAGCGGCGAGGGGAGCGGGTGCAGGATCACGTTCACCGCGAGCGGGACGATCGGGATCTTCCAGCCGTCGCCTTCGCTGAAGTCGACCATGGGAAGCGGCGAGATGACGCCGTGGTCGACCTCGAGCTCCTGGCAGATCGTGATGTCGAACTCGTCGGCGACGAGCGAGCGCGCGATGTGCCAGCCGAGCTTCGAGTCGCCCGGCACGGGCGGGAAGGGTCGTGAGCCGAATCCCTCGTCCGCCACCGGGTAGCTGTCGGCGACGCCGAGCGCGAAGGTCGGGTACGCGTTCAGGAAGAACTCGTCCATGTGGTCGTTGTAGATCACGACCAGCCGGTCGGGCCGGAGCTCCTCGAGCCATCCGGCGACCTCCTTGAACGGGCCGAAGAGCGGCTGCCATTCCTCCGACTCGCGCACCTCTTCGCCGGCGTCGTAGGTGTGCTCCATCGACGGCGCATGCGATGCGCCGATCCCTCCGATCACCCTAGCCATTCGCGCCTCCGCTCTCACGCATCTGCCTGCCGACGTCCGGGAGCGCCGTCCCGGTGACGCCGAGCAGCTTGACCATCACGTAGATCGACATGCCGTTCCGCCAGAGGCCGATCCAGTCGCGCGCACCGAGCAGCTTCTTCTCCTCGGCGGTGAGGCCGAACTGGTCCATCCACTGCTCCTCGTCTGAGGCGAAGAGCGCGCGCTGCTCCTCGTGCTTCAGCGAGTAGGCGGCCTTGTTCAGCCGCATGCCGCGACGTGCCGTCTGCTCGTCGAAGAGATCGAGCTCGGGCGGCAGGTTCTTCGGCTGCACGGCGTCCAGCCGTGCGCGGTAGTCGTCGGTCAGCTCCATTTCACCCTCACCTCGTTCGGGGACCGGAATTCCCAGCCGGAGATCTCGACATGGTGGTCGTCGTCGAGCCTCAGGCCCGGAAGTCGTTCGAGCAGCACGTGCCAGGCGGCGCGCGTCTCGTAGCGCGCGAGCCGCGCGCCGAGGCAGAGATGCGGTCCCGTCGCGAACGCGAGATGCGAGCCCTCGTTGCGCCGCACGTCGTAGCGCTCGGGATCGGTCCAGTTGCGCTCGTCGCGGTTGGCCGACGCGAGCACGGCGGCGACGAGCGCGCCCTGCTCGAGCTCGACGCCGGCGATCTCCGTTGCGCCCGTCGTCTGACGCGTCGACGTGCCGACCGGCGAATGCCAGCGCGCGGCTTCCTCGATCGCCTGGTTGATCAGGCCCGGCTCCGTGCGCACCAGCTCGAGCTGCCCCGGATGCGAGAGGATCGCCCAGAGCGAGAGCGCGATCAGGTCGGTTGTCGCCTGCAGCCCACCGACGATCATCACCTTCAGGTTCGCGCGGATCTCCTCGGGCGTCAGCTTCTCGCCGTCGACCTCGGTGTGCACCATCGAGGAGAGGAGCGTGTCGTTCGGCTCGCGCGACAGACGCTCGACGACGGGCGCGACCGCCTCGTTCACCTCGGCGGACGCGGCGTCGGCGATCTTCTGCCGCTCCGGGTCGCCCTCGAAGTTCGCAGCGCCCTCGGCGAGCTCCGCGAACCAGCGCCGCAGCGTCGACTCCTCGACGAAGTCGAGGCCGAGCGCCTGCTTCAGCACGCGCGCCGAGAGAGGCTCGGCGAAGTCGGCGACGAGGTCGCACTCGCCGCGTCCGGCAAAGCCGTCGACGAGCTCGGAGGCGATCGGCGAGATCACCTTGTCCGGGTACTCGCCGATCGCGCCGACCCGGAACCACGGATAGATGATCGAGCGGATGCGCGCGTGGTAGGCGCCCTCGGAGCCGAGCAGGTTCTTGCCGAAGGTGCGGTTGAGGGTCGACGGCTCCGTCTCGCCCGTGAAGAGCGCCGGGTTCTTGTCGACGTGCTGCACGTCGTCCCAGCGTGTGACGAGCCAGAGCCCGACCGACTCGACGAAGCAGACGGGCGCCTCCGCGCGCAGCTGCTCGTACGTCGGGTACGGATCGGCCTCGAGCTGCTCGACGGTGATCTCGCTACCGATGCTCAAGCGATGCCTCCTCGTAGGTTCGCACTGCGTCCGCAGCCTCGCCGACGAGCTCGCGTGCCGCAACACCCTGCTCGTCGAGGTAGGCCGAAAGCTCCGCCGTCACGCGCGCGAGCGCGCGGGCGCCGTCGGTGATCACGACGCTCGTCAGCTGCACCGCGCTCGCGCCGGCGAGCAGCATCTGCGCCACATCGCGCCCGCTGCGCGCGCCGTTCGTGCCGACGAGGCAGGCGTCCGGGCGCGCCTGCCGCGCCTTCGCGAGGTGGCGGCAGGTGAGCGGCACCGCCCAGGCTCCTCCGATCGCCGCGAACGTGCCGAGCACCGGCTTCCGCGTCTCGAGATCGGAGAGGAATCCCTGTGCCCGCGAGGCGAGGACGACGGCGTCCGCGCCCGCGTCGAGAGCCGCGGTCGCGTCGGCGACGGGATCGAGGCCTCCGACCTTCACCGTCAGGGGCAGCGCGACGGCGTCGCGGATCGGCCGCACGAGCTCGGCGCCCGTTCGGATCGCGCCGGCCGCCGCCTCCCCGGCGTGCGGGGCGCCGATGTTCAGCTCGAGCCAGCGCAGGCCGGCTGCCTCGAACGCGCAGGCCATCCGCACCGCCTCGTCGATGCCCGAGACGATCAGGCTCGGGACGACGTAGGCGTCGCCTGCCTCGCGGTCGAGCGCTGCCAGCGTCTCGACCCACTGCTCGAACGGCTCGTCGACGAGGCCGGAGCGGCAGAAGAGCGAGTCTTCGCGCGCGGCCGGCCCCACCTCGCGCGCGTTGAAGTCGCGGTCGACGAGCGCATACGCGGCGCCGCGCAGCTGCGCCTTCGCGGCGGCCGACTCGTTCGTCGACTTGGCGACCACCGCGGCGGCGCCCGCCGCGAGGCAGGCGCGGATCTGCTCCGCGTTCTGCGTCCGCTCGCCCGAGCCCGCGACCACCGGGGTCTTCAGCTCGAGGCCCGCGACGGTGACGGCGAGGTCAGCCACGCGCGTACGCCGATCGCAGGAGCGCGAGGTCGGACGACTCGATCGCGTAGGCGAAGCGCTCGTCCGTTCCGAACCCACCGAGCACGACGCCCGCCTGTGACGCCGCGAGGGCGAGCTCGTCGACGCGCGCCGCGACGCGCGCGGCGTCGAAGCCGAGGTCGACCGTGAGGTCGGTGACGCCGATGAACGCGACGTCGGCGCCGGCCGCGAGGATCTCGTCGAGCGGGTCGTCGGTGTCGGCCGTCTCGAGCTGGATCACGAGGACCGGCGGCGCGCTCGCGTGCACGTAGTCGGCGAGCGGCGTCGCGCCGAAGCGCGCGGCGGAGTGGGCGAGGCTCACCGAGCGCGAGCCTTCGGGCGCGTAGAGGCTTGCGTCGCGCAGCGCACGCACGTCGGCGCTCGAGCGCACCGACGAGAGCTGGATGCCCGCGGCGCCGGCCTCGAGCAGCCGGTTGACGAGGCCGCCGTCGCATGCATGCAGGCGCGCGAGCACGGGGAAGCCGAGCGCCCAGCCGTGGTGGACGAGCCGGAGCGCATCCGCTTCCGAGAGCTGCGAGTGCTCGAGGTCGACAACCGCGAAATCGAGCGTTGCCGAGGCGATCTCGACGACCTCCACCGACGGCAGCTTGACGAACGTGCCGTGCACGCGCCGGGCTCCGGAGAGGGCGGCGCGCAGGCTTGACAGGCCTTCCGCCATGTGGGACGTTATCTCACATTGTGAGGTGAGCCGCAAATCGGGCCCGCCCCGCCCTGCGTTCGAGGAGGTCGAGTTCACGTGGAAGCTTCCGGACACGAAGGAGGCCGCGGCCTGAGGCGCAACGCCGTCGGCCTGCCCGGTCTCGTCGCACAGTCGCTCGGGGTGACGGCGCCCGAGATCTCCGCCGTCGTGATCGCCGCCGTCGTCGCGACGAAGATCGGCGCCTTCACACCGCTCGGGTTCCTCGTCGCCGGCATCGGCGCGATCGGGCTGGCCCTGATCTACGGCCGCTTCGCACGCTACGTCCCGAGCGCGGGGGGCACGTACTCGATCGTCCGCGCCGGGCTCGGCCGTGACGTCGGCTTCCTCACGGGTTGGACAGTGCTCGCCGTCGGCATCGTGTTCGTCCCCGGTCTGCTGATCGCGGGCGCGTTCCTGCTGCAGAACTTCTTCGGGCTCGTCGAGCCGCATCACCCGCTGCTCTACACGAGCTGGTGGGGCTGGGCGCTCATCCTCGGCGGCGCAGTCGTCGCCCTTTCGTATTTCGGCATCCAGATCTCGGCACGCGTCCTGCTTGCGCTCACCGCGATCGGCGTGTCGATGCTCCTGATCCTCGACGTCGTCATCCTCGCGAAGGGCGGAGCGCACGGCTGGGCGTGGGGGTCGATCTCGCCGTGGTCGACGCACGGGTTCGGCATCGGGTTCTTCGCGCTCGGCGTCGGCATCGCGATGACCGGCTTCTCCGGCTTCGAGACGGCGGTGTTCCTCGCCGAGGAAGCGCACACGCCGAAGCGCGAGGTGCCGAAGGCGGTGCTCGGCGCCGTGCTGCTCGCGATCGTGTTCTTCATCGTCACGACGTTCGCGATCGTCAGCGGCTACGGCATGGACAAGGCGCCGTCGCAGTGGCCGCAGGACTCGGGCGGCGCGGTCGTCGGGCTCTCCGCGCAGTACATGGCGCTGTGGTTCGGCAAACTGCTGCTCCTGCTGCTCGCGATCTCGTCCTTCGCCTCCGCGCTCGGCACGTCGAACTTCACGACGCGCGTCGCGTTCAGCTGGGGCCACGACGGCTATCTGCCGCGCGCGTTCGCGCACACGCATCCGCGCTACAAGAGCCCGGACGTGGCGATCGCCGCCGTCGCCGTCCTCACGCTCGGCGTGTTCGTCGGCGGTCTCGCGTGGCAGGGGCACACGCTGAACGACGCCGTGACGTTCTTCAGCTGGCTGCTCCAGGTCGGCGCGACGGGGATCCTGCCCGTGTACGCGGCCGTGGGCCTTGCCGGTGCCGTGTTTGCGGCGCGCACGGGCGGCAGCGCCATCGATCGCTACGTGGCGCCGCTCCTCGCGATCGTCGTCACGGTCGCGGCGGAGGTGACGGAGTTCTACGGCCAGCAGGGCATCTTCCGCTGGGCGCCGTACGTGATGCTCGTCTGGATCGCGCTCGGCATCGTCGTGCGGGCGGGCACCCGCAGCCGCGTCGCCGAGGTCGAGCAGCGCGCCGAGACGGTCCAGCCCGAGCTGACCCCGGTGTGATTCAAAACGTGGACGCCTACGGGCACCTGATCGGAGGCGATCGGGTGCCCGCGGCTTCCGGCGCGACGTTCGACGACGTCGACCCGGCGACGGCGCGGCCGTTCGCGACGGTCGCCCTCGGCGACGCGCAGGACGTCGACCGCGCGGTGCGCGCCGCACGTGCGGCGCAGCCGGCATGGGGCGAGAGCGACGTGTTCGACCGCGGACGCATCCTGCAGCGGCTCGGCGAGCTGCTCGAGTCGCACGCACCCGAGCTCGCGGCGCTCGAGGCGCGCGACGTCGGCAAGCCGCTGCGCGAGGCGGAGCGCGACGTCTCGCTCGCCGTGCGGACGTGGATCTACTTCGCGGGCTGGCCGACCAAGATCCGCGGCACGACGAACCCCGCCGATCGCGATGTGTTCTCCTACACATTGCGCGAGCCGCTCGGCGTCGTCGGAGCGATCACGCCGTGGAACTTCCCGCTCCTGATCGCGTCGTGGAAGCTCGCGCCGGCACTCGCGTGCGGCAACGCGGTCGTGCACAAGCCCGCGGAGGAGACGCCGCTCTCCGCGCTCCGGCTCGCGGAGCTCGCGCTCGAGGCCGGGATCCCGCCGGGGGTGTGGAACGTCGTCACCGGTGAAGCCGACGCTGGTGCCGCGCTCGCCGCGCACGACGACGTCGACAAGGTGTCGTTCACCGGCTCGACCGAGGTGGGGCGCAAGATCCAGGCTGCCGCTGCGGGCAACCTGAAGCGGCTGAGCCTCGAGCTCGGCGGCAAGTCGGCGAACATCGTGCTCGAGGACGCCGATCTCGAGCTTGCGCTGCAGGGCGCGCTGCGCGCGACGTTCCGCAACCAGGGCGAGGTGTGCACGGCCGGAGGCCGGCTCGTCGTTCACGAGCGGCTCGCCGACGAGCTCGTCGAGCGTCTCGCGGGCGAGGTGTCGCAGATCCGCCTCGGCGCGCACGACGACCCGCAGGCGCAGATGGGGCCGATCGTCTCCGCGCGCCAGCGCGACCACGTGCTCGGTCTCTACGAAGCCGCGGTCCGCGAGGGTGGCCGAGCGCTCGTCGGCGGCGGGGCCGCGAACGTGGAGTCGGCGCCCGACGGCTACTTCGTCGAGCCGTCCATCTTCGTCGAGACGACGAACGACATGCGCATCAACCGCGAAGAGATCTTCGGCCCCGCAGTCGCGGTGATCCGTGTCGCCGACGCCGACGAGGCCGTGCGCGTCGCGAACGACACGCGCTACGGGCTTGCCGCCGCGGTGTGGACGCGCGACGGCGCGCGCGCACACCGGATCGCGAAGGCGCTGCGCGCAGGCACAGTCTGGGTGAACATGTACGGAGGGCTCGACCCGTACGCGGCCTACGGCGGGCTCGGCCTGTCGGGCTACGGCTACGAGCAGGGACCCGAGACGATCGAGGAGTACACCACCTTGAAGACCGTTCGGAACGCGCTGTGAGCAGAACGCTGACCGAGCTCGACCGCGCGCACATCATCCACCCGCACGCGGTCGTGGGGCGTGCGCAGGAGCCGATCGTGTGGGCGCGCGGCGAGGGCGCCCTCCTCTGGGACGACCGGGGGAACCGGTACATCGACGGCACGTGCGGGCTCTGGCAGTGCGCGGTCGGTCACGGACGTGCCGAGCTGGCGGACGTCGCCGCGGAGCAGATGCGCGCGCTCGAGTTCTACGCGTCGTTCTGGGACTTCTCGAACGAGCCGTCGATCCGCCTCGCCGCGAAGCTCGCCGAGCTCTCGCCGCCGGGGCTCGACCACGTCTTCTTCACGAACGGCGGCTCCGAGGGAATCGAGACTGCGATCAAGCTCGTGCGCCTCGCGTGGCATGCGCAGGGCTCGCCGGAGCGGAACGTGATCCTGTCGCGGAAGGCCGCCTACCACGGCGTCGGCTCCGCGTCGCTCGCGGCGACCGGCATCCCGCCGCTCAAGGAGGGCTTCGGCCCGCTCCCGGACGGCTTCGTGCACCTGTCGACGCCGACGCGCTCGTCGAGCGTCGACGACCTCGTCGCGGAGCTCGAGCGGACGATCGACGAGATCGGCGCGGAGCGGATCGCGGCGATGGTGGGCGAGCCGGTGCTGGGCGTCGGCGGCATGATCCCGCCGCCGGAGGGTTACTGGCCGCGCGTCCAGGAGGTGCTGCGCGCGCACGGCATCCTGCTCGTGCTCGACGAGATCGTCACGGCGTACGGCCGCACCGGGCACTGGTTCGCGGCCGAGCGATACGGGCTCGACCCGGACGCGATCGTGACGGCGAAGGCGCTGACGAGCGGCTACGTGCCGATGGGCGCGGTGCTCGTCCACGACCGGCTCGTCGCGATGCTCGACGGGACGCAGCTCCGCCACGGTTTCACCTACAACGGCCACCCGGTCGGTGCGGCGGTGGCGCTCGCGAACCTCGCGATCATCGAGCGCGAGGGGCTGCTCGCGCGCGCAGTCGAGATCGGCGGGCGGATGCTCGAGGGGCTGAAGCCGGCCGAGGAGCTGGACGCCGTCGCGGAGGTGCGCGGCGTCGGCGCGATGCTCGGGATCGAGCTCGCGGGTGACCGCGACGGCGCGCCCGTGGCGGCCGGCGCGCGCCGGAACGGCGTGATCGTCCGCGCGAGCGGGCAGAAGATCGTGCTGTCGCCGCCGCTCGTGATCGAGCTCGAGCAGGCGGATCGCATCGTCGAGGTACTGCTGGCGGAGCTTCGCGTTCTATGAGCGGCACGCTTCACGCCGAGGCCCCGGTCAACCAGTCGGTCGAGCGCGCGGTCCGGCTGCTCGGCTTCTTCTCGCCCGAGGAGCCGGAGCTGACGCTCACGCAGCTGACCGCTCTCCTCGGCACGAGCCGGGCGACGACGCATCGCTACACGCTTGCCCTCCGTCGTGTCGGGCTGCTGCGCTTCGACGGGGGCGCCGGCGTCTACTCGCTCGGGCCGCGCATCGTCGAGCTCGCAGCCACCGCGCTCGCGGGCCTGCGCATCGTGCGCATCGCAGGGCCCGCAATGCAGCGGCTCGTGGCCGAGTTGAACGAGACGGTCGTCCTCTCCGTCTACGACGGCGAGCAACCGACGGTCGTGCGTGTGGAGGACAACACCGACCGGCTTGTGCGGATCGTCGTGCGCACCGGCGCGCGCCTGCCGCGTTCCGCCTCCGCGCAGGGGAAGGTGTTCCTCGCGTTCTCGGGCATCGCATCCGCCCTGTCCGACGAGGAGCGCCGGTCGATCCAGGAGACGCGGATCGCGATCAACTCGCAGGTCGTCGAGGGTATCCGTGCGATCGCGACGCCGATCTTCCAGGGCGACGAGGTGACGGCGGCGATGGCGCTGGTCGGCACGATCGCGTCGCTGTCGGACGACCCGCACTCGCCGGCGGCGCGCAGCCTTCGCGCCGCGGCCGAGAGCCTCTCGGCCGAGCTTGGCTTCACCACCGACGAAAGGAGTATGTAGATGATTGATCGGCAATTCACCGCCGCTACGGATGGGGGCCTGCACACGGCGCATTGCGCCCGCCGTGCCCGGCGCCAAGGCCCACCGGCCTTGACCCCGGTCACGTCGACCACACTGCTTGGTGCAGACCCTCCCCGCACCAACGTCAATCACCAATCAACCATCTAAGATGCCGTCGTACACGTGGGATGAGA
>Ga0308176_10003195_pt1 | contig 10465 bp, 8 predicted proteins | sample PhyCR2_3_FD_203890 | JGI IMG/M metagenome (GOLD analysis project Ga0308176, IMG submission 203890) | Soil microbial communities from UC Gill Tract Community Farm, Albany, California, United States - DLSLS.C.R2 | ecosystem: Environmental > Terrestrial > Soil > Agricultural land | place: USA... | reverse complement strand
ATCCGCTCACCCCACCAGCCGCGCCGCTGGCGCTGATCCTTCCACTGTTCGACCGGTATCAGCGGGCGCGGCGTTCGCATGCGCGCAACACTACCGACTCCGGACGCGTGCCGGGGCACCATTTCGGCGAGTGCGGGAGCCACAAATCGCCGTGGCCCAACGACGAACCGCCGCCGATCCTTGTGATCGGCGGCGGTTCGCGGGAGCTCGAACGCGATGGGATCTGAGCTGCAGCCCGCGGTTGGTTCTGAGCTGGCAGCCGGCGATTGACGGTAGCCGCTACCCCCATCCCACGTGGCCGCGGGCTCCGCCCTATGGGCGCAGGCCGCGCTTCCCTCCCACCCACTCGTCCCACACGCCAAACGTCTTCATCTGATCCGACAGGTCCGTGTGGCGCACCAGCGAGTCCACCTGCCGGGCGGACCACCGCGGCAGCGAGACGTCGCCCGTGGCAAAGCCCCAGGTCACCGCCGCCGCGATCGCGGCGTTGAGGCGAAGCTGCCGCAGGTCGGCCCGGCCGAATTCGTCCGACCGGGCGTGATAGTTGGGGCCGTAGTTGGCGGACTCCTGGTTGGCCACCAGATTCGCCACCCCCTGCATCATGAAGTCGTAGTTGTCGGTGCCGACAATCGGCGCGTTGATCGGGGTGAACGGGCCCAGTCCGGCCACGGGCTCGAGGGCCCGCGCCAGTGGCGCAAGCACGTCGGTGCGGCCGCCGGTGAAATATCCGGTGATCCGCCCGGTGCCGATGTCGTAGGCGGACGCCATCACCGTGTGCTCCAGCTCGCCCTGGTGTGAGAGCGTGTAGCCGAACGACCCGATCAGTCCCTGTTCCTCGCCGCTCCAGAGCGCGAACCGGATGGTGCGCTCGGGCACCAGTCCCAGACGCTGCATCTGCCGAGCGATATCGAGCACCATCATCGCGTTGGCGCCGTTGTCGAGCGCGCCGGTGCCAAGGTCCCATGAGTCCAGGTGGGCGCCGATCAGGACGATCTCGCCGGGTTTCGACCGCCCCCGGATCTCGCCGACGACGTTGAAGCTCTGATAGGCGGGACCGGTCTGCAGATCGAGCACGGCGGTGAGCGACAGTCGCTTGCCCACCCGCAGGAGCCGGAGCGCCCGCGCCGCGGCATCCCGTTCCATCATGAGCATCGGATGCGTCGTCTTAAGCCCGGTCGAGGCGTTGTGGCGTGCCAGCAGATCGTTGGGTCGCGAGGACATGTAGACCAGGCCGCCGGCGCCAGCCTGGAACGCCCGCCGCTCGATCCCCACCGCCTCGTTGTACTCCCGGAACAGTCCGTCGATGTCCTGCAGCTCCTCCGTCTCGATCAGGACGAATGCGCCGCGAGCCGCCTGGCCCAGGCGGGTGAAGTCCGAGTCGGCCCCGCGACCCGCATCTACCAGCGGCAGCGTCACACCCACGGGGCCGGTGCCCGTCGAGAACGGCAGCGCGGCGATCCTGGGCCGGAACTCGATGCCTTGCCCGCGCACCGTCGCGCTGGCGGAGCGCTCCAGCCAGAGTCCCGGCATGGTGAACGGCTCGCGCCGTGCCGGAACGCCGGCCTCTCGAAACCGCCCCAGCGCCCACTCGGAGGCGCGGAGGTTGGCCGGCGAGCCCGTCGCGCGACCGCCGATCTCGTCGGTGAGCGTCTCGAGATCGGTCGCCAGTGGCGTGTCGCTCAAGAGCGCCGCGATGAGCCGATCTACCCCAGCCGCAGGCGCCGGTGCCGGTACGTCGACCCGCCGCCGCGGCTGCACCTGGACCTGCCCCCAGGCGGGACCACTCGAGGCCGCGGCAAGGGCCAGCAGCGCGGCGATGGGCACCAGCGACTGGAATCGGAGCATCGCAGAAATCTCCGGAGAGGAAACAAGCAAAGGCAGGACTCTGTCGGTGACGAAGGCCGCCAACCGCCGAGCGCCATCGAGCTACCCGCAGTATTCGTCGACCTGATCGATCCCGATCCGCACGTCGCGAGGCTTGCTGCCGTTGGCCGGCCCCAGTATCCCGGCCTCCTCGAGCTGGTCCATGATCCGCGCTGCGCGCCCATACCCGATCCCGAGCTTCCGCTGCAGCAGGGACGTCGACCCGCCCTGGTTCTGCACGCAGGCAATCGCCGCCTCCTTGAACTGGGGGTCTCGCTCCCCGACGTCGGCCCCCGACTCCCCGCCCTCGCCGGCCTCGGTGTCGGGCACCTCGTCGAGGATGTTGGTCTCCGCCGACTCCACCAGTCCACGCTGGTCGCGCTCGCGCTTCCACTGCCGATAGCGCTCCAGGATCTTCTCGCTCTCCTCAGTGGAGATGTAGGCGCCCTGGAGCCGCATGGGCTCGCTCTTGCCTGGCTCGAGAAACAGCATGTCGCCCTTGCCGAGCAGCGCCTCCGAGCCGTTCTGGTCCAGAATGGTGCGGCTGTCCACCTTGGAAGCGACGCGGAACGCCACCCGGCTCGGAAAGTTGGCCTTGATCAGCCCCGTGATGACGTTCACCGAGGGACGCTGGGTCGCGAGGATGAGATGGAGACCGACCGCCCGGGCCTTCTGCGCCAGCCGGGCGAGAGGCGTCTCGACTTCCGACTGCACGGTCATCATGAGGTCGGCCAGCTCGTCCACCACCACGACGATGAGCGGCAGCTTGCCCTCGGTGTAGGCCTCGACCTCAGGCGGTGGCGGCGGCGTGTCGGGCGATTCGTTGGCGATATCCGTCAGCGTAGCCCGTCGAACGGCCGGGTTTCGGAGCGGCTTCCCCTCGACCACCTTGCGGTTGAACTCCAGCAGATTCCGCGCGCCGTTGGCTTCGAGCAGGGCGTAGCGCCGCTCCATCTCGCCGACGGCCCACTTGAGCACCCGGGCCGCCTCCTTGTTGTTGGTGACGACCGGGTGGCGCAGGTGGGGCAAGTCCTTGTACATCGAGAGCTCGACCATCTTCGGGTCGATCATCAGGAGGCGCAGGTCCTCCTTGTGCTGGTAGTGGTAGATGAGCGACGTGATGATGGCGTTGATGCCGACGGACTTGCCGGTGCCGGTGGCGCCGGCGATGAGCAGGTGGGGCATCTTGGCCAGGTCGGCGATCACGGGCCGCCCCTCGAGGTCGAGCCCCAGGGCCACCGGCAGCAGGCGGTCCTCGCTCGACCACTGATCGTCCTCCAGCAGCTCGCGCAGCACCACCACCCGCGACTTGGGATTGGGCACCTCCACTCCCACCATGTCACGCCCCGGAATGCGGGCCACCCGGATCGAGCGGGCGCTCATCTTGAGCGCGAGATCGTCGGCCAGGTTCACCAGGCGGTTCATCTTGACCCCCGGCCGAAGCCGCACGCCGTACTGCGTGACCACCGGCCCGGTGGTCCGTCCCGCCACGTCGCCTTCCACCTTGAACTCGGCCAAGGTCTCTTCCAGCCGCTCCTGCAGCGCGTCGAGCTCGCCTTCGCCGGCGTCGATGCCTCGGGTGCGCGGGGCCTCGAGCAGCTCGACGTCCCACACCGGGCCGAGATCCTTGTCGCCCGGGGCGCGGCGCGGCTCGAGCTTCTTGGCCAGCTTGCTCTTGAGGGTCTTGCCCTCGGCCCTGGGCGCCGGCCTGAGCTCATCCCGGCCCTTGGGCGCCGGCGGGTCTGCCGGTGGCTCGGGACTCTCCTTCGCGTCCTTGGCCGGGCGGCGGCGTGACTCCGCCTTGGCCGGCTGGTCCTTGGCGGAAGCGGGAGCGGGCGCCTCGGGGTGGCGCTCGAGCCGTTGCAGCGGGTGCCAGGCAAACGTGGCGAGCGTGAGAGCCGACAGCGCGAGGAATCCCGCCAGGACGGCGCCGGCGGGTCCGATGCCCTTCGGAATTCCCACCGCGAAGAACCCGGGTACCGCGCCGACCACCTTGCCGATGAAGCGGCCGCTGTCGATGTCGAACACGGTGACGTGGCCCAGCACGCCGGTGAGATACGGCAGCAGGACGCTGAGCCCGATGATAAGGAAGGCGGAGCGCTTCATGTCCAGCGTCCCCAGCCGCTCGAACCCCGCTAGGGCGAGGCCGATGCCCAGCAGCGGGATGCCCAGCGCGCCCGCGCCGAGCCACTCCCACAGCGTATTTCCGAGCGAGCGACCGATCGGACCGGTCAGCGGGAACGGCAGGAGGGTCAGGCCGACGAAGAGACCGACGACGAGGGCGGTGATCGCGCCCAGCCGTCGGCGCGAATCGGAGCTCATACCGGCACAGGTGCGAGGGTCACTCGACGTTCGTGGAAATGCGCCAGGACCGGATAGGCATCGAGCCGCGCGGCGTCGAGCACATCATCCCCGAACCCCAGCCTGATGAGCTCCCGCCCGGCCCGGCTGCGGCGGAGCGGCCGGTGCCACTCGTCACCGTAGCGGCGGACCAGGTCGAGGCTGGCGATGGCCGCGTCGTTGAGTCCGCGTCGCGACCGGTGGTCGCCCAGCGCGGCGGCGACCAGCCGCCCCGCGCAGTAGGCATCGTCCAGCGAGAAGCTCCCGTCGCGCCCGGCGCACACGATCAGGACTCGGCCATTCCGCTCCAGCACCTCCCGCACCCGCTCGGCCGATGCGCTGAGGTTGCCGGCGCAGGTGCCGAACACGGCGGCCGCGCCCTGGCAGGCGAGCATGGCCTTGGTCCCGTTGGTGGTGGTGACGATGACGGTCTTGCCGCGCACGGCGGTCTCAGTCATCTCGAGCGGGCTGTTGCCCAGCTGAAAGCCCGGGATGCGGACGCAGTTCCTCTCGCCCGCGAGCAGCACGTCGGCGCTGCCGATGGTCTGCGCCAGCCGCAGCGCTTCTTCGGTCGAGGCCACCGGGATCAGCGCCTTGGCGCCGTGGTGGAGCGCGGCGCAGATCGAGGTGGTGGCCCGTAGGACGTCGATCACGAATGCGGTCCGGCCCTGGACCTCCGGGGACCCGAGGCCGGTCGGCGAGAACACCACGTCCAGCCTCATGCAGGCGGCCGGAGGAGATGGGACTCCCGCTCGAGGAACCGGGTATCCACCCGGCCGGCCGCGAAGTCCGGATGGCGGATGACCCGCGCCAGGAACGGGATGGTGGTGGTGACCCCTTCGAGGATGAAGCTGTCGAGCGCCTGTCCCATCCGCGTGAGCGCCTCTTCGCGATCGTTGCCGTGCACGATGACCTTGGCCAGGAGCGAATCATAGTACGGCGGCACCGTGTAGCCCGCGTAGACGTGGGTGTCTACCCGCACACCGGGTCCGCCCGGCGGATGATACGCGGTGATGAGGCCCGGGCAGGGCTGGAAGTTCCGGTACGGGTCCTCGGCGTTGATGCGGCATTCGATGGCGTGACCACGGAGCCGCCGCCCGTCACCCTGGAAGCTGACCGGCTCGCCCGCGGCCACCTTGATCTGCTCCTTCACCAGGTCGAAGCTGGTCACCATCTCGGTGACCGGGTGCTCCACCTGGATCCGGGTGTTCATCTCCATGAAGTAGAACGAGCCGTCGGTGTCCAGCAGGAACTCGAGGGTCCCGGCGCCGACGTAGCCGATATTGGACGCCAGGGCCACGGCGGCGTTGCCCATCCGCTCGCGCAGCCCGGGCGTGAGCGCGGGGCTGGGACTTTCCTCCACCAGCTTCTGGTGCCGCCGCTGCACCGAGCAGTCGCGCTCGCCCAGGTGCACCACCCGGCCGTGGGTGTCGCCCATGACCTGGATCTCGACGTGTCGGGGCTGCTGGATGTACTTCTCGACGTATACCGCGCCGTTGTTGAATGCCGCCAGCGCCTCGTTCTGGGCCAGCCCGAAGAGCTGGGGAAACTGCTCCGCCTCGTGGGCGATCCGCATGCCCTTGCCGCCGCCGCCGGCGGTGGCCTTGATGATCACCGGGAAGCCGATCGATTCGGCGAAGGCGAGCGCCTCGTCCGGGTCGTCGATGGTGCCCGGCGAGCCCGGCACGGTCGGCACGCCCGCTTCCGCCGCCAAGCGACGGGCGGTGGCCTTGTCGCCCATCTGGCGGATCTGGTCGCCGGTGGGCCCGATGAAGGTGATGTTCGAGGCCTTGCAGGTGTCGGCGAACTCCGCGTTCTCCGCCAGGAACCCGTAGCCCGGATGGATGGCGTCCGCTCCGGTGATCTCCGCCGCCGCGATGATGTTCGGGATCCGGAGATAGGAGCTCCGGCTGGGAGGGGGACCAATGCACACGTCATCGTCGGCGAACCGGACGTGGAGCGACTCGCGATCGGCCTCGGAGTAGACGGCCACCGTCTCGAGCCCGAGCTCGCGGCACGCGCGGATCACGCGAAGCGCAATCTCGCCGCGGTTGGCGATGAGCACCTTCTTAAACATCGGCGCGTCGGGCGCTGCCGCGAGGTCCTGCCGCGTCACCCTGGGCCCGTTGCAGCAAGGGGTAGTGCGACCCGCCACCGGCGAACGCAGCGGCGGATCGGACTACCCCCTCCTCCCACGGGCCCAGGGTGACGCCGGGACGGAGCCCCGTCATTTATGGCGTCAGGTCCAGCGCCCGCGAGGCGGACGCGTCGCCCGTAACCTCCGTGAACTTGCGGTCGGACGCCGAGTCCACCCCCGACACGCGGAGCGCGAACTCGCTGGGATTGGTCGAGTAGAACAGCGCGCTCTCGTAGGAGATCATGCCGTCCTTGAACCACTTCATCAGCGACTGGTCGAAGGACTGCATGCCGTAGGACACCGTGCCTTCGGCGATGAGGTCGGGAATGTTGAGCGCCTTCTCGATGTCCCGGATGTTGTCGGCCACGGCGGCGGTGTTGATCAGCACCTCGGCGGCCGGCACGCGGCCCCGGCCGTCCGCCCGCGGCACCAGCCGGAGCGACACCACCGCCTGGAGCGCCGTGGCCAGCACCATCCGGACCTCCTGGTGCTGGTGCGGCGGGTAGAACGAGATGATCCGGTTCAGCGTCTGGGTGGCGTCGGTGGTGTGGAGCGTGCTGAACACCAGGTGCCCGGTATCGGCCGCCTTGAGCGCGGTGTCGAGCGTCTCCATGTCGCGGATCTCGCCGACCAGGATCACGTCCGGGTCCTGCCGCAGGACGTGCCGGAGCGCCGAGGCGAACGACAGCGTGTCGCTCCCAACCTCGCGCTGCGAGATGTTGGACATCACATCCCGGTGCAGGAACTCGATCGGATCCTCGATGGTGATGACGTTGACCCGCCGGTTCTGGTTGATGTGGTTGATCATGGCGGCGAGCGCGGTGGATTTGCCCGAGCCCGTGATGCCGGTGACCAGGACCAGCCCGCGCGGCTTGAGCGAGATCTCCTCCAGCACCGGCGGCAGGTGCAGGTCCGCGATGGTCTTGACCTCGTACGGGATGGCGCGGAAGGCGAACGCCAGGGTCCCGCGCTGCTGGTAGACGTTGGTGCGGAACCGTCCCACCCCCGGCACGCCGATGGCGAAGTCGGCCTCCTTCTTTTCGGCGAACTCCTTCACCTGCCGCGGGGTCATCACCTGCTCCGCCAGCATCTTGAGGTCTTCGGGCTTGACCGGCTGCATCTCGAGCGCGTTGAGCTCGCCGTTCACCCGGACCGTCGGCGGGCGGCCGACCTTGAGCAGCAGGTCGGACGCGTTGCGCTGCACCATCTGGGCGATGGTCTGCTTGAAGTTGAAGGTCGACGCGGGCGATGTCCCGGTCGCCTGTCCGGCTTCAGCCATGGGGATCCACCCGGAAGAGGGCCTGGCCGAACTCCACCGGCTGCGCGTCGTCCACCAGGATCTCGCGCACGACGCCGGCGACCTCGGCCTCGATCTCGTTCATGATCTTCATCGCCTCGATGATGCACACCGTCTGCCCCGGCGAGACCCGGGTGCCGGTCTTCACGTAGGGATCCGCCCCCGGCTCGGGCGATTTGTAGAACGTGCCCACCATGGGCGACTTGATGTCCTTGAGGTGCGCGGCCGCCCGGGGCGCTTCCCGCGGCTCGGCTTCGGCGGCCGGGCCCGCGTTCGCGGCCGGCGGCGGATGGGCGGCGGGCGCGGCGTAGGACGCCGGCGCGCCCATTACGGTCGGCACGCCATTGCCGGTCCGGGTGATCACCACCTTGGTGCCGAACAGGCCGCGCACCTCGATCGACCCGATTTCCGGCGATTCGCGCAGCAGCTGCGCCAGCCCCTGCACATCCTGAAGGTCGATCGCCTTCATCCCCGGTACCTTCCGCAGCGCCTCGGCGAGCTGCTTCATCTCCTGGGGGGTCATGCGGGTGTCACGTACGCGGCTGCGCGGCGGTCGGCCCGTATCACTTGCCCCTCCTCACGTGATGCTGCAGATAGCGCGGTGCGTCGGATGTGGCGGCGGATGCTACACCAGCTCGAGCAGGTCGGTTCGGCCGTCGGAGAGCACCTCCGGCCCGTCCGGTCCGAGGTGCACGTCGTCTTCCAGCCGGACGCCACCCCAGCCCGGAAGATAGATCCCCGGCTCGACCGTCACCACCGCGTGCAGCGGCAGCGGCGTCTCCGCCGTGGGCGCGAGCCGAGGCGCCTCGTGCACCTCGAGCCCCAGCCCGTGCCCCAGCGAGTGGCCGAAGGCGTCGCCGAAGCCGCGAGCGGCGATCACCTCGCGGGCCAGCGCGTCGCCTTCGCGCCCCGTCATGCCGGCGCGGAGATGCTCGAGCGCCCGGCCCTGGGCGCCTCGGACCAGCTCGTACACCATCCGCTGCCGCTCGTCGGCCCGCCCGCCGACCACCATGGTTCGGGTAAGGTCGGCGCAGTATCCGTCCACCTGCGCGCCGAAGTCAAGCAGCAGCCACTCGCCCGCTTCGATGGCCCGCGCGCTGGTGCGGGCGTGCGGCAGCGCGGCCCGGGGGCCGCTGGCCACGATGGTCGGAAACGGATGCCACTCGCTCCCGCGGCGGCGGAGCGCCGATTCCAGCGCGGCCCCCACGTCCAGCTCCCGCTGGCCGGGCCGCAGCGTGGGGACCACCTCGGCCAGCGCGTCCTGGGCCAGCGCCGCCGCCGCGCGGATGGCGGCGACTTCCTCGGGCGACTTCACCGCCCGGAGCCGCTCGACCAGGTCGGTGACCGGCAGCAGCCGCGCCCGCGTCAGGCCGGCCACCCGCTCGGCGTCGCGAACGGTGAGCGCCTGCGACTCGACCCCGAGCGTTCCCACCGCCGCGCCGGTCAGGACCCGGCCGAGCCGGTCCCACACGCTCTTCTGATCAATTTCCACTCGCGCGACGGTGCCGGCCTCATCCGGCGCCTGCACCGCGTAGCGGAAATCCGTGATCAGGGTGCTCTCCTGCGGCCGCACCAGCAACAGCGCCGCTGACCCGGTAAACCCGGTCAGGTACCGGATGTTGGGCAGGTGCGTGACCAGGAGTCCGTCGAGTCCCTCGTTGTCCAGCGCGACCCGCAGGGCGGCTTGGCGCTCGTCCCGACGGTCAGGCGGCACGCAGACGGCCTACCAGCGCCTGCAGGGCCAGGAGATAGCTCTGCGGGCCGAAACCGGCCACCATCCCGACGGCCAGGTCCGCAATCATGGAGTGGTGCCGCGTCGGCTCGCGCGCGAAGATGTTCGAGAGATGCAGCTCGACGAAGGGCACCTGGACCGCCAGCAGCGCATCGCGAAGGCCCAGGCTGGTGTGGGTCAGTGCCGCCGCATTGATCAGGGCCCCGTCGGCGCGCCCCTTGAGCCGCTGCACCGCGTCGACCAGCTCGCCCTCATGGTTGGTCTGGAACCATTCGATCTCGACGGCCTGACTTCGGGCCGCGTCCCGCACCATGGCCTCGATTTCGGCCAGCGAAGTCCGTCCGTACAGCTCCGGCTCCCGCTGCCCCAGCAAGTTGAGGTTGGGGCCGTTCAGGACGCAGATGCGCATTCAGCGCTTGAGATTCTGCAGCCAGGCGTGGAACTGGTCGAGGTCGTCGCTCTTGGCGTCAGGACTGCGCGACGGGCGGGCCGGGGCGCTGCCCGCGGTGCCGAAGAATTCGTCGTACGACACGCCGCCCGGCGCGCCCCCGGCCCCCGCGGCCGGCACCGCCGGCGGTGTGGGAGTGGACTCCTCCCCGAACACGGAGCTGAGCGAGAGGCTGTCGTGCGCGGGGCGGGTGGGCGCCCCGGTTGAGGATGCGTCCTTGGGACCACGTTCCGAAGCAGCCGGCGCGGCCGCCACGGCGGGTGGCCGCGCGCCGAGCACGCCGCGAAGGAACGCATGCACCGACTGGCCATGGGTCTGCTCGACCGAGTACGCAGGCGCCGGAGCAGGAGCGGCTGCCGCAGGCGGCACCGCCCCGCGCTCGAGCTCCGCAATCTTGGCCCGGAACCGCTCACTACCGGTGCGGGTCTCGAGGTGCCGATACACCGTCAAGGCCTCGGCGGCGTGGCCCTGCTGCAGCAGCAGCTCGGCCATCGACTCGGTCACGAGGAGATCGGCCTCGGTTTGACGCGGAGCGTCAGCGGTGGGCGGCGACCAAGCCCTGGCGGCCCAGCCCGCCGGCTGCTCCTCGGCGGCTTCGTTCACGGTGCCAGGCGGTGCGGCGGCCTCGATGGGCTCGCGAGTCGATTG
>Ga0308176_10003194_pt1 | contig 10466 bp, 6 predicted proteins | sample PhyCR2_3_FD_203890 | JGI IMG/M metagenome (GOLD analysis project Ga0308176, IMG submission 203890) | Soil microbial communities from UC Gill Tract Community Farm, Albany, California, United States - DLSLS.C.R2 | ecosystem: Environmental > Terrestrial > Soil > Agricultural land | place: USA... | reverse complement strand
AAAGAGGCACGTTCACGATCAAGTTTGTTGATGACGAACGCGCAGGGCAGCTTGAGCTCTTCGGAGTACTGGCAAACCTTCTCGGCTGTTGCCTCGAAGCCAGCAACTCCGTCGATGATGAGAAGGGCAGCATCGGCCGCCATCATCGCGGACCGTGTGTCATGAAGAAACAGGCTAAAGCCGGGTGTGTCCAGGAGATTGATCTTTGTCTTCTCCCAGGGAAAAGCGGCCACGGCTGATGTGATGCTGAGTTTGCGCGAGACCTCCTCCTCATCGAAATCAGTGATCGTGTTTCCTTCCGTCACCGATAGCTGCCGGTCCGTTGCTCCTGCCGTGAAGAGAAGGGCGGAACACACCGAAGTTTTTCCAGAGTGTCCATGCCCAACAAGAGCAACATTGCGGATGTCCGCACTATCGAAGAGTTTCAACGGAGCCTCCCAGACAGTTTTGAATTCAAACTGCTGCTGAGAATATCAAATCGCCACGGCACTGTTAAAGTCCCATAACCACTGGAGCCCGTAAGTGCCTTGGGGTTTTAGGATAGAATCGTGCCGGCTGCGCTAGCAGCTCTGCTTCCATGCGTAAACAAGCTCTCTTCTTCTCAGCTGCGCTGCTACTTTCGGCGGCCAGCCGCAATCCTGACATACCGTTCGCCGATCACATGATCGACCCCGGCGCCAGTGAGACGCTAGCCGTGGCCGATGTCAACAAGGACGGTCATCCGGACATCATCTCCGGCGACAACTGGTACGAAGGACCGGGATGGAAAAAGCACCACCTGCGCGATATCAATTTCAGCTCGAATTACGTCGACAACTTCAGCGATCTACCCGTGGACGTGGATGGGGATGGTTTCGTTGACATCGTGCAGTTCGGCTACTTTTCGCGGAACATCGTCTGGTTGAAGAACCCGGGCAGGGCGGGCGGCGATTGGAAAGTGACGGAACTCGACGCGAGCGGCCCTACGGAGTTCGCGTTCCTCGTGGATCTAAACAACGACGGAAAAGCACTCGAGCTTCTTCCCGAATTTGACCGGCCCGATGTGCCCCTTGCCTGGTTCGAATTGGCCGGAGGGAAGTGGATAAAACACGTTGTCAGCTCCAAGAGCTACGGCCACGGGATTGGCGTGGGCGATCTCAACGGTGATGGCCGGAACGACATCCTGACGCCGCAGGGCTGGCTCGAAGCACCGGCGGATCCACGCGCTGCCGGCGAATGGACATTCCATGCGACAGATTGGGACCAGCATGCCATTCCAGCCAGCGGAGCAGCTCCCGGAACACCCGTGCCGGCGATTTCGCGACGCGCGCATCTCGGTCGCATGTTTGTGTTAGACATCAACGGTGACGGTCGCCCGGACATCCTGACGAGCATGGCTCACGATTACGGAATCTGCTGGTTTGAAAATACTGCCGAAGGTAAATGGACACAGCACGTGATCGATAATTCCTGGTCGCAGGCCCATGCTTCGCTGCTCGTTGACTTGAACGGTGACGGGCATCTGGATTTCGTCACTGGCAAGCGCTATATGGCCCACAACGGGAACGATCCCGGAGAACGCGAGCCGCTGGGTGTGTATTGGTACGAATACCGGAAAGCGCAAAACGGGTCGGTCGAGTGGATCCGACACATCGTGTCCTATAGCGGACGAATGGGCGGCGGCATGCAGATCGCCGTAGCGGATCTGGACGGAGATGGAGATCTGGACGTGGTAAGCGGGGGCAAGTCAGGTGTTTTCGTTGCGGAAAACCTGACCGCCCCCGCTCGTCGGAAGTAGCGGATTGCGGAACTTGGCCTAGAAGTACAGCTTGAGACCGAGGACGACGCGCCGAGCCTGGGCAGCGCCTGTGAAGTATCCGTAGTTCGTGTTCGTCTGGCGGCCGCTCGCGTCAAAGCGTGCGTTAAGATCGATCGCGTTGTATTGCGTGTGATTGAAGGTGTTGTAGGTCTCGAACCGGAACTGGAGCCGGCGACTTTCATTCGACCCCAGCCTGAAGTTCTTGAAGAGGGATATATCCCAATTGTTCAACCCCGGACCATAGATGGGCGCCTTCGAGGCATTCCCGATTCCGTTGACCGATAGCCCCGGGACGGGAGGAGCCACGGCATTCACGTTGAACCACTGCCCATTCGGTCCCGGCTGCGCTGGATTTCCCACGAGGACCACTCGGCTGTCGTAGGCAACTACTGGACCACTTCCCGTAGTATTGACTGTGCTGTTACTGGCCAACGTGTTCGCACCCGTCAGATCTGCCGTGTACGTAAGTGCATAGGGCAGTCCCTGGGGTTGGCCTGTCTGGAAGTTGGTCACGCCCGAGATTTCCCAGCCATCGAGCCCGACTCGCGTAAACGCGTTGTCCCAGACTTTGCTCACTCTGGGCAGGTTATAAGCGTAATCGAGTGTGAACACGTGAGTGCGATCGAAACTGGCGGGTCCGTAGTCACGGCTTCGGTAGTCGAGAACCGGGTTTACTGTCGCGCCGATCGTATCCACGAGGTCTAGAGCCTTCGACCAGGAGTAGCTTGCGTGGAACGTAAGCGTGCTCGAAAACCGTTTCGTCAATTGGACTTGAAGAGCGTTATAGTTGCCGAACCCGGCAAATTCGAGATAGTTGATGTCTGTATAGCCACGTCGTGGCCGAAGGAAATTAGAGTTCAGAGGGCTGCTCGCAGTCGTAACATCGCGGCTTGACGGCAGAAAATTGGTCCCGTACGGAATGGCATTGAGGTTCCTGGTGTGCAGCAGATGCTTTTGCTGGTTGCCTGCGTACGCGACATCGAGAATCATGCCTCCACCGATGTTCTGCTGAATTCCGAAACTGTAGTTGTAGACGGCTGGAGGTTGGAAGTCACGCTGAACCGCAGTGACGCTGGTCGGACTCAAACTCAGTGGGGTCGCGAGCAGGTTATTGATAGTCGTGTAGTTTGCTGACGCGGTTAGAACGATCGGCGGTGACTGGACAAGCTGCAGGATCTGATCGTCATTAAACCGGTCGTAGAAAATGCCGAAACCGGTTCGCAATGCCGTTCTGCCGTTTCCGAAAACATCCCAGGCGAGACCGATGCGAGGCGCTACCTTGATACCCGGAAAGTTCATGATTTTCTCGTTGAACTTCACCATGCCCTGGAACGGGGTGCCGGCAGCCGTGGAGAAAGTCCCGATCTTCACGGCAGGCACTGTTTGTCCGGTAACTGGATCCCGGCCCACACGGGTCCCGTTCACGAGTGCCGGTTGGATGAGCGGTGGCTGCTGAGCCAGGTTGTAGGCCAAGGGATCGAACGCCGCCAGCGTGTCACCCTGGCTGAACGTGGGTTGAATCGCATAGAACCGGACGCCTGCGTCGATAGTAAGTGTCTTCGTCACTTTCCAGGTATCTTGGCCGTACCACTCGATGTTGTTGTAGCGGCCGTGGGCACCTGGATGCGCGTTGGATTCGGTATAAGAATCGACAACCCCGAACAACGCGTTCGAATAAGCGTAACCCGTATCCAGCGGATTCGTGGCATCGCGGTCGAACGCGAACGTTCCATTGAACGAGGTAGAACGAGCCGCATTGCGAGTGCCGTGTTCCCAGAAAGCACCAAACTTGAGGCTATGCGATCCCATCATCCATGAGAAGTTATCGGACAAGTTCCAGATGTTATTCGTGCCGAAGAATGGGAACCGGCCCTCAATGCTGAGGTTCCCGACGTTCGGTATGCCGCTGTTGTTGAAGTTTGCGTTCGGAATGAGATTACTGGGATTGGCCTGCGGGTAAAACTGAGGGATTGAAAGTCCTACCTTCGTTCGGTTGTTCTGGTCCAGAGCAGCTTGAGTTAATGGATCCACCGTTTGTTTTGCCCGGTTCACGCCGAACGTGAGCTCATTTACTTTGGCCGAACTGAAGGTATGCAAGAGAGTAGCGACAGCGCCTGCGCTGTGGATCTGATAGCTGATCGGTAGCTGCGGCCACGTATCTGTTTGTCCTAATCCTGCAAGGAGTCCCCAGCCGCCCTCCGAGGCCTGATAATCCTGAATCAGCCGCACATAAAACGTGGTGTTAGGGGAGATGTTGTAATCCACTCGCAATACGGAATCGCGCCGGGGCTGATTATTAATGCTCACTCCGGTCCAGTTGTACTGGCCACCCGGGCCGAGGGTATTGGGCAAGGGCAAAAGATTGAGCAGTTTCTGCCCATTAGGATCGATTCGATTTGCCGGGATGATGTTGCCGGGTACCGCTGTCCGAGTCGTAGGATCAAGAATCGTTACGCCGGATTGCGAGAAATTGCCGGCGCGCTCGAGAGCCGTAGGGAATGTCTTTGTGCTCGCAGTAGAGGGAATCGTGAGCGGCAGAAAATCCTGCGACCAGAAAAAGAACAGCTTGTCGCGGTTGCGGTTGAACTTGGTGAACGGAAGGAGCACTGGCCCGCCAATGAAATAACCGGGATTATTGAACCGGTAACGAGGGCGTGGCTGGCCATTCCTGTTATTGAGCCACTCGTTGGCGTTCATGTCCTCATTGCGGAAGAAATAGTAGGCTCCGCCGTGCAAATCTCGTGTTCCGCTCTTGATGACGGTGTTGATGGTACCGCCGGAACTGCGTCCATACTCCGCCTGGTAGTTGCTCAACAAAACCTTGACTTCACCGACAGCATCGATGCTGGGAGCCAGATAGGGACCAGTCATCGAACCTGTATCCAGGCTCGTAATGCCGTCAAGGTTCAGATCGATCGACCCTGCGCGAGTGCCGTTGATATTAATTCCGACTAGATCGTTCCAGCCCGGAGACTCACGATTAGCCGTGTCAATTACCCCCGGCAGAAGTCGAGTCGTGCCCATATACGAACGACCCTTCAGGGGGATTTCCTGCATCTCGCGGCTTGTGATTAGTCCGGCCCGTTCCGAGCTCTCCGTCTGAACGGCGGCCGTTTGGCCGGTTACTGAAATCGTCTCACTCACCGCCCCAAGTTGAAGAGCGATCGTGGGCAGAGTGACGCGTTCTGTCGCGGTCACACTGATGCCCGTTTGTTCGTATTTCTTAAATCCGGCGTTCTGAATGCTGATGGAATAGGTCCCCGGCAACAGCTCGTTGAACACGAACCGTCCATCCGTGTCAGTGTTCGCAGATCGAGTTTGGCTCGTCTGCACGTTAGTCAGCTCTACGGCCGAATTGGCCACCGCGCCCCCACTCGGATCAGTGACAGTGCCGGAGAGCCGTCCTGTCAAGCCCTGGCCAAAAAGACCGGCACAGAAGGCGAGCAAACACGTGGTTCTGGCCAGCGCTTTTTGAAGCGTTTCAAAAGTCATTAGCAACCCCTTTCAAAAGACTGAGACAGCCTACTTGGGATGAACTATATCAAATCTTTTTTGGGTTTTTCCGAAGCTCTCGTCAGTGCTCGGGAACGCAACTCGGATACTCGGCCATGGCCGAATTTCCCTTGTATTCAAGCTCATCACGCAGACCTTGTCTCGATGTGTAGTACCCATCCGCAGTCAGGCTCTTGATCAGCGCAAAGAACTGAACACTGCGCCCACGGGCGAGCCCATTCGTCTTATCTGCCAGTTCGCACAGAGGCTCCAGGATCGAAAGCTGCTGCTTTTCGGTCAGGTCCAGGAACTTCTTCGAACCGGCTCGGGTGGCCTCAGCGTCAAGCCACCGCAGGCCGTCCGCGGTCACAAGCTGCTGATCTGTATTGCGCGCAATCACCAAATCGACATACGCCGGCACTCCGGCCGCCAGGGCGCCGGGAGTATCGGTCGCAGGAATGATCAAGTCGACAATGCGCGAGATGGTCGCAAAATCAGCTTTATTGAAAAATTGCGGCTGGGCGTCCTCGTGTGTGGCTGGCGCCTCGTGGTGATGCGCCTCAGCTGTTTGGCCGAACAGTTCGTCACTTGCGAAGGGATAGGCACAGGTGGCGCCCACCGCTCCGAAGATCTTCAGAAGTGATCGCCGGTCACTGGAATAGTTCGCCATCAGACTTCGCCTCTCTTCAGGCGATCGGCTATGTGGTCCGCGGTTCGAGTTGCCAAAGCCATGATCGTCAGCGTGGGATTCTTTTCCGAAGAACTCGGGAATACGCTCGCGTCCACGACATACAGGTTTGGTACATCGTGTGAACGGCAGTTTTCATTGAGTACGGACGTTCTTGGATCCGTCCCTATGCGGCAGCCGCCAACCTCGTGATTAGAAGCGGGTGCGGCACTTTCGGAGTGAATCTCGGCCTTGCTCGCGACGAGGATATCGCGGCACCATTTCTTCATGTCGTTGTGCAACTTCCAATCGTCTTCGGATAGCTTCCAATTCCGCTTAACGCGAGGAAGCCCGTATTCGTCCACCTGCACAGGATCAAGCTCGATGTAGCTGTCCTTATTCGGCAGCATCTCGTGGTATCCGGTAAAAACAAAATAAGCAGGGTAGCGTTCTTTGATCGATTGCTTATACGACGCGCCCATACCTTTCATGCTGCGGGCCCAGCCGACCGCGCGATGATTCTGGTAATTGAACTGAACACCGAAGCTCCGCGGGTAATCCCGTTTGCGGCTGTGCATGAAGGAAGGCACGTACGCATGGTCCAGGAAACCCTCGTCGTTGACGCTCGGCTTCCCGATGAAGTCCGTCAGGAACGCTTCGAACCCGGCGGTAATGTGAGGAATAAAGTTCTTTCCCAGCTGACCGCTTGAGTTGCCAAGACCGGTCGGGAACCGGCTCGATTTCGACATCAGAAGCAAGCCGACGCTCTGAGCACAGGCACACGCCACCACAATCACCTTGCCGCGCGCCACTCCTTCGGCTCGAGTCTCCCGATCGAAGTACCGGACCTCTTTGACCTTTGCTTCGTCCGAAACCGGAAGGTCGTAGACAATGCTGTTCTGCTGCAGCGTCAGCTTGCCACTCGCCGCAGCAGGCAGCATATGAACGTCATACGAGTTGTACTTCGCCACCACGTCGCATCCCGACATGCAATTGCCACAGAAGTGACACGCAGGCCTTGTCCTGGTCGGCCGGCTTAAGGTAGCTTTTCGGACGTGAATCACTTTCACGCCCAGCTTCTCAGCGCCCTTCTTGACCGCGAGGTCGGTGCATTTCATCGGGACAGGAGGTAGAAAGATCCCGTCCGGCAGATCTTCGAGACCGTCGTAATTGCCGCACACACCGACTTGCTTTTCGATGCGGTCGTAATACGGTTTCATCTCGGCGTAACCGAAGGGCCAGTTCTCGCCCGCGCCGTCGTGCGCTTTGCCCTTGAAATCGCGCTCGCTGAACCGGAGGGAGACTGCGTTCCAGAGTTGCGTTTTCCCGCCTAGTCCCCGGCTGCGCTCGCCGTCCATACCCGGCTTGCCCGGCTTCATGGTCGGGATGTGACGGAAGGGAAATTCCCATGGAAGCCCGTGTGTGTTGAAATCTGTGCGGGTATTGAGTTTGGGGCCACCCTCGAGCACGAGTACGTCGGCTCCAAGATCAGCCAGTCGGGCGGACAGCGTGCCTCCGCCCGCACCGGAGCCGACGACTACTACGTCATACAGATGGTTGGTTTGCATTCTGAAACAGAAACTTTGACTATAAATCTTGTCGTCTCTGAATGCAGCGCCGCGAGGTCCGTGATATTTGCGACACGCGGCTTCCCCTCTAGCTCACGCTTCCTTTCAACATCGTGAACGAGTGCGGCGGGAACGTGTACTTCAGTGTTGTCCCGCTTGCGGTGGCTGATTTGGTTACGGTTTTCACGGGTGTGGCATCGAAGTTGTTCTCTGCTTTGACGTCGGGCCCGTTTACTTCTGAGGCTTGCCAACCGCCACTGAAATGCTTGTCTTCGAGCTCTATGACCGCGTCGATCGGCTGATCTCGGTGACGGTTCGTTACGTTCACCACCAGGGTCCCGTCTTTGTACGCCGCGGACGTGTCCAGGTAGGGAACTGCCGCATGCGCTTTCGTCGAAAACGTCGGGCTCTCGACAAATAAGTTCAACGCCGATCCGATCGTATGCGTAGCGAATAACTGGAGCGGATAGTAAATCGTCTGAAGGAAAAGTCCATTTTCGTTCGTGAATATAGGCGCAATCACATTCACCAACTGAGCCAGGTTGGCGATTTTGATGCTGTTCGCATGATTGATGAATGTGTTCAGGAAGCTGGATACAACCAGAGCGTCTTCCAAGTTGTAATGCTCTTCGAGGATGCGCCGACCCCGTTCCTTATCTCCTCGAGCCCGATACCAGACGTTCCATTCGTCCCAGGCAATGTGGAGCTTCTTGCCCGCAGGCATGTCCGACAATGCACCCTTGATCAAACCTTCGGTGATTTCAATGCGTTGCGCAAGATCAACGGGAGTCGCCTGAAACTTGTAATAGTCGTTCTCTGGATTGCCGACGTACATGTGCAGGGAGAGATAACTGATGTGATTCTTCAGGTAATCCAGGACTGTGCGGTTCCACCCGATCCAATCAGCGTTAAAGTTAGACGAACCGGCGGCAATCATCTGAATGTTGGGATCCGTCCAGTGCATGAGTTTGGCCGCTTCGAGGGCGAACTTGCCGTAATCTTCCGCCGAGCGGTGGCCCATCTGCCAAGGCCCATCCATTTCGTTCCCGAGCCCCCAGTACTTCACGTTCCAGGGCTTGTCGCGGCCATTCTTTTTGCGGAGTCTGGTCATCGCGGTGTCGCCGGAATAGTTCACGTATTCGACCCACTGCTGTGCCTCATCCCACGTTCCGGTGCCCAGGTTCGTGCAGATGTACGGTTCCGTCCCCAAGCGGTCGACATAATCAAGGAACTCGTGAGTGCCGAACCGGTTGTCCTCGATGGTCCCCCACGCCATCTCGAGCCTGCGTGGCCGTGAGTCACGGGGCCCGATGCCGTCCTTCCAGTTGTAATTCGAAGAGAAGTTTCCGCCTGGCCAGCGCAGAAGCGAAACGTGCAAATCCTTACTGGCCTTTAGGACGTCCTTACGAAACCCTTCGGAATCGGACAGCTTGGATCCTTCATCGAAGATGCCGCCCTGGATGCAGCGCCCCAGATGCTCGATAAAGTTCCCGTAAACTTTTGGGTCAATTTCTCCGACTACCCGTTCCGTATCGACCTTGATCCTGGCGGCCTGTGAACTCGTGCGCTGGCCTTTGAGGATTGCCGGCGATGCAACCAGAAGGCTGGAGAAATGACGTCGTGTCAGTTTTGGAGTGTTCATGCGAGTTGAATGGAATTAGGAATCGACGGGCAGATTGGCAACATTCTACGCCATTGCAATTATTTTGCATTCACTCACCTCATCGCCCGTAAAATCACTTGTAAAACCGCAGGGAAACAGGATGCGAAGATTGTCCATCCACAATCCGAGGAGTTAAAGGAATGTCAGCCTTACTGCAGGAAGTGCTTGTTGAACAACTGAAGGATCTGTTGCATGCCGAGGGACAGCTGGTGAAAGCTTTGCCAAGAATGGCCCGCGCCGCTCACAGTCCCGAACTGAAGAGTGGTTTCCAGAAACACTTGACAGAAACCCAAGGCCAGGTCGAGCGCCTGAAGCAGGTTTTCGAATTGTTGGGTGAAAAAGCGAAAGCGAAGCCCTGCAAAGCCATGCAAGGCCTGATTGAAGAGGGCCAGGAAACAATCGCAGAAGGCAAGGAGATGGAGGATGTCGCTGCTGATCTGGCTTTAGCTGTTGCCGCTCAAAAGATTGAACATTACGAGATTGCCGGTTACGGGAGTGTCCGTACAATAGCGGAAGCGCTCGGAAATCAGAAGGTGGTTAAGTTGCTCGCTCAAACTCTCACGGAGGAAGAGAAGCAGGATAAGCTAATTACCCAGGGCTGCGTGCCTCTGATTGAAGAGGCCGGTCAGGAGCTTGAGGAGGAAGAAGAGGAAGAGTAGTCCACGCTTCTCGACCGGTCGTGAAACATGCGGGGCGCTTCGGAACGGCAGAGCGCCCCGTATCACCGGAATCGGCTGCGAGGCTTCTCGCACTCATCGGCCTTTAGATAAATACGTTCCGACGGAACCTAAGTAGGACGGGAAGACAAGAGTAATCGTAAAGACGTACAACGAGAGGAAGGCCACGAAAATTGGAATCACCAGGTCGAGTAACGATCTTGCTTTGCGAATACGAACGACCCGCTTCATGTTCTTGAGCGCGTCCTCCGCAAGTACGAGATCGGCGCTCTTGCGGCCGGCCAGCAAGTCGTCGAGTACAGCATCTACCTTTTCCTCGTGATCCGTGAGCCCTGCGGCGGTGCGGCGTTTGACGTACTCTGCTTCGAGGTCAGTCCATCGCTGCTGTGCCCGTTTCGAGAATTCCGGGTCCGACATGGCGTCCGGGTCTCTCAATTCCTCCATGTTGCGCTCGAACACCGCGTCCGTTTGCGTGTGATGCCACTGGCTGAGATCCGCCCGCCGCCGGCTCATTTCCTCGGCCTCAGCGAAAAACTCCCTGGTTTTGTCCACTTGCGCTCCGAGCGCCTCGTCCAGCCACGTTCGTATCGAGAGAAGGGGC